>Ga0065721_10048685_pt1 | contig 157275 bp, 146 predicted proteins | sample Mesricmetagenome_FD_59108 | JGI IMG/M metagenome (GOLD analysis project Ga0065721, IMG submission 59108) | Mesophilic microbial community from rice straw/compost enrichment Sample: eDNA_1 v2 (version 2) | ecosystem: Engineered > Solid waste > Grass > Composting > Bioreactor | place: USA...
CCAGCCGCGCCCGAAGACGGGCCAGCCCGGCAGGCGGGACAGGAAGCCGAGACGGGCGCGGGAGAGGCGGCGGACGAGATCCGCCGCGTCGGCTGCCCATGCGGCCGCGAGGGTGCGCGAGCCGAGGATGCCGTCCGCCGTGATCCCGAGAGCCTCCTGCAGCAGGCGTACGGATCGGGACGGACCGGAATGGACCGCCATGTCGAAGACCGCGAGGCCGATTCCGGGCGGCAGCTCATCACCCCGGACCGCGTCCCAGTAGACGCGGCGGTAGATCGACGCCGCCTCCTCGCGGGTGAGCCGGCGCACATCTTCCACGGAAACGGGCCGCCTGCGGGCCTGGGACAGGGTCCGGCGCGTGATGCCGAGATTGGTGGCCCCGCCCGGGTCGTCGGGATGATGGACGAAGCCGCCCTCCTGGATCAGCACCCGGTCCAGGGCGGCTTCGAAAAGCGAAAGCGGGCTGTGTGCCGTCATGTCAGATCTCCGCCTGCAGGCCGACATGGGCGGACGCGCCGAGATGGAGGCTACCCATCGCTCCGGCCGAGCCGCTGAAGGCGGCGCCCGCCTGGAAGCGCAGGACGGCCGAGAACGGGCTGGCGGCCACGGCCGAAACCGCGACCCCGCCCGACTGACCGATCCAGTTCCCAGTCGCGCCGTCCAGGAAGGCGATCTGGCCGCCGACCGGAGAGGCGGCAGTCCAGCTGAAGGCATTCGTCACGACGATGGGCACCGCCCGCATGGGAACCGGCAGGAGCATCGGGCAGTCGATGAGGTTGGATGCCCGGCGCTGACCGAGGACGGGCAGCACGCCCGGCGCCCCTGGAGGCGAAAGCCTCTGGTAGTAGCGCCGGCACCGTGCCTCCTCGATCTCGGCCGGCTCCCGCAGCCAGGGCGTCGGGCCCGCGCCGACCTCGAGCTTGACGTGCCGGAACGTGGTCGTGCTTGCCGCCGCGAGGATCGTCCTGACATGGCCAGTCTCGGCCGCGTCGAGCGTCACCGTGACGGAGGTCCGCCCGGAGCCGGCCGGGAGGATCGCCTCCCGGGAACCGACCGAGACGGCGAGCGGCTCCGAGAGATCCTCGACCGAAAGGGTCAGGGTGCGGCCGCCAAAATCCGGCGCCCCGAGCAGCGTTTCGGCTAAGGCGACGTCGATTGTCTGCTCCAAGCTTCCCTGGAGCGTCATCGTTCCGTCGGCGCCCCGCGAGAGCTGGAGGCCGCCGCTTCCGGCCCGCCAGCGGTCGAAGCCGTAGCTCCCGGCGGGAAGCATGCCGCCCGCATAGCCGCGCTGGTTCGCCGTGAAGCCGGAATTCATGAAAAGGTTAGCACCAAGGGGTGCCATTCCGCACGGGAACGAGACGATCCCGGTCCTTTGATCGACCACCATCGCGTCCCGCCAGGAAAGCCCATCGGGGGAGACGCGCAGGCTGAAATCGTCGCTGCCGATCAGCCCCGCCTCCGCCCGTCCGCCGTAGCCGGTTTGCCAGAGGAGCGAGAGGACGTTGCGGATATCCGGCTTGTTGAGGATGAGACGCAGATCGTCAGTCCCGCCCTGGTCGGCCCTGCGCGCATCGAGGAGCGCCGCATTGAGCCGGGCCGCGAGACGGTTGAGGTCGTCGGCATCCGTGCCGATGCCGAGGCGGTCAAGCTGTCCGAGGCTTCGCACGTAATGGCCGATCTCCTTCCAGGCCGCACCATCGAACAGGAGAAACACATCCTCGGCCTCCACATAGGCGCGCCAGCCCGGACGCGGCGCGAAGAAACGCCAGACCCCGAGGTCGAACAGGGCGATCTCGCCGTCATGGCCCGCGAAACCTCCGCTCGCGCCGGGACCGACGAGATAGCGGTCCCCCTCGACCGGGCCGGCGGGCGGGCTGTCGCGGCCGCGTTCCCTGACCGAGAGCTGGACGAGCGCATCGAGGGACGCGACGGCCTCGTTGTGGGTCACGTGCTTCTGCGCCTGCGCTGCGGCAAGCAGCGGCAGCGCCAGATGGGGCGTTGTCGACATGAAGAGAACCTGTTGCTGAAGGATGGCCGGCGGGCCTGCCGGCCGAGGGGGCTGCGGGAGGCTCTTGCGAAAGCCCGGCCGCGGAACCGCGCCCTGCTTTACGCCTCTGCGCCCCTGAAGGACGTGACGACGTTCCGGCCTTCGTCCTTCGCCCGGTAGAGAGCGATATCGGCCTCCCGGAGGAGGCGATCGACCGAAACGTTCACGCCCGTCGCGCAGCCCGCGCTGACGGTGACACCGACCCTCGCGCCCTGCGCGATCGTGCCGACGGCCGAGAAGGCCCGGCGAATCCGGTCGGCCAAGGCCGCGGCCTCTACGTCGTCCAGGAGGACGAGCGCGGCGAATTCCTCGCCGCCAAGGCGGGCGAAGATGCCATGCGGACAATGCTCCGACAGGACGCGGCCGAAGATCACGAGAACGTGATCGCCGACCTCGTGGCCGAAGCGGTCGTTGATGGCCTTGAAGTTATCGAGGTCGAAGAGCAGGCAGCTCACTGCGGCGTTGCGCTGTGCGATCAACGCGGCGGCCTTGTCGAAGAAGGCGCGCCGGTTCGGAATCCCCGTGAGGGAATCCACGAGGGCCGCATGTTTGTACTCCCATTCGAGCTGTTCCTTCGCCATGGACAGGAAGACGAAGGCCAGGGTCGGCATGAAGGTCGCCATGGCAAAGGCCACGGGGGCCGGCCAGCTCGCGGCCGGAGCGTCTCCCCAGAACACCAGCGCAAGAGAGAAGCCGAATGTCCCGCGGAACACGTTGAACACGGCCAGCATGGACAGGAGGATCACGGCGAATGTCCGCGACGTCAGGGGCTGGCGGGAATACCGCAGGAGCTCCCAGGCCGACAGTGCCGCATAGCCGGCGCCGATCGCCGACACGATGGCGCGCCGCGCATCCGCATCGTCGAGGATGATGAGGGACGCGAGACACCAGAGGATCGTGCCAGTGACGACCGGCGGCATCGTGACCGAACGGCCGTTGAAGACCCGGCAGCCGGCATACAGGACGCCATAAGCGAGGACGAGAAAGCAGTTCGCGACGAGCAGGATGTTGATCGTCGCATTTCCGCCGGCGATGAGCATGAAGCCCAGGGCACAGAAGACCAGAAGGAACGCAGATCCCCACCAGGCGAGCGCCCGAACCCGTCTGTTCAGCGCCCAGGAAAACAGAAGCAATGCACCGAGTACAGCCGTCAATTGGGCGAAGACTGCACTTAAGGTCGGGAGATCGAGCTTCATATTCCCATAGATATACTGACGCTGCGTAATTAAGAGCAAGCGCGTTTTTCTGCATGTCCGCAGTTATCATCTCGTCGTTTCCGGCACGGCCGACCCGATGACGTAACGTCACGAGACCCGGACCGTCACCGAGCGTGCGAAGCCGCGCCCCGCCACGGCGCCGACCTGGCTCACGCGCAGGCTTAAGGCCGCCTGCGGGGCTCCGAAATCGGCGATCTCCTGATCCGCCCCGTAGAGCACGGAGGGCTCCGTGCTCGCGAGCGTCCGCAGGACCGCGGCACCGGACAGGATGTCGACCTCGTAGCGCTCGAACTCCTCCCCTAACGGCACCTCCGCCGCCTCCCAGGAATCCCCGTCGCGCCGGGTGCGGCGCAGCCAGGACAGGCGGATGCCGCCGGGCTCCCGTTGTGCCCCGACCCGGACCGGGCTGAAGGGCCTGAGGGCCTCGCGGCCCGGCGTCGCGACGATTTCGACGAAGGCCGGGTCCGCATGGTCGCGCCCCGCTGGCCCGATACGGTGGATCAGGCTCTGGCCGAGATCGCCGGGATTGTCCGTGAGGGGCACCACCGCCTCGTCGAGGCGCACGATGACGGACCCAGCCGGTACGGTGCGTCCCGCCTCCGGCTCGCTGCCGCCGAGCCCGCGCAGGAGGCGCGACAGGCGGAAGCGGCGTTCGCCGGTCATCTCGGCCCGGGCGGCCGAGAGGATTTCCCAGCGCCCGTCCGGCCCCTTCACGGCGAAGAGGTTGCCGCCCGCGAGCGCCTCGGCATCGTCGATGGCGCTGAGATTTCCGGACGAGACCTCGATCTCCAGGGTGGAGAGCGGATCCCATCGCCAGAGCGGGCCCGGGCCGAGATCTGACAGCGTGACGCCGACGATGGCCGGCAGATCGACGAAACGATGCAGCGTGAAATTCGCGCCGCTCGCCGAGCGCCACACCGCCACGGCGCCCGGCCAGGGCGAGGCTGCGACCGCGATATATTGCAGGGGCGTCGGGTCGAACGGGCTCACGGGCAGGTCGAGGACGACGACATAGGGCTTGCCCGGAACGGGCGGGGGCCGGCGCGGCGGTTTCGGAAACGAGGCTCCGAGCGTCTCGAACACCGCGGGCTCGACGGCCCGCGTGGTCACCCGACGCGTCGGCCCGTCGGCGATGCGCAGGATCCGGTGGAGCTTCGCGCCCGCATCGGTCGGCAGCGCGACGACATCGCCGGGCTCCAGGTCGATGCGCCGGGGCGACAGCTCGAATTCTGCGCCCTCGCGCCCGGCCCAGAGATCCTGCAGCCAGGCATCGGCCAGACGCTGCGCCTCGGCGCGGCGGGTCACGACGGCGCTATCGGCCCGCGCCTCGCGCCGGCTCACGCCCGCAAGGCGGCGGGACGCGACGGCGGCGCGGCGGTAATCGCCCTCCCCGTCCGTGTAGCCGATCTCCACCTGCTGCGGCAGGTCGGTTTCCTGCGCGCGGGTGAGCTTGAGGGACGGCTCCCTTTCGTCGAGGACGAGATCCTCCCGGTCGAGGGACATGACCGCACGGCCGCCACGTCCCCGCCAGAGGATGCCGCCGCCGCTCGCCACCGCGTCGACTCCGAAAAGCCGCATGAGGGGTTCGAGCGCGCCGCGCGCCGACATGGGACGGTCGATCGCATAGCCGTCGACGAACCCGTCCACCGGCAGGGACGACGGCGCCGCGAGGCCGAAATCCTTCAGGATCGCAACGATCAGCCGGTCGAGGGTCGCGCCCTCGATGCGGCCGGTGATCCAATGCCCGGTCTCCCAGTTGCGGCCGTCGCTCCAGACGGAGGTGAAATCCGGAAAGGCCGGGAAGGGCCGCGCATCCCAGGCCCAGACGAACATGCGGCCCGCATCGACCATGCGCCCGCCATAGACGGACGACACGGGATTGAACGTGGACGAGAAGCCGTCGAGCGCCGGATCGAAGCGCGAAAGAATTGCCTCGAGCCCCCGCGCCTGCGCAAGGTCGTCGCGCACGCCGCGGGAGAACGGCGGATAGGCGGATTCCGAGGATTTCGGATCCGGAAAGACATTGGGGCCGTTCGGGCCCTTGTCCACGGCCGGAACGCCGATCTCGGTCAGCCAGATCGGCTTCGATTGTGCCTTCCAGGCGGTGGTGCGGATTTCCACTCCGCCGACGCGCTCCGCATGCGGGTTCGACCACCAGGAGACGAGATCCTTGGCGCGGTAGATCCAGGGCTTGCCATAGGCGCCGTCGGCAATCGGCGTGCGCCTCTGCGCGGCCCGGTCGGCGGCATCCGCATAATACCAGTCGAAGGCCTCGCCGCTTCCGAGCCTGGTGCGGAGATACGCGACGTCGTAAGGGCTGCGCGCGGCTGCGAGATCCGCATGGTCCGGTCCGTCGCGCCAGTCGGAGACCGGCGGGTAGTAATCGATCCCGACCGCATCGATGGCCGGATCCGCGAAGAGTGGATCGAGAGGAAAGCGGACCTCGTCGCCGTTATCGAGCACATGCGCGCCGTATTCCGTCCAGTCGGCCGCGTAGACGATCTTCGTGCTGCTCCTCAGAACCGCCCGCACATCCTGTGCGAGCGCTTTGAGGGCATTGACCGCCGGATAGACTCCGGATGCGGAGCGCACACGCGTGAGGCCGATGAGTTCGCTGCCGAGGATGAAGCCCTCGACGCCGCCCGCCTCCTCGGCGAGGTCCGCATAGTGCAGCACCAGGCGCCGGAAGCCCCAGGAGCGATCGAACCATTGCGAGACCTGCGTGGCCGCAGCGGCGGTTCCGTCCGGCGAACCGGGCTGCCCCGGCGCCGGATGGCAGGTGATGCGCCCACGCCAGGGATAGGCCGCCTGTCCGGTACCGTCGTAAGGATCCGGCAGGGTGTTGCCGATGGGGATATCCATCATGACGAAGGGATAGAGCACCACCTTCAGGCCACGCGCCTTCAGTTCCCGGATGAGCCGGATCACGGTTTCGTCCGACGGGGTGCCACCATAGGCGGGCGCGCCGTCCACCTGTGAGACGGGCTTCGCCTCCTCGCGCGTGAGGCCGGCCACAGACCACGCGGCCTCATCCGTCTTCTTTGCGGTCGTATCCACGCGCGGTTCGATGATGCAGGATCCGGCACGCAGGTCGCTGCCGAACCAGCTCACCACGAGCGAGACGCGTTCGAGATTGGGGCAGAGGGATTGCAGCGCGTCGAGCGAGGCGTCCACATCCGTCGCGCGCTGGAGCTGGTGGCGGTTCTCCGGCTCGGTGGCACCGAGGCCCAGCACTTTCGCGACCGGCAGATCATGGTAGCCGAACTCGGTGGCGCCGGGGATCAGGCAGACGGCCCGCACCATGCGGTTCAGCCCATCAACGGGACGCACCACCTCGAAGGAGAATTGCGGCACGCGGTTGCCGTATTCGGCAAGCGGCAGGCGCTCGAACACCACATAGGCGAGGCCGCGATAGGCCGGCGCATCGGCCGAGCCCTCCTTGGCGACGATCAGCGGATCGGGATCCTGAGTCTCGTGCCCCCCGTGGATGCGCATGACGATGGCGTTGAGGTCGATCTCGCGCCCGTCCGCCCAGACGCGGCGGATGAACGCGATGGGTCCCTCGCACAGACCGACCGCCAGATTGGCGTAATACGAATAGGTCACGCTCTTCGTCTGCGCGCCCTTCTGGCCGAGGCTCTTGCCACCCTGCACGCCCGAGCGCTCCGTCTTGGTGTTCGCCACCTCCTCCAGGCGCGTCGCCCAGATGAGCTGGCCGCCGATGCGCACGCGGCCGTAGACGCGGGGAATCGGCGCGCCTTCCGTCGAGGTGAGCCCGTCGATCTCCTTCAGGCGCGGGCCTTCCACGACCTTGCCGCCCTCCGAGGAGCCGAACAGGGCATTGTCGATGGCGGCGCCCGCAAGGCCGCCGAGCGCTCGCCCGGCGAGCGCGCCGAGCGGGCCTGCGATCATGCCGCCCACGGCGGAGCCGACGGTTTGAAGAACGAGTGTGGCCATAGTGCTTTTCGGATTCAGTCGTTCGGAAACGTGAACACATGGGCGAGATGACGCCGCCACCAGGGGCGGAACGCCACCTCGGCAACGGCCGCGCCGTCATGGGCGTGGACCATCGTGCCGGCAGAGGTTGCGACGGCGCAGTGCTTGGCCGGCAGCCCCTTCCGCCAGCGGAACAGCAGCACGTCGCCGGGCGCGACGGACAGATCCTCCCGCGCAACGAGATGACGCCGCGCTGCCCCGAGCAGCGCCTCGCCTCCGGCCTCTGCCCAGTCCGGCGAATAGGGCGGCGGCAGTTCCGGCTCCGCACCCATCACGTCCCGCCACACGCCGCGCAGCAGGCCGAGACAATCGCAGCCGATGCCTTTGAGGGACGCTTGGTGGCGATACGGCGTGCCGATCCACGCACGCGCGGCGGCGACGATGAGAGTGGGTGTTGGCATGTTTGGAATCCGTGCGGGAGAGCGCTGCCCTGCTCTCTCCCCCCCTTGTGGGGGAGAGTTGGAGAGGGGGGTTGGGGGAGAGTTGGAGAGGGGGGTGTCGGCGCAGGACAGAATCCAGATTGGCGCTCACACCCCCACCCTAACCCTCCCCACAAGGGGAAGGGAATTGCGTCGCGTAACATCACCGGAAGAAGCTGCCGCCGTCGAGGCCGGGTTCGCCCTGGCGTGGCACGCGGATGACGAAATCGTTGCCCGGCATGTGCGGGAAGCCGCGGAAGTTGACGGCGTTCCGGAACTTGTCGCGGCAGGTGGCATGGGTCTTGTCGCAGCCCGCCGTGACGCGGAACGTATCGCCGATCGCGATGACCTGTGGCGCACGCTGCCACAGGTCGAACTCGTCCGTGCCACCGACGGCGCGGTGGACCTTCACCTCGACGGAGGTTCCGGCGTTCAGCCCCGTCAGCCATGTCAGGCGCCCGCCCGTGCACCAGCCGTCCGCGAGGCCGATGCGGGAGGCCGCGATGGCGAGCGTTCCGTCCGTGCGGGTCACGGCTCCGGTATCCGCATAGGCGGAGGACGAGAGGTTCACGCCGCAGCGCGCATCGCCGAGATCGGCCGCGCAGGTCGCGCGGAACAGGCGTCCGCGCTCCTCGTCGAGGCGGTGCATGAGCCCCCTCACCTCTGCGACGAAGCCGCCGTCGGCGCGTCGGATCTCGCCGATGGATCCGATGTCGAGGAGAAGCAGCTGCTCCGCATCGTCCCAGTTGACGAGCCAGGTCTCGACGCTCGCGTCGTCATAGAGGCCCGACGCGATATCGCTTTCCGTGAGGCCCGCCGACATAAGGGCACCGGAGACCTCCCCGCCACCGACCGCGAAGCCGAGTTCCGACGTCACCTCCGCGGCCTCGAGGCCGGTCCGCGCCGCAAAGACCGTGCCGCCGAAGGCAAGGTCCCGGTCGTGGTCGGTGAAGCCGAGGGTGATCCCGTCGCGGCGGATCAGCCTCCAGCAATGGCACAGAGTCGTCGCGCCGCCGGCGAGATGGGCCGAGAGGCTGTCGGGAATGGTTCGCATAGGATACTGTCCGGATATGACGAAGCCGCGCCTCTCACGGCACGATCTCGATGAGCGGGATCTGCGGGATAGCGCCGGCCTCGAAGGCCGAGAGGTCGATGTCGAGTTCGTCCATATCGAAGCGCACGGGCACGTCGAAGGCAAAGCCCGCGGTGATTGCTGCACCCGAAGCGGGCGGGGTCGTGAAGGTGACGAGGCCGGTGGTCGGGTCACAGGCAAAGGCCGGGCCCGAGTCCTGCTCGACACCATCGAGGGCCACGCGCACGGTGGCGCCGTCCGGCTTGGCGATGATGCGCCGGTACGGATCGTGGTCTGTCCCGTAGGTCTTGACGAGCTGGAACTGCCGCGTCGTCCCGTCGCCGGTGCCGATGCGCTGGTCGAGGGGCGTCGGCGCCCGCGAGGGAGGACCGGAGCGCCAGTCGGCCCGGTCGCGGAAGCGGAAGCCGACGAGGCGTCCGCGCCGCTCCTCGAAGAACGCGATGACCGCATGCAGTGCATCGAGGCTGCGCACGCCCAGGCCCGCATCGTAGCGGCGGCGGGAATGGGCCCAGCGGCTGTTGCGGTGCTCACGCCCGGACGCAAGCGTAACGATGTCGGTGCGCCGCACCGGCCCGCCCCTGCGGCCGAGGCCGATATCGAGCGGAAAGCGGACCTCGTGGAAATCGGACGCCATGATAGGCTCCTTGACGGAAATGAAACGGAAGGCGCTCGCGTCGCGTTGTCGTCGCGACGCGCCACAGCCAAGAAGGAGACCCAGCCCGATGACCATGACCCCGAACCTCGCCGACGACTTTCCCGACAAGGCCGACCGGATCCAGCAGTTGAAGACCAGCAACAACCATTTCGCCCGGCTCTACGACGAGTATGACGAGCTCAACCGCACCATCCAGCGGGTGGAAAGCCGCGTGGAACCCACCACCGAGGACGTGGAGGAGGAGCTGAAGCGCCGGCGCGTCCTGCTCAAAGACGAGATCGCCGCCATGCTGGATGCGGACAAAGTCTGAGATCCCTCACAGGCCGCGCTGGCCGCGCGCGACGGCCCGGGCCAGCGCCGCCGAGACCTGCGCCTCGGAGCGGCGGAAGCTCTCTGCGTCCGGGGTCGACACATTGACCGTCACCGATAGCGGACGCCCACCGCTCCCGGCCTGGACGCCGAGGCGTCCGTCCGGCCCGCGCGCCAGAGGCATGATCGCCTCCGCGCCCCGCTCGCCCATCACGCCGAGGCCACGCCCCAACGGAAAGTAGGCCGGCGCACCGACCACGCCCCCTTGGGCGAAGGGCATCACCATCCCGCGCGAGAAGACGCCGCCCTTCGCAAAGGGCGAAGGCGCATCGCCTCCCCCGCCGAAAAGGGAGCCAATCCCCTTGAAGAGGCTCCCGAAAATGCCGCCGAGATCGAGCGGGGACGCGCCGCCGAGACCGCCCGTCGTGAGAGACTTGACGCTCTGGCTCAAGGCCGATTGCAGGGGCGCGAGCGCCAGACGTAACCCTGTTTCCACAAGAGACTGGCGCAGGGACTTCAAAACCCCGTCGAATTTCTTGCCTTCTGCAACATTCTTCGCAAAAGCACGGGACAGGGAGTCACCGAACTTGTCCGAGAGGCCGATGAGCGTTTGAAGCTGGCGCTCCCTGTCCTTGTCGGCTTCCGCCATGGGGGCGTTGTCTTTGAAGACTTCATCTTGCTCAGCCACGTTGAGGGTCCTCTGTGTCGTTGTTCTGCCGCTGACGACCATGTCGGGCTGCAATTCGGCCCCACGGCCCGATTTCGTCTTCAACCGCAACGGGCTGTCCCGGGAGGACATGTCCCGCGCGAATGCCGAGTGCAATCTCGAGGCCGAGAAAGCCGCCATGCGGGCCAGCAACAGCGTGACGGCGGGCGAGAACTGGCGAAAGATCTTCGTGCTCTGCATGGAGAGCAAAGGCGCGCGATATGTCGGGACGACCGACCAGCACCGTCCATGACCGTGGATTGTGCAGCGGCCTCCAGGCTCACGGCGCGAGATTCCTGTCGCCTCACCCGTCCGGGAAGGCTTCCATCAACCGCCTGAGATCGCTGCGGCCCGCAGGCTCGGGCACTTTGCCTCCGGCCAGTCCGTCGAACGCGGCCGCAACTTCGCGCGGCGTCGCGCGCCAGAAATCCACAGGGCTCCACCGCAGAAGGCCGAGGCAGAGGCGCATGACGTCTTCCCACGGGAAGGCCTGCGGCCTGCTCATGCTTCCTGCGGCGACCGAGGGTTTGCGGACGCCTCCCCGCCGAAGGTGACGAGGAGGAGATCCGCGATGGCCTGAGCCACGGGCGCAATGCCCTCGCGAAGCGGCAGTTCCGCCGCCTCCGCGTCGCTCACGGCGTGCCCTCCTCCGCGCAGGGCGGCGGCCAGGATCGCCAGGAGATCGCGGCTCGACAGACGGCCGCTGCCGAAGCGCTCCGCCAGCGCCGTCAGGTCCTGTACGCCGAAGGCGTCCTCCAGTTCCGCAAGAGCCCCGAGGGTGAGGCAGAGCGTGTAGCGCCGCCCACCGAGTTCAAGGGCCACCTCGCCCCGTCGTCCGTTCGCCATCGTGTCGTCCTTTTTCGATTAGGCCTGCATCGGCCGTCACAGCGCTACGAAGCTCAGCGCTCCGGCGGACTCGATGGCCATTTCGAACGTGACCTCGCCTGCGTGATCGCCGCGATATTCGAGGCTCGTAATCTGGAACGGCCCCTCGATGCGGCCGAAATCCGGCACGACGATCTGGCAGGCGAGGATGTCGCCGTCGAAGAAGGCCTGGCGCATGCGCGCATCCGAGGCCTCGTCCTTGAATACGCCGGCACCCGTCATGCCCGCGCGCCGGACGCCGACGCCGGCGAGGAGCTCGCGCCAGCGTCCGGCGGATTCCGCGTTGGTCACGTCCACCGTTTCGGCATTGAAGGCGATCTGGCGCGTGCGCAATCCCGCCACCGTGACGAAGCCCGAGGCTCCGTCGGAGATCTTGATGAGCAGATCCTTGCCCTTTTGAGCAGGCATGGGAAATCCTTTTGCTGAAAAAGTCCGGCCACGACAGGCGAGTGAAGGTTCACGCCACTTCCGTCAGGGCGCGCAGGCGTAAGGTGGCGCGGGTCTGTTGCGTGTCCCGGTCGCGAACGGCCGTGAGCTCCGTCGCCCGTAAGGTGACGAGGCGGTGGCCCTCGAGAGGAAGCCGCGTATCGTCGAGGATGTCCGAGAAGCGCTCCGCCACGGCGAGCGCATCGCGGGCGCTGCCGCGCTCGCCCCAGACGACGATGCTGAGATTCTGGTCGTGGCCGCGATCCGTATCGGTCGACCAATCCTTGGCGCTTACGTCACCGAAGAGCGCATAGACGGGAGCGGCCGCCCGGGGCGGCTCGTCGTGGAGCCGCAACGTGCCGCCCATGAGGGACAGAAGCTCATCATCCTCGAGCGAACGGTCGAGAATGGCGCGGCGCAGGGCAAGAACAGGGCTCGTCACGGCTTCATCTCCTCCACGAGGCACACGAGGTCGCGCCGCGACCCGTCAGGATCGGCGGCGGTCCGGATGGCGAAGCGGCGCAGGCCCGCAGACAGGCGCATGGCCCCCGTCACGCCCTCGCGATAACGCAATGTGACCCGGTGGGTGAGCGCCTGTTCGGGCCGGTCGGCGCGGACGCGCTCGGCACCGGACAGCATCTCGATGGCGCCCCAGACCTGCGGACCGGGCGCATAGGAGCGGATCACGCCGCCGAAGCCGTCCGGCCGCTCGAGCGGCAATTCGAGCACGAAGCGGCGCGACCGCGCGCCGATGGGAATGGGTTTGGTTCTCATGAGCGGAATGAAGAAGATCGTGTTTTGAAGAGAGCGCTGATCGTCGGAAGGAGCCCTCCGCCGTCATTCCGGGGCCGCGTGAGCGGAGCCCGGAACCCATAACCGCTGACGAAGCAGGATGAAGAGCAGCGGTTAACGCAGCACTCTCTTCTGACACGCTGGTGTTTATGGGTTCCGGGCCCAGCGCTCCGCGCTGTCCCGGAATGACGGTGAGTGCTTTCAATGACGGCGGCGCTCCGCGATGACGGAAGCGGCGCTAGATCCGGGCCCGACGGAACGGGGCCACGAGGGAAAGCGCTTCGGGCGGCAGGGCCTGCGGGCCCGCCACGTCGCCGCGGTTCTCGTACCAGCGCGCCACCAGGATCCTGATGGCGAGCCGCAGGGTCGCGGGCACGTCCTCGGGCGTTTCGCCGTAGCCGGCCCGCAGATCGATGGCGATGCCGCTCTGCATGCGGCCGGGCTCCGGCATCCGCCGGAACAGGATGCGCGGCGGATCGCTCGCGAGATCGCTTTCGTAATCCTCCGGCGGCAGAACCTCCGGCGTGCCGGATGCGTCGTAGACCTGCACGCTCTCCACGGACAAAAGCGGCGAGAGGGGCAGGAGCACGGTTCCGCCCTGCGGCCAGCGATGGAGCATGAGCCGCCAGCTTTGCGCGATCAGGATACGCCGGGCGCTCGCCTCCACCATGAGGCGCGCCGCCGTGACGAGCCCGCCGATCAGTTCGTCCTCCTGGTCGTCGTCGACGCGCAGATGGGCTTTCATCTCGGGCAGCGGAACCGGCTCGACGGCGGGGCCTTCGACGAGTATCGGAAACATCGAACGGGAATCCTTCATGTCATGAAATCTGTCATCGCTGCTCTCCCGGCCGTCGCGGCCGCCCTGCTCACGGGCCTCTTCGCAACGCAGGCGCGTGCCATCGTGGGCGGGACTGAGCATGACGGCCCCCTCGCCCGGGCGAGCGTGATGGTGTTGAGTTCGAACGGCGGCGTGTGCAGCGCCGTCGTGGTGGCGCCGGACGTGGTGCTGACCGCCGCCCATTGCGTGACGGGCGCGGCCGAGCACCGGGTCCATTTCCGCGACGAGGCCGGCGAGCCGGTGCTGATCACGCCCTCGGCCAAGGCCGTGCATCCGGGCTACGACGCGAAGGCCGTGGAGGCGCGCCGGCGCTCCATCGACCTCGCGCTCGTCCTCATTCCCGAAAAGCTGCCCGCCCGTTTCCGGACGGCCGTTCTCGGCGCGGCACAGCCCCGGGCCGGAGAGGCCGTGACGGTGGGCGGCTACGGGCTCGCCCGGGAGGGCGACCCGAAAACCACCGGCACCTTCCGCACAGCAGCCCTCACGACCGTGGAGCCGTACGGGGCGAGCAGCATCCTCCTGTGGGCGCAGGGCAAGGGCGCCGTAGGAGCCTGCCAGGGCGATTCCGGCGGTCCCATGACGACGGGCGACGCCGTGGTGGCGGTCACGAGCTGGTCATCCCCCGTCAAGGGGCGGGGCTGCGGCGGCACCACGCAGGGCATCCTGCTCGGTCCGCAACGCGCCTGGATCGACCGGACCCTCGCGGGCTGGAAGCGCAAGGCGGAATGGAACGAATAAGCCCGCGGCGGGTCTCATCCACACAGGCCCGCAGCCTTTCGGCGGGTTTTCCTTGCGTCAAATCAGGCCAGATCCCAAAGTCGACCTATGCGCTTCCATCGAGTCACCGGCGCGTTCGCCGGCCTTCTGTCCTTCTTTCTTCTCGCTCTTCCGGCTCAGGCGGTCCTGCAGGGCACACCGCTCAGGGAGCCGGACGGACTGCGGCGCTCCGTCGTGGCTGTGGAAAGCGGCAACGGGGAGTTGTGCTCCGGTGCCCTCGTGGCACAGGACCTCGTCCTCACGGCCGCCCATTGCCTGATGGACCGGGTGAGCTACCGGGTCGTGGGCGTCGACCGGGGCTTCCGGCGGCAATCGGTGCGCGTGGCGGCCATTGCGGTCCATCCCACCTTCGTGCCCGGCACGACGCCGCGCACACAGCCGGGCGTCGATCTCGCGCTGCTGAAGCTCGAGCGGCCCCTGGGGAGTGATTTCGCTCCCTTCGACCCACGACAGGCCGGCGGCATTGCGGAGGGGGAGATGGTGACCGTAGCGGGGTTCGGCGTATCCTCGGAACGGCTGAAGAACTCCGCCCGCACCCTGCGTCAGGTCCAGCTCCTCGCGGTCGGGACCGTCGAGGTCGCCAACCGGGTGGTGATCGCCACCGACCGCGCACGGCTCGCCGAGACTGTCGGAGCCGGGGCCTGTCGGGGCGATTCCGGCGGCCCGGTCCTCGTCGCGACGCCGGGCGGCTATCGCCTGTCCGGCATCGTGAGCTGGTCCAGCGGAGCGCTGCGCGCCAACGGCCCCAATGCCTGCGGAGGGCTGACCGCCGTTACGTCCCTTCAGGACCACATGGGCTGGATCCGGCAGGCGACGAGGAGCCTCGACGGCATGGCGAGCGCCTGGGCGCGGCATTGACCGTGCCCTTAAACTCTCGGCCGTGAGACCGAACTCACGTCCGAGACTTTAAATTTTTGAGCATCTTTTCACGCAAAACCGGTTCCCACTTTTGCGTCCGATGCTCTAGTGGCGTCCTTTATGCGGCGAACTTCAGGAGCTTGATGGCCGCGTAGTCCTGCACACCGCCGCCGACGCGCTTCGTGGTGTAGAACAGCACGTAGGGCTTCGCCGAATAGGGATCGCGCAGCACGCGCACGCCCGCCCGGTCGACCACCAGATAGCCGCGCCGGAAATCACCGAATGCGACCGCGCAGGCACCGGCCGCGATGTCGGGCATGTCCTCCGCCTCCACGACCGGGAAGCCCATCAGGGTCGCGGCCTGACCGAGGCTCGCGGGCGGGGCCCAGAGATACTGGCCGTCCGCGTCCTTGAAGCGGCGGATCGCGCTCTGCGTCCTGCGGTTCATCACGAAGGAGGCGTTCTGCCGGTAGCCGGCCTTGAGGGCATAGATCAGCTCCACCAGCACGTCGGACGGATCCGTGGCGGGAAAGTCTGCGCCGCCCGTCTGCACGGTGCCGAGGCGGCCCCATTCCCAGATCTCGTCCTCGACCGTATCGACCGCCAGGAAGCCCTTGGGCTTGTTGACGCCGTCGCCGTTCACGAAGGCGGCGCCCTCCTGCTCGGCGAAGGCGGCCTCGACCTCTTCGGCGATCCAGCGGTCGATATCGACCACTGCGTCGTCGAGAAGCGTCTGGGTGGCGGCCGGCATGGCGTAGAGCTCCATGGCCGGGAAGCTCATCTCGGAAAGGACCGGCCCGGCGGTCTGCGGCCGCGGCGCGCTCTCGCCCACCCAGCCGGAGGCCGGGCCCGTGGCCGAGAAGGCGCGCTTGTACTGGCCGCCGGAGATCACCTTGACGGACGAAATCGCCCGAATCGGCGAGACGCTCGCCAGGCGCCGCTGCACCTCGCGCTCGACGGTATCGGGCACAAGATAGCCGCCGTCGGGGCCGCTGCTCGCCGAGAGCGCCTTCTCCTCCAGCCGCTTGAGCCCGCCGGCCTCGCCGGTGCGCATATAGGCCCGGAAGGCCTGCTTGTGCTCGGACAGGAGCGGATCGCGCGGCTCGGCCTCGGCGCCCGCGAGCGGCGGACGGGCCCGCTCCAGGGACAGGCGCTCGACGCGTCGCTTGGTCTCGTCGAGGGCGCCCTCGATGCGCACGAGCTTCTCGTCCGTGACGACGTCGCTCGTCAGCCGCGTCTCGATCTGGCCGAGGCGGCTGTCGTTGGTTTCCTTGAAGGCCTCGAAGGCGCGGGCGAAATCCTCGAACGCAGAGGACACGTCGTCGGACAGGGATTTTGTTTCTGCAATGGACATCATGAACATCGTAGGGGTTGAGAGACATGAAAAAGCCCGCCGGCGGCGGGCTTTCGGGCGAGAATGTGTGAAACGGATCAGCGGGTCGCGCGCCGGACCTGGCGGGTGACCGTGGGCCCGGTGGCGGCACCGACAGCGCCGCCCGCGACGGCACCGACGGGGCCGGCGACGGCGCCGACTCCGGCGCCGACGGCCGCGCCGCCGACCCGTTCCTGCGTGGTGGTGCAGCCGGCCGCCGCGAGGGCGAGAAGGGCCGCGAGGGCGAGTGACTTCATGGCAGGTTCTCCCGAATGAGCGGATGCGGGACAAGGCCCCGCCGGGGCGACCCGCAGCCTCCGCGCCTCCGCGGGCCCCTGTCCAACGCCGGATCAGGGCGCCCGGTTCAGGAAAAAAGGCGTGCCGCCGTGGCGCGGATGCGGTGCGCGAGATCCTCCCCGGCCTGCTTGACGCGCTCCACCCGGGCGCCAGGCAACATCGGGAAGGTCACGATGGAGATTTCCCACAGATCGAGCTTCTCCAGCCGCCTCAGGCCCGTGGGGCGCTCGGCGCGGGCGCGCTCGACGCGAAAGCCGATCGACAGGCCGTCGACGGCCCCCTCCCCCAGCAGCGAATGGATCTCGCGGGCGCGCTCCACCGCCAGGTTGAGCCGGCCGCGCACCTTCAGGCCGCGGTTATCCTCCACGATGGAGAGCCAGCGCCCGATGGGCTCGGACGGATCGTGCTGCCACAGGAGGCGGATATTGCCTACGCCGCGCTTCTTCAGGCTGTCCGCGAAGGCGCCCGGCATGACCACGTCCTTGCCCAGATCGGCGATGCCGAACAGGCTCGCATAGCCCTCGAAGACACCCTCCCGGTCGATGACGCGCACGGGCTCGGCCACGAGCTTCACCTCCCGCACGATGGACATGGCGCGGCGCATCAGCGGGCTCCCTTCCGGGACGTCTTCCGGCGCCCGGCATCAAGCCGCTCGAGCTGGCGCACGAAATCGCGGAACACGAGGGCCGGAGCATGCGCCGGCGCCTCCCGGGCGCCTTTCGGCTGGCGCACCGCGCGCGTGACGGAGCGGATCATGACGGGTCTCCCGATTGACGGCGGTTGAAGAGGGACAGTTCACGCACGAAGGCGTCGAAGCGCCGGTTCGCGGCGAACAGATCACGCAGAGTCATGGCGAGCAGGCCGGAGGCGCCGCTCGCCCAGACGAACAGGGCAAGATGAGCGAGATCGCCGCGGCTGATCACAGCCTCGGCGACGCGGTCGAGTAGGTTCATGTTTTGTTCCTGACAAGGGTTGCATCTTTGGGGTCAGGAGACGTTGGGCGCAAAAAGGCCGATCCGGTCGGAAGTGTATTCTCCCGATCTGCCGAGGAAATGCCAAGCCAGCTACTTCTTACGTCTCTTTGGATGAGATCGGATAACAACGAATCCGAAATTCAAAATTGAGGCGCAGCACACGCATTCCGGGGAAAAACCCACTAACCACAATCCGACAATGCGTACACACAAGAAATGACACCTTATAAAAACGTCAGAACGCTAGTACATCCCGAGACAACTCGGGATGTACTAGCACAAATATCCTACCTACAATTTGCAGCTTTCTTGGGCTCGGCACGTGATCGCTTAAGGCGTGACGGCACGGATGGCCAGCGCCGGGTCGGTTGGCTCCTGATAGGTCTGCTGCACGAACACTGCAGCATCAAGTTCGCCGTTATTCTCTACAACTAATGGCACGCAGGATGCGTAGTTGCTCGACGCGGCATAGCAAAGAGGAATGTAGAGAACATGTGAAGTCGGGGCATGATCCCACACCGCAAAGGAAACCCGCCCGTGATGAACATCAGGCGTGATGTTTTCCATCGTGGCATCGTTCAGGTCGCGGTAGGTGCCAAGCGAAACATCATAGGCACGCATGTACCAACCCAGACCGACATTCACCGAATTCGGATTTGTGATGGACAATTGACCCGTGAGCAGAACCTTGCTTTCGGAAGGGATATTGACGATTTCGAGACGATATGTGTCGGCTCGAAACCCCTCCGTATTGCCGTAGACACCGATTGCCGTCGCATTCCGGGTCGCGTCCCTGAAGGTCGAGTGCAAAACTCTCATAGTCGTTCCTTTTCGAGTTAAGAATGATGGCGCTTGTCGGGGACAGCCCGGATCAGCGCAGGTTTGTCCGCCCATATCCCACCGCCTCGCGCTTCTCGTCCTCGCTGAGGAAGGTCGCGGCCGAGACGCGGCGCCAGAGGCTTTCGCGTTCGCCGGCCAGGGCCTCAATGGCGTCGAGGTCGGGTTCGAGGTGGAGCGGCTCGCCAAAGGCGGGCGCGAGCCAGTGGGCAAGCGCCTGGGCGGTGCGCTTGACCAGCGGGATTACGGTCTGGCGGTAGAAGGCGCGGTTCGCCTCCGCGTAATTGGCGTGGGTGTTGTCGCCCGGCAGGCCGAGCAGCAGGGGCGGTACGCCGAACGCGAGTGCGATCTCGCGGGCGGCCGCGGCCTTCGCCTCGACGAAGTCCATGTCCTTCGGCGTCAGCGAGAGCGGCGTCCATTGCAGGCCGCCTTCGAGGAGCAGCGGGCGGCCCGCATTGGCGGCGCCCTGGTAGTTCGCCTCCAGCTCCTCCTTGAGGCGCGAGAATTGCATGTCGGAAAGCAGGTCGCCGCCCGCCACGAGGGCGCCGGAGGGGCGTGCCGCGTTGTCGAGCAGGGCCTTGTTCCAAGCGCCCGCCGCGTTGTGGATGTCCAGCGCCGTCGCGGCCGCCTCCATGGGCGACAGGCCGTAATGGTCGTCCGCCGGATGGAACAGGGTGAGATGAAGGATCGGCCGCACCGGCTCCGAGCCTTGCGCGAAGCGGATCGTCTGCCCGCCCACCGTGTAGTCGTAGGCGGCCGCCCAGCCGTCCTGGCCTGGCACCACGCGCATCCGGTCCGGCCGCAGGGCGTGGAGCTCCCGCGGTGCGCCGCCGACGCTCACGGCCTCCACATAGGCGTTGCCCGACACGAGCAGATGGCCGAACACAGTCTCGAGAAAATCCTGACCGCCGCCGCGCCCGTTGGGATGGGCGAGAAGGTCGAGAAGCGGATGCTCCGTCAGTTCCGCGTCCCGCCGCTTGAGCACGAGCGGCAGGGAGGCGGCGGCCTCGGCCACGAGCCGCACGGCCCGGTGCACGACGGCGTTCTTCTGGAAACCCTCGCGGGCCAGGGCCGCATAGTCGCGCGGCGTCCACACGGCCTGCCCGGCCACGTAGAGCGCGACGGAGGACGGCGCGCGCGAGGCCTTCGCGTCGGGCGGCCGGAACCAGCGGGTCAGCATCGTCAACATGAAAAGCTCCGTCCGGCCTGGGGACCGGCAAAGAAGAGTTTGCGCAACACCGGGCGGCGCTGCACATTCGGCGGGGCGTCCGGGTTAAAACATCCGGCCCGGCGCCACCGGGAAAGTCATTCGAAAGAAAGTCCAAGCGCCATGCGCGACATGCTTCTGCTGATCGGCCGCATTCTACTTGCGGCGATATTCGTCATCTCCGGCATCACCAAGTTCTACGCCCTTGGCGCCACGGCCGGTTACATCGCCTCGAAGGGCCTGCCGGTGGCCTGGCTCCTGGCGCCCGTGACGGCCATCGTGGAGGTCGTGCTCGGGCTGGCCATCATCGCCGGGTTCAAGACCCGCTGGGCGGCCGCGGCTTTGGCGCTCTTCAGCCTGCTGACGATCCTGTTCTTCCACGATTTCTGGAACATGGCCGACCAGGAGCGCAGCATGAACCAGATCCAGGCGATGAAGAACATCGCCATGGCGGGCGCCTTCCTGATCCTCATGGCGGCCGGATCCGGGCGGCTCGCGGTGGAGCGCGACTGAGGCGCGTCACAACACGCGCACCCGCGGCTGGGTTTTCTCGCGCAGCATCAGCTCCGTGAGGGCCCAGACGAGGGCGTCGAGACGGTCCGGAGAACGTCCGCCGCTCAGGCCGCCGGGACCGAAATCGCAGAGCTCGTCCTCGAGCTCCGGAAACACGCCCGCATGGCGCACCCTCTCCTGCGCGTAGAGCACCGAGACCGGCTCGGCGCGCAGGTATTTTCCCCGCGTCGCGCGCACGCCGATGACCGGCACGCCGGGGTCGATCTCGCGGATCACCTGGAGCGCCATCTCGCCGCCCTGGTTGGTCTCGACCACGAGGGCGTCGGCCTCGAGCCGGCGATAGAGCGCCACGGCCTTCTCGCCCCATTGCGGCGGCTTCAGCCCAGCGGCGGTCTCGTCCGCCAGCACATAGGCCATGCCGCCCTCGTCGACCCCGGCCGCCACGATGCCACAGGCATCCGCGCGGCGGGAGGACGAGGCCGGCGGATCGACCGCCACAACGATACGGCCCAAGGGCGGCACCGTGGTGCAGCGGTTCAGTTCGAGCCCGGCGCGGGTCCAGAGGGCGTCCGGACGGTCCTCGACGATCTCGCCGTCGAGTTCCTGGCGCCCGAGCCGCGTGCCCGCATAGCGGCCGACGACCGCCTGGAGGAAAGCCGGCGCGAGATTGTCGGCATTGTCGGCCGTTCTGACCCGCGACACGGCCACCAGCGGATCCGACAGGAAGCGCCGGAGCAGCGGGATGGGACGCGGCGTCGTCGTCACCATCTGGCGCGGATGCGCGCCGAGGCGCAGGCCGAATTGCAGCATGTCCCAGGTCTCGTCCGCGTGGCGCCATTTGGCGAGCTCGTCCACCCAGGCGGCTTCGAATTGCGGGCCGCGCAAGGAATCCGGATCTTCGGCCGAGAACACATGCGCCACCGCGCCGTTCGGCCATTCGAGCTTGCGTAAGGAAGGCGACCAGGTGGGTCGCTCCGCGCGTCCGTGAATGGCGAGAAGGCCGGCCGGCCCCTCCACCATCACGTTGCGCGCATCCGCGAAAGTCTCGCCGACGAGCGCGATGCGGCGCAAGGGAGGCTCGGCGAAATCAGGCTCGCCCAGCGCGATGCCGCGCACCCATTCGGCGCCCGTGCGGGTCTTGCCCGCGCCGCGCCCGCCGAGCAGGAGCCAGATCGTCCAAGGATCGCGCAGGCGGCACAGGCCCGGCAGGCGCTGTGCGTCGTGGCAGCGGAGCGGCCAGTGGCGCAGGATGCGCTCGAAATCCTCCTCACACCAGGAGGCCGTCGCGTCCGCGAGTTTCCTCCTCCGCCACAATGCGCTCAAGGTGGCGAGCAAGCTCGTCGCGGAGGTCGTGGATGGAGCGGGCGGGAGCCGCATCGTTTCGCTCGCTGTCATCGAGCCTGCTGCCTTCCTGATCCAGGAGCGCCTGGGCGGCGCTCAGCGTCCTGGCATAGGACGCGAGCGTGCGGGCGGCCTTGTCGTGGTCGAGGGTTTCGTCTGGGCGGCGCTGCTCCGCCACCAGGGCGTCGATGCGCGCCCGCGTCACCGCCGCGAGCGACAGGGCCGCCTCGCGCAGGCTGCCGGGAGTATCGGCAAAAGCCGGGGCATCGGCCTCCGCCGCGCGGGCGAGCGCCTCGGCGCGGGGCGGCCAGGCCCATGCGCGGCGCAGCCGCCGGAACGTGGTGGCGCTGGTGCCGAGAAAGGACGCGATGGACTTCACCGGAACCGCCGGGTGATGGACGTAATAATCGTAGGCCCGCCGCTTCATGGCGGCGGAGATCGAAACGGATGCCTTCATGGAAATCGCTTGAGGGGCGCCGCTCTCGTGTAAAAAATCCAACAAAAAACCGCCCCGGTGCGAAACCGGAGCGGCGATGAACCGACGTGGGCGACGGGGGGCTGTGTCATTCACACTTTGTCAGTGTTCTTGTTTTGTACTCTAAGAGCGTGCCGCTGTCAAGCCTGCTCTTCCGAGCCTCCCCGAAAGACCCGGAACTCCTTGCGCGGCCGGCCCCTGTCGAGAACCGACAAAACCAGCGCCGTGAAGCCCGCGAGCTTGAGGAAGGTCATGACGATGTGCCCGGTCTCCCAGCGATTCCGCAAAGCGGCGAAGTCCTCTGGAATCGGCCCCGGCTGCCAGGTGGCGAGTTCCGCATTGACCGGCGCGACGACGCTCAGCCACACGCCGAGGCTGACGAGATAGAGAATCGCTCCGGCCAGGGCGAAGCGGAACCCAGCCTCCTTCCGCAGCCCGTAGGCGAGCGCCCCCGCGAGCAGAATTGCCCCGCCGTCGAGCGGACCGCCCAGGATGCCGAAGAGGCGGTACTGCCCGTTGAACACCGTGGCGTCCCGCCAGAGTTCCGGCGACCAGACCATCAGGCGCGGCCCGGCCTCGAGCAGATGCGCGAAGGACGGACCGAGGCTGAGGGCAGCGATCACCAGCGTGAGGCAGCGCAGAACGAGCCATCCCATCATGGACCTCCGAAAATCCCCTCCGGCCCTGCCGGAGGATTGCATCGTGACTGTCGATTCGCCTCCATCCAACCGGATTTTCGATTCCACTCTCGGCCAGGCGGCATCTGAGCCGGGCAAGCGTCTAGACGCAAATGGCAGACGCCGGAGAGGGTGCCAGGCCAAGCCGGAAGATCGAATCTCTGCGCATCGTTATCGGTCGTCGTTCCTTCCCTGTTTTCTTCGGGAGAGTACAGATTCTTCGGCCGCCTTTCACCGTCATTCCGGGACGACCCTTCGAGTCGGGCTCCGCTCCGCGGCCCCGGAATGACGGGGGTGTGTCCCCGAATGACTGCGGAGAGTGGCCGATTACGCCGCCTCGTCCAGGACATTGCCGTTCAGGACCTCCTTCAGCCGGCAGACGGTCAGGTTGATGTGATGGTCGGTCACTTCGCCCCCACAATCCGCGACAGTTTCATGCGGAACCCAGGCGGCAGGGAATCGTTCTCGATTTGTGCCTTACAGCCCAAAGATGTGGATAAAATTTCGCGTTTTCCCGATCGGAACGGGAACACAACGCAAATAAAAAATGAACCAATACGTCAGATGAGACGTAATTTCGGGACGATACGCATATTTATAACTTATCGAATACCGTCCGTCAAATATGATTACATACCAGACTGCTTTTATCGGCTAGGCATTTGCTTTCTTCTGCCTTGGCGGCTGTGCCAAGCGTTCCCTCAGGTCCGCACAGACTCCTCCTCGAAGAAGAACTCGGCCGCGATCATTTCGTGGTCGGAGATCGGGCGCCCTTCCGGGTCGAGGGCGGGCAGCACCTCGGGGGCGGCCGCTTTCATACCGCGCACGACGAGCCAGTCGAGCTTGGCGAAAGGCGGCTTCGGCCTGCCATGCCGGCCGGTGCGCTGCGTCGGCGCGGGCTGGTTGGCGCCGAACCAAGTGAAGCCCGCCTCGGCGAGGTCCCGGAACAGGGGCTCGTGCCGTCCCGGATCGTCGAGGAGACGCTCCGCCTCCGCCGGATCAGAGGACAGGGCCTTGGTGTTGAGATCGCCGCCGAGGATCCAGGCATCGTCGGGACCGAGCCGCTCTACCGCCCGGAGCAGAGCCTGGACCTGCGCGCGGCGATCCGCCGGATCGGTCTTGCTCTCCAAATGAAGGCTTGCGAGCCACAGGGGCCGGGGTGCCTCCGCTACACGGGCCACGACGGCGATCCGCCCGCCGATGCGCCGCTCTGCCCCTTCATGGCCCGGAAACCAGAACCCGCTCTCCTCGAGCGGCACGATATGCGGATCCGCAAGGGCCAGCCCCGTCGCGAGGGCATTGCCGTGAAAACCCTGCCGGTTCTGTTCGCCCGCATGGAGACGCATCTCCTCGGCGTTGCCGAGATCGAGTTCCACGAACTCGACGCCGTAGAGATAACCTGTGCCCGACGCGTCGGCCATTTCCCGCACGGGATGTCCGTTGCCGGAGCGCGCCATACCGAGATCGACCTCGCTGAGCAGGGCCGCATGGGCGCCGGCCCGTTCGAGAAGCGTCCGTGTCGCCTCCGGGTCTTCCAGGCGCTGGGCGTTGAAGGCCGCGACGCGCAAACGCCCCGGCCAGGGCCGCGTTACGCGGGGCGCCCGCGCCTCGACGAGGTGGAGCGCCTCCACGTCACGCACGAACGCCGCGTGCCGCTCCGGGGTGGCGGGAGGCTCACGCGCCGCATCGAGGAGAGCCGCGGGCGGCGCGGGCAAATCCGGCACCGTCGTGTCGATCAGGGGGCGCATGGCGTCTCCGGCAGCGGGTCGCAAAAGGGATTCGGAGCATGGGCGATGCCCTTGGGGAAGAAAAGCTGCGGAGAGATGAAAAAATTTTTCGCCGTTAGGAACTTCTTTTGGTATGGGGTGTTTATCGGCGGGACCACGGATCTTGTTGGGGAGATAGCCCATGCTTACCTGGGCTGGCATTGTTGCGCTCTTGATCAGCGTTCTCACCTATTTTTCCGGTGAAGCCATGACCATCCTCAGGGGTGCGGCCGAACTCGGCGCCGTCATCGCACTCTTCATGCTGGTCTGCGCGGCCGAAGCGTTCAACTGAACGCGCTCCGGAAGCCACGCGCATCCCCGAAGCCTTTCGCATCAAAGCATCGTATCCCGTACCCGCCCGGCGTCTCTTTTGTTGCCCATTCGATGAAACGATATAAAGTCAACTGAACAATGAGCGCCAATCCCCCGCGATCCGCCTCGGCTTCCGAGCCCTCCCGGCCTGCCGGATGGACGTCCGCCTCCGATACGAATGCCCATGCCTCCGCGAAGAGCCGGCACGGCGAGATCGACCGACGGCTCTCGCTCGTGCTGGAAGAGATCGGCAGCCCGTTCTATGCCCTCGACGCTTCCTGGCGTTTCACGTCCGTCAATCGCGCGGCCGAGACCTATTACGGCCTGCCCCGTCAGGCGCTGCTCGGCCGCGTGATCTGGGAGGCCTTTCCGGGCACCGCGCCGGTCCTGCGCACGGCCTTCGAGTCGGTGCTGGCGACGGGCGAGCCGATCCTGGTCGAGACGGATCCGGGCAACACGGCCGCGTCGCTTTCGCTCAAGGCCTTTCCGTTCCGGGACGGCATCGGCGTCAGTTTCAGCGAGTGGGATGCGCAAAGACGGGCCGAGGAGGTGCTGCGCGAAAGCCAGGCGCAGCTCGCCGCGCTGGCCGACAACCTGCCGCTCGGCGTGGTGTACCAGATGAACGATGCGGTCGGGTTCCAGGAACGGCGGTTCCTCTATCTCTCGGCAAGCTGCGAGCGGCTCAACGGCATTCCGGCCGAACAGGTGCTTCAGGACCCGTCCGTGCTGTTTGCGCTCATCCTTCCGGAATATCGCGAAGCCGTCGCGCAGAAGCAGTTCGAGGCCCATCGCGACCGCACGCCTTTCGACATCGAGTTCCCGATCCGGCATGCCAGGACCGGCGAGATCCGCTGGCAGCGGATCGTCGACGCGCCGCGGCAGCTGCCCGGCGGCGCCTATGTGTGGGACGGGATCCAGATCGACATCACCGAGCACAAACAGGCCGAGGAGCACCTGAAGCTCCTTGTCAACGAGCTCAATCATCGCGTGAAGAACACCCTCGCGACCGTGCAGTCCCTGGCCGCCCAGAGCTTTGCCCGCATCGGCGCGGAGCCGGAGGATCCCGCCGCAAAGGCCCGGCAGGCCTTCGAGGCCCGCCTCTTCGCCCTCGCGCGGGCCCATGACGTGCTCACCCGCGAGAACTGGGAGGGGGCGCGGCTCGCCGATGTCGTGCGCGAGGCCTTCGCGCCCTACCAGCGCAGCCTGGAGGGCCGCGACGCCATCACGGCCGCAGGGCCGGACCGGCGCGTGCCGCCCGCGGTCGCGCTGAGCCTTTCCATGGCGCTTCACGAATTGTGCACCAATGCCCTCAAATACGGTGCCCTGAAGGAGCCCGGCGGGCAGGTGCGCATCGCATGGTCCGTGTCCGGGAACCCGGCGGCGGAGCGGCTCGTAATGCGCTGGGAGGAGCGGGGTGGACCACCCGTCATGCCGCCCGCCCAGAAGGGCTTCGGCTCGCGGCTCATCGAGGACGGCCTCTCGCGGGAACTCAATGGCAGCGTCCATCTCGGCTTTGACCGGGAGGGGGTCGTCTGCGCCATCGACGTGCCGCTCTCCTAAGGCCGTTCGGCGGGCCGCCAAGGGGTCGGCGTCTCAACCATTCGTCGATACCCGGCTGAATCGGTCTTGCGGGCCGAGACAGTTTTGTTGTCAATACGATCCCAAGTGACACAGTCACGATTCCAGGGAGAAACGACCTATGAAACGCCGCCAGTTTTTGCAGGCTGCCGCGCTCGGCGCAGCCTCGACGGCCGTCGCGGCTCCGGCGATCGCGCAGTCGATGCCGGAGATCAAGTGGCGCCTGCAGTCCGGATTTCCGAAGTCCCTCGATACGATCTACGGCGCCGCCGAGGTGATCTCGAAGTTCGTCTCCGAGGCGACGGACGGCAAGTTCCAGATCCAGCCCTTCGCGGCGGGCGAAATCGTCGGCACGCCGCAGGTGGCGGATGCTGTGGGCAACGGCACCATCGAGATGGGCCATACCTGCTCGTATTACTATTTCGGCAAGGACCCGACCTTCTCGCTCGGCACCGCGGCGCCGTTCGGCCTCAATGCCCGCCAGATGAACGCCTGGCTCTATCACGGCACCGGCAACGACATCCTCAACGAGTTCTTCGCCAAGCATAACCTCTACGGGATGCCGGCCGGCAATACCGGCGTGCAGATGGGCGGCTGGTTCCGCAAGGAAATCAAGACTCCGCAGGACCTCCAGGGCCTGAAGATGCGCATCGCGGGCATCGCCGGCATGATGCTGGCGAAGCTCGGCGTGGTGCCGCAGCAGATCCCCGGCGGCGACATCTACCCGGCGCTCGAGCGCGGCACCATCGACGCCGCCGAGTGGGTCGGCCCCTACGACGACGAGAAGCTCGGCTTCTCCAAGGTCGCGCCCTATTACTACTATCCTGGCTTCTGGGAAGGCGGCCCGACCATCCACCTGTTCATCAACCAGGGCAAGTGGAAGGAACTGCCGAAGGCCTATCAGGCGATCCTGACCGCCGCCTCCGGCTATGCCAACAGCGACATGCTGGCGAAATACGACGCCCGCAACCCGGCGGCCCTGCGTCGCCTGCTCGGCGCCGGCACCCAGCTGCGTCCGTTCTCGCAGGAGATCCTCGAGGCGGCCTACAAGGCGGCCAACGAGGTCTATGATGAGGTTTCGGCCAAGAACCCGGATTTCAAGAAAGTCTATGAGAGCATCCGCGGCTTCCGGAACGAGGAATATCTCTGGTTCCAAGTGGCCGAGTACTCCTACGACACGTTCATGATCCGCGCCCGCGCCCGCGGGTAAGGGCCTCACGATTTCGTGAAGGACAGGGCGGCCTCCGGGCCGCCCTTTTCCGTTCGGCCTGAGGTCTTATGTCTCTGCTTGGCTTTCACGACCGGCTTCAGCCATCGGCCCGGCAAGGATACAGGCGGACATCATGACCTGGACGCTGCGCGTCACCTTTCTGCTCTTCCTCGCGTGGCTGGTCTTCCTCGCCTCGCCGTTCGTGGCGCTCTACGACCTCGCCAAGGCCGTGGAATCCCGGCACCTCACCAGGATCGAACAGCGCATCAATCTGCGTGCCTTGCGCGTGTCCTTCTCGCGCCAGATCCTCGGCGAATACCTGAAGACGCCGAACGGACAGGAGATCGGCGGAATCGACCCGGATGCGGCCGCCCATGCGGGCGCGGCCGTGTTCGACCCCTATATCGAGACGCTGGTCACGCCGCAGACGCTCATGGACCTTCTGGCCAAGGGCTGGCCCCAGCACGGCGCCAGCGGAACGGCGCCGGACCTGTCGGCGGTCGATGTCGGGTCCCTCGATACCGCGACCCTCCGCAAGGCCTGGGATCTGTTCATCGCGTCCGAATCCCAGGGCTTCCGCAGCATCGTGATGCCCCTGCCGCCGGACCGGCCGAAGGACGAGCAGTTCCGGCTTACCTGGCGGCTCAGCGGCACCACCTGGCGCCTGACCGGGCTCGATCTTCCCAAGGCTCTGCGGGAAGAGCTCATCCGGCGGATGCCGCCGCCCTCGGGCTCCTGAAAAAGAGACATTCGTTCGACGGGAGGGGCACAGCCTGAAAGGCATGCCGGGACGACCGGCCGGCATTGTCATCAATACACAGCGTCAACTTTGCAGAAGAAGCCATCCCACTGTAGCAAGTGGAAAAACGGTTCCGAGCAAGAAGCAGATCACGCCGGACGACATCATTAAACCCTCCTGTTCTTGAAAACTCCTCCCTTCATCTTCTGTTCCGGCATCCCGGCACTGTTCGCCTCCGACGAATTCTAGGAACACATCCGGAGGTACTCCGGCTTTTTGCTCATATCCTCCCTAAGGAACTGAGCGGTTCCGTCCCGATTGTCAGGTAGGCCAGGACGGACAGCGATGAACGGTTCTACTCCCCAACAGGTGCGCGTGAGCGACAAGGACTTTGTCCGCAAGGTCCTCATCCTCATCGGCCTCGTGGTTTTCGTGCTCATCCTGTGGCGGCTGGCGAGCGTGCTGCTCTTGGCCTTCGGGGCCATCCTCGTGGCGCTCGTCCTCCATGCTCTCGGCGATGCGCTGGCGCGCTATCTGCGCGTCCCGCCCCGCTTCAGCCTGGCGGTGGCGAGCATTCTCGTCTTCATGCTGTTTCTCGGGCTCGCTTGGCTCTTCGGCTCCAACATCCGGGCGCAGATGAGCAACGTGGCCGAGCAATTGCCCGCGGCCCTCGACGCCTTCGGGCGCAAGATCGGCATCGGGCCCGTCTCCGACAGCCTGTCCGAAATGATGAGCGAGATCCCGAGCAGCGGCATCGCGCAGCGCATCGCCGGCATCGGCGGGCTCCTGCTCGGCGGCTTCACGGATGCGGTCCTGGTGGTGATTACAGGCATCTACATCGCGGCCGCGCCGCAGCTTTACGTCAAAGGCCTCGTGCAGCTCTTCCCCGTCGGCCAGCACGAGCGGATCGAGAGCGCCCTCGACGCCTGCGGCCAGGCCCTGCGGCTGTGGCTGGCCGCCCAGCTCATGTCCATGGCGGCGGTCGGTGTCCTGTCCACTTTCGCATTCTGGCTGATCGGCCTGCCCTCGCCGCACGCCTTGGGACTGATCCTTGGCCTCATGGACTTCATCCCCTTCCTGGGGCCCGTCCTCGGCGCCCTGCCGGCGGTCCTGATCTCCTTCACGCTCGGCAGCGAGACGGTGGTCTGGACCCTGATCGCCGTGGTGATCGTGCAGCAGATCGAGGGCAATCTCATCATGCCCATGGCGCAGCGGAAGATGGTGAGCATTCCGCCTGCGCTGGCCATGTTCGGCATCGTCATCGGCGGCGTGGTATTCGGGACCCTGGGGCTGATGCTAGGGTTCCCGCTGCTCGTGGTGTGCTTTGTGCTGGTGAAGAAGCTTTATGTGCGGGAGGTTCTTGGCGAGCCCACGTCCGTCCCTGGGGAGACGAAGGAAGAGGCGGCCAGCGCGTCGCCCCCGCTGTCCTCATGACCAAACCGTCGCCGGCAGAAACCGGGACCAGCCGGCAAGAACAGGCTTCGTTTGTTATAGAGGAAAGGAACAACAGAAGGAGCCGCCTTTCAGAAGAGCGGCCCCTTGGGTGGCGTCATGATCATGCGCCAAACTTTTCCGGAAGAATCCGGCAAGAATTGTTCGATTGTCGTCTGAAATCGGGACCATCGCACGACGGCAGTCAGGCCGCATTGGATACGACGATCCTCACGAATTCTTCTTCGGCGGAGTCATTATCGTAGCCTCCTCTTGGAATGGCACCCTGATAACTTCCGCCCTTCCCCCATCGAAGTCAACCCCGCACCGTGCCTCCGCACCGCCCTTCATCACCTTTCCGCGAGGGCGGCGACACGGGAGGAAACTCTTCCGGTTTCGTCCCGATGAAGCTAAACCACCAACATGACCGACGGACTGATCCAACATCCCGATCACAAGCTGCGCTGCTGGTGGCCCGGTACCGACCCGCTCTATGTCGCCTATCACGACACCGAATGGGGAGTGCCGGAATTCGACGACCGTGCCCTGTTCGAGAAGCTCATTCTCGACGGCTTCCAGGCCGGCCTGTCCTGGATCACTATCCTGCGCAAGCGCGAGAATTTCCGCCGGGCCTTCGCGGGTTTCGATCCCGCCGTGATCGCGCGTTTCGATGCCGCGCAGGTGGAAGCTCTGATGCTCGATCCCGGAATCGTGCGCAACCGCGCCAAGATCGAGAGCACCATCGCGGGCGCCCGCGCCTGGCTCGATATCCAGGAACGCGGCGGATTCTCCCGCTTCCTGTGGGACTTCGTGGATGGGCGGCCGATCCAGAACAACCTGCGAAGCCGCTCCGAGGTGCAGCCCGAGACGGAGGTCTCGCGGCGAATCTCCAAGGCCCTGAAGGCCGAAGGCTTCAACTTCGTCGGCCCCACCATCGTGTACGCCTTCATGCAGGCGGTCGGCATGGCGAACGACCATCTCGTCGGGTGCTTCCGCCATGCGGAATGCGCTGCCCTTGCCGAGAAGCGGTGAGGCGGCCGACGCGGCCGGGCCGCCGCATCTAGTCGCTCCAGCCAGGTGGGCGATTCCCGCCTGAAACATGCCCGCCGGCATGGCGGCGCCGTCTCTGGCAGGCATTTTTTATAAATCGCCGGTCCGCAAACGGCCGCGCTCCCCAAGAGCGCGCAGGCCTCATTCATGCCTGCCGTGCCGACCGGCTGGACGCGGGTTGGCGTCCGGCCAAGGCGGGGTTGTTTTCCGTAACGGCAAGATCACCCCTTGACGGCGAAATTTGATGCATCATAATCGCCTTAACTTGAGAGATATAAGAATACACTCAGGGAGGACGTTGGTTCCCGCATAACGGACCCAGAGTATCTTATTTCGTTGCAATAAGATTCGCGTGAAAACTTGCGGCTGCTCCAGCAATTAAGAGCAGATCTGTGGCCTATTACTATGGCTCCTGCCTATATCGCAACCTGCTCAGCGACATTTACGTCGCGAAAGCTATCTGCCGACCAGTACAAATTCTTCTTCTACGCTCGCGTTCCGCCCAAAAGCAAAGAATGTCGCCCTGTGCGGCCAAAAACAAGAACCGAAAACCCTGCCTATCCGGAGGACACCATGATGAAACGAAATGTAAGCCTGCTGGCGGCCGCGACCGCGCTGTTATGCGCGAGCGTCTTTGGGACGGCCCATGCGCAGGAGACCCCCACGAAGGGCGGCACGCTCAATATGATCGCGCAGCCCGAGCCCCCCATGCTGATGGTCGGGCTCAACACCCAGGGGCCCACGCTCTACGTCGCCGGGCAGATCTATCAGAGCCTTCTGACCTACGGCACCAACCTGGAGCCCCTGCCCTCGCTGGCCAAATCCTGGACCGTCTCGCCCGACGGCCTGACCTACACGTTCACGCTGCAGGACAATGTGAAGTGGCATGACGGCAAGCCGTTTACGGCCGACGACGTCGTTTTCACGGCCGACAAGTTCCTGCGCGAGGCGCATCCGCGCTGGCGCCTGATCGCCACGACCTATGTGGACAGCATCACGTCGCCGGCGCCGAACCAGGTCGTATTCAAGCTCAAGAAGCCGTTCTCGGCCTTCCTCCACGCCTTCGAGCTCAGCTCCTTCCCGATCATTCCGAAGCATCTCTACGACGGCACGGATTACCGCACGAACCCGGCGAATCAGACGCCGATCGGCACCGGCCCGTTCAAGCTGAAGGAATGGAAGCGCGGCTCCTATATCCACCTCGTGCGCAACGAAGATTACTGGAAGCCCGGCAAACCCTATCTCGACGAACTCTATTTCCGCATCATCCCTGACGCCGCCTCGCGCGCCGTAGCCTTCGAGAAGGGCACCGTCGACGTGCTGCGCGGCGGCGACGTTGAAGGGTTCGAGGTACGCCGCCTCGTGAAGATGAAGGACGTGGAGAGCACCACCAGCGGCTGGGAGGCCTATGCGCCGCTCGTGTTCATGCAGATGAACCTGCGCAACAAGCCGTTCTCGGACAAGCGCGTTCGCCAGGCGATCATGCACGCCATCGATCGTGACTTCATCGTCAAGAACATCTTCTTCGGTCTCGGCAAGGCCGCCACCGGCCCGATCGCCTCGACCACGCTCTATTACAGCAAGGATGTTCCGGCCTATCCGTTCGACATGGCGAAGGCCAAGAAGCTGGTCGCCGAATCCGGCCTCAACCCTGCCGACTACACGATCCGTCTGATGCCCCTGCCCTACGGGGCGATGTGGGATCGCATGACCGAATACGTGAAGCAGCAGATCGAGCAGCTCGGCTTCAAGGTGAACATCCAGGGCACCGATGCCGGCGGCTGGTCGCAGAACACGGCCGACTTCAACTTCGACCTGACCTTCAACTTCACCTACCAGTACGGCGACCCGGCGCTGGGCGTGGCCCGTCACTACCTGTCGAGCAACGTCATCAAGGGCACGCCCTACGGCAACAACCAGAACTATCTGAACCCGAAGGTGGACGAGCTCTTCGCCAAGGCGGCCGGCGCCGTCAACAAGGAAGACGCCGCCAAGGCCTATGCGGAAGCCCAGAAGATCCTCGTCGACGACGTGGCCCTCGGCTGGCTGTTCGAGATGCACAACGTCACGGTCAATCGAAAGAAGGTGAAGAACCTCGTGACCACGGGCATCGGCCTCAACCAGTACATGGACGAGGTTTGGATTTCTAAGTAACCCGCGCGAAAACCGGGCGGCCGGCATCGAGACCATGCCGGCCGCTCTGCCATCGTGCCGGAGAACGGGAGACTCACCTTGAAGATTATCGAATTTGCCGTTCAGCGCCTGTCCAAGGCGATCCTGGTTGTGATCGGCGTCGTCATTCTCAACTTCCTGCTGATCCACATGGCACCGGGTGATCCGGCATCCGTGCTCGCCGGAGAGGCGGGATCGGGCGACGCGAAGTTCATCGAGCAGCTGCGCGCCCAGTTCGGCCTCGACCAGCCGCTCTACTGGCAGCTCTGGACCTATCTGAAGGGCGTGCTCACGGGCGATCTCGGCTATTCGTACCGCAACCAGGTTCCGGTCGCGACGCTGATCCTCGAACGGCTGCCCGCGACGCTGCTTCTGACCGGCTGCGCCTTCATCTTCTCGCTCGTCCTCGGCATCGTGCTCGGCGTGCTGGCCGCCTATCGGCGCGGCAGCATCACCGACAGCGCCGTGATGACCGGTGCGCTCGTCTTCTATGCGACTCCCCTCTTCTGGGTCGCCCTGATGGCGGTCCTCGTCTTCTCCATCCATCTCGACTGGCTGCCGCCCTTCGACATGGAGACCATCGGGGCCGACCTCACCGGCTGGCAGCGCGTCCTCGACATCGCTCACCATCTGATCCTGCCGACGGTCACGCTCGGCCTGTTCTTCACGGCGATCTATACGCGCCTGACCCGCGCCTCGATGCTCGAAGTAATGGGGCTCGATTTCGTCAAGACCGCTCGCGCCAAGGGCGTTCCCAAGGCGCGGATCATCCGCCGCCACGTGCTGCGCAACGCCATCCTGCCGATCTTCACCTTCGCGAGCATGCAGGCGGGCCAGCTGGTCGGCGGCGCCGTTCTGACCGAGACCGTGTTCTCCTGGCCCGGCATCGGCCGCCTGATGTTCGACGCCCTCATGCAGCGCGACTACCCGGTTCTGCTCGGCGTCTTCCTCGTCACGGCCATCGTCGTGGTGATCGTCAATCTGGTGACCGATCTGCTCTACCGGGTCGTCGATCCGCGCATCGAAGCGGCAGGTTAGGAGTCCGTCATGTCGTTCTTTCTTCGCTTCGCCCGCAATTACGGCGCTCTCCTGGGCCTCGGCATCCTGCTCCTGGTGGTGGCTGTGGCGGCCCTCGCGCCGCTCCTGTTTCCCGTCAGCCCGTGGCAGAGCGTGGGCGATCCGTTCCTGGCGCCGTCGGAGGATCCGTCCTATCCGCTCGGCACCGACATGCTCGGGCGCGACATCGCGGCGGGCCTCGCCTACGGCGCCCGCGTGTCGCTGCTCGTCGGCGTCGTGTCCACGGCGGTCGCGGTCGTCATCGGCGTCACGCTTGGCGCGCTTGCGGGCTTCTACGGCGGCAAGACCGACGACCTCCTGATGCGTTTCACGGAATTCTTCCAGACCATTCCGGCCTTCGCGATGGCGGTGGTTCTGGTGGCGATCTTCAGCCCGAATATCGTGTCGATCACCCTCGCGATCGCGGTCGTGTCCTGGCCGCCGGTGGCGCGGCTGGTGCGAGGCGAGTTCCTGAGCCTGCGTTCGCGCGAATTCGTCCAGGCCGCCATCGTGGTCGGGCAGACAGGGCCGCGCATCATCCTGACGCAGATCCTGCCGAATGCCATCTCGCCGATCATCGTCACGGCCTCGCTGATGGTGGCGACCGCTATCTTGACCGAGAGCTCCCTGTCGTTCCTGGGCCTCGGCGACCGGAACATGATGAGCTGGGGCTTCATGATCGGCGCCGCGCGCACGATGCTGCGCGAGGCCTGGTGGATGAGCGTATTCCCCGGGGTTGCGATCCTCCTGACCGTGCTCGCCATCAACCTGATCGGCGAGGGCCTGAACGACGCCATGAACCCGCATCTGCGCGGAAGGAAGGGCTGAGATGGAAATGCTCCGCACCCCTCTCCTGAGCGTCCAGAACCTCTCGATTCCCCTGCCCGAGGGCCTCGATCGCCATTACGCGGTCGAGAACGTCTCGTACGATCTTCACGCTGGCGAGATCCTCTGCGTGGTCGGAGAATCCGGGTCCGGCAAGTCGATGACGGCGAATGCCATCATGGGATTGCTGCCGAGCTATCTCAAACCCTCCGACGGGCGCATCATGTTCCGCGGCCGGGACCTTCTCACCATGTCCGAGGCGGAGCTGGAGCGCGAGCGCGGCCGCTCCGTCGCGATGGTCTTCCAGGAGCCCCTCTCGGCCCTCAACCCGCTCATGACGGTGCGCGACCAGATCGCCGAAGTGTTGGAGGTCCACCACGAGGGCAACGCGGAAACGCGCGACCAGCGCGTGCTCGACCTCCTTCACTATGTGGGCCTGCCGGACCCTGCGACCCTGCGCGACGCTTATCCGTTCCGCCTGTCGGGCGGCCAGCGCCAGCGCGTAATGATCGCCATGGCGCTGGCACTCGAACCCGCCATGCTGATCGCCGACGAGCCGACGACGGCGCTGGACGTCACCACCCAGGCCCAGATCCTCGAGCTGATCAAGCGCATCCAGCGCGCCAAAGGCATGGGCGTCATGTTCGTGACCCACGATTTCGGCGTGGTCGCGGACATCGCGGACCGCGTCGTCGTCATGGAGCGCGGGCTCGTGGTGGAACAGGGCACGGCGGACGAGGTCCTCAACCGGCCGAAGCATCCCTATACGCGCCGCCTGATCGCCGCGGTTCCCCACCGCGAAGCGCATACGACGCGACCGGCTGCCGACAAGGAGCCCCTGCTCGAAGTCAAGGGTCTGCGCAAGACCTATCGCAGCGGCGGCGGCCTCTTCTCGAAGCCGCGGGTCGTGAACGCCGTCAACGACATCAGCTTCACCCTGCGCCGGGGGGAAACTCTCGGGATCGTGGGTGAATCCGGATCCGGCAAGTCGACGCTCGGACGCTGCATCCTGAAGCTCACGGACGTGGATGGAGGACAGGTACTGTTCCGCGGCCAGGACGTCGTGCCGCTTTCGGCAGGTGCGTTCCGGCCCATGCGCCGGCACATGCAGATGATCTTCCAGGATCCCTTCGCGTCCCTCAATCCGCGCCAGACCATCGGCCGCATTTTGACGGACGGGCCCGTCGCGAACGGTGTCCCGTATGCGAAAGCTGACGCCAAGGCCCGGGAGCTGCTCGGCCTCGTCGGGCTCGATCCTTCGGCCTTCGACCGCTATCCGCACGAATTCTCGGGCGGCCAGCGCCAGCGTGTCGGCATCGCCCGCGCCCTGGCGCTGGAGCCGGAGCTGCTCGTGGCGGACGAGAGCGTCTCCGCTCTCGACGTCTCGGTTCAGGCGCAGGTCCTCGAGCTTCTTCAGGACTTGCAGCGCAAGCTCAGCCTCGCCATCGTCTTCATCACGCACGACCTGCGCGTCGCGGCGCAGATCTGCGACCGCATCGCCGTGATGTACAAGGGCGAGATCGTCGAGAACGGGCCGCCCGAACAGGTCTTCGACGCCCCGCGCCATGACTATACCCAGCGCCTGATCGCCGCCATTCCGGGACGGGAATGGAATCCGCGCGCAGCCGTAATGTGACTTTCGAGGGAGAACCAGACATGACCGCTTCGTTGCTGCGCCCGGGTGGCGAGATCCTCGTCCGCCACCTCATCCTGAACGGGGTGCGCCGCATCTTCATGGTGCCGGGCGAGAGCTTCCTGCCCTGCATCGACTCCCTCTACGAGCACCGGGACGAGATCGCCACGGTGGCATTCCGGCAGGAGGGCGGCGCCGCCTATGCGGCCGAGGCGCACGGCAAGCTGACAGGAGAGCCGGGCGTCTGCTTCGTGACCCGCGGCCCGGGCGCGACCAATGCCAGCATCGGCCTGCACACCGCCTATCAGGACGGGACGCCGATGGTCCTCTTCGTCGGGCAGATCGGCTCCGACACGACGGAGCGCGACTGCTTCCAGGAGGTCGATTACCGGCGCATGTTCGGCCCTATGACGAAGTGGGTGGCGAGCATCGACCGGACCGACCGCATTCCCGAATTCGTGGCCCGCGCCTTCCAGATCGCCCGCAGCGGCCGCCCGGGCCCGGTCGTTCTGGCCCTGCCGGAAGATACCCTGTGGGGTAAGGCGGTCGTTCCGGACGTGCCGCCGGCGCCCCGCGCCCATCCGCATCCGGCCCCGGCCGAGATCGAAAAGCTCGCGGAGCTTCTGGAGGGTGCCGAGCGGCCGTTCATGATCGTGGGCGGCGCCGGCTGGACCGATGAGGCGCTGGCGCAGATCCGCGGCTTTGCCGAGCGCTACGATCTTCCGGTCGGCGTGTCCTGGCGGCGCCTGGAATGCTTCGACAACCGCCATCCCAACTTCGCCGGCCATGTGGGCTACGGCATGAGCCGCGAGCTCGCCCGCCGCATGGAGGAAGCCGATCTTCTCGTGGCGGTGTGTACCCGCCTCGACGAGCCGACCACCGAAGGCTACGTCCATGTGACGAGCCCCCTCCCCCGGCAGCGGCTGGTGCATATTCACGCCGATCCGAACGAGCTCGGGCGCGTCTACCGTCCGGAGCTCGCCATCGTGGCGGACCCCGTGGGCTTCGCAGCCTCGGTCTCGGGACTTTCCCCGAAGGCCGGGGTTCGCTGGGCCGGCGCCGCCAAGGCCGCCAATGCGGAATACCAGGCGACGCTGCAGCCGGGCCCGATGCCGGGCGACGTGAACCTGTCGGAGATCTCCGCATCCCTGCGCGACGTGCTGCCGAAGGATGCCTGCGTCACGCTCGGCGCCGGCAACTTCGCGCTCTTCCCGCATCGCTTCCTGCAATTCTCGGGCCTCGGCACGCAGGCCTCGCCGATCTGCGGCGCCATGGGCTACGGGCTGCCCGCCGCGATCGCCGCGAAGCTCGCCTTCCCGGACAGGACGGTCGTCTGCTACGCCGGCGACGGCTGTTTCCAGATGACCATGCAGGAGCTGGGCACCGCCGCCCAGAACCGCCTCGGCATCGTGGTGCTCGTCTTCAACAACGGCATGTGGGGAACCATCCGCCAGCATCAGGAGCGGGAATATCCGGGCCGGGTGTTCGGCCTCGGGCTGGCCAATCCGGATTTCGCCGCCCTGGTGCGCGCCTATGGCGGCCTCGGCGAGACCGTAACCCGCACGGCCGATTTCGCCGGCGCGTTCGAGCGCGCCCTGGCCTTCGCCCAGCGGGAATCGATGCCGGCGCTGATCGAGGTCCAGTACGACCCGAACGGGATCACGCCCGACACCACCCTGACGGCCGTGCGCGACGCCGCCCTGGCGCGCGCTTCCGCCTGAGCTTGTGAAGAGGAGCATTGCTCGATGCGAGCATTCTTTCATCCGGACCAGAGCCTCCACGATCCGCAGCAATTCATGCGGGTTGGAGTCATCAGTGATCCCAAGGACCTTCCGAGCCGCACCGAGGCCCTGCTCGGTGCGCTGTCAAAGCGGGGCATCACGCCGGAGCAGCCGTCCGATTACGGCACCGAGCCCGCGCTGACCATCCACAGCAAGCCCTTCCTCGAATTCCTCGAGAGCGCCTACGAGCGCTGGCGGGCCATTCCGGGAGCCGGCCCGGAAGTTCTGCCGAACGTCTCTCCCTACTGGAACGGCAGCCCGGCGCAGAACCAGCGGCCCGCCTGCCGGTCCAGCTCGGTCGTGGCACAGGCCGGCTATTATCTCGGCGATCTCGCGGTGCCGATCAGCGCGCATACCTGGACATCGGCCCTGCGCTCCAGCCACACCGCGACGGCTGCGGCGGATGCGATCCTCAACGGGACCGATGTCGCCTACGCGCTCTGCCGTCCCTCCGGCCACCATGCCCGCGTGGATCGTGCATCCGGCTTCTGCTACCTCAACAACTCGGCGATTGCCGCCCAGCGTCTCCGCTCGCGGTTCGACCGCGTCGCCGTGCTCGATGTGGACGCCCACCATGGCGACGGCACCCAGGAGATCTTCTATCGGCGCCCCGACGTGCTGACCGTCTCGATTCATGCGGATCCGGATGCGTATTATCCCTACTATATCGGCTACGACGACGAGCGCGGCCATGGGGACGGCGAAGGCTACAACCTGAACATTCCCGTCCCGCCGAAATCGAGCGATGCGGTCTACCATCGGGCCATCGAGCAGGGTGCCGAGAAGGTCCGCGCCTTCGGGGCCCAGGCCCTGGTGGTCGCTCTCGGCTATGACAGCCATCGCGAGGATCCGATCGGCCTGCTCGACGTGTCGACGGAAGGCTTCCGCGGAATGGGCGAGCGGATCCGGGCCATCGGCCTTCCGACCGTCGTCGTGCAGGAAGGCGGTTACCAGGTTTCCGTGATCGGCGACTGCCTCGAGCAGTTCCTCGCCGGGCTCATGGGCGACTGAGATTCGTTTCGAGAGGGGATGAGACCATGAAACAGGCTCTTCAGTTTTACGTGAACGGCGCGTGGGTGGACCCCATCGGCAAAGAGACGCTCGATGTGATCAACCCCGCCACCGAAGAGGCCTATGCGCGCATTGCGCTGGGCACGAAGGCCGACGTGGACCGGGCCGTGGCTGCCGCGAAGCAGGCCTTTCCGGCCTTCGCGCGGTCGAGCCGCAAGGAGCGCATCCAGCTTCTGGAGAGCGTGATTGCGGTCTACAAGAAGCGCTACGACGAGATGGCGGAGGCGATCTCCGACGAGATGGGAGCACCGCTCGCCTTCTCGCGCGATGCCCAGGCGGCAGCCGGTCTCGGACACCTGTCGCAGGTTCTCGAAGTGCTGAGGACCTACGAGTTCGACGAGATGATCAACAATACACTGGTCACCCGCGAGCCGGTGGGCGTGTGCGGCTTCATCACGCCCTGGAACTGGCCGATGAACCAGGTCGCCTGCAAGGTCGGCCCGGCGCTGGCTACCGGCTGCACCATGGTGCTCAAGCCCAGCGAAGTGGCGCCGATGTCCAGCATCCTGTTCACTGAGATCATGCACGAGGCCGGTGTGCCGGCGGGCATCTACAACATGGTCAACGGTGACGGACCGACCGTCGGGCAGGCCCTGTCGACGCATCCGGATATCGACATGATGTCCTTCACGGGCTCGACCCGCGCCGGCATCGCGGTCGCTAAGGCGGCGGCCGACACCGTGAAGCGCGTCTCGCAGGAACTCGGCGGGAAGTCTCCCAACATCATCCTGCCCGATGCCGATTTCGGGGCTGCGATCACCCACGGCGCCCGCTCGTGCTTCAGCAACAGCGGCCAGTCCTGCAACGCGCCGACCCGCATGCTGGTCCCGGCGGATCGCCAAGAGGAGGTCATCGCCATCGCGAAGGCGATTGCCGAGCAGACTGTCGTGGGCGACCCGCGTTCGGCCACGACGACCATCGGTCCCGTGGTGAGCAAGCTCCAGTACGACAAGATCCAGAAACTGATCGAGGCCGGCATCGCCGAAGGGGCGCGCCTCGTCACCGGCGGGCCCGGCCGTCCGGAGCATCTCAACCGCGGCTACTACATCCGCCCGACCGTCTTCGCCGACGTGCGCAACGACATGACCATCGCGCGCGAGGAGATCTTCGGCCCTGTGCTGTCGATCCTGCCCTATGAGACCGTCGAGGAGGCGATCGCGATCGCCAACGACACGGTCTACGGGCTGTCGAGCTATGTCACGTCCGGCAGCATCGAGCGCGCCCGCGAGGTGGCCCGCCAGATCCGCGCCGGCATGGTGCATATCAACGGCGCCCCGGGCGATCTGGCGGCGGCCTTCGGCGGCTACAAGCAATCGGGCAACGGCCGCGAATGGGGCAAGTTCGGTCTCGAGGACTTCCTCGAAGTGAAGTCCATGTTCGGCTATCAGGCCGCCTGACGGAAGCGGAGCCGGGGTCGCCGGAAGGCGGCCCCGTTTTCCTGCTGCGGCCATTCCGTGGAGATGTTATAATAATGTTGCGACCTTTCCGTTTCGACCGTCGGACGATCCGAAGCAGGCGGACGCGGCTTTCTTCCTCATGGGGTGCCTGAGTGGACTTCGAATTCAAGACCATCGATCACAACAATCTCGGCGAGGTCGTCTACCAGAATATCGCCGAAGCCCTGATCAAGGGAGCGCTGCGACCCGGCGCACGGCTGAAGATCCGTGACCTCGCGCAGGAGATGGGCACGAGCGTCACGCCGGTGCGCGACGCCATCCTGCGCCTCGTGCACGAGGGAGCGCTGCTCCTGAAGAGCCCGCGCGACATCCGCGTTCCGGTTCTCCAGCAGGAACGCTATCTCGAGATCCGCACCATCCGGCTGAAGCTCGAGGGTCTTGCGGCCGAGCGTGCCGCGACCATAGCCGAGCCTGCCGACATCAAGCGGCTGGAAGCGCTGGTCGGAGAAAACGAGAGGGCACTGTCCGCGCGGGAATTCGCCCGCGCCACGGAGATCAACCAAGTCTTCCATTTCGAGCTCGCCAACATCGCCGCAATGCCGATCCTGCGCGGCATCCTGCACAATCTCTGGCTCCAGATGGGGCCGGTCATCTCGGCCGCCTATGCGGATGGCGGCCGAACCATGATCGAGCATCACTATGTCGTGCTCGATGCCGTCCGCCGCCACGACGCCCAGGCCGCCAAGCAGGCGATCCGCGATGACATCCTGCAGGGCGGCGGCGTCATCCTGAGCAGCAATGTCCTGTCCGACGACATGTGACGCCCACACCATTTCCCATTGAGCATGTGCTCCAGCCCCTGAGGACATCATGACCCTTCCGGCCTCTTCCCGCGTCAATCTCGAGCGCTTCTGGCAAACCATCGAGCGCTCGGCCGAGATCGGGAAAGGACGGGAGGGCGGGCTGTCGCGCCTGGCCTTGAGCGATGCCGACAAGGAGATCCGCGACATCTTCGTCGCCTGGTGCCGCGAGGACGGTCTGACCGTGAGTGTCGATCAGGTCGGCAACATCTTCGGCCGTCGTGAGGGGCAGGACAATTCCCTGCCGCCGGTCCTGGTGGGGAGCCATCTGGACACGCAGGCCAATGGCGGCCGCTTCGACGGCATCGTGGGCGTCCTCGGTGCCCTGGAGACCATCCGCACCCTGAACGATCTCGGCCATGTGACCCGCCGGCCGATCGAGATCGTCAACTGGACCAACGAGGAAGGGGCGCGGTTCTCGCCGCCCATGCTCGCCTCGGGCTGCTTCGCAGGCACGTATCCGCTCGACTGGACCCACACGCGGCCGAGCGACGACGGCGCCACGTTCGGGGCGGAGCTGCGCCGCATCGGCTATCTCGGCGCGGCGCCCGTCGGCGGCCGCGAGCTCGACGCCTATTTCGAGCTCCATATCGAGCAGGGGCCTGTCCTCGATGCCGAGAAGGTGCAGGTCGGCGTGGTCACGCATGCCTACACGTCCTACGGCTTCCTGGCGGAGTTCAAGGGCGAGACCGCCCATGCGGGCCCCTGCGCGATGGAGCTCAGGCGCAATGCGCTGATAGCCGCTGCGCGCCTGCTCGTCACCGTCGACGACCTCGGCTGGGACTACGCTGCCACGGGCGGCAAGAGCACGGGTGCGCGGCTTGCGGCTTGGCCCAACAAGGCCGGGATCATCTCCGACTGGGCCCAGGCCATCTGCGACGTCCGCCACGACGATCCTCGCGCCGCGGCCGTGATGGCCGAGCGGGTTCGCCGCGCCGTCGGTGAAGCGGCAGCGCGTGCAGGCTGCACGGCCGAGATCCTCGATAGCTGGAACTGGGGCGGCGCGATCTTCGACCCCGAGATGGTCTCCGACATCCGCCGACAGGCCGCGGCCCTGGGCTATACCCATCGCGACCTGCCGAGCCAGGCGGGCCATGACGCCTATTTCCTGGCGCGCATCTGCCCGACCGCCATGATCTTCACTCCCTGCCGAAACGGCATCACGCACAACAACAACGAGTTGGCAACGCGTGAGGATGTGGAGCCCGGCCTGAACGTCCTGCTCCACAGCGTCGTCGCCCGGGCGGATCGCCAGGACAGCCACTGAGCCGTAGGGGCTTTCCGGCCCCTACGGAGTCTGCCCGCAAGGCCTGCTCCGGCAGCTTTAAGCTCGAGATGGCCTTGTCGCCTTAAGATATATGATGCATCATACAGCATATGGCCGAGCAAAGGCCCGACCGAGAGGATGAGCATGTCGGTATCTGCGCAACACAAGGTGGGTTCCTTGCTGGCAACCGCGGTGCCGGCCTTCTCGGTCGAGGAGGCTCGCCACTTGGCCCGCGACGTCTTCGGACTGGATGCCGCCGTGAGCGAATTGAGCGGCGAGCGCGACCGCAATTTTCATCTGCGCGTCAGCGAGACCGATCATTATGTTCTCAAGATCAGCAACCCTGCCGAGGACATGCAGGTGACCAATTTCCAGACCGAGGCCCTGCTGCACATCGCCTCGCTCGACGCGTCCCTGCCCATCCCGCGCGTCCACAGGACTCGCGGCGGCGAAACCGAGTGGATCCTCAGCCGCCCCGGCGAAGGACCGCGCGTCGTCCGCGTCCTCTCGTTCCTCCATGGCGAGCCGCTTCATCGCGTGGCCTCCAGCCCGGCGCTGCGCCGCAATCTCGGCCGCGATCTGGCCCGCCTCGACTTGGCCTTGAGGGGCTTCTTCCATCCCGCCGCCGGTCATGAGCTGATGTGGGATCTCAAACACGCGAGCCGCATCCGGGATCTCCTGGCTCACATTCCCGACGTGGCGCAACGCGCGCTGGCGGAGCGCTTCCTCGACAATTTCGAGGTCCATGCGCTTCCGGTTCTGCCGCGGCTGCGGGCCCAGGTCATCCACAACGACATGAACCCCCACAATGTCCTCGTCTCTACGGACGGTTCCGAGCGGATCGAGGGCATCATCGATTTCGGCGACATGGTCCATGCGCCCCTGGTCAGCAACCTCGCGGTTGCGGCCGCCTACCAGCCGACCACGCTCGACCATCCTCTGACCGGGGCCGCCGACCTCACGGCCGCATACAACGCGGTTCTTCCTCTGGAGACCGCCGAGATCGACATTCTGTTCGACTTGATCGCCACGCGCATGGTGCTCATCGTCGGCATTTCGGCATGGCGCGCCGCCCGTTATCCTGAGAACCGCGACTACCTCCTGCGCAACAACCCTCACGCCTGGGCCGGTCTTCAGCGCCTCGACCGCCTGACACGCGGCGAAGCGCAGGACCATTTCCACCGTGCCTGCCAGCGGAGCGAATGACATGACGGCCATCCCTGTCGACAACCCGGCCCGCACGATGGACGCGAGGGAGCGCGAGCGCGCCATCATCGCGCGTCGTCAGGCCCTGCTCGGGCCTGCCTACCGGCTCTTCTACGCCGACCCGGTCCATGTAGTGCGCGGCGAAGGCGTGTGGCTCTACGATCCGGACGGCAAGGCCTATCTCGACGTCTACAACAACGTCGCCTGTCTCGGGCATTGTCATCCGCATGTGGTCGCGGCGCTGGCGCGGCAGGCCTCCGTCCTGAACACGCATACGCGCTACCTGCACGAGGGCATTCTCGATTATGCGGAACGGCTACTCGGCCATTTCCCGGCCGAGATCGGCCACGTGATGTTCACCTGCACGGGCAGCGAGGCGAACGATCTCGCCCTGCGCGTCGCCAAGGCCCATACAGACGGCACGGGCGTCATCATCACGGATTTCGCCTATCACGGCGTCACCGAGACAATCGCCGGCATGTCCCCTTCCCTCGGCTCCGCGATGCGGCTGGGCGATCATGTGCGCAAGGTGCCGGCGCCGGATGCCTATCGGGGCAACGGGCAGGATGTCGGCGCCGTCTTCGCGCAGAATGTCCGCTCCGCCATCGAGGATATGCGTGCGAGCGGGATCAAGCCGGCCGCCCTCCTGGTCGATACGATCTTCTCGAGCGACGGCATCTTCACGGATCCGGCGGGCTTCCTGTCCGGCGCCGTTGCGGCGATCCGCGAAGCGGGCGGCGTGTTCATCGCGGACGAGGTACAGCCCGGCTTCGGGCGCACCGGTACGGCGATGTGGGGTTTCCAGCGTCACGGGATCGTGCCGGACCTCGTCACGATGGGCAAGCCGATGGGCAACGGTCACCCTATGGCCGGCATGGCCGCGCACCCGGAGATCCTCGCGGCGTTCGGGCGGAACCTGCGCTACTTCAACACCTTCGGCGGAAATCCGGTCTCGGCGGCCGTCGGCATGGCGGTGCTCGACGTGATCGAAGGCGAGGGCCTGCAGGACAATGCCCGCGTTGTCGGCGAGTATCTCAAGGCCGGACTGGAGAGCCTCGCGCAACGCCATCCGCTCATCGGCGATATCCGCTGCGCGGGCCTGTTCATCGGTGTCGAGCTCGTCCGGGATCGCGCCTCGAAGGAGCCGGCCGGCGATGAGGCGGCGCGCGTGGTCAACGGGCTGCGCGAGCGCCGCGTCCTCATCAGCGCTGCGGGGCCATCGGCCAACATCCTGAAGATCAGGCCGCCGCTGGTCTTCTCGAAGGACAATGCCGATCTGTTCCTCACAGCGCTAGATGAGACGGTGACCGAAGTCACCGCCTCCTGATCCTGCGCATCAGGCGCTCGTGATCAAAGCGTCCGGCTTCTTGATCTCGATCTCCACGAACGCGATCGGATGGTCCGAGCCGTTCATGACGTCGTGCTCGATGCCCGGCTGGCGCATGTAGGATTGCCCGGCGACGAGCGGGATGTCCTTCGCCTGCGTGCCGTCGTGGATCCGCAGAATGCCGTCCGTCAGCATGATGACGAAATAGGCCCATTCATGCCGATGCCAGCCCGTGACGGCGCCGGGGCTGAAATCCCAGCGCGTGATGCGGATCGTCGCATCGTCCTGCTGCACGGTCGGAACCGCCGGAACGTTACATTTGAAGGCCATTTCATCCTCTCTCTGTAGTCGGGAAGGCAGGCGGACCCGCTTCATTCTCGTCGCGTTCGACGGTGTGAGTTCCGAACAGAACGGAGAGACGCGGGATCGTGCATCACTCGATGCCGCAAGCGCCCTGCACCACTCTACACTTTTGCGTCCTGTCGGGAAGCGTCTTTCGCGAACGCGCACGATGTCTGCGAAGACGCCGGGCCTCAGGCCCGGCGTGTTGAAACAACGATCGTGCGTTCGGTCTGACGCGGACGCGCCTCGTTCAGTTGGCGGGCATCTTGATGGACGTGTCGAGGAAGTCGTTCGTGTAGATCTCTTTCGGATCGAAGGCCTGCTCCATGCCGAAATAGGTCTTCACCATCTCGTGGTCCTTCTTCACACGCTCCGCGTCGAAGGCGCCAAGCGCCACCGAGGTCGTGGTGGAATCGCGCATCAGCTCCTTGACGCGCTTCCACTGGTCACGCTGGTTCGCCTCGTCGAGCCCGCTGACATTGGCGAGCAGCGCCTTGAGGCAGGGCGTCTCGTCCTTCACGCAGGCCGCGAAGGCCTTCTGGCTGACTTGCGTAAAAGCCTTCACGAGATCCCGGTTCTTCGCCAGGAAGTCGCCGTTGACGATGATGGAATTGCCGTAAGGGTTGATGCCGATATCGCGCCAGGCCAGGAATCCCAGATCGTCACCGAACTCCCGCACCTTCAGGTCGTGCTCGTTGTAGAAATCGCTGGTGATGTCGATGGCCTTGCTCTTCAGGGAAGGCATCTTGGCCTGAGGGCTGACATTGACGAAGCTCACGGAGGCCGGATCGATGCCGACCTGCTTGGCGAAGGCCGGCCACATGACGCGCGACGCATCCCCCGGAGGATTGCCGATCTTCTTGCCCGGGAAATCCTTCGGGCCCGTGATGCCGTTGCTCTTCAGCCAGTAGAAGCCCTGCGGCGAGTTGGCGTAGACGGCCATCACGGCGACGAGCTTCGCGCCCTTACCCCGGGCGAGAAGCGAGGTCGCAAGATCGGAGATTCCCATTTCGGAGGTCCCGGCCCCGACGCGCTGCGCGGAAACGCCCGATCCCTTGCCGGTCTCGATGACGAGGTCGATGCCGGCCGCCTCGTACCAGCCCTGTTGCTTTGCGTAATAATATGGCGAATGATCGGCAGTCGGGACCCAGTTCAGCACCAGGTTCACCTTCTCCTTGGCCGACGCGGCCACGGGGGCCAGCAGCGCGGCCGCAGCGAGAGCGGCGATGGACGCAAATCTTGACATGGTTCGTAGCCTTTCCGTCTGGTTGGATATTTGTTGTGTCGGTCTCCCGAAAAAGACTAGCCTTAGGAGGCAACTCAGATCAACTAGTTGGTTGACGACCTGAGGAACGAGAGGGACGCCATGGAAGATACGTTGCGCGCCAGAGAAGCGCCGGGCGACAGGCAGGCCCGCCGGGACCCGGAAGGATCCCGCAGGGCCCTGCTGGACGCGGCCGTGGTAGAATTCGCCATGAAGGGCCATGCCGGCGCGCGGGTGGACGAGATCGCCCGCCGGGCCGGCGTCAACAAGCAGCTCGTCTATCACTATTTCGGCAACAAGGACGACCTGTTCCGTGCCGCCCTCGGCGAGGTCTACGGCGAGATCCGCGCGCGGGAGCGCGCCCTCAACCTCGGCAATCTGCCGCCCATGAAGGCCATGGAACGGCTCATCGCCTTCTCGTTCGACTACCTGCTCGAACATCCCGAGTTCATCGCTCTCCTGAACGATGAGAACCGCTTCGGCGCTCTCCATGTCAGCGGCTCGGCGGAGGTGCGCTCCATGAATTCCCCGCTGGTCGAGCTCATCGGCGAAACCCTGGTGCGCGGCGTGCGCGAGGGCGTTTTCCGCAAAGACATGGATCCCATCAACCTCTACATTTCGATTGCCGGGATGTCCTACTTCTTCTTTTCCAACAACCGGACGCTCTCGGCCGTCTTTGGAAAAGACCTCGGCACCCCGAGGGCCGTTTCGGCCCGTCGGCGGCACGTCACCAAGTTCGCCATGGCGGCCCTCCGCCCCGATTAGTGGGCGATCTGCACTTTTCAACCAACCGGATGGTTGATTTCTCATCCCGGATCAGCTTAGGCTTGCGGCCGCGATACGGCACCGGGAGACATCTCAATGACCACCAGCGTGGAGATGCCTGACGAAACCATCTCGTCCGCGCTTGCGGCGGAGCGGGCCGCCACGACCCGGCGCTGGCTCGTGATCGCGGCCGTCCACATCGCGGTCGTCGTGCTCTGGCAGGTGGCCGTCACGGTCTTCCCGGTTCCGGCCTTCGTGCTGCCCGCCCCGACGGCCGTGCTCACCACCCTGGCCAAGCCCAACTATGCCTGGATCGACAACACGCTGGTGACCGCCGCCGAGATCTTCGGCGGCTATGCGCTGGCGGCCCTCATCGGGGTCGGTCTCGCGCTGCTGTTCTCCTGGTCGAAGGTGCTGACGCTGCTCCTCTTCCCGCTCCTGGTCACGCTGAACATGATCCCGAAGGTCGCCCTCGGCCCGCTGGTGATCGTGTGGTTCAGCTATGGCATCGGCACCAATATCCTCATCACCTTCACGCTGTGCCTCTTCCCCATCCTGCTGACGACGGTGCGCGGGCTGAACGAGGTCGAGCCCGACATTCTCGATCTCGTCCGGTCCCTCAAGGGCTCGCGCTGGCAGGCCTTTCGCTACATTCAGCTGCCGGGCTCGCTGCCTTACATCTTCTCGGGCATGAAGGTGGCGGCGATCCTCGCGGTCGCGGGCGCGGTGGTGGGCGAGTTCATCGCCTCTGAACGCGGCCTCGGCTACCTGATGATCCAGGTCCAGGCCTCTCTCGACACGCCTGCCATGTTCATGGCCGTGATATTGCTGACGCTCCTCGGCATCGCTCTCTACCTGACGGTGCTTCTGATGGAGCATCTCTGGGTTCCCAAAGACGCGAGGATGAAATGACGGCTTGGCTCGACGACGCTCCCTTTCCCGATCGGTTCGACGCGGCCGAGGACCTGGACGCCTTCATGACCCGCCCGACCCGCGCGCTGGCCGCGGATCTGGCGGCCCTCGACGGCGACATCATGATCCTCGGCGTCGGCGGCAAGATGGGCCCGACGCTTGCGCGCCTTGCTCGCAACGCCGCCCCCGACAAGCGCGTGATTGGGGTCGCCCGGTTCAGCGAGCCGGGCCTGCGCGAGGAGTTGAAGGCGCACGGCGTCGAGACGATCGCGTGCGATCTCACGGACCGCGCCGCGGTCGAGGCTCTGCCCCGCACGCGCAATGTCGTCTTCATGGCGGGCCGCAAGTTCGGCGCCCAGGGCAACCAGGGGCTCACCTGGGCGATGAACGTGCACGTGCCCGGGCTCGTGGCCGAGGCCTTCCGCGAGTCGCGCATCGTCGCCTTCTCGACCGCCTGCGTCTATCCATTCGTGGATATCGGCAGCCAGGGCGCCACCGAGGACAGCGTGCTCAACCCGCCCGGCGAATATGCATTCTCGTGCATCGGCCGCGAGCGGATCTTCGAGCATTTCTCCAATGTCTACGGGACGCCCGGCCGGCTGTTCCGCCTGAGCTATGCCATCGACCTTCGCTATGGCGTTCTCTTCGACGTGGCCCAGAAGGTCCGCGACGATGAGCCGATCGACGTCACCATGGGCCATGTCAACGTGATCTGGCAGGGCGATGCCAATGCCCAGGCCCTGCGCTGCCTGCGTCAGGCGACAACGCCGACGAGCCCCATCAACGTTTCCGGGCCCGAGACGGTTTCCATCCGCTGGCTTGCCAAGGCTTTCGGCGAGCGCCTCGGCAAGAAGCCGAAGATCGTCGGCCAGGAAGCGCCGACCGCGTGGCTCGTCAACACGTCGCAGGCCGCGAGCCTGTTCGGCTATCCCAGCGTGTCCATCGGCAGGATGGTGGATTGGGTCGCGCATTGGGTGTCCGACAATCGTCCCAGCCTCGGCAAGCCCACCCATTTCGAGGTGCGCGATGGCGCCTATTGAGGCCGCCCGCCCCGCGCCGCTGACAGCCGACCGCATCGCCGGTTGCATGGCCCTGTCGGCCGAGGCCGGATGGAACCAGCTGGCCGAGGACTGGTCCCTGTTTCTCAACCACGGCACCGTGTTCGGGGTCGTGGATGCGGACCGGGAGCCTGTCGCGACCGGAGCCGCGCTCCCCTATTCGGGCGGTTTCGGCTGGATCGGCATGGTTCTGGTCACGCAGAGCCGCCGCCGCGAGCGGCTCGGCACGCGCATTCTGGAAGCGTGCAGGGACGATCTTGCAGGCAGGGGCCTCGTGCAGGTTCTGGATGCCACGCCCGCCGGCGAGAAGGTCTATCGTCCCTTAGGCTTTCACCCCATCTTCAGCCTGACCCGCTGGCAGGGACAGGGCGGCGCCTCCCATCCGCTTCCGGATGGCCTTCGCGCGATGTCGGCTGAGGATCTACCGGGCGTCGTGGCGACCGACGCGGAAGCGTTCGGGGCCGAGCGCTCCTTCCTTCTGAACAGTCACTTCGCGCGGGCGCCACAGCATGCCTTCGTGACGAGCGATCTCAAGGGCTTTGCGCTCGCGCGGCCCGGGCGCCTCGCGACGCAGATCGGGCCCATCGTCGCGCCTGACGAGCAGACGGCAGGCGCGCTGCTGGAAGCCGCTCTCGGCTCCGTGCCGGGTCCGGTCTTCCTCGATCTCCTCGATTCCTGGCCGGCGCGGGCGTTGGAGCAGCGCGGCTTCACGGTGCAGCGGCCGTTCCTGCGCATGGCCCGCGGCCGGTCCGACGCGTTCGGGAATCCACGGCATCTCTTCGCAGTCGCAGGCCCCGAATTCGGCTAACATCCCCATAGGACCCATCGGCATGGCTCTTCACCGCTCCAGTCTTCCCCACGAGATCCTCGATATCCTCCGGAACGGAACGGCGATCCCGGCCCATCCCCTGGCGCTGGATTCTCAGCGTCGCTTCGACCGGCGCCGGCAGCGGGCCCTGACCCGCTACTATGTGGATGCGGGCGTCGGCGGGCTCGCGGTCGGCGTCCACACGACCCAGTTCGCCATCCGTGACATCGGCCTCTACGAGCCGGTCCTCGCGGCGGCCGTGGAGGATGCCCATGCCTGGACGGATCGCCCGCTGGTGATGGTTGCCGGGCTCTGCGGCAAGACCGAGCAGGCCCTGGCGGAAGCAAGAACCGCCCAAAGCCTCGGCTATCACGCGGGCCTGTTGAGCCTCTCGGCCCTCAAGGGCGCAACGACGGACGAGATCATCGAGCATTGCCGGCGCGTCTCCGACGAGATCCCGCTCGTCGGCTTCTATCTGCAGCCTGCGGTCGGCGGAATGACCCTCGGGGCCGACTTCTGGGAGCGCTTCGCGTCCATCGACAACGTGGTGGCCATCAAGGTCGCGCCGTTCCACCGCTACCGGACCCTGGACGTCGTGCGCGGGCTCGTCGCCGCGCGCGCGGAGGACCGCATCACCCTTTACACCGGCAACGACGATCACATCGTGCTGGATCTGACCACGCCCTTCACGGTGATGCGCGACGGGGAGCCGGTGACCGTGCGCTTCCGCGGCGGATTGCTGGGCCATTGGTCCGTGTGGACGCGCGGCGCGGTCCACCTGCTGAAGAGGCTGCAGGCCGCCGTCGCGGCGGGGCCGATCCCCGCCGACATCCTGGCCCTGGACTCGCGGGTGACGGATTGCAACGCAGCCTTCTTCGACGTGGCGAACGATTTCCACGGCTGCATCGCGGGCTGCCACGAGATTCTGCGCCGGCAGGGACTGCTCGAAGGCACCTGGTGCATCGACCCTCACGAGGGGCTCAGCCCCGGTCAGGCCGCCGAGCTCGACCGGGTTTCGCGCGAGCACGCGGACCTCTCCGACGATGCCTTCGTGGCCGAAAATCTCGAACGGTGGCTGTCATGACGACCGCATCCCTCACGACGCCCCGCTCCGCCTCCGGAACGGAGCCGATGATTCACCTACGCAATGTGCGCAAGACCTACCGGAATGCGGGCCGGGAATTCATCGCGATCTCCAACGTGACGATGGACATCGCGGAGGGCGAACTGGTCTCCCTGGTCGGGCCGAGCGGATGCGGGAAGAGCACGCTCCTGAAGATCCTGGCCGGCCTGCACGAGGCCGACGAAGGCGATGTGACGATCGGAAACAGCACCTCCGCCTTCACGCCGGGGCGGGATATCGGCATGGTGTTTCAGCAGGCGCTCCTGCTGAAATGGCGCACCATTCTGGAGAACGTCACCCTGCCGGCCGAGATCCTCGGCCTGCCCCGGCGCGAAACGCAGGAGCGGGCCCGCGATCTCCTGGCGATGGTCGGCCTGGCGGGCTTCGAGAGCAAGTATCCCTATCAGCTCTCCGGAGGCATGCAGCAGCGCGCCTCCATCGCGCGGGCGCTGATCCACGACCCGAAGGTGATCCTGATGGACGAACCCTTCGGGGCCCTGGATGCGCTGACCCGCGAGAAGATGAACCTGGAGATGCTCCGCATCTGGCAGCAGAGCCGGAAGACGATCATCTTCGTCACCCACTCGATCCAGGAGGCCGTGTTCCTCGGCTCCCGCTGCGCGGTGCTGACCGCCGGGCCTGCCCGCATGGCCGACACGTTCAGCATCGACCTGCCTTTCCCGCGGACCCTCGACATGAAGACCACGGAAGCCTTCGGGACTTATGCGAAGCGGATCTATCGCCTGTTGGGAATGGAGTAAGAGCCCATTCCTGCCCTCCCAGGAGACCGTGGAGGGCAGAAACGTTCGGCAGTCGTTTACTCGCCCCGGATGCTCTTCAGGTTCCTGATCTGCCGCGCAGGCACGCAGGGAAGGATGATCCGGGATGCATGGACCGCATCGCAATAGACGGTGTTGCGGGCGACCTTGCGGGTCCGCCCCCGCCCCTCGGGCTCGCCCGTATTGGGGTTCACGTCGAATTTCGGGAAGTTGGACGACGAGATGTCCAGCCGGATCCGATGGCCTTTGGCGAACAGGTTCGCGGTCGCGAAGGGCTCGATGGTGATCTGGAAGACCTCGCCCGGCACGATCGGCTCCGGGTGCTCCCAGGATTTGCGGTAGCGGCAGCGCAGGATACCGTCCGTCAGGTTCATGGCGTATCCGGTCGGATAATCCCGGGACGGCGGATAGAGGTCGATCAGCTTCGCGGTGAAATCCGTATCCAGAGCATCGGACGAGACCCAGAGCTCAACCGTGATGGGGCCGACGACCGCGAGATCCTCGTCCAGCGGCTGCGTCTCGAACGAGAGGACATCCCGGCGCGCCGAGAGCGGAAGCCCCGGATGGCGGCAGCCGAAGAATTGCGGCGCCTCCCGCTGGTCGAAGACACCGCCTTCGAAGACCGGCTGGCCGCTGGTCAGCGCGCCGCCGATCGTCGGCACCGGATCCGAGGGATCGAAATCGTAGCTCAGGGACGCGGCATCCTGCTCGGCGGGCGTCTCGCGAAGCTCCCCGTTGTGGCGGATGTAGAAGGGCCGGAACTCGGTCTCGGGCAGCGGCCAGGATGCCGCCTCGATCCAGCGGCCGCCATGATCGAGTTTGCCGGCTTCCGTTTTGTGTCCCGTTCCGCCGCCCATGAGGAACAGGCGGACCGGCGGCTCGGCATCGACTCCGTTCGCGTCCGCCTTGAGCCAGCGCGCGAACCAGCGCCGCCGGAATTCCAGCCAGGACGGCGTCACGTTGCCCGAAATCGTGGCGTTCTCGCCGAAATAGGCATCGCCCGAGAAGGTCGTGTTGCGGTTGCCGTGCAGCCACGGCCCCATGATCAGCGAGACCGGCCGCTCTCCGCTGCGGGTCAGGCCCTCGTAATTGTCGAAGGTCGTGCTGACATAGGCATCGTACCAGCTCGACAGGAGCGCGACCGGGACCTGCGGGAAGGTGTCGTAGGACCCCTCCGCATAGATACCGACCTTCTTCCAGTACTCGCCGAACGTGCCCTGGCGCCACTGCTCCAGCACGTAGCTTTCGTATTCGGGCACCCACCGCACCGGGGAGCGCCCTTCGGACCATGGCAGGACGTTGAACCAGGACTTCAGGTCCTCGGCCTCGAGGGCGCCGAGAATGAGCGGATCGTTCTGCGCCTCCGGGCTCTCCTTGGCGTTGTTGTAGGCCCAGGTGAGCTGCTTGAGCTCGAAGGCGCCGCCCTGGCGAATGCCCGTGCGGTACGCGCTCGAAAAGCCGCCGGAATCGAGCACCATGCAGGCAAGGCCCGGCGGATTCAGGCAGGCCAGAGCCGCCTGGGTATGTGCCGCATAGGACAGACCCATGGTGCCGATCTTGCCGTCGCACCAGGACTGCTCGACGATCCACGCGCAGGTGTCATAGCCGTCCGGCCCTTCGGACAGGTACTTCGTGAACGTGCCTTCCGAATTATAGCGCCCGCGGCAATCCTGATAGACCACCACGAAACCGGCCCTTACGAAATGCATGGCGACCTCGGCCCGCGTCATGGGCCGCTCCATGCCGGGCTCGATCTCCGAACGCGAGCGCTGCGTCTTGCCGTACGGCGTCCTCTCCAGGATGGCCGGCAGGGACCCATCGACGGGCTTTCCGCCGACGGCCGGACGGTACACGTCCGTCGCGAGGTGAATCCCGTCGCGCATGCGGACCATCACGTCCCGATGCACCACGACGTCGTCGGCGAGGACCTCCACGGCGAGAGCCGTGGAGGCGTCGGTCTGTCGAACGGCCTGCGAGGTCATTGGGCGATTCCCGCGAGCGGAGCCATCAGGTCCTCACCCCTGTTGGGCGTGTAGGTGACGTTCGCCTTCGAGGCCCAGTACACCTTTGGCCAGAACAGCGGGATGACGCCGACATCCGTCATGGCGATCCGGGTCGCCTCCTGCAGGAGGGCGACGCGCTTCTGCGGATCGAATTCCGATGTGGCCTCCTTCATCTTCGCGTCGAACTGCGCGTTGGAGTAGCGCGTGCGGTTGAAGGAGCCCGTCCCGGCTTCCTTGTTAGGCGTCATCAGGAGGTTGCGGAGGCTCGTCGCCGAGGTGGGCGTCGTCGTTCCGAGGGAGAAGATGAAGGCGCTGAACTGCTGCTTGCCTGCCGCGGACGCATAGACGTTGTAGGGCTGCGCCACGACGCCGTTCACCTTGATGCCGCCACGGGCGAACATCTGCCCGATCCCCTGCGCGGTTTCGGCATCGCCCGGGAAACGGTCGTTCGAGGTATGCAGGGTCAGGCCGAACCCTTGAGGATATCCGGCCTCGGTGAGCAGCTTCTTGGCGCCCTCCGGGTCCGCGGCCGCCGGCTTCAGCGAAGGATCGAAGCCGCCGATCCCCTCGGGAACGATCTGCCCGGCCGCCTCGCCGGCGCCGTCCAGGATCCGGTCGACGATGAGCTGGCGGTTGACGAGCTTCGACAGCGCCTGGCGGACGCGCACGTCCTTGAGCGGGTTCGGATTCAGGGGCTTGCCGTCCGGGCCGACCACGAACGGGCTCTCGTCGCGACTGGCGTCGAGCGCGAGGTACACCACGCGCGCCGAGGGGATCGACCAGAGCTTGAGGCCGCTCACGCCCGAAAGCGTCTTCACGTCACCCGGCGGTACCGCATCGATGAGATCCACCGAGCCGGAGCGCAGGGCCGCCACGCGCGCCGCATCGTTGGCGATGAACTTGATCGTAACGTTCTCGAAGGCGGGCTTCTTGCCCCAGTAGGAATCGTTGCGCACGAGCGTGATGTGATCGCTCGGCACCCATTCCTTGATCTTGTACGGGCCCGTGCCGACCGCCGCGGAGCGGTCGTTGAAGGCCTCGATGGTCTTCCCTTCGGCCAGCTTCTTCTGGACGATGTAGACGAGGCCCACCTGCTCGATGAAGTCGGGCGTGGGGTTCTTCGTCTTGAACTCGATCGTCTGGGGATCGACGATCGTCATGCTGGCGATGGAGCCGACATTGCCCGTGAAGGGCGCGGGGCTGTTCGGGATGTCCTTCACGCGGTTGAGGGAGAACACCACGTCCTCGGCCGTCAGCGGGCTGCCGTCCTGGAAGGTCACGCCCGACCGCAGCTTGATGCGCCACGTGGTCGGGTCGATGTTCTGCCAGGATTCCGCCAGCGCGGGCGTCACCTGAAGGTTCGGATCCGGCGCGATGAGCCGGTCGAAGATCTGGGCCGCGATGTTCTGGTTGTTGCCCGTGCGCGAGAAATGGGGATCGAGCGCGGAGGGCTCCGTGGAGCTGCCGATGATCAGATCGGCCGCATAGGAGGGCGAAAGTCCGAGGAGCCCGACGACCGAGACGGTGATGCTCAGGCATTTCAGGCGGGACAGCGGCTTCATGGTGTTCTCCCTTCTGGATCAGAGTGCGGCGGCGGTCTGGGGCCGCTCGCCGGGCGTAGTCACGTCGTTGAGATGGCAGGCGCTGATATGGCCCGGCGCGATCTCCCGCAGCGCCGGGGCTTCGCGCCGGCACCTTTCGAAGGCGTGCGGGCAGCGGGGGTGGAAATGACACCCGCTGGGCGGGGACAGGGGCGACGGGATCTCGCCCTTGATGGACGAGAAGGTGCGCCGCCGGTTGGCGATGGACGGCACCTCGTCGAGAAGCGCGACCGTATAGGGATGGTTCGGCCGGGCGAAGAAGGTCTCGGCCGGCGCGCTCTCGACGATGCGACCGAGATACATGATCGCGACCCGGTCGCTGATATGCTTCACGACGCCGATGTCGTGGCTGATGAACAGATAGGTCAGCCCGAGGTCGCGCCTCAGCTCCATGAACAGGTTGATGATCTGAGCCTGGATCGACACGTCGAGAGCCGCGACGGATTCGTCGCAGACGATGAATTGCGGCTTGACCGCCAGCGCCCGCGCGATGCCGATGCGCTGCCGCTGGCCGCCGGAGAACTGGTGCGGAAAGCGCTCGCGGTAGTTCGGGTCGAGACCAACCCGCTCCATGAGGCCGGCGACGTAATCCGCTTTGTCGCGCCGCGGCACGATGCCATGCGCGACGGGCGCCTCGCCGATGATGTCGATGACGCGCTTGCGCGGGTTGAGGGACGACATCGGGTCCTGGAAGATCATCTGGGCCGCAAGGCGCGCCGCGCGGGCCTCCTTGTGCGGAAGGTCCCGGCGGTCCCGGCCGTTCCAGAAGACGGTTCCGTCGCTCTGGGGCATGATGCCCGCCAGGACGCGGCCGAGGGTCGATTTCCCGCAGCCGGATTCGCCCACCAGGCCGACCACCTCGCCCGGCATGATCTTGAGATCCACATGATCGACCGCATGGACGACCTGCGGCTTCAGGTCGGCCCCGAGATAGCGCGCGATCCGCTCGGCATAGTCCAGGTCCCGGACGAAGCGTTTCGAGACTCCGGCGGCTTCGATCAGCGGCGTCATGCGGCTCTCCTCGCCTGCGGATGGAAGCAGCGCCACGCGATGGGCCCGGCGCTTTCGAGCGGTGGTTCCGTTCCGCAGATCTCCGTCGCGAAAGCGCAGCGCGTCCGGAACGCGCAGCCGGAAGGCCTGTGGAGCGGGGACGGCGCCATGCCCGGAATGGCTTTCAGAGGCGCCCCGCGCGGCACGTTCGCGGCGACCGATTGCAGAAGCCCGATCGTGTAGGGATGGACGGGGCGGTCGAGCACGTCGTCCGTGGGCCCGGTCTCGACGATGCGGCCGGCATACATCACGGCGATCCGGTGCGCGAGACCGGCCACGACCCCGAGATCGTGGCTGATCCACACGAGCGCCATGCCGAGTTCCTTCGAGAGCGTCTGGATCTGCGCGAGGATCTGCGACTGGATGGTGACGTCGAGCGCGGTCGTCGGCTCGTCCGCGATGATGAGGTCGGGGCGGTGCAGGAGCGCGATTGCGATGGCGACGCGCTGGCGCATGCCGCCTGAGAACTGGTGCGGATAGGCCGCGAGCCGCTCCTCGGGCGACGGGATGCCGACCATGCCGAGCGTGTCACGCGCTCTCGCGCGTGCTTCCTTCACGCTCACCTTCTCGTGCGCCAGAACCGTCTCGACCATCTGCGTGCCGACGCTGAGCACAGGGTTCAGCGTCATCATGGGGTCCTGGAAGATCATTGCGATCCGCCGTCCGCGCAGCTTCTGCATCTCGTGGGTTGGAAGCCCGACGAGGTCCTGCCCCTGGAAGAGGATCCGCCCGCCGACGACCCGCCCGGGCGGGTCGACCAGCCCGAGGATCGAGAAGCCGGTGATCGACTTGCCCGATCCGGATTCGCCCACGAGCCCGAGCACCTCGCCCCGGGCAACCTCGAAGCTGACGCCATCGACCGCTTTGACAACGCCCTTCTCGGTGAAGAAATGGGTCTGGAGATTTTCGACGATCAGGGTCGCACCGCTCATGGCATTCCCCTCACCGCTCGAGTCGCGGGTTCAGCACCTCGCGCAGGCGGTCGCCGACGATGTTGATGCTGAAGACGAGGAGGACCAGCAGCAGGCCAGGATAGACGCTGATCCAATACTGCCCCGACATGAGAACCTCGTAGCCATTGGCGATGAGAAGGCCGAGGGACGGCTCGGTGATCGGCAGCCCGATGCCGAGGAAGCTCAGGGTCGCTTCCGCCGAAATGGCGTTCGCGACCTGCAGCGTGCCGATCACGATCAGGGGCGGAAGGCAGTTGGGCAGCAGGTGCCCGAAGAGGATGCGCGTCCGGCTCAGGTCGAGGCAGGCCGCCGCCTCCACGTATTCCTTGCCCTTCTCCACCAGGGCGGCGCCACGCACCGCACGGGCGAAGAGCGCCCACTGCACCAGCACCAGGGCAAACATGACCTTGCCGATGCCCTGGCCGATGGTGGCCAGCAGCATCAGGGCCACGAGGATGGTCGGGAAGCCGAGCATGAGATCGACGAGGCGCATGATCAGCGTATCGACGCGGCCGCCGAAATAGGCGGCCATCAGGCCGAGCGCGGTGCCGATGCCGAGCGCGATGACGCCGCTGACGACGCCGACCGCGAGGCTCGTGCGCAGGCCGTAGATCATGGCCGACAGCATGTCCCGCCCCTGCCCGTCCGTGCCGAGCCAGTAGATGCCGCCATCCATGCTTTCCGAGCCGGGCGGCAGCCGTGCATCCATGATGCTGATCTGCATCAGGTCGTAGGGGTTCTGTGGCGCGAGCCACGGCCCGACGGCCGCAGCAAAGAGCAGCAGCACGAGGACGACGGCCGCGACGGTGGCTTTCGGGCTTTTGAGCAGGCCGTTGAGCGCGCGTCCCAGCAGCGTGTCGGAGGCAGGCTTCCGAAGAACGGCGGCCGTCATGATGCGCTCCCCAGCCGGATCCGCGGGTCGAGCAGCGAATAGAGGATGTCGACCACGAAGTTGATGACGATGAACAGGGTGACGACGACGAGCAGGTAGGCCACCACCACCGGCCGGTCGAGACGCATGATCGAGTCGATCAGTAGCTTGCCCATTCCCGGCCAGGCGAAGATCGTCTCGGTCACGATCGCGAACGCGATGAGGCTGCCGAACTCGACGCCGACCACCGTGACGATGGGGATCAGGATGTTCTTGAGCACATGCACCGAGACGATCCGGCGCTCCGAGAGACCCTTGGCCCGCGCGAACTTCACGAAGTCGAGCGGCATGGTCTCCCGCACGCCGCTGCGCGTGAGGCGGATGACGAGCGAGATCTTGAAAAGCGCGAGGTTGAGAGCCGGCAGGATGAGATGCATCACGCCGGACCAGGTCGCGAGACTGGTCCTGATGCCCAGGATGCTTCCCACCTCGCCGCGGCCCGTGGATGGCAGCCATCCCAGCCAGACCGAGAAGATCATGATCAGCATCATGCCCTGCCAGAAATTCGGCAGGCTGAAGCCGAGGATCGAGCCGGTCATGACGGTTTCGTCCACCGCCGTGCCGGGCCTCAATCCAGCCCAAAGGCCCAGCGGGATGCCCAGGACGAGCGAGAGCGCGAGCGCCACGAAGGCGAGTTCGAGCGTCGCCGGCATCCGGTTGAGGATGAGGTCGATGGAGGGCTGGTTGAACACGAAGGAGCGGCCCAGATCCCCATGAAGGGCGTTCCAGACGAAGGTGCCGTATTGCTCCACGAGGGACCGGTCGAGCCCGAGCGCCCGGATGGCCTGCTCCCGCTCGGCGGGCGAAGCATCACCGGCGATCAGGATGTCGACCGGGTTGCCGATCGCGTAGATGCCCGCGAAGACGATGATCGACGTGATGAAGAGAACCAGCAGGCTTTGCGAAAGTCGTCTTATGATGAAAACAGTCATAGGAAAGGCCCCGGTGGCTGGAGCCGGCAGCCCGTGCAGACTTTCGGAGGTTTCCGCAGATAACGTTTCATCAACACGCTTTCGTTCGGATATATGAGATAATTACGCATCGCCCGGAGAGGCGCGCAATAGTATGAGGAAATGAGATAGGGTAATGAAATTTTGCGAAAGCGCGCGAGCGTCTGAGGCTCGCCCCGGGCCATGAACCTGAAGCAGCTCGAAGTCCTGAAGGCGATCGTCGCCACAGGCTCCACGGTCGGCGCCTCCACGATCCTGGGCATCTCCCAATCGGCCATCAGCCGGCATCTGACGGGCCTCGAGGCCGAAATCGGCTTCGAGCTTTTCATCCGCGACAAGGGCCGCCTCATTCCGCGACCGGAGGCTAAAGCGCTCGTGCCCGAGGTGGAGGAGCTCACCGAGGTGCTGGCCCGCGTCCGGCGGAAGGCTGCCGACATCAAAGCGGGGGCGAGCGGCGACACGCTGCTCAGGGTCGCGTTTCCGCACAGCATCACGACCACGCTCCTGCCCAAGGTCCTCTCCCGGTATTTCGAGCTCCATCCCAAGGCCGTCGTGGAGACGCTCTCGGGGCCCTACGGCGCGATCGAGCAGATGATCCAGGCGCGCAGCGCCGATCTCGGCTTCGTGCGCCTGCCGACAGAGGACCAGAGCTTCAAGGTGCGCCCGCTCCTGCGCGGCGAAACCACCTGCGTCATGCCGAAGGGACATCCGCTCGCCTCGAAGGAGCAGGTCGAGCTGAAGGATCTGGCGCGGAACGATCTCATCCTGCTGGGGCGGCAGAGGACGGCACGGCACGAGCTCGAATACGAGCTGCGCAACGCCAGGGCGCCCCATCACTGCCGCGTGGAGGTCCATTCGGTCGAGGCCGCCTGCGCCTGCGCGGCCGCCGGTCTCGGGGTGGCGGTCGTTCCGGCGCTGATCGCGAGCTTCTTCCGCTCGCCCGAGATCGTGATGCGCCCCTTCCGCCCGGCCCGCATCTCCGAATACGGCATCATCACCCTCCCGAGCCTCCCCCTGTCGAAGCGGGCGGAGGATTTCGTCGCCCTCTTCGCCGATGAGGTCATCTCTAAGGCCACGGGCACGGTCCGCATCGACGGGTGAGGCCTCCGCGCAGCCGGAAGAGCTCTCTAACGGGATTGCGGGCATCGGTGCTAAAGGACGACACGAGGCTCCAAGGGCGGATTCGGCCCCGGGCCAGCGCATGAGCTTCATGTCTCTTTCGAGAAGGCTGCGATGACGAGCACAAGGGCCTGGGTACGCCTGCCATCCGGCAAGCGGCTCGATCTTCTCCACCCCACTCCGTTCGACTGGGACGATGAGGACCTGGCGCTCGGCCTCGCGCGGACCTACCGGTGGGGCGGGCACTCGGCATGGCCCCTGCCCCTCTCGGTGGCCCAGCATTCCTTGAGCGTCATGCTCCTGAGCCGCACCCTCCTAGGCGCCGACAACACTCCCCAGCGCGAGCTGAGGGAATTGCTGCACGATGCGGACGAGGGATTGCTCGGCTTCGATTGCATCTCGGTCATCAAACCCTTCCTCGGAGAGGGCTTCCGCACGCTCACGGAGCAGCTTCAGAACGCGATCTTCGTCCGCTACGGCCTCCAGAAATGGACCACGAAGGAAAAGGCTCTCCACAAGCGGGCCGACCGCATCTGCGCGGCGACCGAGGCCGTGCACGTGGTCGGCTGGAGCATCGACGAAGCCCGCCGCACCCTGAAGATCCCCCACGAACCGCTCTGGAACGACCCTCTCGTCGCGCAATATGGCGGCACGCCCTGGGAGCCGTGGCCGCCCGCGGTCGCGGCCGAGCGTTTCCTCGCGGAGCTGCGGCGCCTGACCGCGAAACCGTAAGGACCCTTGGGACGCCCTGTCGCGGGCAAGTTTTCGCCCGCATGGCCACGTCGCCCGCTGGAGCATCGGACGCAAAAGTGGGAACCGGTTTTGCATGAAAAGATGCTCAAAAACAAAAGCTTAAAGCCATGAATCCGCCTATGATCCCCCCTCTGTCCTGACAGACATCCTCCGATACGAGGTTCGAGACCATGCCGACCCTGCACGTCTGCCCCCTATCCCGCCTGCACGACACAGTGACCGAAATCCGCGCCAGCCACGTGGTGACCCTGATCAATGTGGGCTCGGCCGTGGAGCGCCCGCCGGCCATTGCGCCGGAGCGGCACCTGTTCCTCGGCGTGAGCGACATCGTGGAGCCGATGGACGGCCATATCCTGCCGGCCGCCGAGCATATCGAGCGGCTCCTCGCCTTCGTCGGGACCTGGGAGCGGACGAGCCCCCTCGTGTTCCATTGCTGGGCCGGGATCAGCCGCTCGACGGCTGCGGCCTTCATCTCGGCCTGTGCGCTCGCGCCGGAGCGGGACGAGGCCGAGATCGCCCAGGCCCTGCGCCTGGCCTCCCCCACGGCAACGCCCAATGCCCGCTTCGTCGCCCTTGCGGACGATGTGCTGGGGCGGCACGGGCGGATGGTCGAGGCGGTGCGCGGCATCGGCCGCGGGGCCGAGGCTATGGAGGGCACACCCTTTATGTTACAGCTTAGCAGGGGGTAGCCGATTCCGCCTGCGGCGGATCTCTGTCCTGGGACAAAGCCTGAGAGAATCGCCTTGGACATCGAGATCCTGCTGCTCGTTCTGCTCGCCCTGGCCTTTCCGGTCAGCGCCATCGTGGGCCTCGTCCTGGCCGTCAAGGCGCGGCGCAGCATCGCGCTTCTGACCGCCCGGCTGGAACGGCTCGAATTCCTCCTCCGGGAAGACGCCGCCCCGGCTTCCGCCGCGGCCGAGATCCGGCCGGAAGAGCCGGAGGCCGCCCCGGAAACGCCTGCCACCGAACCCGAATCCTTCCCGGCCGCGGCGGAGCCTCCCCGCGCCCCCGTCCCGGCCATTGCGTCGGTCCCGCCCGCTGAGGTGGCTCCGCCTGGCAAGGCGGCGGACGGGCGCGGGCTGGAAGAGCGGCTCGGCACCCGCTGGGCCGTGTGGGTCGGCGGCCTCGCCCTAGCGCTCGGGGGCCTCTTTCTCGTGCGCTACTCCATCGAGCAGGATCTCCTGAGCCCCGGCACCCGGATCGCCCTCGGCGGCCTGTTCGCCCTTGCCCTGGCCGGAGCCGGCGAGTGGCTGCGCCGGCGGGAGCGGGCCGTCGCCCTGCCGGGCATTCCGTCCGCCCATGTGCCCAGCATCCTGACCGCGGCCGGCACCTGCACGGCCTTCGCGTCGGCTTACGCGGCCTATGCGCTCTATGACCTCATCGGCCCCGGAACGACCTTCGTGCTCCTCGGCCTCGTCGCCGTGCTGGCCATGGTGGCCGCGACCCTGCACGGGCCTGCCCTCGCGGCCCTCGGCCTCGTAGGCGCCCTGGGAAGCCCGCTCCTCGTCTCGTCGGAGGCGCCGCAGCCCTGGGCGCTGGTGATCTATCTCGTCTTGGTGGTGCTCCCGGCCTATGGGGTCGCAAGGCTGCGCCTGTGGCGCTGGCTCGCGCTCGCCGCCGCCATCGGTGCCCTCCTCTGGGCCCTGCCGATCTTCTGGATCGACGGCGCGGCCGCGCTGCCGGCCATGGTGCATCTCGTCCTCCAGGCCGGCCTCACGGCCTTCTTCCTGGCCGTCGACCCCTATCGGCACACGCAGAGCGATGATCCGGCCATCCTGGACATTCCGGCAAGCGGGGTCCTCCTGGCCTTCACGGCGGCGGGCATCGCGGTGGCGAGCTCGGTGAGTGCCGGGGATGCGCGCCCTATCTTCGCGACAGGGCTGATCCTCATCCTGCTCGCGGCCGGCCTTCGCGTGTCCCAGGTCGCGCCCGCGGCCGCCTGGGCGGCGCTCATGGCCGTCGGCACCCTGGCGCTCTGGCCGATCCGCACCCTGCTCGGCCAGGATCCCGAGAACATCTTCTACCAGTCGGGCGACCTCTTCGCGGTCCGGCCCGATGCGCTGGGCGCCTACCTGACCTTCGCGGCCCTCTCGACGCCCCTGATCGCCGCAGCCGCCCTGATCCGGCTCTCCCGCTCCTCCGACCTGCCCCTGCGGCTCGCCGCCTGGTATGCGGGAGCCGCCTCCGCCGGGCCGCTCCTGGCGCTCGTGGCCGCCTATTGGCGCGTCGCGGCGCTGGAACGGAGCCTGCCCTTCGCGCTCGTGGCCGCCCTTATGGCGCTGCTCCTCGTCTACGCCACCGTCTGGCTGCGCCGGAACCCGGACGCCGATGCCCCGGCGCTCCGCCTCGGGACCGGCGCCACCGCCTCGGCAGCGCTCAGCGCCTTGGCGCTGGGCCTCACCTTCGCGCTCGACAAGGGCATGCTGACCGTCGCGTTCGCGCTCACGGCGCTCGCCACGGCCTGGGTGTCGGAAAAGGTCGCCATTCCGGCCCTGCGCTACGCGGTCGGGGCCATCGGCCTCATCGTGGCGGCGCGCCTGGCCTGGAGCCCGACCATCGTGGAGGGCAATCCGGGCCCGATCCTCGTGAACTGGCTGCTCTGGGGCTACGGCATTCCGGCCGCCGCCTTCCTCCTGGCGAGCCGCCTTCTGGAGAGGTCCGGCCGGGACAATGTCGTCCGGCTGACCGAGAGCCTCGCGATTGTCTTCACGGCCTTCCTGGTGTTCTTCGAGATCCGCCACGCCCTCAATGAGGGCGATCCCCTGGCGGCCGATTTCGGGCTCCTGGAGGCCGGCCTCGTGGCGACCGAGAGCCTCGCCTTCGCGCTGGTCCTGACCCGGCTCCACCTGAGACGCTCCGATCCGGTCTACCGGGTGGGTTCGCTGATCTTCAAGGCCGTCTCCGTCTTCCTCTGCGCAGGAGGCCTGCTGATCGCCGCGAACCCACTCCTGACGGACGATCCCGTCCAGGGCGGCGTTTTCTTCAACGCCCTGATCCCGGCCTATCTCCTGCCGGCGGTTCTCTCCCTGGCGCTCGCCCTCCAGGAGCGGCGGACGAGACCGGCGGCCTATTCCTGGACTTCCGCCATCCTCGGCCTTCTCCTCCAGATGGCCTATGTGGGCCTCGCGATCCGGCGAATCGTCCAGGGGCCGGAGCTCGGCCTATGGCGCGGGTTCGGCCAGGGCGAGCAATGGGCCTATTCGGTGGCGCTGCTTCTCACGGGGATCGCGCTCCTCGGCATCGGGCTCCTGCGCGATATTCGCTTTGCCCGCCTCGCCTCGGCAGTATATCTTGTGCTCGCCGTCCTGAAGGTGTTCATCGTCGATCTGGCCAATCTGGAAGGCGTCATGCGGGCCCTGTCCTTTATCGGCCTCGGCCTTGTTCTCATCGGCATCGGTCTCGTTTATCAGAGGCTCCTCGCACAACGGCCGGCCGGTGCTCCGGCCACACGATAGAAACAGGACGGAGGACGATATTTTGGCGGATGGCGGCATGAGCGACACCACTTCCATCAAGGCGCTCCCTTTCGAGAAGGCCCTGGCCGAGCTGGAGGAGATCGTGCGGCGGCTCGAGCGCGGCGACGTTCCCCTCGAGGATTCCATCGCGATCTACGAGCGCGGCGAAGCCCTGAAGAAGCACTGTGAGCAGCTTCTCAAGAAGGCCGAGGCCCGGATCGAGAAGATCACCATCGGCCCCGACGGCCAGGCCTCCGGCAAGACACCCCTCGACGTGGACGAGTAAGGGCTGCGACCAAGCGCCCGCTCTCTCCTTCACCCTTTAGCTCCGGGCATTCCGTCCGGCGGCCGGAGCCATGGAGCGAAACGCCTTGGCGACCTTGTCCACCCCCCTTCTCGACACCATCGCGACGCCGGAGGATCTCCGGCGGCTTTCCGAAAACCAGCTCCGGCAGGTGGCGGAAGAGCTGCGGGCCGAGACCATCGGGGCGGTCTCGGTCACGGGCGGGCATCTGGGCGCGGGCCTCGGCGTGGTAGAGCTGACGGTCGCGCTCCATTACGTGTTCGACACGCCGCGCGACCGGCTGATCTGGGACGTGGGCCATCAGGCCTATCCACATAAGATCCTGACCGGGCGGCGCGACCGCATCCGGACCTTGCGCAAGGCGGGCGGCCTGTCCGGCTTCACGAAGCGGACCGAGAGCGAATACGACCCCTTCGGGGCGGCGCATTCCTCTACGTCGATCTCGGCTGGCCTCGGCATGGCCGTGGCGCGGGACCTAGAGGGGCGGCGGAACAACGTCGTCGCGGTGATCGGCGACGGCGCCATGTCGGCCGGCATGGCCTACGAGGCCATGAACAACGCGGGCGCCATGCACTCGCGCCTCATCGTCATCCTCAACGACAACGACATGTCGATCGCGCCGCCGACCGGCGCCATGTCGTCCTATCTCGCGCGGCTCGTCTCCGGCGGCACCTACCGGGGCATTCGCGAGGCCGCGAAGCAATTGGCGAAGAAGCTGCCGAAATTCCTCTACGACAAGGCCGCCAAGGCCGAGGAATTCGCCCGCGGCTTCTGGACCGGCGGCACCCTGTTCGAGGAGCTCGGCTTCTACTATGTGGGCCCCATCGACGGGCACAATCTCGACCATCTCCTGCCGGTCCTGAAGAACGTGCGGGATTCCGAGACGGGCCCGATCCTCGTTCATGTGGTCACCCAGAAGGGCAAGGGCTATGCGCCCGCGGAGGCGGCTGCCGACAAGTACCACGGGGTCGTTACCTTCGACGTGGTGACCGGCGCCCAGGCCAAGGCGAAGGCCAATGCTCCCTCCTACACCAAGGTCTTCGGCGAGAGCCTCATCCGAGAGGCCGCCAAGGACGACAGGATCGTGGCCGTCACGGCCGCCATGCCGACCGGCACGGGAATCGACATGTTCGGCCGGGAATTCCCGGCGCGCACCTTCGATGTGGGCATCGCCGAGCAGCACGCGGTCACCTTCGCGGCCGGCCTGGCGACGGAGGGCTACCGGCCGTTCTGCGCCATCTATTCCACCTTCCTCCAGCGCGCCTATGACCAGGTGATGCACGACGTCGCGCTGCAGAACCTGCCCGTGCGCTTCGCCCTCGACCGGGCCGGCCTCGTGGGGGCCGACGGGCCGACCCATGCGGGTGCTTTCGACATCGCGTTCCTGGGCTGCCTACCCAACATGACGATCATGGCGGCGGCCGACGAGGCGGAGCTGGTCCACATGGTCGCGACCGCGGCCGCCCATGACGGCGGACCCATTGCGTTCCGCTATCCGCGGGGCGAAGGCGTCGGCATCGACCTGCCCGAGGAGGGCCGCCCCCTTCCGATCGGCAAGGGCCGCATCGTCCGGGAAGGCAGCCGGGTCGCGATCCTCTCCCTCGGCACCCGCCTCTCCGAAGCGCTGAAAGCCGCCGAGGAGCTCGAATCGCGCGGTCTTTCGACCACGGTCGCGGATGCCCGCTTCGCCAAGCCACTCGACGAGAAGATGATCCTCCGGCTCGCCCGCGAACACGAGGTGCTGATCACCGTGGAGGAAGGCTCCATCGGCGGCTTTGGCTCCTTCGTGCTGCAGCTCCTCGCCGACAGGGGCGCCCTGGACCGGGGCAGCCTGAAGGTCCGCTCCCTGGTCCTGCCGGACACCTATATCGACCACGGCAAGCCCGAGCGCATGTACGCGCAGGCCGGCCTCGACGCGACGGGCATCGTTACCCGCGTCTTCGAAGCCCTGGGCCAAGAGGCTGCCCGCAAGGCGCGGGCCTGACGGGCCTCTTATGAGGGGGGTGACATCTCCCACCGTCATTCCGGGGCGCCGCAGGCGAGCCCGACCCGAAGGGCCACGCGGAGCCCGGAACCCATAACCGCTGAAGGTACAGGAGAGAACGCAGCGGTTATCGTAATGTGTTGTTCTGACACGCTGGTGATTATGGGTTCCGGACTTGCCTGACGGCAATCCGGAATGACGCGGAAAGCGTCAACATACTCTCCTCCCCGCGGATCTCGGGAACACCCGACTTGCGGTGGGGAGGAGGTGGAGGTGGAGGTGGGGGTGCCGGCGCTGAAGTCTCAGAACGTGGCGCTCACACCCCCACCCTGCCCCTCCCACAAGGGGGAGGGAAACAGGTCGCGCTCCATTCTAACCACGCTCGACCTCTCGTCCCGGGAAGGGTAAGTGTCCTGCATCATGAGCGAACTGAGGCCTGCATGACCCGCAAACGTGCCGACGTGGTTCTCGTCGAGCGAGGATTCTTTACGAGCCGCGCGCGGGCGCAGGAGGCGATTGCGGCCGGTCTCGTCACAGTCGACGGGGAGCGCCTACGCAAGGCGTCCGATCTGGTGCCGGTCGAGGCGGTGATCGTCGCCGAGCAGCCGCATCCTTACGTCTCCCGCGGAGGCGTGAAGCTGGCGGCGGCCCTCGACATCTTCGCCATCGACCCGAAAGGCCTCGTCTGCCTCGATATCGGCGCCTCAACGGGCGGCTTCACGGACGTGCTGCTGAAGCGCGGCGCCGCCCATGTCTATGCGGTGGATGTGGGGCACGGCCAGTTGCACCCCTCCCTGGCGCAGGACGAGCGGGTGACCAGCCTCGAGGGCACGGATGCCCGCGCCCTGACGCCCGCCTTCGTGCCCCAGGCGGCGGACCTGCTGGTGTCGGACGTGAGCTTCATTTCCCTGAAGCTCGTGCTGCCGCCCGCCATCGCGCTGCTGAAGCCCGCAGCGACATTGGCGGTGCTCGTCAAGCCGCAATTCGAGGCCGGGCGCGAGCGGGTGAAGAAGGGCATCGTCCGCGATGCAGCCATTCACCGCGCGGTCTGCGAAGACATGACGGATTTCGTCGCCGGGCTCGGCTTCACCGTGATGGGCATCGTCCCCTCCCCCATCGAGGGCGGGGACGGCAACCGGGAATTCCTGCTGGGAGCGCGCCGTGGATGAACGGGTGACGATCGAGCGCCTGGGCGCCAAGGCGGACGGGATCGCCGCGACGGCCGAAGGGCCCGTCTTCGTGCCCTATGCCCTGCCCGGGGAAACGGCGGAAATCGCCCGGGATGGGGCGCGGGCACGGCTCCTGCGCATCGTCGCACCCTCGCCCGAGCGTGAGACGCCGTTCTGCCCCTATTTCGGCGAATGCGGCGGCTGTGCCACCCAGCATATGCGGCACGGGTTCTACCGAGCCTGGAAGCGGGACGTTCTGGCCCAGACCTTGCGCCATGCCCGGATCGACGCGCCCCTCGACCCGCTGATCGACGCCCACGGAGAGGGTCGCAGGCGTGTGACGCTGCATGTGCGCTTTCCCGACGGCGCGATGCATGTGGGCTACATGGCGGCACGCAGCCACCACGTGGTGGAGATCGACCATTGCCCTATCGCGGTGCCGGCCCTGCAACGGGCGGCGCCAGCCGTGGCGCGCGCCATCGGCACGCATCTCGCCAGGGCCCGCAAGCCCCTCGACATCCAGATCACCACGACCCGCGCGGGCCTCGACGTGGATATCCGCGGGCATGGCCCCATGAAGGACAAGGACCGTCTCGGCCTGGCCGATCTCGCCGCCTCGCTCGACCTCGCGCGTCTCTCGCTCCACGGGGACGTGATCGTCGAGCGCCGGGCGCCCGCCATCCTGATGGGCCGTGCCGCGGTCGTTCCGCCGCCGGGCTCGTTCCTGCAAGCGACGGAACACGGCGAGGCCGTCATGGCGGAGTTCGCCGTAGAGGCCTGCCGGGGCGCCAAACGCGTGGCGGACCTGTTCTCGGGCTGCGGGCCCTTCGCCTTACGCCTGGCGGAGCACTCCGAAGTCCATGCGGTCGAAACCGACAAGGGCTCCGTCACGGCGCTCGACAAGGCAGCGCGGGCCACGCCCGGCCTGAGGCGAGTGAGCGTGGAAGCCCGCGACCTATTCCGGCGCCCGCTCCTTCTGCCGGAGCTCAATGCCTTTGACGCCGTGGTGATCGACCCGCCCCGCGCAGGCGCGGAGGCCCAGACCCGGCAGATCGCTGCCTCGAAGGTCCCGCTCGTCGTGAGCATCTCCTGCGATGCCGCCACCTTCGCACGTGATGCCGCGATCCTGATGGAAAGCGGCTACAGGCTCGAGCGGGTCGTGCCCATCGACCAATTCAAGCACTCGCCGCATCTCGAGGTCGTCGGCATCCTGCGCCGGAAGGCGGCCAGGAAGGGGTCAGGTCGCAAATAAGCTGAGACCATGGGCACATAAGGTAAGACTAGGCCGGCTTGCTGGGGGCCGCGTTGCATTAACTTGGAACGGGCACAACAAACCCCCATCCTGCCCCCATTCCTTTCGCTGGTGTCAGTTCTCCACGAGCTTGTTCTTGATGGCGTAGCGGATCAGGGCGGCGGTCGTGTCGAGGTTGAGCTTGCGCAGGGCCGTGGCGCGATGAGTCTCGACGGTCTTGGTGCTGAGGCTGAGGATGTCGGCGATCTGCTTGTTGGTCCTGCCCTCGGCGATCAGTTGCACCACGGCCTTCTCGCGGGAGCTCAGCGCCGACGGATCTGCAGCGCCCTTGGACAGGTAGGTCTCAAGCAAGGCCTCGGAGACCTTGCCGGTAAAGTAGGGCTTGTGGGCCGCCAGGCTCTCCACCGCTGAGACCAGGAACTGCTTGGCATCGGACTTGAGCAGGAAGCCGCGGGCGCCCGCCTCCAGGACTTCCCTGACCAGGCTGTCGGTGTCGTGCATCGTGAAGATCAGCACCTCGACGCCGGGCACCCGCGTCCGGATCTGCCGTGTCGCCTCGACCCCGTTCACGACCGGCAGGCCAAAGTCGAGGATGACGATATCGGGCCGCGTCGCCAGGGCCCGATCGACGGCCTCCTTGCCGTCCCGAGCTTCGCCGACCACTTCCCAGCCTTCATGCCCTTCGAGGATGGTCCGTACGCCGGAGCGGACTACTTCGTGATCGTCGGCGATCAGGATGCGCGTCACCATGGAACTTCCTTCGGCATGGCCCGTCACCCCAGAGGGCGTGAGGCAAACGGCAGAATACCCCCTCCGGCTGTAGATCTCGCCTGTACCAAACCCTGAATCTGCCGGGGGCAGACCCTTAAACTTCAACGGAGGGCCTCGTTGCCGGCCGTCGCCATGTCCGACGGCCGGGGTCTCAGCATGCGGCGAGCCTGGGTCAACGCCCGTCCCGCCACTGTGATCGGAACGATGGCAACGACCGAGGTACCGCTCGGGCCTGACCGGATCCTCAGGTCGCCGCCGAACTGCTCCAGCCGGGCGCGCATGCCCGCAATGCCGACGCCGAGCCGGATGCGCCCCTCGGCCCGGCCCTGGCCCGTCACCCCGTGCCCGTTGTCGCGGATGCGGAGCACCAGCCGGCCCGACGCGATCCTGACACTCACGGCCACATGCGAGGCGCTGGCATGTCGATGGACGTTGGTCAGAGCCTCCTGCACCACGCGCAGCATCGACTGCTGGAGCTCCGGCGACAGATCGTCGACCTCCTCCGGAATCCGGATCCGGGCGGTCAGTCCCGTCCGGGCGGCGAAGCCCTCGACGAAGTCCCGCAACGTCGCCTGGAGGCCGTCGTTCGCCAGGTTCGGCGGATGCAGCAGGTAGGTAAAGATGCGCAGCTCCCTGAGCGCTGCGGTGAGCAAGCCCTCGACCTCCGTCAGGACCTTGCGGCCCGCCGGGCTTCGCCGGACCTCCTCCTCGAGGCCCGCGAGCCCGAGGTGGGCCGCAACGAGGTGCTGAGCAGTCGAATCGTGCAGCTCGCGGGCGATCCGCTGCCGCTCTTCCTCCTGGAGGGCGAGCAACTGCCCGGACAGCTCGCTGACTTGGTGCTTCGCCCCGGTGACCTGATCGGACAACACCCGAAGGGGGCGCTCCACTTGGCGCGCCGTGAACAGCGCGGCGAGGCCGCCGGCCATGAGGAGGACGGTCGCTATCACCATCATCTGCCGCACGACGCCGGCGACTGGCGCATTCACGTGGGAAAGTGGGACCGCAACCACTGTGGTCCAGTTCGTCGCCCCGGAGCTGCGGTAGGCGACCAGGACCGGGACGCCGCGCTCATCGGTGCCCTCGACCAAGCCCTGGTCCGTCCGGTTCCCGTCGACGGCGATGAGACCCGGCCCGAGGACGTTGGGCATCGGAAGGCGCGACGATGTCTCGGCTCCTCTCACGGTCACGATCGGCTGGAACTTCCGGTCGTAAAGGCCCCGCATCCATTCACCGGGAATGTCCTGTCCTCTCAGGATGGTGCCGAGGTGACCCTGCGAGAGGATGGTGGTGATGAAGCCTTTCATCGCGCCGTCGTCCCGGTCGATCCTCAGGCTGAGTGCAATGACCGTCGTTCCGGGCTTCACGAGGCTCCCCATTCGCCCTGACACCGCCCAGCCCCGCTCGCGGATCCGGTTGACCGCCTCCGGGTAGTTCGGGAAGTCCCGATGCCGGGGAAGCGATGCCCCGAAAGGCTTGAGCGTATTGGCGACCTGCCCGTCCAGGTCCTGGAGGATTAGCCAGGAGCCGTCGGGGACCGGCGTCGCCTTGAGCTGGTCGTAGAAGCCCCGGACGTCACCCACTTTCAAGGCAGGCGACGTGGACAGGCCTTTCAGCAGGGCGTTGCCGGCCGCCACCTCCTGGTCAAAGCCGAAAGACAGTGCGATCGCCGTGCCGAGAGCCCGCTCCCGGATGACCTCACGCTCGTACCGGGCATTCGAGAGAAGCAACGCAGCCGCGACGACACAGGTGATCAGGATAACAGCAACAAAGGTCAGCGCGACCCGGGTCCGCAGACGGGGCGGCAGGCCCTGGAGCGAACGCGCAGCCATTGGGACGGTGCCATCAGCCATGACGGCGACCTCCAGCCGCAGAGCCAACGCAACGCGGCCGGGCTCGCGACGGGAGCCCACGGTCGGAAGGCCTTACGTTAAACCCTGAGCGGGTGCGCTGTCGACGGGTATCGGCGACCCCGCCGGAAGGCACAAATCAGGGTCTGCCTCCATGGGTTTCAGGGTGGACCCCGATAGACCGTCGGCCACGCGCGGGACGAGACTGCCGGGAGTGCCAGGATCAGGAGCAGCCCCATGTTGCAGGTCACACTCCGGCATCATCAGGGTCATGGCCCGAAGAACCATTCGCGGGCAGACATGGTTTGGGTCGCCAGCGGCACGTTCCGCATGGGGTCCGATCGGCACTACCCCGAGGAGGCGCCGGTCCACCGCGTCACCGTCGACGGCTTCTGGATCGACCGCACGCCGGTCACCAACCGCCAGTTCCGCGAGTTCATCCGTACCACGGGCTACGTTACCGTCGCCGAGACCCAGCCGGACCCGAAAGACTATCCGGATGCCTTGCCGCATTTGCTCTATGCGGGTTCGCTCGTTTTCAGCCCGCCGGATCATCCGGTCGATCTTCGCGACTGGAGTCAGTGGTGGACCCTGCTGAAAGGCGCGGATTGGCGGCACCCTTACGGCCCGAAGAGCACCGTCAACGGCCTCGACAATCACCCCGTCGTACACGTGACCTATGCCGATGCGCTCGCCTATGCGCGCTGGGCGGGCAAGGACCTGCCGACCGAGGCCGAGTGGGAATATGCCGCCCGTGGCGGGCTGGATCAGGCCGAGTTCGCCTGGGGTGACGAACTCAATCCCGGTGGCCAGCACATGGCCAACACCTGGCAGGGTGCTTTTCCATTTCAGAACCTCGCTCAGGACGGTTTTGAGCGCACGGCGCCTGTTACTGCCTTCCCGCCCAACGGCTACGGGCTCTACGACATGATCGGCAATGTCTGGGAATGGACCAGCGACTTCTATGCGGCGAAACACCCGGCCGATGCGGCGAAAGCCTGCTGCATCCCGGCAAACCCGCGGGGAGCGCCGGAGGAGCAGAGCTACGATCCCTGCCAACCGCGCATCCGCATCCCGCGCAGGGTCCTGAAGGGCGGCTCGCATCTGTGCGCCCCGAATTACTGCCGTCGTTACCGCCCGGCCGCCCGCCATCCGCAACCTGTCGATACCTCGTCGAGTCATGTCGGCTTTCGATGCGTGATCAGAGAGAGGAGCACCCCATGACCAGTGATCGTGCGTTCTCGCAGCCTGCCGCCGGCAGGCATTGTTTCCGACGCATCCGAGCCAAAGCCGCCCTGGTCGGGGCCACGGCCCTGATCAGCGCGTCGATGGCCGTCCCGACCTTTGCGCAGGCTCCGCAGCAGAAGCCCAACATCGTGCTGATCGTCTCTGACGATACGGGTTTCGGTGACCTTGGCCCCTATGGCGGCGGCGAGGGACGCGGTATGCCAACCCCCAACATCGATCGGCTTTCACAGGAAGGCATGACCTTCTTCTCGTTCTATGCCCAGCCGAGCTGCACTCCGGGCCGGGCTGCGATCCAGACCGGGCGAATCCCGAACCGCAGCGGCATGACCACCGTGGCATTCCAGGGCGAGGGTGGCGGCCTGCCGGCGGCCGAGTGGACGCTGGGCTCGGTGCTCAAGCAGGCAGGGTACCGTACTTTCTTCAGTGGCAAGTGGCATCTCGGCGAGGCGGATTACGCGCTGCCCAACGCGCAGGGCTACGATGAGATGAAGGACTGCTTCCTGTATCACCTCAATGCCTACACCTACGGCGACCCGAACTGGTTCCCGGACATGAGCCCCGAGTTGCGGGCCATGTTCCAGCGGGTGACCAAGGGAGCGCTGTCAGGCAATGCCGGGCAGACCGCCAAGGAGGAGTTCAAGGTCAACGGCGAGTACATCGATACCCCGGACAAGGGAGTGGTCGGGATTCCTTTCCTCGATGCGTACGTCGAGAGGGCCTCCCTCGACTACCTCGACCGGGCGGCGCAGTCGCGCGAGCCGTTCTTCATGAGCATCAACTTCATGAAGGTGCACCAGCCCAACCTGCCGCATCCGGACTACGTCAACAAGTCGCTGTCCAAGAGCAAGTACGCCGACTCAATCGTCGAGCTCGACGCCCGGATCGGGCGCATCATGGACAAGGTCCGCCAGGTCGGCGGCAACAACACGCTGGTCTTCTACACCACGGACAACGGGGCTTGGCAGGACGTCTATCCGGATGCCGGCTACACCCCATTCCGCGGCACCAAGGGCACCCTGCGCGAGGGTGGCAACCGTGTGCCGGCGATCGCCTGGTGGCCAGGCAAGGTCAAGCCCGACACGAAGAACCACGACATGCTCGGCGGCCTCGATCTGATGGCGACCTTCGCCTCCGTTGCCGGCCTCGCCAAACTTCCGGACAAGGACCGCGAGGGCCAGCCGATCATCTTCGACAGCTACGACATGTCGCCGGTGCTGTTCGGGACTGGCAAGTCCGAGCGGAAGTCATGGTTCTACTTCACCGAGAACGAGCTGTCCCCCGGTGCCATCCGCGTGAACAACTACAAGTTCCTGTTCAATCTGCGCGGCGACGATGGCACCTCGACCGGGGGCCTTGCGGTCGACACCAACCTCGGCTGGAAGGGGCCGGAGAAGTATGTCGCCACGGTGCCGCAGGTCTTCGACCTCTGGCAGGATCCACAGGAGCGTTATGACATCTTCATGAACAACTTCACCGAACGCACCTGGATGGGCGTGGTCATGCAGGAGGAACTGAAGAAGATCATGGCGACCTACGTGCAGTATCCTCCACGCCCCGTACAGGGCTACGGCTACACCGGGCCGATCACCCTCTCGAACTACCAGCGGTTCCAGTGGGTGCGGGACGAATTGGCCAAGGGAGGCGTCAACATCCCACTCCCTACCGGGAACTGATATCAGTACTGAGAGAGCCGTGTCCCACAGGCTCTCCCCACCTCTTGAACTGATCCATGGATAATCCCATCAGGAATGGGAGGGAGCCATGTTGAAAATCCTGCTGCCATTTCGTGCTCTCAGCCTCGGTGCAACCATGGCGATTGCCCAAGTCGGCCCCCCTACATCGCAGCGGACCTGCTCGGCCAACAGCCTGCTCGTCCTGCGGGAAGGCGCAGTCGTCCTCGATACGGGGCCCTCCGCCTACGCCCGTTTCGTGAGAAGCGGCGCCGAATGCACGTCGATAAGTTCCCGACCTTGCAGGCTCCCGAGTCGTACAACCTCAGCCAAAGTCATAGAGCAGGTCAAGAAGGCCAACGCCAACCACGCGGGCAACTAGCTGCTCGTCCGGGGCACACGAGACGCGATATGGCGGGCGCCCTTCAACCGGGAGCCCATCGATCAAAAGGCAGGGCACAAGCCCGCAGGCCTCAAAAGGGGGCAAACATCGCTCCGTGCAGAGGAATATCGAGAGGAGAACGTTATGAAACCGCTATTTGCGATCGTAGTACTCCCGTTGGCGTTTCTATCCGCCGGCCCGGCCCTGGCCCAGAACATGTGCGTCGTCGCAGGCAATCAGCCCATCGTGGGTGCGAACATGAACGCTGACTTCGACGTCCAGGCAGGGCAAGAATGCAGGTACGACATCCGCCCCCGAGGCACGCTCACCAGTTCAGAAATCAGCCAGCCGGCCCAGCATGGGACCGTCAAGATGATCGATAAGGACACGCTGACCTATGAGCCCGCTGCGGGCTATCGTGGTTCCGACAGCTTTGCGATCACCGCGATGGGGCAGAGCACTGACGAGAAACCCGGCACATCCGTGCTCAGTTTCAAGGTGAACGTCCGGTAACCGCGAACGGCTAGGTCGTTCATCCACCTCCACTTGGCGCCGGGGTCGCAAGACCTCGGCATCCAAGAAGCATCTGGACGGACTTCCGTCAGAGAGCAGCAAGATAGATCCACGATCAGGCCGCACCACTCAGCCAAGTCATCCAGGGATGGTAGATATGACGAAGAGAACATTGCTGAGAGTTTTCCTCGGACGTCTATGGGTTCTTGCCCTGTTCGCGGCATGGGTCTCGACCGCTGCCGCCCAGACTGACCCGCTGCCCTCATGGAATGATGGTCCGACGAAACAGGCGATCATCGCCTTCGTCACAGACGTGACCCGAGAGGGATCGCCAGACTTCATCCCGCCACCCGAGCGGATCGCCACGTTCGACAACGACGGCACGCTCTGGATCGAGCAGCCGATCTATGTCCAGTTCGCATTTGCGCTCGACCGCACCAGGGCATTGGCGCCCCATCATCCGGAATGGAAGAATACGCAACCGTTCAAGGCGGTGCTCGAAGGCGACATGGCGGCCGTAGCGGCTGCCGACGAGCACGGCGCCGTCGAGATCGTCGCCACGACGCATGCGGGCATGACGCCCGAGGAGTTTCGGCAGACGGTCAAGGAGTGGCTCGCGACCGCCAAGCACCCGCGCTTCGATCGCCGCTACGATGAGCTTGTGTACCAGCCCATGCTGGAGGTCCTGGCCTACATGAGGGCCAACGGGTTCAAGACCTTCATCGTTTCGGGCGGTGGCATCGAATTCATGCGGGCCTTCGCGCCTGAGCTGTACGGTATCCCGCCCGAGCAGATCGTCGGGTCCAGCATCGTCACGACGTTCGAACGCCGCGACGGCAGGCCGACCCTGTTCCGGCTACCCAAAGTCAACTTCGTGGATGACGGACCAGGCAAGCCCGTTGGCATCAATCAGCACATCGGCCTCCGGCCTGTTGCCGCCTTCGGCAATTCGGACGGCGATCTGGAGATGCTGCAATGGACGACCGAGACCGGGGGGCGGCGCCTCGGAGTCCTGGTGCATCACACCGATGCGGAGCGCGAATACGCCTACGACCGTCAGTCCAAGGTCGGCCGTCTCGATAAGGCACTCGATGCCGCGACGCTGGATCGGTGGACCGTGGTCGACATGAAACACGACTGGAACGTGATCTTCCCGTTCGAGAAGCGCTAATCGGCGTCAGACAAGCCGTGCTGCCGAGTCTCTCGTTCGCGTTGACAATGTCCTTGTACGAGGGACCTCGACAAAGACCGGAGATGCAAAAGGGAGTTCTCAACATGCTCACCAGACAGCTCGCATGTCTTATCTTGGTGACCGGCGGCCTCTGCCCTGAGAGTGGAGCGCTCGCGCAGGACGCAACCGGCCAACCGCAAATGCCCCTGACGAAGGCCATCGGTCGGGTCACGTCCACAGGCCCGGTGCCCTCGCTCGCCGTCATCAACGCAGCGGGCGCAAGACTGGAAGGTGACAAGCTGACCTTGACCGGCGTGTCGCCGAATTCGATCGTGTTCGCAGATCGGCCGGTGCGGGCAGCGGGTCACGTGGTCACCCAGCAATTCATCATGCAATGGGATGAAGGCAAGGACAACTTCGCCAAGGATCCGCCCAACGCCACCGTATCGGTCCTGGGCGGTGATGGCTCGAAGGTCAGCGACGCCGTGGTGACGCTGAAGTCGCCGAAGCTCGAGGGTGGTGATCTGACATTCGACGTGGCGGTGCTGGAAGGCAATCTGAATGGGGCAAGCGGCCCGGCGGCGCTGTTCATTGACCATTTTGGCGGCTTTGGCGGATTCCGCGGTGGCTTCGGCGGCGCAGCCCGCTTCGACGGGGACCGCCTCGGCGATGCGCGGGTCGGCGATGTTAACGTCGTGCGCGGCAACTACTGGCATGCCCCGGTTTATCGAGGCGCCTGGTACGCCAGCCCGGCGGTAGCCGCTGCTGTCTCGACCGCCCCGGGAGCGGCCGAGATGGCAACCCCATATCTTGGATACGGAGGGCAGTGCGGCGCTTACCCCTATCCGCCCTGCTACTGAACGGGGCATGTCCGGGGGGAATGGACTGCCGCGGGCGCGCGAGAGCCATTCCCCACCCAGTCCATGGCAGCGAGTCATGAAGGTCAGCGGAAAATCCCGGCTGGGTCTTGTCGCGTTGTCCGCCTCGGCGGTCGCGATCAGCACGCCGGCGATCGCACAGTAGCAGAAGCCCAACATCCTCGTTATCATGGGCGACGATATCGGTTACTGGAACACCAGTGCCTATCATCGCGGCATAATGGGCTACCGCACGCCCAACATCGACCGCATCGCCGAGGATTGGGCGACGACGCCGCTGGCTGCGGCCGGCGAGGCGGACATCAAGGCCAAGCTGCTGCAAGGCTACGAAGCGGCAGGCAAGACCTTCAGGGTTCACCTGAACGGCTATGACCAGCGTGACCTGCTCGACCGCAAGGGCCCCGGCAAGCGCCGTGAGTTTTTCTACTGGACCGACGACGGCAACCTCGCCGGCCTCCGCTGAGAGCAGTGGAAGGCGGTGTTCCTAGAGCAGAAGGCGCACGGCCTCGACGTGTGGGCACAGCCGAGTCAATTGTCCTGGACCACAAGGTTCGCCAACGTCACCCGCCCGTCGGACGTGTAGTGGTTGACATGCTCTGTGGCGAGACATTGGCCGGCCTGATACACTTTCACGTCCGCAATGGACCCGATATTCTCCAACGCAGCGATGATGAAGTCGCGCTCGACATTCGTGTCCGAATCCGTGGCGTGGGTGACCTGGAACGTGAGGTACGTCAAGGACAGGCCCGTATCTCTCGTGCCCGCCCCGACCCAGAGAACACGTTCGTCGTCGGGTGGACGGCCGGTATTCAGCCAGAAGCTTGCGGATCCCCCTGCCCATGTGTTCTCGGCTCGCACGAGGCTCAAGGACCAGAACCGGATATGATGGCGTTTGCGGGGACTGTTGCCGACCGCCTTCTGAAACCCGACGTCCTGGCCGCGTCCGAATAGATAAAGGGTGCTGAACGGGGCAGTGGGATAGGGCGAGTTGAACACGAAGGCCCGGATCATGCCCCAGGAACTGGCCAAGCCCAGTCGGTCGGCCTCCGACCAGCCAAGAGCTACAAAGGCTGCGCGAAGCTGTGCGAGTGTTCCCACGAGCGCCACATTAACGGGATCACCCGGCAGTCCGTCGCCTGTTGTCGTGAAGCTGGGCACCCGTTTCCGATGGAGAAGCTTGAGGCCCATGCGAATGATCCACGGGAGAATGATGTAGGCGCTGATTGTATAAGTGAGGCTCACGGCCAGAATCCATGGCAGCCTTCGGTCCGCCGTTTCGAAGACCACGAAGACAATCAGCCAGACAGAGAAGATGCCCAGCCCAAGGATTATGAGGCGTTGCCGGAGGCGGTTCAGCACTCTCATGATCCAAGCTCCGTCATGATCGACGCGGTAGCGATCAACACTCCGTGCAGATGCCCTTCATGACATCCCGATCGATGCGCTTGTCGCTCTGGTCCATCTGTTGGATGGCCTTTGCATCGTTGGGCGAGAATTCCTTGGCCGGCGGTGGCACGGTATCGCTGTCGAGCATTCGATCGATCGCCGCCCCGGACGGAACCTGGATTTCCCCGGAGGGCGTGAACGGCCGATTGCTTTCCTGCGCCAGGGCAGGAGCTGCCGTGATCAACGCACCAAGGGTGATGAGGCAAAGATAGCGGTACATCGAGATGACTCCCGAACGAGGACGCCAGCCCTGTCCTGGACTGCCGCCGGTCATGAGGTCCAAGTCCCAGGGCAGGATACACCTCCCGGCCGCCCGAGCCACCTCGGCAAAACCCTGAGACTGGCAGACGCAGACCCTGAAAAATCAGAATAGGATCCTGCCGGTTGCCTTGGCAGGCAGGCATGCCACGGCCTCCTCAAGTGTCCGGCCGGCAACCGGGAGCGGGTGTCCGTGACGGCGGATGTACTCTCCAGACAACTCTTCATCCGCAGGTTGACGCCGAACCGCTCGAGGCGGACCCACGATTACGACGCTGAACCGAGTGGCTCTGAGAGAGATGTTTCGTTAGCAAGATCGGGAAGGTCTGAAACGGGTCAATCTCGGACATTAAGCCTATGCCTATGAAGGTCAGCTCACGCCACCAGTGCGGACATTCGGGTAATAACCGTACAGAGTACCATTCAGGAATCTGCCGGATGGGCGGCCCCCCCCTAGAGAATACCAGCCAAGGGAAATTCCCGTTTCCTCGACCCGCCAGGAATATCCTGAGCTAGAGCCACCCGTTCCGGCGGAAGCGCCAGTACAGCCAGACGCACGCTGCGACGATGATTGCCAGGATGAGAGCGTAGCCATACTTCCAGCGCAGCTCGGGCATGAACTCGAAATTCATGCCGTATACCCCAGCCACTGCCGTCGGCACGGCCAGAATGGCGGCCCAGGCCGCGAGCCTGCGGGTAATCTCATTCTGCTGTGCCTGACCAGTCATCAGGCTGGCCTCGAACGCGAACGCCAGCACCTCACGCAGCGACTCGATCTCCTCCTGGATCCGGCGGATGTGATCGGAGACATCGCGGAAGAGTGGATGCATCGAAGGGCTGATCCCGGGCAGCCCAGCCTGTTCAAGACGCCGGCAGACCTCGACCAGCGGGACAGCGGAATTGCGCAAGCGCAGCAGGTCGCGGCGGAGTTGGTAGAGCCGCGCGACTTGGTCCTGGGATGCAGGCGCGGTCAGAATGCTGTCCTCGATGCCCTCGACCTCGGCCTGGATGGTCTCGATCACGGGCATGTAGTTGTCGACGATGAAGTCGAGGATGGCATAGAGGATGAAGTCCTCGCCCTCCGATAGTGCCTGGGGCACCGCCTCGCAGCGCTCGCGCACCGGCGTGTAGGTCGTCGAGGCGCCATGGCGGACGGATACGACATAGCCCTTACCGACGAAGAGATGGGTCTCGCCAAAGGTCATCCGTCCATCGAGCATCTGGACGGTCCGCGCGACGATGAACAAGGCCTCGCCATACTGTTCGAGCTTTGGCCGTTGATGGGCCTTGAGGGCATCCTCGATAGCCAGCTCGTGCAAACCGAACTGCGCCTGCACCTTCCTCAGGAGATCCAGGCTGGGCTCGTGCAAGCCGATCCAGACCACATGCCCAGGCTTGCGAGACCAGCTCCCCGCCTCCTCGATGGGGATGTCGGCCACGCGCCGGCCCTCCGCATAAGCAGCCGAGGCCACAACGCCGGGAAAGCCCGCGGGCTGAACGGGAGCGAGTTTGAGAGAGTTTACCATGGGCATCTAACGCGCAAGGACAATATCCGGTGCCGCGGAGGCTCGCGAGTGATTGCGGGAGCGGATGGAAAGATGCGCTTGTCCGATGTCTTGCATCGCGACCGCGTGGTCCAATTCGGTGCCGGTGGAGCCGGCGCGGCCGTCGCCTACGCCCTTCTGACGCTGGGTGCGGGCGAGGTCATCATCATCGATACGGATGATCACCGCGCCCGAAAACTCGCTGCTGCCTTGCACGAGCGGTTTGGTCCAGGCCGCGCATCGACCGGCATTCCTGCCGTTGAAGCTCTGGCCAGGGCCGACGGAGTGGTCAACACGACCCCGCTCGGCATGGCAAAGTATCCCGGCATGGCCGTTCCGGCGGATCTTTTGCGCCCGGACCTCTGGGTTGCCGACATCGTCTATTTCCCGTTGGAGACGGAGTTGCTGTGCCAGGCGCGGGCGCGGGGCTGCCGCACCATGTCCGGCGGCGGCATGGCCGTGTTCCAGGCCGTCGGTGCCTTCCGGCTCTTTACGGGCCTCGAGCCGAATGCCGAACGTATGCTCCGGCACTTCAGCGAGATCTAACGCTCGGGGTCGAGAACCAATACGCCGACCAAGAGCGTCTGCTTTCGGGACAGCCTGAATCGGAAGCCGCGCTCCGCAGCCAGGACAATGGCGGCCGCATCCCTAATTCCGGCCCCAACACAGCTCTTATGTTCCGTTCTTACGTTCCGTGCGGAACGCATATCCGGCCCGTTGCGTTATTGGCTATTGTCGCGTTTCCCGAAACGATCGCCCGATCGAGGCCGGTCGCGATTCTGTGGGAGCCTTCCGGCTTCACCGCCGTCCGCATCCGCTCCGACGGGTTCTGCACGAACCGGAGAACTCCCTTGAGTGCAAGTGACAACTCCGCCTTGCCGGATGAGGTTGCCGTCAACTTCACCTTAAATGGCGAGGCCCGCCAGCTCAACATCCAGCCCTGGACGACGCTGCTCGACTTGCTGCGTCTCGACCTCGGTCTCACCGGTACCAAGAAAGGCTGCGATCACGGCCAGTGCGGCGCCTGCACCGTACTTATTGATGGCAGGCGGGTGAATTCCTGCCTGCAGCTCGCCGTGATGCAGGATGGACACGAGATCACCACCATCGAGGGATTGGCACAGGACGGGCGCATTCACCCCCTTCAGGCGAGTTTCATTGAGCACGACGCGTTCCAGTGTGGTTATTGCACGCCCGGCCAGATCATGTCGGCCGTTGCGCTCCTCGGGGAAGGCAGGGCGCGGACACGTGACGAAATCCGCGAATACATGAGCGGCAATATCTGCCGCTGCGGAGCCTATCCTAACATCGTAGATGCGATCGAGGCCGTGCTCGCGCAGGGAACGGCCTCACGGGAGGCTGCAGAATGAACAGGTTCTCATATCTGCGTGCCGAGCGCCTCGACGAAGTCATCCAGGCGCTGTCCGCCGATCCGACCGCCAAGGTCGTCGCAGGAGGCACCAATCTTATCGACCTCATGAAATACAATGTCGAGCGGCCGGCCCGCCTTGTCGACGTGACCCGGATTCCCGGGCTTGCCACCATCGAAGAGACCGAGGGCGGGGGGCTGCGCATCGGCGCTCTCGTGTCGAATACGGAGGTGGCCTATGATCCCCGGATCGTGGAGCGCTATCCACTCCTTTCGAGTGCGATCCTGGCTGGCGCCACTCCGCAATTGCGCAATGCCGCCTCGACCGGTGGCAACCTCAACCAGCGCACCCGCTGCTATTACTTCTATGACCCTGATACCCCCTGCAATAAGCGTGAACCTGGCACGGGCTGCCCCGCGATCGAAGGGGTCAATCGTAACCATGCGATCCTGGGTCAGAGCGAGCACTGCATTGCGACGCACCCATCCGACATGTGCGTGGCACTCGCGGCGCTTGATGCGGTCGTTCACGTCATTGGCCCTAGCGGCACTCGCGTCCTCTTGATGACCGAGTACCACCGGCTGCCGGGGGATCGGCCTGAGGTGGACACCAACCTGGCCCATGACGAGATCGTCACCGCGGTCGAGCTGCCGGCCGAGGGGCAGGCGTTTACCGTGAACCACACTTATCTCAAGCTGCGCGATCGACTCTCCTATGCCTTCGCGCTTGTATCCGTCGCCGCGGGCCTGCAGCTCGAAGACGGCGTGATCCGGAAGGCTCGCATCGCGCTCGGCGGGGTTGCCCATAAGCCCTGGCGCAGATCGGATGCTGAAGACCGGCTTATTGGCAAATCAGTGGGCGCGGACACATTCGCGACGGCAGCCGACCAACTGCTGGAGGGCGCGCAAGGCTACGAGCACAATGCGTTCAAGATTGGTCTAGCTCGTAAGGCGATTATCCGAGCACTGGGTCAGGCGGCCGCCGGCACGCCGCAATCTCAGGTCGACAAACGCATCCACTGAGGAGCAGGCGCCATGCTGAGGAACGATCTTCATGTCGGCTCGCCGCGCAGCCGCGTCGATGGGCCAGCGAAGGTCACGGGTACAGCCACGTACGCTGCTGAATTTGCCGCCTCTGACCTTGTTCATGGTTATGTTGTATCGAGTTCTGTCGCACGCGGTCGCATCAGCCGGATTGATGCCATTGCGGCGGAAGCCGTTCCCGGCGTGATCAAGGTGTTCACGCATGAGAACCGGCCAAACACTGCCTGGTTCAGCCACAACTACCAAGACGAGGTTGCGCCGCCCGGCAAGCCGTTTCGGCCGCTTTATAGCGACAAGGTTCAGTTCAGTGGTCAGCCGGTCGCTCTCGTGGTCGCGGAGGATTTTAGGGTGGCCCGCTATGCCGCCTCGCTGGTGCGTGTGGAGTACGAGGCCGAGGCGCACGAGACGGATCTGCGTCTGGTTCGCACGAAATCCTATGTGCCGCCAAAGAAGCGCTCTGGTATCACCCCACCGCCCAAGCCCCGCGGTGATGCGATGAAAGCCTACAGCGAAGCTCCGGTACGGGTCTGGGGCGAGTATGCCATCGCAACCGAGCACCATAATCCGATGGAGCTGCACGCCTCAACGGTGGTTTGGGAGGGCAGCGGCAAGATCACCGTTCATGACAAGATTCAGGGCGCGCAGAACTCGCAGGGCTACATCGCAAACGTGTTCGGTCTGTCCAAGGATGACGTTAGAGTCGTCTCCCCATTCATCGGTGGGGCTTTCGGCTCCGGACTCCGTCCGCAATACCAGCTCTTTCTCGCCGTGATGGCGGCCTTAGACCTTGAGCGTTCCGTACAGGTCGAACTCACCCGCGACCAGATGTTCACTTTCGTCCACCGACCGGAGACGATCAATACGGTCTGGCTCGGTGCTAACCCAGATGGGACGTTATTGGCTCTGAAACACGACGCGGTCGCAGTAACCTCGCGCTTCGAGGATTATCAGGAGGTTGTCGTCAACTGGGCGGGTCTGCTCTATCACGTCGACAATATCGAGCTGACGTATAAGATTGCCCAGGTCGACACCTATACGCCCGGCGACATGCGCGCGCCTGGTGCGCCGCTGGGGACTTTCGCGATCGAGTGCGCCATGGACGAGCTCGCCTATTCCACGGGCATTGATCCAGTCGAGCTGCGCCTGAGGAACTACACCGAGCAGGACGAGAACGAAAATAAGCCCTATACCTCGAAGGAACTCCGCGCCTGTTATCAACTCGGCTCCGAGCGGTTCGGCTGGGCGAAGCGCGATCCGGAGCCGCGCTCCATGCGCGAGGGCCGAGAGCTCATCGGCTGGGGCATGGCGACAGGCGTATGGGAAGCGCAGATGAACACGACCAGTGCCCGAGCCGTCCTGACCATCGACGGCAAGCTCGAGGTTGCAACAGCTACGGCCGACATTGGCACCGGAACCTACACCATTCTGACCCAGATCGCTGCAGATGCACTCGGGCTGCCAATGGAGGACGTTAGCGCTCGGATTGCTGACTCGTCGCTGCCGAAATCCCCTGTGGAGGGTGGCTCCTGGACGGCGGCCTCAGCCGGCTCGGCCGTCGATGCCGCTTGCAAGACGGTGCGGGAGGAAATCTTTGGCTATGCCCGCAACATGGATGCCTCTCCGCTCGCTGACGCAACAATCGCTCAGGTGACCTTTGCCAACAGAAGCATGTTTCTGACTGCCGACCCATCACGGCTCGTGACGTTCGAGGCCGCCATGCGGGCGGGAGGTGTCGATAGGATCGAAGCGGAGGAGACGACAAACCCAAGCAAGCTCAACCAGATGCGATACTCAGCATATACGCACTCGGCCGTCTTCGCAGAGGTCAGGGTTGATGAGGAGCTTGGCGTCATCCGGGTGATGCGGATTGTCAATGCCGTCGCAGCGGGCCGGATTCTCAACCCTAAGACTGCACGCAGTCAGGTACTCGGGGGCGTGGTCTGGGGGGTCGGCATGGCGCTGCACGAGGAGACGTTCATGGATCATAACCTCGGCCGGTTCATGAACCACAACTACGCCGAATACCACGTGCCGGTGAACGCGGACATCCACGGCATCGACGTGATCTTCGTGAACGAGCATGATGACAAGGTGAGCCCGATCGGCGTCAAGGGTCTGGGCGAGATAGGGATTGTCGGCACGGCGGCCGCCATTGCCAATGCCATCTATCATGCCACCGGCAGGCGTATCCGCGACTTGCCGATCACAATCGACAAGGTCTTGTCGGAGGACAGGTAGGAAAATTCGCCAATACAGCCATGCACGGGCATGTGGCTGGTGCTGCCCTCGCAACATGTCTTGCACAAGCCATCATGAGCAGCTCCTGCCTGAAATCGTCCAATACACCGTCTAGCTTTGCCGACAAGCTGTAGGAGATGGAAGAGCGAAATGCACGCTGGAGCGTCCGCTCACAGTGAGCAGGCCTGTGTGATACCAGCAGCACGGAAAACTCTCGCCGTGCTGCGCAACGGTGAGAACAGATCCAGCCACTGCGTGTCCGCTCAGCCGAGCCGAGATCAATCTGGGCAATGGATGAGTGGCCCTAAATTGCCGCGGAACATCGCCAGGCTCAAGGTGTTTGGTCCACGACGGGAAGGGATGCTCCCGGATGGCTGGCCTGCAGGTCCCAAAAGGCACGCTTGCGCGCGGTTGCCGCAGCTCGGTTCTGGGCGTCTTTAGCCTCGGCCTTGCCTCCTGCTCGGGCGGCGTGCTGGACCCGATCGGCCCTGTGGGCCGGGGTAATGCCAGCATCCTAATCGACGCCACGCTGATCATGCTGGCTATCGTTATCCCGACGATCCTGCTGGCCTTCTGGATGGCGTGGCGTTACCGCGCCTCGAACACCACGGCGGAATACCTGCCGTACTGGTCCTATTCGGGCCGGATCGAGGCAGTCGTGTGGTCAATCCCGATCCTGACCATCATGTTCATCGGCGGCCTGATCTGGACCGGTTCCTACAACCTCGACCCGTTCAGGCCCCTGTCGTCCAAGACGCCGCCCCTTGAGGTGCAGGTGGTGTCGCTCGACTGGAAATGGCTGTTCATCTACCCGCAGCAGGGGATCGCGACGGTGAACCAGCTTGTGGTGCCGGCCGGGACGCCGATCCGTTTCTCGATCACTTCGGCGAGTGTCTTCAACGCCTTCTTCGTGCCCCGCCTGGGCTCGATGATTTACGCCATGCCCGGCATGGTGTCGCAGGTGCACCTGCAGGCCGACGGGCCGGCGGAGCTCTGGGGCATCTCGGCCCAGTTCTCCGGTGATGGTTTCTCTGACATGCAGTTCCAGGTGAAGAGCCTGCCGGCTGCCGAGTTCGAAACCTGGGCGGCTGGCGCCCGGAGCAGCGGCCCGATGCTCGACCGGGCCGCCTATACGGGCCTGATGCAGCAGACCGAGCGCGCGCCGCCCACGACGTTTCGGGCCATCGATCCTACGCTGTTCCAGGACGTGGCCACCCAGAGGATCCCGCCTGGACCAGGACCGCAACCCGAGAGCCCGGAGCATGCCGGGCGTGAAGTCTCTACAGGCGGGAAGGATTGACGATGTTCGGGAAACTCAGTCTGTCGGCGATTCCCTTGTCTCAGCCGATCCCGTTGATCACTTCCTTTGTGGTGATCCTCATCGCCCTCGGTGTGCTGATTCTGGTCACCGTCAAGGGATGGTGGCCCTATCTCTGGCACGAGTGGATCACGAGCGTCGACCACAAGCGGATCGGCATCATGTACTCCCTGTTGGGGGTCCTGATGCTGATCCGCGGCTTCGCCGATGCGATCATGATGCGTACCCAGCAGGCGGTGGCAATCAACGCACCCGGATACCTGCCGCCCGAGCACTACAACCAGATCTTCACCGCCCATGGCACGATCATGATCCTGTTCGGCGCCATGCCGCTGGTGCTGGGATACATGAACTTCCTGGTGCCGCTGCAGCTGGGCGTCCGCGACGTGGCCTTCCCGACCTTCAACTCAGTCGGCTTCTGGCTTACCGCGAGCGGCGCCCTGCTGGTCAATGTGTCGCTCTTCGTTGGCGAGTTCGCGCGCACCGGCTGGCTGCCGTACCCACCGCTCAGCGAAACGACCTACACGCCCGGGGTCGGTGTTGATTACTATCTCTGGGCCGTCCAGATCTCGGGGGTCGGCACCCTGATCACCGGGATCAATATCGTCACCACGATTTTGAAGATGCGATGTCGCGGCATGAGCTACCTGCGTATGCCGGTCTTCTGCTGGACGGCGCTGGCCTCCTGCCTGCTGATCGTCGCCGCGTTCCCGGTACTGACCGCAACGCTCGCCATGCTGACCCTCGACCGGTACCTGGACTTCCATTATTTCACGAATACGGCGGGCGGCAGTCCGATGATGTTCGTGAACCTGGTCTGGGCCTGGGGACATCCAGAGGTCTACATCCTGGTGCTGCCGGCCTTCGGCATCTATTCCGAGGTTTTCTCGACCTTCTCGGGCAAACCGCTGTTCGGCTATCGCTCCATGGTCGCGGCCACCCTGTTCATTTGCGTCGTTTCGCTGATGGTGTGGCTGCATCACTTCTTCACCATGGGAGCGGGCGCGGCGGTCAACACGTTCTTCGGCATCTCCTCGAGCATTATCGCAGTCGGAACCGGCGTGAAGATCTACAACTGGATCTTCACCATGTATGGCGGGCGGGTGCGGTTCGAAGTCCCCATGCTGTGGTCCATGGGCTTCATCTTCACCTTCATCATCGGCGGCCTGACCGGCGTACTGCTCGCGGTGCCGCCTGCAGATTTCATGACCCATAACTCGATGTTCCTGGTGGCGCATTTCCACAATGTCATCATCGGCGGGGTCGTGTTCGCGGTCTTCGCCGGCCTGGAATTCTGGTTCCCAAAAGCCTTCGGGTTCCGGCTGCACGAAGGCTGGGGCAAGGCGGCTTTCTGGTTCGCCTTCATCGGCTTCTGGGTGACGTTCGCTCCGCTCTACGTTCTGGGCTTGCTCGGCATGACGCGGCGCCTGCAGCATATCAACATCCCGGAATGGGGCCCCTGGCTCTACGTTTCCGTGGCTGGCGTCGGAATTCTCATCCTCGGCGTGATCTCGCAGATCGTTCAGCTCGTAGTCAGCATTCGGGACCGCGACAAGCTGCGTGACGTGACGGGTGATCCATGGGACGGGCGCTCCCTCGAATGGGCGACACCGTCGCCCGCACCCTTCTTCAACTTCGCCGTCATGCCGAACGTCGAAGGAGAGGAGGCCTATTGGGGAATCAAGCTGCGCGCCGTGGAATCCCAGCAGTTGGCTGCGGAACCGAAATACGAGCCGATCGAGATGCCGGTGAACAGCCCGGTCGGCATCTACACGGCTTTCTTCACTTCCGTTTTTGGCTTCGCGATGATCTGGTACATCTGGTGGCTTGCCGGCCTCGCACTGGTGGCGGCCTTCGCGGGGTTCGTGGTCTTCGCGTGGCGTGACGTTCACGAATATGAGGTGCCGGCCGAAGAGGTGGCGCGCGTGGACCGTGCCCGCCGGGCGGCCCGCGAAGCCCTCCTCGAGCGGCTCTCCCATCAGGGGGCGCTGCCGTGACGGACCTGGAACTGCCTGCCAGCGTCGAAGCCATTCGCCGCGTTCGTGAAGATCCTCACCGGCTCGGTCATCGCGCCCATGGCTCCCGGGAGCCCATCGAAGGAGCCGGGCATGGAGCGACTGGGCCCGCGCAAAAACGGATCATCGTGGGCTACGGCTTTTGGATCTTCCTGCTCAGCGACATCATCATTTTCGCTTGCTTCTTTGCGGCTTTCGCGGTGCTCAGGGAGGCGACGGCCGGCGGACCGACCATGTCGGAGATCGTCGATATCCGTCGGGTCGCCCTGCAGACTACGGCTCTCCTGCTCTCAAGCTACACCTGCAGTCTGTCTTTTGCTGCAACCAATATCAGAAACGTCTTCCGGACACAGGTCTTCCTTCTGCTCACCGGGCTCCTCGGCTTGGCTTTCGTAGTCATGGAGGCGCTGGAGTTCCTTGAGCTGGCCAACCAGGGCTTCACGCCCCAGCGCAGCGCCATGCTGACGGCTTTTTTTGGGCTCGTGGGCTGTCATGGCCTGCATGTCACTGTGGCTGGACTCTGGCTGGCCACCATGATGGCGCAGGTCCAGGTCAAGGGATTCCGTCAGGAGACCATTCATCGGCTGATCTGCTTCAACCTGTTCTGGCATGCTCTGGATATCGTCTGGATCGGCATCTTCACCATCGTCTACCTTATGGCGATTGTCACATGAGCAACCTTGAATCCGACCCGCACCGCTACACTGGCACCTTGGATAACCGGGAGGACCACGCACCCGGCGACGAGCCGGAGGAGAGCGCCGGTCATTGGGTACGCAACGCCAATCTCGGTCTCGGCTTCTCCGTTGTGCTCACCGCGGCTGCCTTCTTTGTGGCGAGTTCGCAAATCGTCTACGCGCCGGCCATTCCAGTTGCCCTGATCGTGCTCGCCATTGCTCAGATGGGCGTGCACCTGGTGTTCTTCCTCCACATCACCACAGGTCCGGACAATACCAACAATGTGCTGGCCCTCGCCTTCGGCATCTTAGTGGTCTTTCTGATCGTCGTAGGATCAATTTGGATCATGGACCACCTGAACCAAAACATGATGCCTATGGAGCAGATGATGCAGATGCAGCCGTAGGTGTGCGACGCCACTATCACAGCATCTTTTGGTGTGAGAAGGGCGATCTGGCCGTTCTAGCGGCTTCGCTTGTGCCCTAAGCCAAAATGCACTGCAGAAGTCGCAAGTGCTCTTCGGAAAACCGATAAGAGCAGGGGAGGGGATATCCAACCTGGCCCACATGGACAATTAAGGTGAGGAGCCGGGTTTCAGTCATCTCACGTCGAGATGCCGATAACGGCTCCGAAAGCTGGAGCCTCACGCCAAACTGCCCAGCAGCGTAAGTGCTGTCGGACGCATAGCAGGATCGTTGGGCAATCGAAATGACTGCCTTGAACATCGCGCATCTCCGAAACTTGCCGGAGGCGTAGTCCGAGCAGAGCTGCCGAAGGATTTGCAACAGGCCCACGCTCGGCCATATCGTTTACTTCGAATTGCTGGGCTGCCGATCAACAGGGGCAATGACTAACGTCAAGCGCTATTTAGATCGGACATAAGGTTGTAGAGACAGTCACCCCGCGCCGTGTGAGTAGGGAATCGTCTGCAACTGACCATTCCGGTCGCGAGAAAGTTTAGTTTCAAGGGTTCACGCAAAGGATTGTCATAGAAGTAGATCATCCCGGCCGGTTGACCTTTCTCGACCATGTCTCCGACCTTGGCGAGCGGTTCAAACAATCCGTTTTCGGGCGAATAGATTGCGGAGTTCCGCCCAAGGGATCTCATTAAGCGAGACCCAGATGATGGACTCACCTCGAGATTCGGAACTACACCGTAGTGCTTGAGCACACGTCGGACGCCATCTTCCGCAATCTTCAAGCCCTCCGGAGAAAGAGTCGCTCCCCCTCCGAGCTCTGTCGTCAAGGCAGGGATGCCACGCTGCTCGGCCGCGGCATAGAGCGTAGTGCCTCCGCCGCCTCCATCTCCATCTGTCAGGACGCCCACTGGAGCGCCAAACACGGTCAACAGTTCCCTGACGGCTTTCTGGTTTGCAGGCGTCAAGCCTGGCCTCGCAAGGGCGAGTGGCAGATATTCCAGGGATCGGCCGCCGGAATGCAGGTCAATCACCATATCCGTCATCGGGAAGAGGACGTCGGAAATGTAGTGCGCAAGCATCTCTGTCGGCGAGCCGTCAGCTCGCCCGGGGAACAGGCGATTGAGGTTTCCCTCATCGATGGGAGAGACGCGTCGGCCTGCTGCTACAGCTGGATAGTTCAAAGCAGGCAGGATGATGATCCGGCCGTTGATCTGAGAGGACTCGATCTCCTGAGCCAGCCTGATCAACGCGATCTGCCCCTCATACTCGTCTCCATGATTCCCTGCAGTAAGAAGGACCGTCGGGCCAGACCCGTTCCGGATGCAGAGCAAAGGGATGGGAAGCCAGCCATAAGCCGAGATGTCTGAGGAAAAGGGGAGTCGCAAATAATCGGATTGCTTTCCGTCCATTTCGAAATCGATTGCGGTCCAGATTCGGCTGGCGATGGACACCATGTGATCTCCTCAGGGGTCGAGCTGTAGACGGTCTTTCTGAACTGCGTTTCAGAGGATTTGACGAAGGAACGTTCTCGTCCGCTCGTTCTGTGGATTCGTGAAGAATTCTGATGGTGGTGCCTGCTCGACGATGCGTCCTCCATCCATGAAGACGATGGAATCGGCTACCCTTCGGGCGAAACCCATCTCATGGGTAACGCACAGCATGGTCATGCCGTCGCTCGCGAGTTCGATCATCACATCGAGCACTTCGTTGATCATCTCAGGATCAAGGGCCGAGGTCGGCTCATCAAAAAGCATGACCTTTGGGCGCATACACAGAGCTCGTGCAATTGCGACACGCTGCTGCTGCCCCCCTGAAAGCTGGCTAGGATACTTTCCCATCTGTTCTGGGATCCGGACGCGTTCAAGATAATGGCGCGCAATATCCTCTGCTTCGTGGCGAGCCATGCCTCGGGCCCGGCGCATCGCCAGCGTGCAATTCTGAAGTACGGTAAGGTGCGGGAAAAGGTTGAAGTGCTGGAAAACCATTCCCACGTCCCGGCGCAGGTCGTGGAGGGCCCGTTTATTCGGGTCAACCTCGGAGCCGTGAATGAAGATCTGCCCGCGCTGGTGCCGTTCCAGTTGGTTGATACAGCGGATAAGCGTGGACTTCCCTGAGCCAGATGGCCCGCAGATAATGATCTGGCTGCCGGACTCAACCCGAAGATCGACGTCTTTGAGGACGTGGAACGAGCCGTACCATTTGTTCAGCGCAAGGATCTCGATGGCAGCTTCTGACCCGTGAGAGGGAGGGCAGGGGCGAGCCATTTCGTGGACCTGCATGCTAAGAGCTCCTTCAGCGTTTCGCGGATTTCAGGAGACGCAACTCCATGATCCGGACCAGTTGGGCTACCGCTACAGCAAGTACGAGGAAGACAACGCCAACGGTCAGCATAGGCTCGGAATACCGGAAGGTGTCCGAGGCAATTTCCATGGCTTCTCCGAGCATCTCGGGGACAGCGATAATCGCCAGGTATGGCGTCGCCTTCAGAATTGATACAAAGTAATTCCCCATTGGGGCTGCGATGTTTCGTAACATCTGTGGCGCTATGACGAAAACGACGACATCCAGGCGCTTGAGACCGAGGGATTGAGCCGCCTCGAACTGACCAACCGGAATACCGTCAATGCCTGCCTTGAAAACCTCGGCCAGGTAGCCACTGTAGTAGATGCTCAGGCCCATGATCCCTACGACGAACGAGGGAAGTGTGATGCCGTAGAAGGGCAGCACGAAATAAAGAAAGTAGAGTTGCACAAGGAGCGGCGTCGAGCGGATGAAATCGATCACAAACCGCATGACGTGGGACATTGCCTGGCTGGATCGGCGCACAATCTCCCAAAGGAAACCCAACAGTGCGGCGCCAGCGCAGCTTGCTACCGTGACCCAGATCGTCGTCCACAATGCAGAGAGAATGATCGGCAGACTTTCGATCGCGAAGGCAAGATTAAATTTCACGTTGAGCCCTTTCGCTGATCGCTACGCGCTTCTCGACCCACCGGCCGAGAATCGTTATCGGGTAGCAAACGATAAAATATGCCACCAGGAGCGCGGTATACGTCCTGACCGGGTCATACTGCAGCTGGGAGATCTCCTTTGCGCGAAAAGTCATGTCTGTCAGCGTAATAAGCGAAACCAGGGCAGTTCCTTTGATGAGCTGGATGAACTGATTAATGAATGTCGGCGTCATCGCCTTGAACGCCTGAGGCAGTTCGATCAGGATCAGGATCTGGAGACGGTAAAGACCAAGGGCCTTTCCGGCTTCGACCTGTCCCGGGTCAAGAGACTGGAGTGCAGCTCGCACCGCTTGGCTGCCGTAGCCGCCGATATTGAGACCGAGAGCCATAGCAGCCACGGTGATCCCTGACAGCGTGATCCCGAACGTTGGCAACGTATAGTAGAACACGAAAAGGAGAACGATGACCGGCGAACTCCGCCAGAACTCGATGATTGAAGTCACGGCAAAACGTGCGGGGCCCGTCGTGAAATGCTGAAGGATTCCAAAGACGAGGGCAAAAGGTACGGCGTAGGCCATCCCCCATAAGGTGACGGAGGCCGTGACGCCGAACCCATCGAAAATGCCGATCAGGATGTCGACAAAACTCATTCTAAGGCATCCTCATCGGTGACCAGAACTCGCTATCCTTTGCAGACATCCGCGGTCTTGATGTCAGGAGCCATCTCGGCATCGGTGAAGCCGTAGGTCTCCATAATCTTCCGAACTGTCCCGTCGGCCTTCAGCTTCGCAAGTCTTTCATTGAAAAGATCCCGAAGGGCCGTATCGTCACTCCGGAAGGCGATCGCGGTGTACATCGCCGCAGGCCGACCGTCCTTCTTCAGGAGACCAGTAAAGGGCGTTGCTCTCTCAAGGCCTTTGACATTCTTGTCCTGGAGGAAACCAACCACGCTCGGAGCAGATAGGGTCGCGGCATCGGCACGGCCCCCGATGACTGCCGAAATCAGGTCCGTCGTTTCGCTTAGCTGGAGGATCTGCCCCTCAGGAACGCCGGCCGCAATGGCGTTCTTGGTGTTCTCCGTACCTCGCCCGCCCGCAAGGCGGAGTGCCGGATTCTTCGCAAAATCGGCATAGCTATGGATATCCTGCGGATTACCCTGCTTCACGATGAGGCCGTCACCGACCGCGAGGTCCGGCTCGCTGAAGATCACTTCTTGGCAACGCTTGGGAGTGATCGCAATCCCGGATGCAATCATATCAAACCGATTGGCGTTCAGCCCGGGAATTAATGCGCCGAACTCAGTAATGACGAAGTTGATCTCTTTGATGCCAAGCGGCTCAAGGGCTGCTTTAACGAGATCCGGATGATATCCACTTACTTCGCCTGTGCTGCTGCGGAATCCCCAGGGTGATCGGTTATGAATCCCGATGGTGACCTTTCCTGATGCGAGACGCTCCTTTGCGCCCGTTTCCGCGTGGACGGCGGAGCCGAACCCAAACGCCACCAACGCTGCTGCCGCTAGGCCAGCCTTGACCGATCCTCTTCTCGTCATCTTCATCATCGCATGTCCCTCTCTTTGTTGCTTGAGTATGTGAAGGTGATGGCTGCTCAGGTAGACTGAAAAGCCTTAGTCGTTGCCGAAGAATGGCGGTTCAGATAATCAAAGAACCGGTTGAGATCCTCCCGGAGATCGGTGAACGACTCTACGCCGATGCTGACCCGCAGAACGAGGTCTTCGCCCTCCCAAGGCTTCGCAGTTCGATTCACCTTAACAGGCATCGGAGCGATCAAGCTCCTCGTCCCGCCCCAAGAGGCCCCAATGACAAAAATTTCGAGTTCGTCGAGGGCCGAGAAGACGTGCTGTGTTGCCTCTGGAGTGAAGACGATTCCGAAAACGCTGCTCGCACCTCTAAAGTCCCGTTTCCAGATCTCGTGACCTGGACATGAACTCAAAGCGGGGTAAAGGATTCGATCAACAGTTGGCTGCTCGGCGATCGTAGGAAGCAAGCGCCTCGTGGTCTCGGACGAGTACTGAAGGCGGATGGGCATGGTTTCCATCCCGCGCAGAACCAACGAGCAGTCATCGGGGGAAACTCCAATCCCAAGACGATTAAGTTTCCCTTTGATGGCGTTGGCGAAGCTTTGGGAACTGACCGTGATTGCTCCCATCAAGACATCCGAGTGTCCGGAGAAATACTTTGTCAGGGCTTCCACCACGATGTCGGCGCCGTGCGCGAGCGGCTTGAAGTACAGCGGCGTCGCCCATGTGTTGTCGCACGCAAGCAGGACTCCGTGGCGATGAGCGATGGCGGCCAGGCGAGATATGTCCTGCACCTCCATCGTCGTAGAGCCCGGTGATTCAGCCCAGATCAGCCGGGTCTTATCGCATATGATGTGCTCCAGCTCGTCAGGTGCCATAGGGTCGTAGAATGTAACATCGACTCCTAACTGGCGAAGGTCCCGCACGGCAAAGTCGCGCAGGGGCGGATAGACTGTATCGGCGATGAGAATACGATCTCCAGCTTGCACGACGGACAAAATGGCGACCGTAATCGCAGCCTGCCCCGACGGGACAAGGAATGTTCTAAGGCCTTGTTGAAGAGCGGTTATCTTCTGAGCGAGTGCGCGGGATGTCGGTGTGCCGGCCAGACCATAGCTATAGCCGTCGTCACCCCGCTCGTGGCGGGTTTGGTAGCTTTTGGCGTCAGGAAAAGGGATGGTAGAGGCTCGATAAACCGGGATCCCTAAACTCGCGAACCCTTCACGGCTCGCTTCTGACGAAATCACACAATCGGTCCAATCGCTCATACACGGTATCCTTGCTGAGCTCGAACTAGACCATAGCCCTCTCTATTCCGTCCAATATGAATATTGAGCCGTTCTATTCTTATAGGTTATATGTTTAGCTGCGACTGGAGGTGACATGAACCAACGGCAGATCGACGTGTTTCACGCTGTAATGACCGCAGGGACAGCCTCTCGGGCTGCAGAATTTCTTCGGATTTCGCAACCCGCGGTCAGCAAGGCCATCCAGGAACTTGAGCGATCAATCGGGTTTCCGCTTTTTGATAGGATCAAGGGCCGGATGGTTCCAACCCCGGAAGGCAGGCTCTTTCAACGGGAGGTCGAGGCATCGTTCCTCGGAATGGCACGCTTGCGCACCGCCGCAGCTAGAATACGAGATTTTGGGTCCGGTGAAATCCGGATCGCAAGCCTCTCAGCGTTGAGCACCAACATTGTGCCGAGGGCGCTTTGTCAATTCCGAAATAGACATCCGCAAGTCGCGATCACGCTTCAGGCGCATCTTTCGTCTACCATTCGCGATCTGATTGCTTCAGGACAGTTTGACTTAGGAATCGCAGCGGACGAGGTGGATGTAACCGGTGTGATTGCCCGCCCATTTATGACGTGCCGAGCATGCCTTGCAGTATATCCAGGGCATCGCCTTGAAAATGTTGACGTTGTAAAGCCAAGCCATCTGCAAGGCGAAGAGTTCATAGCACTGGCGCCAGAGGATACGACACGTAGAGAAGCTGACGCTATTCTTGCCGCAGCCAACGTCCAAACGCGGGTCGTGCTCGAAACTCCGTTTTCCTCAACGGTCTGCTCGATGGTCCAGGCCAAGCTGGGCTGCGGCCTCGTTAATCCTTTGACAGCTGAAGTATACTTGAACAATGGCCTCATTCTGAAGCCGTTCGTGCCGGCTGTACATTTTCGAACCCTTTTGCTTTTTCCGCTTACGCCAAGACCCTCCCAAATCCTGCAGGATTGCATCGAGGAGCTCGACAAGATCGCTTTAGATGTTTCCCAGCGCCTGGTGGATCCCAGGCGCCATGAAATAGGTACCATACACCAGGTCATATAAATTCGGAGAACAAGGTTAGAGATGCCAAGCATCTAGCAGCGGGAGACGGTGATCAGGACTCGGACGGCTCGGCTGCCGTAGGCTGCCGGGTGGTGGCCAGGAGACTTGACTTGTCTCGAACGGAGTTGATTGAAGATTCAGGGTGCATTGCAGTCAAGGGCATATCAATCTGACAGCACAAGCCTGTGTGCTCGTAGTCGATCTGGATTATCGCATCACACTGGTCGGTAAGGACCCGACGCAGCAGCGTCGAACCGAAGCCTTTGCGGCGAGGCTGTTCAACCGGCGGCCCACCCCGCTCGCGCCAAACAATCTTGAGCCGCCGCTGTGTCTCAAGTTCGCGGACCTTCCAGGTAACCTCGACCTGTCCGCCCGGCACTGATAAAGCGCCATACTTGGCAGCATTGGTGGTGAGTTCATGGACTGCCATGCCGAACGGTACCGCAAGAACCGCCGGTAGCTCGACCGGCGAGCCGCGCAGCACAATGCGTTGCTTAACGCCGTCATTATAAGGCCCAAGCTCGTTCTTGAGAATCTCAGATAGCGCCGCAGTCTGCCAGAAATCTTCGGTGAGAAGGTTGTGCGTCTTGGCGAGCGCGACGATGCGGTCTGCAAACGAGCGGTAAAATGCCTCGACCGAATGCGCAGAGCGAGCCGTCGCGCCCAGCAGGCCCTGCACAGTCGCCAACGTGTTCTTGACCCGATGGTGCAACTCACGAATGAGCAGGGCTTGCTGCTCATGGGCCTGCTGTCGCTCTTTCAGATGTGCCTCGACCTCATACTGGCGTTGGCGCGCCCTTAAGGCAGATCGTACGGCATTGACCAGTACAGCCGGATGGAAGGGCCGCTCCAGCACCGTGACGTTCCCAAGTAGCTCCGTCAACTGCGTGTTTGGTGAGCCCCTTCGATGGGAAAGGAGAATGAAGGGGAAGTCGGACCAAGGCGGTTGCTGATCGAGCCAGTTCGCAAGGTTGCGCCGATCGGCATTGAGGAGAGCCTCCTCGGTCACGACCGCACAAGCATTCCTCTCCAATTGTGCCACAAGCGTTTCAAGGTTTTGACAGATGATGCTGATGATCCCAACTTCCCGCAGGATCGATGATGCAATAGGTCCGTCGCGTCCATGCGGTGCCAGGACCAGCACCGGCCCATCATGCGCGAGCGGCATCGCTCGCCTCGCGCATCCCAAGAAGCGAACCGTGCAGGCCCTCGAACGTCGGCACACCCGTGAGCACGCCCCTGAATTGTTCGAGCGGTGGTCCAACCCGGAGGCCTCGGCTGTCGATTCGGAACTCGCGGATCGTGTCCTCATGCGCGCCGGTACGTCGTTTGATCACCGAGAGCGCCCGCCGGATTCTTCCCTCTGCTTCAAAGAAGCGCAGCAGCACAACCGCATCGCTGAGATAGGTCAAGTCGACCGGCGAGACCATCTGTCCGACCATGCCATGCTGGGCCAGGATCAGTATCGTTACTACCCCCTGCTGGTTTAAGTAGGTGAGCAGCTCATGCATCTGAAGTACGATAAACGGTTGTTCCGGCATCGCATTCAGGTAGCCGGTGAGGCTGTCGATCACCACGACCTTCACGCCGCCCTGCTCGACCGCATCCCTCTCCCGGCCGGCGAACTCGCCAGGAGAGACATTGGCAGAATCGATCTGCTCAATGTAGAGCCGACCTGTCTTCACATGAGGCTCAAGGTCGAACCCTATGCCTTTGGCTCGCTGCAGAAGAATGCTCGTGGTCTCATCGAAGCTGATGATGAGGGCAGGTTCGCCTGCTTCCAGGGCGGCCCAAAGATAGCCTAGCGCCAGCGTGGACTTGCCGGCACCTGAAGGGCCGGCGATCAGGGTGCTGGTGCCTCGGCTCAAACCGCCGCCGAGGATAGCGTCGAGCTCAGTGATGCCGCTGGAGATGGTCTCGAAAAGGAAGGATGTATGGTGGTCCGCTGCGACGAGGCGTGGAAAGATCCGTAGACCGCCACGCTGGATAATCAGGTCGTGGTAGCCGCCTCGGAACGCCGTGCCGCGCATTTTCGTGACCGTAAGCCTGCGCCGTTCCGAGCCGTAGGCAGGAACGACTTGATCGAGACGGATCACGGCATGACTGATCGAGTGTAGGTTGAGATCATCCTGCTCAGAGGTGAGGTCATCGAGCATCAGGACGGTCGCGTCATTGAGCAGGAAATAACTCTTGAGCGCCAATACCTGCCGCCGGTAGCGTAGCGAGCCCTGCGACAGCAGGCGGATCTCGGACAATGAGTCGAACACGACCCGGCTAGGCTTGACCCGCTGGATTTCCGCCAGCGCCATGCGCACAGTTTCGCCGAGTTCCAGATCGGACGAATAAACCAGGCTCTGCTCCTGCTCCGGATCAAGACTCAGCTCCGGAGGCACCAGCTCGAAGATCTCAATGCCATCGAGCGACCAGCCGTGGCGGGCAGCAACGGACAGGAGTTCCCGCTTGCTCTCTGAGAGCGTGATGTAAAGGCAGGTCTCGCGTTGCTCCAAGCCGGCCAAAAGAAACTGAAGACCCAGCGTTGTCTTACCGGAGCCGGGACGGCCTTCGATGAGATGAGCTCGGTTGGCCGCGTAGCCTCCGGCCAGAATATGGTCGAGGCCAAGCACGCCTGTCGAGATTGGAGCTGCGTCTAAGTGCGCGAGTGATGGCATTGATGTTCCTATTGGAAAGAGCAGTGCGTTGGAGACGATGATTGCGTCGTAGAGAACCCAGTTGCGACAATCGTCCTTCGCGCTCCTCCCGGCCGCATCGATCTCTCTATCCCCGGCGCTGGTCCCATCTTCCCTGAGAGTTTCATCCCTCACAGAGGCTATGTGCTCTTCTAGACATAAATATGCGGGCTGTCTGTCCACTACTGAACATACAGACATCTCCGCTTTATCTATTTTGGAGTTGTTCCAGAGAGACGACAGGGATCACGTCGATGCCGGCTTTGACCGACAGAAGAGGGCATTCAGGAGCTCGGAGCCACGGCAATAATCTCCTGCGCTCTCTACGGCGAGAGGATCTCGCTCTTTTGGAGCCATCCCTCCAGGGATCGTCGGCAGAGACAGGAACCGCACTGTATGAGCCAGAAGACGAGGTTGAGTTCGTCTACTTTCCGTGCGGACCGAGCTTGATCTCCTTTATCGTCGCGCTTGATGGCGGGCGAGCGGTTGAAGCTGCTCTGATCGGTCGCGAAGGAGCGGCAGGAGGGATCGTCAGCCAGGGCCATCTGCCCGCCTATGTCCGCGCGATCGTGCGCTATCCAGGACCTCTCTTGCGCATTTCAGTAATCGAACTGGAGAATGCTAAACTTAACTCGCTCGTCTGCGCAATCTGTTCGCCCAATATGCCGATTGCGTGATAGCGCAGGTGTTCCAGGCGGTGGCCTGCAACGCAGCCCACACGATCGAACAGCGGGCGGTCAAATGGATGTTGGCCGTAATCGAACGGACCGGGAGCCGCGACATTCCACTGACGCAGGACCAGATGGTCAGCATGATGGGGATCGGACGTAGCTATATCAGCCGAGTCATTCAATCGTTGAAGAGACAGGGCGTGTTAGAGATACGTCGGGGCGGGTTTCGTGTCTGTGATCCCGAACAAGGCCCAGTCGTGTGGTTGCAACAGCAAACTTCGTCGCCGCTTTGATCAGGTGTTAACCGGGGTCTATTCGGACAGTGAAGGAATCATGGGTTAGCTGGCCTCCAGCATCAGGTACGAACATCGGGCCGAAATCCTGGTCAAACCCATGACCGCGCCAGGAAGACAGATCAGTCGATTGGAATTGCAAATGATGAGGAGCCTGTCGGTCGATAATGATGATGCCGACCATGATGCCCTTGTTTATGCTCAAGCTTGCGTTTTTCGCGAGAATTCCGGCTCTTAGGATACATTGTGGTTACAGGAGCCATTGCGGTTTATGCTCGCAATGCAAGGAATGTGCACTTTTGAACAGAAGCCTGCCTCGTGCGTTGAAACCTCACTCCGTGGAAGAAGAGGATAGAGAGGCTACATGTACCTTGCAGCGCAAAGATCGACCGGGCTTAAGGAAAGGATCGCCGGGAACAATCTCCTCATGGCTCTAAGGCCGGAGGATTTAGCGATCATTGAACCCTCCCTGCAAACTTGGGATGGCGAGGCCGGGGACCTCTTGTATCAGCCTGGGGACGAGGTCCGGTTCGTCTATTTTCCATGTGGTCCCAGCCTAGTATCCTTCGTTGTCGAACTGGAGTCGGGACTTACCGTCGAGACTGCGCTGATCGGACGCGAAGGTGCAGTCGGCGGGATCGTGAGCCGAGGTCGGCTTCCGGCCTTTGCGCGTTCGGCGGTTCAATTCCCGGGGCCGTTCTTGCGTCTATCCACGGCGGACCTCGAGGAATTCGAATACCGGTCATCATCCCTTCGCCATCTGTTCGCCCGTTATGCCGATTGCTTATTGGCTCAAGTATTCCAGGCGGTCGCTTGCAATGCGGCCCACACGATAGAGCAGCGGACAGTCAAGTGGCTGCTGGCTGCCATTGATCGGACTGGAGACCACGATATCCCCCTGACGCAAGAGCAACTGGCTAGTATGATGGGGGTCGGGCGCAGCTATGTCAGCCGCGTGATTCAGTCGCTAAAGCACCGTAATGTCCTCGAGACCCGACGAGGAGGAGTTCGCGTACGCGACTTCGAAAGCCTCTATGCACTCTCCTGCGAGTGCAACAGGACGCTCCGCAGCCACTTTGATCAGGTGCTCGCTGGCGTTTATCCGACCGTGGAGGAGAGTACGGCTCAGAAGGACGCTGCCGGCAACAGCCGCCCAGGAGCACGAATGGAAGGATGATCCACCCGGTATCCTTGGCGGTGCAAGCAGAGGAACCTGTCGCAAGCGGACATAGGTTACATGAAGAGGTCGGCAGCCCACGAAGACACAGTTAAATAAGTCCTTCGCCTCGGTCGAGGAACATCTCAATTCGTTCCCGCCAAGGCCCGATCTCGAATCTGTGTGCCTGTAGCCACTCGGCGTTGTAGTACGAACCAGTATAGCGATCACCACTGTCGCAGATCAGGGTGACAATCGATCCTGATCTCTGCTCCTTGATCATTTGAGCAGCAAGCAGCAGCACGCCGAAAAAATTCGTGCCTGTAGAGCCGCCTACGCGACGGAACAGGCAATCGGACAAAACATGAGCGGCGGCGATCGAAGCTGAGTCAGGAACCCGGATCATGTGATCGATGACGCCGGGAATGAAGGATGGTTCGACGCGCGGTCGTCCGATACCTTCGATACGGCTGCCTGCAGTGGTCACCTGCATGTCACCGGAGGCCCAGGCGTCATAAAATGCCGAGCCCTCAACATCGACCACACATAATCGCGTTTCGAGATTGCGGTACTTGACGTAGCGGCCGATCGTAGCCGAAGTTCCTCCGGTTCCAGCGCTCATGACAACCCAGTCAGGCACCTGCTGGCGCTCACATTGCATCTGCTCAAAAATGCTCTGGGCAATGTTGTTGTTGCCGCGCCAGTCGGTTGCGCGTTCGGCATTGGTAAACTGGTCAAGATAATAGCCGCCGGCCTCGGTCGCGAGCATCTGGGCGGCAGCATAAACTTCGCTGGCATGATCAACGAAATGACAATGCCCGCCGAAGCGTTCTATGGCCTCGATCTTCTGGCGGCTCGTCGACCGCGGCATGACCGCAATGAAGGGAAGATCGAGAAGCTGCGCGAAGTAGGCTTCCGAAACGGCCGTCGACCCGGATGAGGCTTCGACCAGTGTGGTGCCGGGGCCGATGCAGCCATTGCAGATTCCGTAGAGGAACAACGACCGTGCCAGCCGGTGCTTCAGGCTTCCGGTCGGATGCGTACTCTCATCTTTCAAATAGATCGAGATACCCCTCAGACCTTTGAAAACGGGTTTCACCAGGTGCGTGTCAGCCGAGCGGTGGCCATCGCCCTGGAGAAGTTCGAGTGCCCTCTGCGTCCAGGAGCGATCCGGTCCAGAAAGCGGCAGAGCGTCAGTCAAGCAATTGCAGAAGTCGGTCATTTCATTCGGTCCCGCCCGCATGCGCGATGGCCACAATGCTCTTAAAACACTGGCGCGCCTGGTCGACTGGACCATTGAAAGGAAAGGTGCCGGTGGCCGGGTCGGTCAGAAGCTGGCCGTAAGCGAAGAAAAGACTGTCGATGGCGATGGCTTGCGAATACGATCCGACAGCTTCAGGCACGTTAAGTGTAGAGCTAGGCTTCATGGAACTCTCGAAAAGGGGAAAGTAACGCGGCGGCCCTGAGGCCGCCGCGGGGGCTCAATGCGATCCAAGGGCGGCGGCCCGCTTGCTGTCTTTCCACATGCCCCACAGCGGGGTGGCGAGGATGAACAGCGTCAGCCCCGCGACGATCATCGAGACGGGGGAGGAAATGAGCGCCACAGGATGGCCTCCCGAAATCGTAAGGGCAAGCGAAAGCTGGCTTTCAGCAATTGGACCGAGGATGACGCCTAGAATGATCGGAGCGCTCGGGTAGTCCAGTCGCTCCATCACGTAAGCCACGAAGCCGATGCCCAGCAGAAGGTAGAGATCGAACATCGCGTTGTTCACGGCATACACACCGACCGTTACGAAAAGCAGGATCATGGGTGCAAGCACGACCTGCGGCAGACGCAGAGCCTGACCGAAGATGCGGGTCGCGGCCAGACCGCCGACAATGATCAGTATGAAAGACGAGAGGAGCATCTGCAGCATGAAGCCGTAGACCACGTCTGGATGCTCCGTGAAGAGCTGGGGACCTGGACGGAGGCCGTGTACGAGCAGGCCTCCTAGAATAACGGCCGCCACACCCGAGCCCGGAATGCCGAGCGAGAGCGCCGGGATCAGCGAGGACGCGTTATCCGCACCGTTACCGCATTCTGAAGCCGCAACGCCTTCAGGATTACCTTTACCGAAACTTTCGGGGTCGCGCGAATGGCGTTTGGCGTCGTTATAGGCAAGATAGCACGACATCGATCCGCCGGCACCAGGCAGGATGCCGATGATGATGCCAATAACCGAGGAGCGCGCCCAGACTGGAAGGAAACGCTTCCATTCGCGCAGCACGGAACCTTGGCGGCGCAGATTGAGTAGCTCCCGCGACATGCCTTTGCGGCTTGCCTCCTCGATCATCCGAATGACAGGCGGAATGGCGAAGAGCGAGGTAAGCAGCACAACGATGTCGAGGCCCTCGGCAAACTCAAGGCGGCCAAAGGTGTAACGCTCGACACCCGTCGAAATGTCGGTCCCAATCGTACCGATGATCAGCCCGAGTGCGGCGGCAATCAGTCCTTTCAGGAAGTCGTCGCCGAGGAGGGAGGCGACCGTCGCAAGGCCGAGCAACGCGATCCAAAAATATTCCGCAGGTCCAAAGAGCAGACTGACCTTCACAAGGATCGGCGCAAGTGTGATGAGTGAGATGGCGGACAGGACCGACCCGATGACGCCGGAGACGACAGCAACCTGGATGGCATAGGCCGCCTTGCCCTGGCGGGTCATCTCGTACCCGTCGAGCAGCGTTGCCACGGATGCGGGCGTCCCTGGAACGCGGAGCAGAATGGCCGGAATAGCACCCCCGTAGCTGCCGCCGTTATACATTCCCGCCATCATTCCAAGCGCAAAGAGCGGATCGAGACCGAAGGTGAGCGGAATAAGCACCGCGATACCTGTGGTCACCGTCAGGCCAGGCAGGGCGCCGACAATCAGGCCGGCGACCGTGCCCAGCAGGACGGCAAACAGGTTTGCCGGATCGAGGACGTTGGGGAGGGCATTGATCAGAGCTTCAATCACCGCAGCAGCTCCAGGAAAGAATCCAGCACATCAGCAGGAAGCGGACGACCAAGAATGACGAAGAACACGAGCACGATGAACGCAAGTGTGCCGAGCGTGACCGGAACCGTGAGGCTGAAGCCACGATAGCCGAGAAGCAGTGGCAGGCCGATACCGAGAACAATGCTCGGTAGAATGTAGCCGACGACAGCAATGGCCCCTACATAAGCGACCATGACCACGACGGCGAACAGGAATCGACCCGAATGGATAAACAGCCGCGGCTCGTCCGCAACACGAGGCCGCTTTATGCTCCGCAGGATCACGAGCGCTGCACCGACGGCCAGCATAATGGAGAGCACACGAGGGTAGGTGCCACTGGTGCCCGGAAAACTCCGGGATTCGAAGAAGCACCAGCCCGCGACGGCGACAAGCACCGCCGCGAAGCCGATATCCCCTTGGCGCTGGGAAGGGTTGATTAGCGCCATGGCGTCACCTTCCAGGTTTCCGTCAGTTGAGACGTGATGCGGTCGATGAGTGCGCGGTAGGCTTTGGCATCGAGGTAGGCCAATGGAATTTCAGCTTCCTTCGCGGTCCTGACGTATTCCGGATCTTCCATGGCGGCCTTAAGAGCGCTCTGAAGCTTCTCGACAATTGCAGTCGGCATACCAGCAGGAGCGGCCAGACCGCGCGAGGTCGTGACCACGAGATCGTACCCCTGCTCCTTGAACGTCGGAGCATCCGGCAAATATGGCGAACGCTCCTCGGCCATGACGCCGAGAAGGCGCACATCCCCGCTGCGGATCAGCGGCAGAGCTTCCGATAGATTCATTGTGGCCGCCGGAATGTGTCCGCCAAGGATTGCCTGGCGGACAGGCGCGGTAGAACCGAAGAATGCCGGCTTGAAACTAGTCCCGGCGCTGCGGTTAAGATTCAGGATACCGATATGTTCGGACGAACCGGCAGCGCCGGAAGTGCCGACGACAATGGTATCTGGGTTTGCCTTGGAGGCGTTGACGATTTCGGTCAGCGACTTGTAGGGGCTGTTCTTGGCGACGACGAGGATGCCTGGATCCAGCACCACGTTGCCGATCGGCTGAAAGCTGTCCATTGTATATTTCGCCTTGCCTTCGACGGCGAGTGCATTGAAGGCCGGGGGATTGATCATGCCGATGGTATAACCGTCGGGCTTAGCCTGTGAGAGAGCAGTCCAGCCAATCTCACCACCTGCGCCCGGCTTGTTGATGACAGCAATCGATGCACCTTCGCCGAGATGCTTCTGCATGAAGCGGGCGATCGAACGCGCCGCCACGTCAGTGCCGCCCCCCGGTGCAAAGGCAACAATCATCTCGATCGGTTTTGTAGGATATTCGCTGGCAAGCGATGGCGCTACCCCCATGACGGTTATGAGAGTGCCGAGTAATAGATTCCGAATGTTCATGTTGTTCCCTCCTGTTGCGACTGGTTATAGAGCCAGTTCGAAGTCAGTTGCCGGTCTAACTATTGTCAATGGTCGCGACCGGCCGACTCAACGGACGCGATGGTTTTATCAGCAGAATGTGCCTCCTTTAATTAGCCACTCACTGTGCCGCGACGGCTTCGTGGTGCGAGGCCGTCACAAAGCCTCGGGGTAGCCGTTCTTTTATCATAGTGCGGATTGCGTGAAGTGTTTCGGGCTCGAAGCCTGCGCGGATTGTGCAACTTGGCGCAAAGATGAGATCGCTCATGCCGCTGGTCGCAGCGCCGATTGACGAAATTTGATTTTCAAGAGCTGGAATATCGTTGGCAGTCACCGAACGACGATCAATTCCGCCTACGATGCACTTCCGCGAAGAGAGCATGCCAGTCAGAGCAGAAGGCAGCGTTTCCCACGAGTGCCAGTTAATCGCATGGACCGGATAGTCGAGCAGTTCGCGGAACCGGATCTGCTCACCGTGAATATGAAGAATGTTGAAGCGCCCGAAGCGTGCGCCGCTCAGCGCTTCGTGATCGTAGGCAGCCACGTATTCGCTAAAATTGTCATAGGCGAGCAGGTGGCGACCCGTGTCCTGATGCGCGAAAAACACGCCATCCGCGCCTGCGTCGATGGCAGCGGCAGAATATTGCGCAACAGTTTGCGAGAGCTTCGTCAGTGCAGCATGGATGAGCGCTGTTTTTTTTCCTTCAGTGATGTGCTCATAAATCTTGCCCCGGCTCAGTTTCGCGGCGATCGTCATCGGACTGAAAACTGTAAAGATGACAGGAACTTTAGGCAAAGCGGCACGCACTAGGCGAAGCGACTGCAGCTCTCGGCCCAGTGCGCCGGCATGAATATTGATTTCCGGCAGTTTGCTCCAGTCCTCGACCGACTGGAACGATGTCGCGACGATCCGCGCAACGCCGCCTTTTGCTACCTCCGAGAAGTCGATTTGTACACCGTAGTCCTCGACTGCGTACATACCATTGGGCGCTGTCTTGATGAAATCAAGATCAAATTCTTGCTGCAAGCGAATCGTCGCATTTGCTAGCCGCTCTGCATGAAGGTCATCATGTGGGAAATGAGTCCAGAAGGAAAAGAGCGGAGCACCGGTCAATCGGGCGCCGAATACATTTTGGATGGTGCGGCTATACTCCATAAATACCTCAATGGTCTCATTGGGATGTTTGCGTCAGAAATACGCGGTCGACGCCTATGCGAAAAATAGTATATTGAGATGGCGGCTATCGCGCCTGGCGATATGAAAGTTAGTTTCACTAATGAAGCTCGACCAGCTCCGATACTTTCTAGAGGCGGTTCAATGCGGGAGCATCTCAGCGGCTGCCCGCAAGGTTCGCTTGGCACAACCGGCTTTTTCGACTCAAATCAAGGCGTTGGAAGAAGAGCTTGGAGTGCGGCTTTTCGAGCGCAGTGTCAAAGGCGTTCGTCTAACAGATGCAGGTGAGCGGCTTTACAGCGGCGCGCAGTCACTGTTCAGGCATGTCGATCAAGTACGCGAAGAAACCATCAACGCGGCCAACGACCTGACCGGTGAAGTTCGGATCGTGCTTGCTTCATCCTTAGCACCGCTCCTCGCTGGAAAATTGTTCTGGGAAATACGCCAAGCCTACCCACATATCCACCTTGTCATCCTCGATCTGATGCGCATCGCGAGTGATGATCTTGTTACCTCCCGCCAGGTAGATTTCGCCCTTTTGCCTAACGTCGCGACTTTAAAGGGGGCAGCGACCGCTCCTGTCGTTGCGCAGGATCTGTATCTGGTGGGACGAGCTCCAATGAAGGATAATCCTGGTGAAATAGATTTTCGTAATCTGGGCGAGTATCAGCTGGTCATGGGAGGACGGAGAAACCAGCTCCGCATCGATCTGGAAAACACGGCGGCACGTGAGGGCTGCCGGATCAGGATTGCGATTGAGCAGGACTCCCTATCGGTATTCCGTAGCATTATTATGAACGGTCCGGCTTACACCATCGTACCCTATTCGGCCTTCGCGCCAGAAATTGAAGCTGGGCTCCTGACCGCGGCTCGCATCGTCAACCCATCCATCGAGCGCACAATGTCCTTTGTTTGGCATGAGTTCTCGAGCCTATCGGCATCCGCAAGCGCAGTTATGGATATCCTGCGCCAAATCATCGAACGAATGGTGGCAGAGGGCAATCTTCGCGGGCGTCTGCTTTAGTGTTGCACGCAGCAACAAATTTGAAATTTACAATCCTGGCTGTGAAGCGGAGACCCTCGTGGAGGATCAACGGGAATAGCATGGCCAGGCGTCTGCGATTTCACAACTGATCCTGAGCGGCGTTAGCGGCATGAAGCTGATGTCAGCTGAGTTTGTATCATCTATATAAAAAGTGATTACGCCGTCATTGAGCACTGTGACAGTACTCAGCACATGAGGTCTGTCTCTCTAGGCGGATCTGGCACGAGCCTTTCGTTTCAAAGTTTCGGACGCTATTTTTCCCAAATCGCAGTGGCGGAGGATATAGTGCTTAAAGGGCCGGCACTCTGATCGATCCGTGATTTTGCTCTGTGTCCCGTGACATCTGGCCTGCAATCTCAATTCCCGCACTTTGAAAGAGCAACTGCCGATGGGTTAGGGGCTCTGGCAGCCGTGTAGCAACATGCGGGGAGAGTTATCTTACAACGTGTGACCTTGTGGGCGAGCGCCCTTACCTCACGGTGCCCAGTTGGTATGACGAAGAAGCCGCGTGGTGGAGTTCTGCTCGGCAATGGCCGTATGGCGGTATAGCCGGAGGCCTATTGTGCCGATCCGATGGGTGTTGTCGCGTGTTTTTCTGGGCGCTCCTCGCGCCGGGCCCTGCTATGAGACACTGCGCGTTCCATGACGGATAGCCCTTCACGTGGCCGTTCATACAGGAAGGTAACGATGCTGGTATCGTACTCGGATGCATTGATAGCTCTTCGGGATCGAAGAAGTCCTCCACTGACCATTTCATCATGAATAGCGTAATCGACATATCCCATGACGAATTTGGCGTGCCCTTGAGACCTCTCCCAAGTACGTCGTAGAATCGACTTCTGCAGGTACCACGCTGCACCACTATTGATAGACCGAGAGCCACCATCAATGTAGTAAGTATGGGTGCCGAATTCGAAGCCCATGAAACCAGCAAGCGGCTGGCTCGATGCGGCGACAATTGCAGACAGACGGTATTGAGGCGCTATGATGTGGTTGCCGAAATAGCTCATTAGAGTGCGCATGCGGTGGAACTCGATAACTTTTCGATTATACATTATCGAGCGCAGTTGAGTGATTGCCATTACATGGAGAAGGCATGCGAGGCCCGTTCGAAGGGTGACTTTCAAATGAGTCTTTTCGGCACGCTTCACATTTCGCCGAACGTTGCTGCTTGTGCTTGCCCAATACTCGTCCCAGCTGTGCCAACGGCGGAAATCAACGACATGAACGGTGATTGGACGAACACTCTCGATAAATAAGCCCGGCAATTTCCGGAAATCTTCCTCACTGGCGCGCTCTAAGGCGAGAGGTGAGCCGTAACGATATCTTCCTGAGCCAAGGCATCTCAGAACTGCTTCCATACATTCGCCCCAAAGCGGGTCGGAATCCGGCTTTAGAGACAGATTGTCGAGAAAGATGCGCTCCCTTGCTCCAAGACCTAGAGCGCACTGCCCGATCTTCTGGCCAGATTGGTAGAGCTCGAAGAGCTCAAGCCGGTATCGAAACTATAATTTTATCGACCACCCTTGCAACCAATTACGTGTGGACCGGAAAGATGCATCGCATTGTCGTGCGAAGATGTCCCATTCCGCGGGGTGACAACCCTGGAGGCGCAGCGGTATGACCTCGACAGTATTCGCACCGGAAGAGTAGGCATGCAATTCACTTGGGCTTTCTGCCTTATTTTTCTCAGGCTGCAGGAACTGCGATGCTGAAAGAAGAAGCTTTCGTATGAGGTAATTAGCGTAGCCTAACTGCTCTTTGAGCGGGAGCGCTATAACTGAGAGCGCCACGATTATTCGGAGCAGAATTGACCTCGGGATCGGGAGATCAGATTCGAATAATCCTTCAATGGTTGCTAGACCCAGAAGGCCGCCGACAACGAGTATGAAGGCGAGGCTTGCGAATGCAGGCAACGAATCCATCGAGATTCTCTCCAAGTGTCAGCTTGGCTATTTAGCCGCGGCGCATCCCCTCGATAAGATACCTCCTGTGCATAAGATGCGATGGAATGTTGCGGTGAACGTGATCACTATGGCACTAGAAGATATACTTCGAGCACCAGAAGATACTCAGATGGGGTAAGTCGTCAAACCTGTTCGCTGAATACATTTTCCTTTTGCAGAGATAGTCTGAAGAACGAATAGGGAGTCGTTGTCGAGCAGTGATAAGGCGTGCTTGAAGATAGCAGTGACTCTTTAACATACAGTGCTGTTGATATTGGTTTTCATTATCTAAGCGTGGCGTCATGTTCGATATCAATGAGTATTTTGACGTGTGACAGACGCCCCATCATTTTCATGAATTAACTTGTACTTCTTTAACCTGTCGCAAGCTACCGTTCAAGAAGATGCTCCTAGCGATCTGGTCCGCTGATAACCGCACCAAGGGCAAAGCCGCTCTCCACCTCCCGCGCGGGGACGGCGTCCAGTACAAGACCGCCCGGGTGCTCCTGATCAAGCTAAGAGACGTCGACTAACGCGAGGACGAGGTGGTCCTGGATGGCGCGTCCTCTGCTCATGGACCTCTCCTGCAGGTCGATGAACTTAGAGCCGAGCGAGTGCTCCTCATCTGTGTAAGGGCGAAGCCAGGTCGTGCGGCGCGCAGGCCAAAAGCGGCGCACAGGATGGCTGTAGCAAGAAAGAACAGGGCGGGGCCGCCTGTGGCATCGCTGAAGCCTCGCAGCATGCTCACCATGAAGGGAGCCGACGAGGCACCAAGATAGCCGATGCTCTGCGACATACCCGAGAGCATGGCCGCCGCCTCCGCTGAAGGCGAGCGTAAGGAAATGAACAGGAGAGCAAGGCCAAAGAGGCCACCTTGGCCGAGGCCGAGTACGAGTGCCGAGACGATGCGCGCCTCCACCGATGCGTAGAGAAGGCCTAGGAAGCCAGTGATCGTTGCACCGAGCATCAGAATGACCAGCGGGGCGGGGGAGATCCGCCGGGCTGCCAAGGGAGGGACCAGCAAGGCCGTGACAGTCTGCGCGAGAATGGAAACCGACGTGACAAGGCCGGCCTCCAGGCCGCTATAGCCTCGGTCCCTCAGGAGAGTCGGAAGCCAGCCGAGGACGACAAAGGCAAGCCCCGCCTGAAGACCCATGAATGCGGTCACGTTCCAGGCAACCCTATCGCGCAGGAGAGCGGAGAAGTGCGGCAACCGGGCCATCCGGCTGGTGCGATGCGAGACGCAGGCTAGACCGCACCAGGCAAGGGCCGTGACAAGCGCCGGCAGAGACCAGACCGCGAGAGCAGAAGTCCAGGCGCCGGTCGCCCGCTCAAGGATCGGCGTCAGGCTGGCCGCGCTCGCGCCGCCGATGCTCATCGCCATGGTGTAAAGCCCGGTCGCAATTCCGGCACGCTCCGGAAAATCTCGACGGATGACGACCGGCAGGAGCACTCCGGCCATGCCGATGGCTGCTCCCGATATCAGCGTGCTGGCGACGAGTCCGGCGCTGGAGACCTGGGTGCGCAGAGCAAGGCCCATGAACAGAAACAGGAGCAGCAGGGCAATGGCGCGCTCCAGGCCGATCCGCCCCGCGAGCCAGGGAGCGAGCAGCCCGAAGAACCCGAAGCACAGGACAGGGGCAGTGGTGATGAAGCCTGTCCAGAGGCGGCCCACGGCGAGATCCTGCTCCACGTCGGTGAGTACGGTGGCAAGGCTCGTCAGAGCCGGCCGCATGTTGAAAGCTCCAAGGATCAGGCAAAGACCCGTGAGCAGCAGCAGCCTCGTGAGAGGAGCACGCTGGGCTATAAGACGTGCCTTGGCATAAGGTGCCTGTTCGATCTCGAAGGGGTTCACGGAAAGCAAAACCTCACCTTGTGGCTGTCGGTGCGACAGCCACGGTTCATAATCGTTGCGTCAAAAGTTGCGGAAGGGAGCCGCTAGGCCGCCTTCCTAGGCGTTAATGTTCGATCTGGTCGGTCGCGCGTACGTAATTCCAGAACATTTGGGGTGTCTCCAGCATGAAGCGGAAACCGGTGCGATCCAGCATCGCTTCCGTCTCGCGCTGCGCATTGTCGAGCACCTCGTCCTCATCCACGAAGGTGGCTTTACGATCCTTCAGCGCAATGCGGCCGTCGACGATCACCGTATCGACATCGTTGCCGTTGGCGAAATAGATGAGGCGGAACACGGGCATGTTCAGCGGATAGAGATGTGGTCGGCGCAGATCGAGCAGTACTATGTCTGCCTTCTTGCCCGTTTCGAGTGATCCGATGTCCTTCTCCATGCCGAGCGCCTTTGCGGCATCGATGGTGCACATTTCCAGTACCCGACCAGGCGGCAGCCAGGTAGGGTCCCGAAAGTGTCTGCGATGGTAGTGCATACATTGCTGCATGTGGCGGAACATATCTCCGGAGCGGTCCGGCGCCGTTGCGTCTGATCCGAGGCATACGTTGGCGCCAGCCTCCAGCAGTTCCGGGACAGGGCAGCGCCCCAGGATCGACGCAATGGCACTCGGGTTATGGGCTATATGGGTTCCCGTGGCGGCAACGATGCGGATCTCCTCATCGGTCAGATCAGTGGCGTGGGAGAGGAGCGCATTAGGGCCGAGGATCCCGAGTTCCTTCGCATAGGCGACGCTGCCTTTGTTATGTCCATCTTGCGTGAAGATGAGTCCCGCTTCACGGGCAAGATCCGCCGTCATCCGGGTCTGCCTGCGCGCTTCCTCGAGATTGGCGGCCCCAAGCTGTTCCCGGTGTTCGGGACGCAGGGTCGGCGTGATGAGAGCGATGTTGACGCGGCCATTATGGCTGCCGTGCCAGGTCTTAATAAGTGTCTGGCAGGTTTCGATCTGCTCCTCAAAGGTAACTGGCCGCTCGACAGCCTTGCCATCGACAAAGCGGGCATAAATACGCGGATGTGGCGGTCGCGTCGGGCCCACGGCGACCACGGAGCGAGTGCCAACTTCACGCACGCCCTCGCAATGGGCATCGCCATAGACCGGTTCGTCAGTGCGTAGAATGGTATCGCCGCCGCCGAGAAGGGAGACGCCCGTCGTGACGCCGAAGCGGAGGCGCTCCAGGGCCGCAAGCCGTGCTTCCGCGTGCCAGAATTCCGGCGTCGAGGCGACCGTATAGGCCTTCTCGCAGGCCTCGTACCATTGCTGCCCGTCGCCGCCGCCCATCGTCTTGATGAAGCCGTGTCCTGCATGAGCATGACCGTCGATGAGGCCAGGCATGATGATCTTGCGGCTCGCATCGATTACGGTTGGGGCCTGATGTGTCGCCAGGACCTCATCGGTCGTGCCGACGGCGATGATCCTGTCCCTGTCGATTGCGACCGCACCGTCCTCAATGACCCGCCGTTGCGGATCCATTGTCACCACGATGCCATGGGTGATGATGATATCGGCCATTAAGCAAAACTCCGGTCGTCAGGCGCCCGAGATTAGGCAAATTGAGTTCAAGCGGCTTGTGTCTCGCCGCGAATACGATCGAGGGTCGGAACGAGGGAGATGAGCTCCTTCGTGTAGGGATGCTGAGGCGCTGCGAACAGCGTCTCAGACGCGGCCTCCTCCACCAGCGTTCCGCGTTGCATCACGGCGACGCGGTCGCACATTTGGCGCACCACCGCGAGGTCGTGGCTGATGAGCAGCAGCGTCAATCCCGTGGCATCACGCAGATCCTTGAGCAGGTTGAGGATCTGGGCCTGCACCGAGACATCGAGGGAGGAGGTCGGCTCGTCGCAGACAATGAGTTTCGGCCGCGCCCCAAGGGCGCGGGCGATGGAGAGACGCTGGCGCTGGCCGCCCGAGAAGGCATGCGGGAACCGCTCTGCCGCATCCGCTTCAAGCCCTACGGCCTCGATGAGCCGGCTCACGTCCCGCTCCGCTTCCGCCTTCGTCGCGGCAAGGCGGTAGAAGAGGATAGGCTCAGCCAGGATGGAACCGATCCGAAGGCGACCGTTCAGAGAGGAATAGGGGTCCTGGAAGATCATCTGAATCGCCTGCCGGAAAGGACCGGTCCGGCGCACGGCGCCCTCTCCGGCAACGGCAGTGCCGCGATAGACGACGCGCCCGGATGTCGGCCGCACGAGGCCGGAGACGACATTAGCGATAGTGGTTTTGCCGCACCCGGATTCGCCCACGAGGCCGAAGACCTCGCCGCTACGGATCGCGAAGCTGACTGTGTCGACCGCGCGAAAGCGATGTCCTGTCGATCCAGGCAGCCAGCCGCCGGTCACATAGTCGACGCAGAGATTCTCGACCGAGAGGATCGGCGTTCCATCCGCGATCATGTCAGTTCGCTCCGCCTTTGCCCGCAGGGCGGCGCGGGCATCCTCGGCGCGGCCCTTGCCTTCCTCGCCGAGCACCGGGAAGCGGTTGAGCCGCGTATCGATGCGCGGCACCGCGCCGATCAGGGCCTTTGCATAAGGCGCCTTCGGGTGGCGCAGGACCTCGGCGGTCGGGCCGGTTTCCACCACCTTGCCGCGATGCATGATTGTTACCCGGTCGGCGATCTGCGCCACAACGCCCATATTATGCGTCACGAGAAGAATGCCGATGCCGCGCTGATCCGCGAGATTGCGGAGCAGTGTGAGGATCTGCGCCTGCACCGAAACGTCGAGGGCGGTGGTCGGCTCGTCGGCGACGACGAGCTTCGGATCGCAAGATAGGGCGGCGGCGATCACCACGCGTTGGCGCTGACCACCGGAGAGCTGGTGCGGATAGGCCTTCAGACGTCGCTCCGGCTCAGGGATGCCCACTGCCCTCAGGAGTTGGAGCGCGCGGGCGCGAGCCGCCGCTTTGTCCAGCTTGAGATGCGTCCGCATCGTCTCGGTAAGCTGGCTCTCGATGGTAAAGAGCGGATTGAGGCTCGTCATCGGGTCCTGGAACACTGCGCCGATATCGCGGCCGAGCACCACGCCTTCCGCCGAGCCGGTCAGGGGATCGAACGGCTTTCCGCCGATGCGGATCGTGCCGGCAGCGATGCGGCCCGGCTTTTCGAGGAGCCCCATCACGGCGTTGCCGATGGTAGTCTTGCCGGCGCCAGATTCGCCCACGAGGGCATGGATCTCACCGGGCTCGATCACGATCGAGGCGTTCTCGACGGCCGTGAAGGTAGTGCCATTGGCGAGCGGATATTCGACGCGCAGATCGTCGATGGCGAGAACGGGAGGCTGGAGGGTGCTCATCGTTTCACCCGCAGTTTGGGATTGAAGCGGTCGCGGAGCCAGTCGCCCACGATGTTGACCGCTAGAACCAGGATTACCAAGGCCAGAGCCGGAAAGAGGGCGATCCACCAGATTCCGGAGAAGACGAACTCATTGCCGATGCGGATCAGCGTTCCGAGAGACGGGTAGGTGGGTGGCATGCCGACACCGAGAAAGGACAGCGTCGCTTCCGTCAGCACCGCCGCCGCGAGATTGATCGTCGATATCACCAGCACCGGGCTCATCACGTTCGGCAGGATGTGGCGCAGCATGATCCGCCGCGGCGGGAGGCCAATCACCTTCGCGGCGCGGACATAATCCTTGGCGGTCTCGACCATGGTCGCAGCACGCACGGTGCGGGCATATTGCACCCATTCGTGAATGGCGATGGCGCAGATCAGGATGACGGGCGCCCATTCGGCGGTCGCTGCGCCAGGAAAGAGCGCGCGGGCAATGCCGCTCACCAGCAGCGCGAGCAGGATGGTGGGAAAGCTCAGGATCACGTCGGCAACGCGCATGATGATGGCGTCGACCTTGCCGCCGAAATAGCCGGCAAGCAGACCCAGAAATACGCCGAGCGTCGCCGCCACGAGCACCGCTCCGCCGCCGATGGCGATGGAGACGCGCGCACCATAGAGCATGGCGGAGAGCAAGTCGCGGCCCTGGTTGTCGGTGCCGAGCAGGAAGCGGCTGTCGCCCTCAGCCGCGAAGGCCGGCGGCAATTCGGCATTGATCAGCTCGAAGCTGGCGAGATCCGTCGGATCGTAAGGCGCAATCCACGAGGCCATCAGGGCACAGCCGACGATGACGAGCGCCAGGAAAGCGGCGATCATCACAGAGATCGGCGCGCCGATCCGCGTGATCAGGCTTTGCGATACGGAACGGGAGGGGGAAGCGAGCGTTTTCATGCGGACCTCGCACGCAGGCGCGGATCGACGACCGCGTAGAGGATGTCGACCACGGTGTTGATGAGAACGAAGAGCAGGCCGACGAACAGCAGATAGGCGGCCATGACTGGAATATCGACGAAGCTGACGGCCTGTATGAAAAGCAGGCCCATGCCCGGCCATTGGAACACCGTCTCGGTCACGATGGCAAAGGCGATGAGCGAGCCGATCTGCAGGCCCGTGACCGTGATCACCGGCATCAGCGCGTTGCGGAGCGCCAGGCGGAAATGGATGTAGCGCTTTGGCAAGCCGCGGGCCTTGGCGAAGCGGATATAGTCACTGGAGAGCACGTCGATCATCTCGGCGCGCACGAGGCGCATGATGAGGGTGAGCTGATAGAGCGCGAGCGTGATGCCCGGCAGGATCAGGGCCTTGAGGCCGCTCAACGTGAGGAAGCCGGTGCTCCACCATCCGAGATCCACCACCTGGCCGCGCCCGAAAGAGGGCAGCCAGCCGAGGCTGACGGCAAAGACCAGGATCAGCACGATGCCGGTGACGAAGGTCGGGGTGGAAATGCCAATGAGCGAGAAGGCCTGCACGAGGCGCGCCGCCGCGCCATTGGGCTTCAGGGCACACAAGACGCCAAGGGGAATGCCGAGCGCCAGAGACAGGAACGTGGCGACGATAACGAGTTCGAGGGTCGCGGGCAGCCGCTCCGCGATGAGCTGCGTGACGGGGCGCTGATTGCGATAGCTGATGCCGAGATTGCCCGAGAGCGTATTCTCCAGGAAGCGGCCATACTGCACGACGACGGGCTGGTCGAGGCCGAGCGAGCGACGCAACTCCGCCTTTTCCTCGGCGCTGGCGTTCTCCCGCGACATGGATGCGACCGGGTCGCCCACATAGCGGAACATCACGAAGGACAATGCCGAGACGACGAGCATCACCAGTGCCGCTTGCCCGAGACGGGCGAGAAGGACTTTCAACATGGGAGCCTCCTGCGACCCGCCGCCAGGACGGGCCGCGCAAGCATCGAGAGAAGGCTTACTTCACGTTGGCGAACCAGAGGCGGACATACTCGTCCGGAAACTGGGGCACCTCGACGCCCTCACGAACGGCCCAGGCGACAGGCTGCTGGTGAATGGGGATATAGGCCACCGTGTCGCGCGCGACCTTCAGGGCTTCCACCAGCATGGCGCGGCGCTTCTCCTCGTCGAGCTCCACCGCCGCCTTGCGGGTCAGCTCCTCGATCTTCGGATTGCTGTAGGCGCCCGAATTCGAGCCGCCATAGCCTTCCTTCTGCTCGGTCAGGAGCGAGGACAGGACGCTGAACCCGTCCATGGGCGGCAGCGTCGCCCAGCCAACCATCGAGACGTCGAACTCGCCGCGGTCCTGACGGGGGAAGTAGGTGGCGCGGGATTCCGTCTGCAGTTCGGTCTGGATGCCGACCTTGGTCCACATGGACGCGATGGCGACGCAGATCTGCTCGTCGTTGATATAGCGGTCGTTCGGGCAGTTGAGCTTGGTCTTGAACCCGTTCGGATAGCCTGCTTCGGCCAAAAGCTTCTTGGCTTTCTCCTGATCGTAGCCGAAGGGCTGATCATTGTCCTTGGAATAGCCGGGTACCGGCGGCGCCACGAGGGTGCCCGTGTTGCGGGATTTGTCGCGCATGACGCGCTTCTTGATGGCCTCGAAGTCGATGGCATGCCACATGGCCTGGCGGACCTTGAGGTCGAGTTCCGGATTCTTCTGCCCCGGCATCGCCTTGAGCTCGGGCCGGAAGTTCAAGGCCAGCATGATGAGGCGCAAGGATGGCTCCTCGATCACCTTGAAACCCGAGGAGTTGCCGATCCGCTGCAGATCCTGGAGAGGCGCGGGCGCGATCAGGTCGAGCTCGCCGGAGAGCAGGGCGGCGACGCGGGTCGCGTCGGACTTGATAGGCTTGAATTCGATACGGTCGAGATTGTGCTGGGGCTTGTCCCACCAGTCGGGATTGACCACGAAGACGGTGCCCGCATCCGGCTTGTAGGATTCGACCTTGAACGGCCCCGTGCCAACAGCGGTGGTCGAGGCGGCGGTGGTGACGCCGGTCGCGATGTTGCCAGGCTTCAGGGCGTCGTTGGCCTCCATCCACTCCTTGTCCATGATGTAGACGCCGGCGAGGTCGTTGAGGAGGAGCGGGTAGGGGCCCTTCGTCATGATGTCGACCGTATAATCGTCGACCTTCTGTGCGCCGGCTACCGTGGCAATGTTGCTCCGCGCCCGCGCGCCGGGATCGAGATTCCGATTGATCGAGGCCACTACGTCGTCAGCCGTGAAGGGATTGCCGTTATGGAACTTCACGTTCCGGCGCAGCTCGAAACGCCACGTGTCGGGCTTCACGGTCTTCCAGCTCACCGCCAGCGCCGGTTCGATTTCCAGGTTGCGGCCACGGCGCACAAGCGGGTCGAACACGTGGTGCAGCATGCTCGTCGTGAAGCTCTCCGTATGCGCATACGGATCGAGCGTGGTGATGTCCGTCGGCGATGACCACCGAAGGGTTTTCGCTTCCGCAGCGAAACCCATCAGTGCCCCTATCGCGACGGAGAGACCGAAAGCGAGACGTCGTTTCATCGTAGGCCTCCGTTTGCATCCTCTGGTTTGGATTTATTGTATCCAATAATCTGAGAAAATTGCATACAGTCGAAGGGGCGTCAATTCTGCTTCGGGGTAAAATCGGCGGCGGCCTCGGAATGACGCGCGGAAATTGCCTCCTTTGGCATGCCAAAGGAGGATCTCAGGAAAGAGAAACGGAGAGGAAAGCCGGGACGACGTAGCTTGGCGGTGCGTCAGCTTGCGTAGCGATCGAGGATCGAGCGGAGGTCGCGGTGCTTGTCGGAGTTCGACGAGAGAAGGGCGCGATCCGTCACTGCCTGTAGGTGATGGTCCATCGCCTTCATGGCGCGAGCTGCGTCACGAACGCGCAGGGCCTCGATGATTTGCTGATGCTCGTTGATCGAGCAATCCGAGGAATGGGGACGGCTGTAAAGAGCCAGGATTAGGGAGCAGCGGGACACAACCTCGTTCACAAACCGGGCGAGCACTCCATTGCCCGACAGTTCCGCCAAGAGGATATGGAATTCGCCGGCGAGGCGGATTGCGGCTGGGCCGTCATGGGCATTGGCTTTCGTTTCCAGCGCCACATGCTGTTCCAGCATGGCGATTTCCCGATCGGTGATCCGTTCGGCCAAGCGCGCAAGGACCTGTCGCTCAAGGCACATCCGCGCCTCGAACACATCGTGCGCCTCCGACAGGCTCGGCTGGGCGATGGTAGCGCCTTTGTTGGGCTGAAGGTCGACAAGGCCTTCTGCGTTAAGCTTGGCCAAGGCCGTGCGGACAATGGTTCGGCTGACGCCAAACCTCTCACCGATTACGTCCTCCGTCAGCTTGTCGCCAGGCATCAGGGCCTGCTCGATGATGGCGCGGCGCAGGCCGGAATAAACGGATTCGCTCCGGGATCCGGCTGTTTTCGAGGAACGATTGGGCATGCTCGACGGGGCTGACGGGGCAAGATGGGCTCGCCACCATTTAGTATCCATTTCGATCTCGCACCAAGAGCCAATCTTCAAAAGAGTTGCACTCATTATTGTATACAATAAACTCGCTTCGAGAAGTGATTCTTTTAGAGCATCTGCGTCACCCTAAGGAGTGAGCGCAGGGCCTCCGTGGAGCAGGTGGGGATAAGCGGCATGACTGGCGATCTATACATCACCCGGGTCCGGCCCATGGGCGAGGCGGCCACGAGCCTGACCGTGCATGACGGACGCATTGTCGCTTACGGAGAGGCTGGACCCCCTGGGGTCGAAGCCATCGATGGTGGCGACGCGATCCTCATTCCCGGCCTTGTCGAGGCCCATACCCATCTCGATAAGACCCTGCTCGGTATGGGCTGGTACCGGAACGAGGTGGGTCCGCGGCTCATCGACAAGATCGAGAACGAGCGTGCTGAAAAGAAGCGCCTTGGAATCGATCCTGCCCGGCAGTCTGCCCGTCAGGCGATCTTATCGGTTTCGCATGGTTCCACGGCGATCCGGTCGCACGTAGACGTGGACACCGAGGTCGGCCTGTCCGGAATCGAGGGGGTTTTGCGCACGAGCGAGGCCTTCCGCGACGTCGTGGACATCGAGATCGTAGCCTTTCCGCAGAGCGGCATGCTGATCCGACCCGGCACCGTTGAACTCATGGAAGGCGCACTAAGGCTCGGTGCTCATGTGGTCGGCGGTCTCGATCCCTCTGCCATTGATCGGGATCCCAAAGGGCATCTCGACGTCATTTTCGACCTTGCCGAGCGCTTTGGAGTTCCAGTGGACATCCACCTCCACGAACCAGCGGAGCTGGGCGCCTTCTCCATGGAGCTGATCATCGAGCGGACGCGAGCGCTCGGCATGCAGGGACAGGTCACCATCAGCCATGCCTTCTGCCTCGGAATGGCCGATCAGGACTATGTCGCGGGCCTCATCGACGCCCTTGCTGAGGCGAAGGTCCATATCCTCACCACGGCCCCCGCCTCCCGGCCCGCCCCGCCCGTGAAGCGCCTCTTGGAGGCGGGTGTCGTGGTGGCGGCAGGTTCCGACGGGGTGCGCGATACCTGGGGACCTTATGGCAATGCGGATATGCTGGAGCGTGCGGTGCTGGTGGGCCTGCGCAACAATTTCCGACGCGACGATGAGGTGGCCCTCGCCCTCGACACCTGCACCAATGGTGGTGCCCGGCTCATGGGACTGGAGGATTATGGCCTTGCCCCCGGCTGCAAGGCAGACCTTGTCCTGCTCGATGGCGAAACCCTTGCGGAAGCCGTCGTCAGCCGCGCGCCACGTCGAATTGTCATCAAAGGCGGACGCGTGGTGGCGCGCAACGGTCAGTCTCTCATCGAGATAGCATAAAGAAGTCTGATGTTGGGAAAGGCATTATCGTCGTGATAGCGCCATGAGAGGTTCATGGCGTTGTTAGGAGTACTTGCCTCGTAGGCCCCTCTTTCAGCATAAGATATGTTATATCGCCGCTTGAACGGAAGGGCGTATCAGGTCGCCGGACGAGTCCTGCGGCTGTCTGGTGAGACAGAGGCAGTGCCGATTACGCCTGTGAAGATGAGCTGAACATGCGCCCCTATGCCCGCCTTTAGGGCTTCCATCGTCATTGTCTCATCCGAGATGAACAGGCTAAAATGGTGAGTACCGAGGGCCGTAATTAACGTGGCAAGCTCAGAGATATTGACATGCTCCCCGATCACTCCGCGGGCGCGCATTCCATTGAGCATCTTCACGTAGTGCTTGATGATCAGCCAGTTGAAGAAGATCCCAGCACGGTGGAGGCGGTCGCCGGGTTGCGTGTACGGTGTCGCGAGAATGACACGCCAGCACTCGCGTCCTAACGTACGGAGCGCTTGGTCTGCGAGGAGATTTTCGAACCCCTGGACAGCCTTGACAGGATCCTGGGGCGGATTGCGGATATAGGCTCTCCGCTCCGGCAGCGAGGTGCGCGCGTGCCGCATGGCGAGCGCTGTGAGAATGTTCGCCTTTGTCGAGAAGTAGTTATAGACCGTGGCCGGTGCGACGCTCGAAGCTTCCGCGATCTCCTCAATCCGCGTGCCTTCGTAGCCTTGGGAGGCGAACAGCTGCGATGCAACCGTCAGAATGAGTTCGTGACGATGGCGCCTGTTTCGGCTTCTTCGGCTTATTGAGGGCCTGATCGCTTCCATTGTGGCCAGAATGGAGGAGGAAAAATTTAGAGTCCACTCTTTTTTTAGACTTGACTCCAGATTTAAGCCGTTGTCCCCTGATGGTGCCCAGAACGTAACGCTTCGGCAGTTCGTTCTCATAATCCAAATAAAGAGGGACGGGGCATCAGCATGAAGACAGAAGAGGGCAGACGAGATCTGCTCATCGATCGGATCTGTAAAAATTTCGGATCGTTCAAGGCAGTCGATGACTTGTCCCTGAACATCGCCCAAGGCGAATTTCTTACGCTACTCGGCCCCTCCGGTTCGGGAAAGACAACACTTCTGATGATGATTGCCGGGTTCGTGCAGCCCAATGCCGGCAACATCCTCCTCGACAATCGTCCCATTGCCCATTTGCCGCCAGAGGCACGCAACTTTGGAATGGTCTTTCAGGGCTACGCGCTTTTCCCTCATATGAGTGTGTTCGAGAACGTGGCCTTCCCGCTCAAGGTCCGTAAGGTGCCGCGGGAGGAGATCACACGCCGGGTCGAGGCTGCCCTCGACTTGGTGCAACTCCGGGCCAAGATGGATCGGTTTCCGCGCCAGCTCTCCGGCGGCCAGCAGCAACGTGTTGCGCTCGCCCGGGCCATGGTGTTCACCCCCCATCTGCTGCTCCTCGACGAGCCGTTGAGCGCCCTCGACAAGAAGCTGCGTGCGGAGTTGCAGGACGAGCTCAAGCGGCTGCATCGGAAGGTCGGACTGACATTCATCTATGTGACGCACGACCAGGACGAGGCGCTCTCCATGTCGGACCGGATCGCGATCATGCGCGACGGCCGGTTGATCCAGCACGGCACGCCTAAGGATCTCTACGAACGTCCGAAGACGACCTTCGTCGCGGACTTCCTCGGCAAAAGCAACTTCATCCGCGGCCGGGTCAGTGCCGTTCGTGAGGGCGAGTTTCGTTTCACGACGCCGCAGGGTGAGTTCCTGCAGAAGACGGATGGGCCGCAGCCGAAGCTGGGAGAGGACGTGGCGATCGCCGTGCGGCCGGAAAAGATGTCCGTCGTCGGCACGGGCGACGATTCGGGCAACGTCATTTCCGGCACCGTCTCCGAGTGGAACTATTTCGGCTCCGAATTCCGCCTGATCGTCGATGCGGGCGAGGTTGGTTCTATCGCCGTGATGCTGCCCGCTTGGCGGTCGGGCGGTGCACCGGAACTCGGCCAGACGCTGAAGATCGGCTGGGAGCCGCGTGCGGGAATGCAGGTGATGGAAGCCTGAGACGAGAACCGCCGCCGTCAACTCAAAAACAGAGAGGGATCATCATGACGCTACAAACTTTTGCCGAGGACTGCCGGGAGATTGCGAAGGAGGAGGGAAAGGGGCTGTCACGCCGCGACATGCTGCGCGCTGCCCTTGCCGTTAGTGTCGCACCCGCCGTGCTCGGGAGCGGACCAGTCCTGGCGCAGGAGCGTAAGGAGGTCGTCCTCGTCAACTTCGGTGGTGAAGCCATCAAGGCATTCGACGAAGCCTATGTGAAACCCTTTGCGGCGCAGGGCGGCCGCATGGTCCTCGACGGCAGTGGAGCGCTCAACGGCAAGATTCTCACCATGGTGCAGTCCGGGCACGTGACCTGGGATATCTGCGACGCGGGCATAACGACCCTGGCCGAGCTCGGGCCGAAGAACGCGCTCGAGAAGATCGACTATACCATCGTCGACAAGTCCAAGGTGCCGGCCGAATTCGCCTATGAGGACGGCGTCGTGAACTACATGTTCAGCTCGGTTCTCGCCTGGGACAAGAGCAAGATTCAGGGCCAGCCGACCCTTGCTGATTACTTTGACGTGAAGAAATATCCGGGTCGCCGGATGATGCGCAAGGATTCACAGGGGATGCTTGAGCTCGCACTCATCGCGGACGGGGTGCCCCTCGATAAGCTCTACCCCCTCGACGTGAAGCGCGCCTTCGCGAAAATTGCAAGCATCAAGAAAGATCTGCTGTTCTGGAGCAGCGGCTCCGAGAGCCAGAGCCTGATGCGGGACGGGGAGTGCGTCATGGGTCTCCTGTGGCACACCCGCGGCAACATCCTGCGCCGCGAGACACAGGGCCGGGTGGATTATACGTTTAAGGACGGTCTGCTGCAGCCCGGACTCTGGGTCGTTCCGCGCGGCAATCCCGCAGGTAAGGAAGCCTTCCGTGCCATCGCATCCATGCAGCAGCCGGAAGGTCAGGTGAAGCTTCTGGCGGCCATGGGCAACGGCCCGTCGAACCCGGCAGCGCAGGCTCTCGTTCCGCCGGATCAACGCACGCAGAACCCGGCTGATCCGGAGAACGCGAAGGTCCAGGCGAAGATCGATGCGGCTTGGTATCGGGAAAATCACTCGAAGACCTTCCAGAACTTCCTCGACCTGATCTCGTCCTAATCGAGCGAAGGGGCGCTGGCATGGCCGGCGCCCCGTTCCCTAAACGATGTCGTACCCGACGCCGGTCCCCGGCGAACGCAACACTATGCCCTCCCGCGCCACCGAACCGGACAGCCCGATGACAATCGTCACCAGAGCGAATGCCCCCCGCGCCATCGCCCGGCCGTTGTTCACGCCGACGACGCGCTATTGGCTGCTGATTGCGCCGGCGCTTGTCCTGATGATCGTCTTCTATCTCTATCCGGTTGGCCGCGTCCTCTGGATGAGCGTGACCGAGCCGAGCACGGGTTTGGACAATTATGCCCTTCTTGCGACCAGCGCCTCGATTCAACGCATGCTGATGACCACCGCGAGAATCGGTGTTCTCACGACAGTGATCACGCTGATCCTCGCCTATATCGTTTCGTACGCTCTGGTGCACGCTTCTCCGGCGACGCAGCGCTGGATGTTCCTCGGCGTTCTGATCCCATTGTGGATCTCGGTCCTTGTACGGGCCTTCGCCTGGTTCGTGCTCCTGCGTCGCGAAGGTCTCATCAACACGGCGCTCCTTTCCACCGGGCTCGTGGACACGCCACTGAACCTGATCTGGAACGAGACCGGCGTCATGATCGGCATGGTGCATTACATGCTGCCGCTCGGCATCCTGCCGATTTATGCGAACATGCGCGACATCGATCAACGATGTATCGCGGCTGCCCGCGGCCTGGGCGCGACCCCGTTCGAGGCGTTCCGCAAGGTGTTCCTGCCCCTGTCCCTTCCTGGCGTCGTCGGTGCGAGCATCCTTGTCTTCATCTTCTCCCTGGGCTTCTTCGTCACGCCAGCGCTTCTGGGCGGCGGGAAGACGCTAATGATTGCCGAGTACATCAAGGTGCAGATCCTTGAAGTGGTGCGGTGGGGAGTCGGGACCATGCTCGCCGCAACCCTGCTCATCGTGATCGCTTCTCTCCTCGCCGGCCTGAGCCGTGTCGTTGACCTGCGCAAACTCTTCGGAGCCAGCTAATCATGACCGCGAACAGCTTCGGCAACATCTCCATCATGACGCGATCCCTCGCGTGGGCGATCATTTGCTTCCTCGTGCTTCCGATCACCATCGTATTCGCGGTATCGGTGACGGACCGGCATTACCTCTCGTTGCCGGAGCACGGCATCTCATTCCAATATTACCGCAACCTCTTCACAAGCGGCCCCTGGCTCAGCAGCATCGCTCAAAGTTTTGTGATCGCCTGCGCATCGACGGCTATCGCCGGCGTCGCGGGAACGCTATGCGCCATAGGCTGCTGGCGGCTTGGGAATCGCGCCAGTAACTTCATCCGGCTTCTCATGCTCGCCCCGATCATGGTGCCGACGATCGTCTATGCGCTCGGGATCTACCAGTTCTGGATCGATCTCAGGCTGCTCGATTCCTACACCGGGCTGATCATCGCCCATGCGGTGACAGGCATTCCCTACGTGGTGATCACCGTCTCGACTGCCCTGGCGGGCTTCGATCCAAGGCTGGAGCAGGCGTCGCTCAATCTCGGCGCGTCCATGTTCCAAACCCTTCGGCTCGTCATTGTTCCGAGCATCATGCCAGGTGTCGCCTCGGGTCTGATCTTTGCCTTCATTCACAGCTGGGACGAGCTCGTCCTTGCGCTCTTCATCGCTGGGCGAGGTGTCTTCACCCTTCCGCGCCGGATGTGGGACGGCATCAACGAAGCGCTCGACCCGACCATGGCCTCGGTCGCAGCCGTGCTCGTCCTCATCACGGTGGGGCTCCTCGTCGCCGACATCGCCATTCGCGCCCGCCGCAAAGCCTAGCATTGGAAGGACAAGAAAATGTCGTCACATTCATTCGGCCCTGAAAAGGCGGCCGCTCTGGCCTGGATCGAGGACAACACGGAAAAGCTTTCCCACGATCATAAGACGATCTGGGATCTCCACGAGCCTTCCTGGCGGGAATACCGCTCCGCCGCTTGGTATGTGGAGCGGCTGCGCCGCGAAGGCTTCACGGTCGAGGAGGGGTCAGGGGATATGCCCACCGCCTTCTGTGCCGAGTGGTCGAACGGCTCAGGCCCTACGATCGGCGGATATGCGGAATACGACGCCGTGCCCGGAACCTCGCAGGAAGCCGTGCCCTATCGGAAGCCTCGGGAAGGCGTCAGCAGGCACGCCGCCGGTCACACTGACCCGCATTCGGCCCTCGGCATCGGGTCCTTTACAGGCTTCCTCGCGGCCAAGCATGCGATGGAGAAGCACGGGATCAAAGGCCGTCTCAAGTTCATGGGCGAGCCGGCCGAGAAGATGTGTGGCTCGAAACCCGTGCACGCTGCCAAAGGCTACTACGACGATTTGGACGCGGCGATCAGTTTCCACCCCCACTCCTTTCCGGCGCTCGCGAACAGCTGCTTCTGGGACACGCACAGCGCTCCCTATTGGAGCCGTATCTACACCTTCGAATGCCCTCATCCGGAGACTTGGCAGCGCTCAGGCGCCTTCGCCGGCGTCGCCCATAGCCATTCGACCGCGCGTGCGCCCGGAGCCATCGATGCGGTGTGCCTCATGTACACCTCCTCGAAGTACACCAAGGAAGCCATGCTTCCTCATCACGGGAGCTGGAGCCTCAACGAGTTCATCCTCCATGCCGGCCACGCGGCGGCGGACAATCTCGCGCCCGGCTTCGCGCAGATCCAGTACTCGCTGCGAGCGCCGACTCTCGACATGTGCGAGCGCGTCTTCGAGGTGCTTGACCGCAACGCGGAGCATTGCGCCGCCATAGCCCATTGTACGGTCAAGGCGGAATGGATCACGCGGACCCGCGCAGGCTTGCCCAACCATGCCATGGCAGAGACCGCTTGGCGGAACTTTGAGGCCATCGGCGCACCGCAGTGGAACGAGGAGGCCCGTGCCTTTGGCCGCGAGATCCAGAAGAGCCTCGGGATCGAACCGATGGACGATCCGTTCATGCCCGAGATCCAGAAGCTGACGCCACCGTGGGAGGGCGAGAAGGCTTTCCGTGAGCAACTGCCCTCCTGGCAGAAGAACCTCGCCGCCGATGATTACGTGGACTACACGTGGCACGCTCCGACGGTTCGGCTCTATGTCGGCCGCCCCACCCTCAAGGCGCCGCCCGGATACCGCTACCCGGAATGGACCCGCTATGCGATGGGCGGCATGCCTGCCTGCATCGACCCCATGTGGACGACCGCGGGCAAGGTGATCGCCGCGACCATCATCGACCTCCTCACCGACGGTACCTCCCTCGCCAAGGCACAGGCCGAATTCCGAGAGCGAACGGGCGGCGGTATCGGTGGCGAGCGATGGGTCGCGCCGCTGCTGCCCGCCGATTTCGAGCCGCCCGTGAACTACCGCTGGCCGGAATATGTCACGACGTCCCGCGGCACCGAGTGGACCATTCCCACGGCCGCCGAGTGAACCCTAGATTATCCAGGAGAAAACGATGTCCATCATCTCTGAAGGCGAATACCGCTACAATATGCTCATCAAGACCTTCGCGTCCCGGCCGGAGCCGCCGTTCCATGACAAAAGCGAGCAGGTTGAGGTCTGGGGCCAGCGCTGGGGCTGCAACAATGATGTCGGTCAGATCCGGAAGGTTCTCATGCACCGGCCGGGACCCGAGCTGAAGATCGTCGATCCGTCCATGCGTCTGTCCGACATCGGCGCCTTCGGCGACCCGGAAAAGGGCTGGTACTGGCGCGGCGATACGGTCCCGGATCTCGCAGCGCAGCAGGAGCAGCACGATGGCCTCGTGGCGGCTTTGCGGGAGGAGGGAGCAGAGGTCGTCTTCATAGACGAGTGTGCGCCGGGTAAGATGAAGACGGTCTACACCCGTGACAGCGTGATCGCCATTGATGGAGGAGCGATCGTCACCCGCCTCGGTCCGCCGGTCCGCCGGGGCGAGGAGGCGCCCGTGACACGTACGCTCGCCAAGATCGGCATGCCGATCCTGCGCACCATCACTGGGAACGGCCTGCTCGAAGGTGGCAGCTTCGCTTTCCTAACGCCCAAAGTCGCCGTTCTCGGATTGTCGAGCCGCGTCAACGAGGAGGGCGCGCGCCAGCTCGAGGAAGTTCTGCGCACGCAGGGAGTCGAGCTTCTGCGGGTCGAGCTGACCGGCTACCGCCTCCACATCGACGGCATGATCGTCATGGTTGACGCAGACACCGCCTTCGTGAATCCGACGCTGCTTCCGTTCTGGTTCCTAGAGCGGCTAAAGGAGCTCGGCATTCGGCAGATCGAGGTTTGTCCGGACGACGGGTCCTGGGTCATCAACTGCCTCGCGGTACGGCCTGGGCGGGTCCTTATGGCAGGCGGATTGTCGGATCGCACCGCCGAGAAGTTCGACAAGGCCGGAATTTCTGTGCGGGTTGTTCCTTATGATAAAGTTTCCCTTGGCGGCGGCGGCATCCATTGTTCGACCGCGCCGCTGATCCGCGATCCTCTTTAAGAGGCGCTGAGCCGCGCGGCCCTGCCGCGCGGTTCTCATATCCTGATGACGAGGCTCTGTTTTCCTACGAGGTTCTTTCATGAACGGCGCCGAAAGCCTGGTGCATACGCTGATCGCGAGCGGCATCGATACCTGCTTCGCCAATCCTGGCACATCGGAGATGCATTTCGTCGCCGCCCTCGATCGGGTGTCCGGGATGCGCTGCGTCCTCGGCCTTTTCGAGGGAGTCGTCTCGGGGGCAGCGGACGGCTACGCGCGTATGGCCGACAAGCCGGCCGCGACGCTGCTCCATCTCGGGCCCGGTCTCGGCAACGCACTGGCCAATCTTCATAATGCCCGCAAGGCGGGAACGCCGATCGTCAACATCGTCGGCGACCATGCCACCACGCATCGCCGCTACGACGCGCCGCTCACCGCCGACGTGGAAGGCGTCGCCCGGCCGATGTCGGCCTGGGTGCGCACCTCTATGGATGCAAAGAGCGTTGCCCGCGACGGTGCGGAAGCTGTGGCCGCCTCTCTTTCGCCTCCCGGCGGCGTCGCAACGCTGATCCTGCCGGCCGACACGGCATGGAACGAGTCCGATGGACCAGCTCCTGCCGTCGCACCCATGCAACCCGCGAAGGTGAGCGACGAAGCCATTCGACAGGCTGCAGCACATCTGCGGTCGAGCGAGCCGACTCTCCTCCTTGTCGGCGGCAGGGCGCTGCGGGCAAAGCCCTTGGAACTGGCAAGCCGCATCGCGCAGGCGACCGGCGCCACATTGATGGCGCCTACGTCCAATGCGCGGATCGAGCGCGGCGCGGGCCGCGTCGCCATCGACCGGATCTTCTACCCAGTTGGCCAAGCCCTGGAGCAGCTCGCCCGTTATAAGCGCGCCGTCATCATAGGCACGCAGAACCCGGTCGCCTTCTTCGCCTATCCCGGGAAACCCAGCCTCGTGCTGCCGCCCTCCTGCGAGGTTCAGGTTCTCGCCGAACCTGGAAACGATCTCCTCGACACTCTCGAGCGTCTTTGCGACGAGCTCGGAGCGCGCAGCCAAGCCCCTCGGCTGCAGGCGAGCTCACGGCCCGAGCTTCCCCGCGGCAGCCTGACCCTCGATGCCATCGCCGCAGCGGTCGCCGCGCTCGTTCCGGAGAATGCCATTCTCGTCGACGAGAGCATCAACTCGGGCGGGGCGATCTATCCGTTTACGCAGGGCGCGCCGGCTCACGATTGGCTGCAGCTCACCGGTGGCTCCATCGGCATCGGTCTTCCTCTTGCGACGGGCGCCGCCGTCGCCTGTCCCGACCGACGGGTCGTAGCGCTTCAGGCGGACGGAAGCGGCATGTACACCCTACAGGCCTTGTGGACGCAGGCGCGTGAGAAGCTCGACGTGACGACGATCATCTTCGCGAACCGGGCCTATGCCAGCCTTGACATCGAGCTGCGTAACGTCGGAGCGTCGCAGCCGGGCCGGGTCGCTCTCGACATGCTTGATCTGTCCCGGCCAGACCTCGACTGGGTCAAGATGGCCGAGGGTATGGGCGTCGAGGCCGCTCGAGCCGACACGGTCGAACGCCTGATCGATCTTCTACGCGGCTCCTTCGCCCGGCGTGGCCCCTTCCTCGTCGAAGTTCCCTGCTAGGAGCGTGCCATGCGGACACCGAATCTCATGATTGATGCCGAAAGGCTGTGGTCAGACCTCATGGAAACGGCCCGGATCGGCGGTACGGTAAAGGGAGGCATCCGGCGCCTGACTTTGACCGAGGAAGACCGGGCGGTCCGTGAGTGGTTCCGGAGCCAATGCGAGCAGATCGGCTGCACGGTACGGATCGACGAAGTCGGCAACATGTTCGCTCTCCGCCCGGGTCGCCGGACCGATCTTGCCCCCATCGCGATCGGCAGTCATCTCGATACGCAGCCGACCGGCGGTAAGTTCGACGGAGTGCTCGGCGTGCTCGCAGGGCTCGAGTGTCTGCGTACGCTTCATGAAGCCGGCTACGAGACCAACGCGCCGCTGATCCTCGTCAACTGGACGAACGAAGAAGGGTCTCGGTTCGCTCCGGCGATGCTCGGCTCAGGCGTTCATGCGGGAGTGTTCGACAGAGCTTATGCCGACGGGCGCAAGGATCCGGATGGTGTTCTCTTTGGCGAGGCCCTTGACGGCATCGGATTCCGCGGCGACGAGCGGGCGGGGAGCATAGCTCTCGGCGCCATGTTCGAACTTCATATCGAACAGGGGCCGATCCTGGAGGAGGAAGGCCGGACGATCGGTGTCGTCAAGGGCGTGCAGGGAATGCGCTGGTACGACGTGGAGATCGTCGGCCGGGAGTCCCATGCCGGTTCGACTCCCATGCGCTCGCGCAAGGACGCTCTTTCCGTGGCGGCCCGTCTCGTTATTGAGGTCGAGCGCCTCGCACGTGACGTCAGTGACGCCGTCGCGACCGTGGGAACGGTTGCCGTGCACCCGAATTCGCGGAACGTTGTCCCCGGCCGCGTCAACCTCTCGATCGATCTTCGCCATCCGGATGCAGCGGTCCTCGACGGGCTCGAGCGCGGCTTCGAGAGGGTCCTGGAGAGTATGGAGGCGGAGAACGGCGTAGCGACGACGCTGACCCGGATCTGGGACTCGCCCCCGGTTCCGTTCGACGATGGATGCCTCGCATCCATCCGCAAGGCGGCGGAGGATGCCGGTTTCCCATGGCGGGAAATGGTTTCCGGAGCGGGACACGACGCAGCCTATATCGCCCGTGTCGCACCGACCGCGATGATCTTCGTCCCATGCGCCGGCGGTCTTAGCCACAATGAAGAGGAAGATGCTTCCTTCGACGATTGCCGCGCCGGTGCACAGGTGCTGCTGCAGGCGGTACTCGACTACGACCGCCGCTTCGCCGACAGTGCCGTCCCATTCGCGGGCGACAAGCAGTCCAGCACGGACGAGACGGCGGCCGCTCCGGGGGCGAGGACTTCCTCGAAGTGAAATCTGTCTTCGGCTGTCGAAGTGCCTGAGGTTCAGCGGTCGCGGAGCGGGGCGAGATGAGGTACGGCTTCGGTCCAGAACGGAACATCCTCGATCCTGGGGGTCCATTCACCGTTCGCGATGAGTTTGCGCACGTGAGCAGCGATCTCGCTCATGGGAGCGAACCAGACATCACCCTTGTCGATCATGTGCTCGATCAGCGCTATCATGGCTTCTGCGCGCGACAGGCGCCCGGAGAGGAAAGGGTGCCATATCGAAATCCAAAGACCGCCATGGTTCCAGGCCGCGTCGAATTCCGCTTGGTACACTTCCAACGCCCGAGCTGGCGCTCGAATGGGCATGCGCCAGGAAAAGTCGTCAAGGCTGGCGTACTGGTTCCAGTCGTCGAGAGAAAAGTCGGATGGGATCTCGATAAGAGACCCGTGGCCCGTCCGAAGAAGATAAGGCACGTCGTCGCCGACAAGCGAGGCATCGTAAGCGAAGCCCCGCTCGATCAGGAGTTCGACGGTAAATTCCGACAGCGCGTACGCGGGTGCGCGATATCCAACCGGCGGGCGCCCGACCAGATGTTCGAAGGACTGAAGGGCGCGGTCGAGCACGCGGGCCTCACCGTCCCGAGTGATGGTATTCGGTCGTTCGTGAAGCCAGCCATGATGCCCGATCTCGTGTCCCGCCTCGACAAGGGCGGCCACTGCATGCGGATAAGCCTCCATCGTCCAGCCTGGAATGAAGACGGTCTGTCGGAGCTTGTAAGCCTCCCAGATTTTAATGAGGCGCGGCACGGCCACAAATGGACCGTAGCGGAGCGCTGAGGACACCGACAGTCGCGAAGACGCACTTTTCTGATGATAAATGTGTAGGAGGCTTTCCGCGTCGAGATCGAAGGAAAAGCACACCGCGCAGCGGGCCCCGCCTGGCCAGGGTGGAGGATTGGCGAGAAGAGGCCGAAGCATCTCAATGTCCTCCTGAGGGCGAAGACCGTTGACCCAATTAAAGCAGAGCAATTAGGATTCGCAAAGGCTGACGGATAATGCCCGTCGGCAGCCCTTATCGTGTGCGCACTCGATCAGGCAGGACGCAGAGCATCTCGTAGAGAAGGTTTGCACCGATAAGTGCGGTATTACCAGTAGGGTCAAGGGGCGGAGCCACCTCGACGAGGTCGCCGCCGACGATGTCGAGCCCGGCGCAGCCGCGCACGATCTCAAGGGCCTGCCACGTCGTAAGTCCGCCGATCTCGACCGTGCCCGTTCCCGGGGCGAAAGCAGGATCCAGGCTGTCGATGTCGTAGCTCAGGTAAACCTTCGCATCACCGATGCGCCGTCGAATATCGGCCATAAGCGGCACAAGGGACTTGCCCCAGCATTCCTCCGCCTGCACCACCGTGAAACCCTGCTGCCGTGACCAATTGAAATCGTCGGGCTCATAGCCGGTGCCCCGCAGGCCGATCTGAAAAACCCTCTCGGGTTGGAGACAGCCATCCTCCAAAGCGCGGCGGAATGGTGTCCCGTGAGCAATTCTCTCGCCGAACATCTCATTGTTGACGTCCGCATGCGCGTCCACATGAATGAGAGCGACTGGACCATGCTTATCCCGCATGGCCCGTAAGATTGGATAGGTCAGCGTATGGTCGCCACCGATCGTGAGAGGAATGCAATCATGGTGCAGAACGTCCGCGTAGAATGACGTGATGATGTTAACAGTCTTCTTCAGGTCGAAGGTGTTGATGGGAACATCGCCGATATCGGCGACCTGCAGGCGCGCGAACGGCGCGGCACCGGTTGCCATATTGTAAGGGCGCAGCATGCACGATTCCGCCCGGATCTGCCGCGGGCCATGCCGGGTACCGGATCGGTTGGACGTGCCGATATCCATCGGGATTCCCACGAAACAGGCATCGAGGCCCTCGGCCGTGTCCTGCTGCGGCAAGCGCATCATTGTCGCGGGACCGCCGAAGCGCGGCATTTGATTTCCGCCAAGAGGCTGATTCAGGGCATTTGTCGTCAAGGGAGTCTCTGACATTCGATGGAACGAGAGCATACTAGGGGCCAACAGACCGTGTTTCCTCCTCGAATGACGAAAACTTACTTCCGGAAATTTCAAAGTATTAACAGCGTGCGTTTTAGCTGCCGATCGGCCTGAAACTCATGCGCAGGTCCGAGAGGAAGGTGCTCACAATGGGGTTGCGCCGTGGGCCTTCCTTGGTGATCAGGTGGAAGTCCACCCTATAGCTGAAGTGCTCGGGCAAGATCCGTCGGATGGCGCCTGTCTCGACCCAGGGCCGCGCGTAATGATCGGGCAGAAAGCCGATGTAGCTGCCGCTGAGGATGAGAATGAGTTGCGGCTCGATTGCATCTGCCGTCGCCTTGGTGTTCACGAAGACCTTGTTGTTTCGGTGACTGCTGCGCCAATAGGCGCGCCCTGCCGCCGGCTCGCGTGTGACCTGTTCCGGATCCACGTCCGTTGCGTCAAAGAGGTGATGCGACCGTGCGCAATATAGGGAATGAGCCTCATCGTAGAGGAATTCGAGGTGCAGCCCTTGTGCTTGGTGCGGAAAGCTGCCAATCGCAAAGTCGAGCTCATCAGCTAGAACCTTGACCTGCAGGCTTTGCGGCGTGCCTTGAACGATCTCGAACACCACTGCATTGGGCCGTCGGTTGAAGGTCAAAAGAGTTTCGCTGATCCGGCAATTGGGATCGGTCGCGATTGAATCGACGAGGCCGAAGCGGACTTTTCCCGTTAACTCCCGACGCAGGCTGATGGTCTCGGAGCTGAAATCATCAAGCGACTGCAGAAGGTTGACGACGGCGGCGTAGACTTGCTCTCCCTTGTTGGTAAGCCTGAAACCGGCTCGTCCACGCTGGCAGAGCCGCATGCCTAGTCGCTGCTCGAGAGATGTTATGTGATTACTGATCGTCGGCTGGCTGATATTGAGCTCGACTTGTGCTGCCGCGAAACCGTTGTGCTTCACGACTGCGGCGAACACGCGCAGGAGACGAAGATCTGGGCCGGAAAGTTGCATCGCGAGAGTCGAAAATTGGGCCTTGTTCTCGGAGCGGATGAACAGCTCCCGACAGAAACGAAATCATAACTTTGAGTTTTGTCAAAGTGTGTTTTTGCGACTTGGCATTTTTGACCATTGCGCGACTGTCATAATCTCTTGAAGTCGGAAGATGCGGGTCTCCTGAAGAGTATTGCCGGGACGGAGACCGCGAAACCGCCGGCGGAAGAAAAGACCTAATTCACGGCCGGGCGGACAGCTCCCGGCCACCCGGCTTACGCCAAGCCGGCCGGAAGCATGGGTTCAGCGGGGAGCGAAATGAAAGATAAGGAACTCTACGAACAGATCCGCCGCAACAGCACGGAACTGCAGAATCATGTCATCGATGAATTCAGGAATGGCGGCTTGAGCCGTCGCGGGTTCATCCGGATGGCGAGCGCCGTCGGCCTTTCGATCCCGGTCGTGAACGCCCTCACAGGAACGGCAGCAGTTGCCGAGGCAGTCAGTGGCGCACGGGGTGGTGTGCTTCGGGTCGGAACCGGCGTGCCAGGCCAGCAGCTTGATCCTATCCTGATCCAGGACGGTGCCGGGACCCTCGCGGTCACGCAAGTCGGCGAATATCTCTCCTGGTCGGAGCCCGGCCGCCTGCGGCCCGTACTTGCCGAGAGCTGGACGCCAAACGACAAGGGCACCATCTGGACGTTCAAGATCCGCAAGGGCGTCAAGTTCAACAACGGCTGGCCCATGACTGCAAGGGACGTGGCCTGGACCTTCAATCGCCTCGCTGACCCTAAGCGTCCCTCCAGTGCATCTGGCATGTTCGCCGGCACGCTCCTTCCCGGAAGTGTCTCGGCGCCGGACGATTCCACGGTCGTGTTCGAGCTTGAGAAGCCTGTCGGATCATTCTCCTGGCTCGTCTCCAACGACAACTACAATGCCGTGATCGTGCCCGAGAACTATGATGGTGTCTGGGCCAAGGATTGGGTCGGCACCGGCCCGTGGCGGATTAAGGAATACATCCCAGGCGTTCGCGCGATCTTCGCTCCCAACCCTGACTACTGGCAGGGGGCACCGCGGGCGGACTCCGTTGAGCTCACTATGTATGAGGACGAAACCGCACTCCTCCTCGCTTTCCAAAATCAGTCCATCGACATCACTGGATCAGTTGGGCTCGCCAATGCCCGGGCGATCCTCCGTAATGCGTCCCGGTACAAGATCGACATCCGTAAGACGTCCGTTCACGATCCGATTCACTTCCGGATGGACATGGAGCCATTCACGGACAAACGGGTCCGGCAGGCAATGGCTCATTGCATGGATCGCGAAAGTCTCGTCAAGAAGCTGCTGCAGGGCTACGGTTCAGTTGGCAATGATGCCCCGATCGCTCCGGTGCATGAGGTGTTCTCGGCTGATGTGCCACAGCGGACCTATGACCTTAACGCCGCTCGCCGCCTTCTCGCAGAGGCTGGTTACGAGAACGGCTTCAAGTTCAAGATGACTGTCCTGAACTATCAGGTTCTTCCTCAGATGGCGCAACTCCTGCAGGCTGCGCTCAAACAGGTCGATGTCGATGCGCAGCTCGAGCTGCTCGATAGCGCGACTTATCGAGGCGACCTGAAATATGGCAGCTCACCCATGCTCGACTCGATCTCCGGCATCAACAACTATGGCCATCGTGGCGTGCCGAACCTGTTCTTCAACATTCAGTTGAAGACCGGCGCCAACATCAACTCGGCCAGATTCGCCAACAAGGAGTTCGATACTCTCGCCGATCAGTTCGCTGCTGAGGTTGACCTGCAGTCGCAGCGCGCAATCTCGAAAAAGATCCATCAGCTCCTGCTCGACGAGACGCCGATGATCTACCCCGCCTTCAAGGACCAACTCTCCTTGAGCCAAACCTATATCGAAGGTTTGCAGCGGCAGGCATCCAACCCGTTCCTGCACACGGCGGTGCGGAAGGCCTGATCGCCTTGACGTGCCGGCTCCGCCGGCACGATCTCACCGGGAGAAGCGTGTGTCGGCATTCGTCCTCCGAAGGCTGGGGTCTGGATTTGTGACCCTGTTGCTGTTGTCTGTCATCGCTTTCGTCGGCGCCGAGATTCTGCCGGGCAATCCTGCCCGGGCAATCCTCGGAAACGACGCGAGCGAAGCGGCGGTCGCCGAGCTAAGTCGTCAACTCGGCCTCGACCGCCCCGCCATCGTTCGCTACGCAGAATGGCTCACCCACGCGGCAACTGGAGACCTCGGCACGTCCTATGCGCAAAGGATTCCGGTGACCGACATGATTGCGGCGGCCGGCATCCGGTCGATGTTACTTGGGCTTGTGACGCTTGCGATCATTGTGCCCTTGTCGGTCGTTGCAGGCTTGTGGTCGGCACGCCGTGAGGGCGGAGCAATCGATCGGGTGCTCACGTATGGCGGAATGGCGCTTATGGTCGTACCTGGCTTCGTAGTAGCCATCGTGCTTATTCTCCTGATCGGGATCGCCTGGCCGCTCTTTCCGATTACGGCTATGCCACCACCGGGGACCTCGCTCTGGGGGCAGATCTACTACCTCCTCCTTCCGGCACTGGTGCTTTCAACAACTCTCTTCGGTTATCTCGCTCGGGTCATCCGTGCCAATGCGCTTGAAGTCTACCGAAGCGACTATGTGAGGACTGCGGCACTCAAGGGACTTAGTCCGGCATCTATCATGTTCCGACACGTGCTCAATAACGCTATGGCCCCGTCGATGATCGTCATCGCGACACAGGTCGGCTATCTCCTCGGAGGCCTCGTTATTGTCGAAAAGGTGTTCAATTATCCGGGCCTGGGCGTGATGATGCTACGTGCGGCCGAGTACAACGATATGCCCGTGCTCGAGGCCGGCATCATGCTCATCGGTCTAATTTATGTAGTCCTCACGCTGGCTGCTGACGTCATTCAACGTCTCATGGATCCACGTCTTAGAAAGTCCATTGCATGACCGGTACGATGACCAGCGTTCGCTCCCCGCGCCGAATATCCACGTTAGGCTATCGTCCCACCCCTGCCTTTATCCTCGCAGCCATCGTGTTTCTGTTCTGGGTTGTAGCGGCTGTCGCCGGGCCCTGGTTTGTGCCTCACGATCCCTTTGCGGTTCAGCCGCAGCTCATGCTCGAGCCGCCCAGCCGGGAGTATTTTTTCGGGACGGACGAGCTCGGTCGCGACGTGTTCTCGCGTGTGCTCGTTGGCTCCAGAGACATTCTCACTGTCTCATTCTTTGCGGCCTTGATCGGTACAATTGTCGGCACGCTGATGGGGCTGGGAATGGGTTACTTCCGCGGTGTTCTCGATGAAGGTCTATCCCGGATCGGCGAGGCGGTCATCTCACTGCCGGGAGTAATCATGGCGCTCCTTTTGATTGCCGCTTTCGGTCGCTCCAACACGGCGCTCATCGGAGTGATTGCTTTCGAATTCATGTGGGTCGTGGCGCGGACCCTCCGGGCCGCAGTGCTGCAAGAAAGTGGGAAGGACTATGTTCTGGCGGCTCGGGTCCGCGGTGACGGCGCTGCGTTCGTTGTGCTGCGTGAACTCTTCCCCAATGTGTTTCCCATTGTGATTGTGGAATTCACCGTCCGCATGACCTTTGCGGTCTTTGCCGTGGCTAACCTTTCCTTCCTCGGTTTCGGCGTACAGCCGCCGGCACCGGATTGGGGCCTGCTCGTCGCCGAGTCCTACGGCTTGCTCGTATCGGGCGAATGGTGGGCCGCTCTTTTCCCAACCCTGGCGATCGCGAGCCTCGTCATCGCAATCTATGTCATCGCCAACGAGGCCAACCGATGGTTGTCCGGGGCGACCCTGCCGTCCTGAGTTCCACAGTTAAGGCGTTCTTGTTTCCAGAAGGTGTTCCAATGGCAAGAGAAGTAATCGAGGGGCGAGCCCTCGCGGAGTTCCCGGTCGTCGACGGGGTGGCCGTGTATTTGAAGGGGGCCGAGGTTAGGCTTCTGTCCCGGGACGATGTGGACGGGGCCTTTAGTGCCCATATCCGGGCAACCTCGGACACCGCATTCGACTATCCCGAAGGGAGGACGCTCGAGTTGTTCGTGCTGACAGGATCTATCAAGGCGAACGGACATCCCGTTCCCCATGGGTTCTTCGTCTACTTGCCACCTACGGGTGCCGAACGGTCCATCGTCCTTGATGCCGGCTCAACTGTGTTCTTCGCTACAGGCGAGAGAGGACTGGGCTCGGGTACGTTCGAGATCGTAGACCCGGAGACGAAGCCCTGGCAGGTTCGTACCAGCGAGAGTGAACATTCGAGCACCGGCACCAGTACGAACGTCGTCAAGTATCTTCGGGTCGACGCGGAAAACCGCAATAACTTCGGCATCGACGTCATGTGGCCGGGCGGAGGCCTCGACTGTACCGAGTGGCATACAGTCGCCGACGAGATCTTCCGCCTGCGGGGCGATCTCCTGCTGCTCGACCCAGTTTCAGGTCAACCGGTGGAGGCTGGGCCGGGCGCCTATGCCTGGCGCCCATCCCTGTCCCGCCACCTGCCCAAGTACAGCCACAACGGCTGTGTCCAGATCTTCCGCAATCGGGAATGGCCGAAGGGCAGTGGAGAGATGGTCTATGCCCCGGCGCCCGACTGGGATCGTCATCTGGCTGCCTACAAGGCGAAGTTCGAAACCATCGAACCGATTCCCGGTCTCTAGACAGGGTAAGTAGCGGGGAGGACAGCGATGGTCGGATCCATTCTCGATGTCGAAGGTCTGAGCGTCACGTACCGGTCGTCTCGCGGCACGGTGCAAGCTGTTGGCTGCGTGAGCTTCCAGATCCGACCGGGCGAGTCCGTCGGGATCATTGGCGAGTCAGGGTCAGGAAAGTCGAGCGTCGCGTACTCTGTCGTCGGCTGGACTCCTCAGGCTCAAGTAACCGGACGGATCAAGCTCGACGGTTTTGAAATCGTGGGAGCGCGAGAGCCCGACCTGCGAAGCCTGCGCGGATCGGTGGTATCTCTCGTTCCTCAGGACCCGAAGAAGTCCCTCAATCCAAGCATGAGGGTTGGCCCGCAGGTTGTGGAGCAGCTTCTCGCGCACGATCGGTCTCTATCAATGCGGGAGGCCAAGGAGCGTGTCCTTGTTCTCTTCGAGCAGGTAAACCTCCCGCGGCCGGCATCTTTGTTCAACTGCTACCCTCATGAGATCTCTGGCGGTCAGCAACAGCGAGTGCTCATTGCCGCAGCCGTTTCGTGCGAGCCCAAGCTGATCATCATGGACGAGCCGACGACGGGGCTGGACGTCACGACCTCGGTCTTGATCCTGGAACTCATCGAAGATTTGAGGCAGCGGTCGGGCTGCGCGCTTCTCTTCATCAGCCACGATCTTTCGGTGGTCGCACGGGTTGCGGAGCGGGTGCTCGTCATGCGGAACGGGACCATTGTCGAGTCCGGGCCCACCGTGCAGGTCTTCTCGCAACCTTCCCATGATTACACCCGGCATCTTATCTCGGCTGTACCGAAAAGCGTCGATGACAGGGAGACAACCACCACGTCGGGAACACCGACGCTCTCCGTATCGGGCGTCGTCAAGCGTTTCGGTGGCAGCTTTTTGCGTCGGGACAAACGCTTCACTGCTGTCGACCAAATCGACTTCTCACTGTCTCGAGGGGAAACCCTGTCCGTAGTAGGCGAGAGCGGCTCCGGCAAGACGACATTAGCTCGGATCGTGGCAGGGCTGATCAGCTCGGACGAAGGCAGCATCACCCTCGGAGCGGCACCGCTCGCGACAGTGCCGGCGCGTCGCAGCCGGGCGCAGCGCCAAGCTGTTCAACTCATTTTCCAGAACCCGGATGCGTCCCTCAATCCTAGGCATACAATTGGGGACATTCTCAAGCGGCCCATGCACCTCTATGGCATCTGCCCACGCGAGGCTATGGATGCACGCGTGGCGGAGCTCCTCCGAGGCGTCCAGCTCCCCGCCGATTATGCCAGTCGCCTGCCATCGCAACTTTCTGGCGGTGAGAAGCAGCGAGTCGCCATTGCCCGTGCATTTGCGGCGCGCCCTCAGGTCGTTGTCTGCGATGAACCGACCTCGGCTCTCGATCTTTCCGTCCAGGCTGCGGTGCTGGAACTCCTGTTGCGTCTGCAGCGGGAAGAGAATGTATCGTATCTCTTCATCACCCACGACCTCAATGTAGTGCGGGCTCTTGGCGGCCGCTTGATCGTGATGAAGAACGGCAGATGCCTTGAGGCCGGACCGGTGGCGGAGATCTTCGCCCGTCCGCGCCATGACTACACCAGGGAACTTCTCTCGGCTGCTCCAGCGCTCGACGAGATCGTCGCTCTCCTAAAGACACGGGTCGGCCCGGACGCCCTCGCGGCTTCCCGTTGACCCTTGGATTCTCGTTTTTGGTTTGGAGTGAACCAGCATGAGTGAAACTGTCGCGCCATGTTCCATTGACCACTTCACGATCTCGCCTTCGCCACAGGAGCGGCCGGAACTCTTCGTGGATCACCAGAAATCCGGCCGAAGCGGCCACCTCGGCCATGCCCTGTTCCAGCGGCCGGATGGCGAGATCTTCGCATTCTACCCCAACTGCACTTCCGATGATCCGGGCCGGCACGGCACATCAGGCCATTCGGCGGCCGGCTGGATGGAGTTGAAACGTTCTCGCGACGGTGGGCGAAGCTGGAGCGAGCCGGTGCCGCTCGCCTATTCCAAGGACGCCTACGACCGCAGAACGGGTTGGTCGATCTTCACCGAGAAGGCAGTGGTAACCGACACGGGAACTATCGTCCTCTTTCATCTCCTGAGCGATATATCAAAGGATGCCCTCTGGGAACCCTATCTGGTGCCGACCTCTACTCGAAGCACTGATGGCGGCGAGACCTGGAGCGCTCCGGTCGAGGTAGGGCCGGACCGGGGACGCATCTATGGGGCGGCTTATGCTGATGGCACCGTTTATGCTCTCAAATTCCGCAACGATGCCGAGGATGATTTCTGCGGCACGACCGATGCGCATGTTTATACGCTCTATGCTAGCCGGGATGATGGCCGCAGCTTCGCGCCGGTGGGGGATCTACCCTTCAACACGCGGGGTCGTGGTTATGGCACCTTATGCCGCCTCGCCGACGGCCGACTGATTGCCTATGTCTACAACAAGAACGACGAGGAGCATCTCGACTACGTCGTGACCAGCGATGGCGGGCGGACATGGAGCGAGCCGCGGCGGACCCGCTTTGCCAAGCGGATCCGGAACCCACAGATGATCCGCTTTGGCGGTGGCTATTTTCTGCACGGACGCAGCGGGAGCTACGGGCCGGCAGACGGTAAGGGCCATTTCGTTCTCTACTTTTCGCCAGATGGGTTCGCGTGGGATGAGGGGACATATCTTGCTATGCGCGAGCACGGGCAGGGGGCTTATTCCAACAGTCTTGTGGTAAGATTGCCGGACGGAGAGGGCCCTGATCGTCTCAGGATCCATGCTTCCCATGCCTACTCGGCCGATTCCACCAACATCGTCGCTTGGTGGATAGAGAAGCGCCAGGAGTGAGGCTTCGTGAATTCCTACATTCTCGAAAAGCCGCACAGACATGCCTCTTGGAGGCAAGCCGCTGCAGGAATTTCCGGATAAGCCCTTCGCCGCTGGTGCAGGGCTGAGTGCTGCATCCGGACTTTCAAAGCGATCCTGTGTGGCTCGCCTTCGGGCTCCGAAATGATGAACCGCAAGCTTTTTGGATCGGGGTACAGATTGCACCGGATAGAGCGCAGGTCGCTCATAGCCGCAATCAGGCGGGTATGGTTCCGTCCTCGATGGGTTGCAACGACAAAGCAAGTGAGCTCGCGAGCATAGTCAGATAGACTAGCGCGATGTTCTCACCACTTTTGCCCATCGGCCAGACCACGTTCCAGACCGATCTCATATCCTTGATCGAAATCGCTTTGCATCCCGCGCTTGAGAGGCTGAAGAGGGCACGAAGGGGTAAAGGCAGAGGAATGGCTTGAGGCTCGGTTGTATCCATTCCTATAGCCCCGCTCAAAACCAGGGCAGAACGCGTTCATGGCGTTAGCGTTGGAACTGGTGCTGGAGTTCGCCAAAAGAGATCGATTGAACTCCTCGCGTTTGCGGTGTTCCGTTTCCGCCCACATCCGACATTGGACATAAGCCTCGGTCCCCGGCTCTGCGCCATAGGACTGGCACTGACTATCATCCATGGCCCTTCGTTCTTCGACCGATACACAGCCCGACAGGAGCAATGCACAGAGGGCCATAGGAGCAAGAATTCTCATGATTTCCGTTGCCTGTTCGATAACGCCCGAATTTGGAGGCGGCTCGACACCCGTTCTGGCCGATCGACCCGACCAAGGTAGGATACTCATTGGAGCAAATCGACTAAAAGCTCAAGACCGCAGATCTGAGCTAATGGCGGAAGGTCGTCTTACTGCCATGGTGGAATAGATGTGCTCTATCCGAGTTCCAGCAACGTAGCCGCGCCTCGCGAGAGCGGGCAGTCAGAGATTCACGATGCCCGCAGCCATCGGCGTGGGTTGCATTGTTCTGATGAGCCGCCGGACAATGCCCGGCAGAGTTCCTTCATCGACGCAAGGTTGTGAATGGTGCGGAATTCGTCGACATGGGGCAGCATGGCGCGAATACCGGAGGCACGGGCCTCGAAGGCGTCGAACCGAAGGAGCGGGTTGAGCCATATCAAGCGGCGGCTGGAACGCTTGAGCCGATCCATCTCGAAGGTCAGCTCCCTCGTTACTTCCCGCTCGAGCCCGTCCGTGAACAGCAGAACGATGGCGCCCTGGCTGAGCACCCGGCGGGACCAGTGGCGGTTGAAATCGTACAGGGCATGCGCAATCCGCGTTCCGCCCTCCCAGTCCTGCACGCGTTTCGATGCGCGGGCGAGAGCCTCGTCAGGGTCTCGGCTTGTCAACTCGCGGGTGATATTGGTCAGGCGAGTCGCGAAGACGAAGGAGTGAACACGCCGCCCCTTCTCAGCGATGGCATGGAGAAAATGCAGGAAAATCCGGGAGTATTCCGCCATCGATCCAGAGATGTCCATGAGTGCCACGACAGGCGCGTGCCGGACAGAGGGAGTGCGATAGGCTAGATCGATCCCGGCACCTCCTCCGCGCAATGACCGCCTGAAGGTTCTGCGCAGATCGATCTGCCGTCCCCTTGGGTCCGGCAGGAACCTGCGCGTGACAATCTCGTCGTGTGGTAGGGACATCTCGGCGATAAGCTGTTTGGCCACGGCGATTTCAGCGGCCGACATCTGTGCAAAGTCCTTTGCCTTCAGGACCTCTCTGTCCGAGACCGTGAGGCGGGCCGAGAACTCGGTCTGCTCGATCCGCTCGGGTTTCTCCTTGCGCGGCGTAGCCAAGGCTTCGGCAATGCGCAGAGCGCCAGCCTGGGGCTTCTTCTCCTCTTGGCCTCCAGGTGCCAGAGGCGACATCTGAGCAATGATCTTTTCGATCAGCGCACGCCGCCTCCAGAAGATCCGAAAGGCCTGATCGAAGAGGGTGCTGTGCTCATGTCGCTTCACGAAGACGGCGTGGAGCGTCCAATAAAAGTCCTCTCGTGTGCCGATCCGGGCCGCTTTCACCGCTGCGATCGCGTCGAGAACCGCGCCCGGGCCAACAGGCAGACCGGCATGGCGCAACGCCCGCGCGAAATAGGCAATATTGTCCACAAGACGGCCTTCGCCTCGCGGAGCGGCGACGTCGTTCACTCCCATGTCTTCGGTGTGCCCCGAATTCGGTCGAGCATCTCTTTTGCTCGGCTGCCCTGCATCTTCTGGATATCATCCTGGTACTTCAGAAGAACGCCGAGCGTGTCGGAGACCAACGCCGGATCGAGCGCGACGGCATCGAGTTCCACCAGGGCGAAGGCCCAGTCCAGGGTCTCGGCGACACCGGGCGCCTTGAACAGGTCCTCCTTGCGGATCGTCTGAACGAACCCGACGATCTCCTGTGACAGCTGCTTCGGCACCTTCGGCGCACGGCTCCTGAGAATGGCAAGCTCCCGCTTTGCGTCCGGATAGTCGACCCAGTGGTAGAGGCAGCGGCGCTTCAGCGCGTCGTGGATTTCTCGCGTACGGTTCGACGTGATGACGACAATGGGAGGATGCCGCGCCTTGATGGTGCCGAGTTCCGGGATTGTGACCTGGACGTCGGACAGCACTTCGAGAAGGAAGGCCTCGAAGGCCTCGTCCGTGCGGTCGAGCTCGTCGATGAGCAGAACCGGGGCTCCGGCGGTATCGGGTTCAAGGGCCTGCAGCAGCGGTCGCTTCACCAGATAACGTTCCGAGAACAGGTCACTTTCGAGTGTGTCGCGATCCACCGTCCCGCTGGCTTCGGCTAGCCGGATCGCCATCATCTGTCCGGCGTAGTTCCACTCATAGACTGCCGAGGCAACATCGAGGCCTTCGTAGCATTGCAGGCGGATGAGGCGCCGTCCCAGCGCGGATGACAGCACCTTCGCGATTTCCGTCTTGCCGACGCCGGCTTCTCCTTCCAGGAAGAGCGGCCGCCCGAGCTTCAAGGCGAGAAAGAGCACCGTCGCGAGCGAGCGGTCGGCGACATAGCCTGCGCTTTCCAGGAGAGCCAACGTCTCGTCGATGGAACTGGGTTGGTCAGCCACGGGCTTTGCTGCTCCAGAAGGGCACGATGCCCGGACAGAGCCCGGGCACTGGCTTCAATGTCGCTCCGGTGGCTTCGCTCAGCCCCGCGCGGCGGCTGCTTGTACGGCTCGGCGGGCCATGACCCCGACGAGATGAGCCCGATAGGCGGCATCCGCATGAATGTCGCTGTTCATCTCGTCCTCTGGCACAGAAATGCCGTCGAGAGCTTCGGCGGCGAAGTTCCGGCTCAGCGCTTCTTCCATCTCCGGCATCCGGAACACGCCATTGGAGCCCGCTCCCGTCACGGCGACCCGCACTCGGTCGGCGTGCTTAGCCACGAAGACGCCGACAAGGGCATAGCGCGAGGCCGGGTTGCGGAACTTGGCATAGGCGGCCTGGGCAGGGATCGGGAACGAGACCTGGGTAATGATCTCGCCTTCTTCCAACGCCGTCGTGAAGATGCCTTGAAAGAAGTCGTCCGCCGCGATCTTCCGTTTGTTGGTCACGATGGTCGCATTTAGAGCAAGGCAGGCTGCCGGATAGTCCGCCGAGGGATCGTTGTTGGCAATCGAGCCCCCGATGGTGCCGCGGTTGCGCACATGCGGATCCCCAATGAGCTCCGCCAACTCGGCGAGGGCCGGAATGGCCGCGTGTATTTCGGCCGAGTGCGCCACCTCCACGTGCTTCGTCATGGCACCGATCGTGATCGCGTCGCCAGAACGCTGGATTCCGTGAAGCTCGGCAATTTGACCGAGATCGATCAGGTTGGCCGGCGCCGCGAGCCGCAGCTTCATGGTCGGCAGCAGCGTGTGCCCACCAGCGAGGAATTTGGCTTCTTCGAACTGGGCGGCGAGGTTCGCAGCCTGCTGGACGCTCGTCGGGCGGTGGTATTCGAAAGCGTACATTCCTGTTCTCCCTTATTCCGCCGCCAGGGGCATGTGCGCCTTCTGCGCCGCCCGCCAGACGGCCTGGGGGGTCGCGGGCATGGCAATGTCCTCGTGGCCGAGGGCATTCGTGATCGCGTTGATGACTGCAGGCGGGGCTGCAATAGCGCCGGCCTCGCCGCAACCCTTGATCCCGAGGGGGTTCGAAGGGCTGGGCGTCACCGTCATGCCGACCTGGAACGACGGCAGGTCGATGGCGCGCGGCATGCAGTAATCATTGAAGCTGGCGGTCACGAGTTGGCCACTCTGATCGTAGACGGCACCTTCGAGAAGCGCCTGACCGACACCCTGCGCGATGCCGCCATGGACCTGGCCTTCGACGATCATTGGATTGATGATCACACCGAAGTCGTCCACGGCTGTCCAGCGCTCGAGCTTGGTGACACCCGTGTCCGGATCGATCTCCACCTCGCAGATATGGACGCCGGCCGGAAAGGTGAAGTTGGTGGGATCGTAGAACGCGCCTTCCTTCAAGCCAGGCTCCAGATCCTGGCCCGAGAACTTGTGGGCGATATAGGCCTGGAGAGCCACTTCGCCGAAGTTGAGCGTCCGGTCGGTTCCGGCGACCCCGAACTTGCCGTCCTTGAACTCGATGTCTCCCTCGGAAGCCTCGAGAACATGAGCGGCGACCTTCTTGCCTTTGGCGATGATCTTGTCGAGGGCTTTCGCGATGGCCGACATGCCGACTGCGCCGGATCGCGATCCGTAGGTTCCCATGCCGAACTGCACCTTGTCCGTGTCGCCATGGACGATGCTGACCTGATCGATGGAAATCCCGAGCCGGTCCGATACGAGCTGGGCAAAGGTGGTCTCATGACCTTGGCCATGGCTGTGCGAACCTGTGAGCACTTCGACGGAACCGGTCGGATTGACACGCACCTCGGCGGATTCCCACAGGCCCACGCCTGCGCCGAGGGATCCGACTGCTTGCGAGGGGGCGAGGCCGCAGGCCTCGATATAGCTGGAGAAGCCGATGCCTCTCAGCTTGCCGCGGCGGGCGCTTTCCTGTTTGCGCTGCCGGAAGTTCTTGTAGTCGGCGAGTTCCAGCGCTTTGTCGAGCGCAGCAGCATAGTCGCCTGTATCATAGTTCATGATGACCGGCGTCTGGTGCGGGAAGTGGGAGATGTAGTTCTTCCGCCGGAACTCTGCCGGATCCTGGCCGAGTTCGCGAGCGGTCTTCTCGACGATCCGCTCGACCACGAACGTGGCCTCGGGCCGTCCCGCGCCGCGATAGGCATCAACGGGCGCCGTGTTGGTGTAGACCGCGTCTACTTCGCAATAGATCGCCGGGATATCGTACTGGCCCGACAGGAGCGGGGCATAGAGATAGGTCGGCACGCACGACGAGAAGGTGGACAGATAAGCACCGAGATTGGCAATGGTATGGACCCGCAGGCCCAGGATCTTGCCGTTCTCGTCGGTCGCCATCTCGGCATGGGTGACATGATCGCGACCATGGGCGTCGGACAGGAAGGCCTCGGTGCGGTCCGCCGTCCATTTCACCGGACGCTTGACTTTCTTCGCCGCCCAGACGCAGACCGTCTCCTCGGCATAAATGAAGATCTTGGAGCCGAACCCGCCGCCGACATCGGGGGCGATGACGCGCAGCTTGTGCTCCGGCGCGACGCCGATGAAGGCCGATAGTACGAGCCGGGCCACGTGGGGGTTCTGGCTCGTCGTGTAGAGCGTGTAGCTGTCCGTGCCGAGATCATACTCGCCGACAGCCGCCCGAGGCTCGATGGCATTCGGGACCAGGCGGTTGTTGACGAGATCGAGCTTCGTGACGTGCTTCGCCCGCGCGAAGGCCGCATCCGTCTCGTCCTTGTTGCCGAGATGCCAGTTGAACACCGTGTTGTCGGGCGAGGCGTCATGCACCTGAACCGGTGCCTTCGTGGCCCCGGCGGTGTCAACGACTGCCGGGATGACCTCGTAATCGACCACGATGGCTTCCGCGGCGTCCTTGGCCTGGGCCAGGGTCTCGGCGATCACGACCGCCACATGGTCGCCCACATAGCGCACCTTGCCCTGGGCGAGGGCAGGGTGAGGCCCCGCCTTCATCGGGGAACCGTCCTTGGAGTGGATCATCCAGCCGCAGATGAGGCCTCCGATCTTGTCGGCCGCGAGATCGTCTCCCGTGAAGACGGCCACGACGCCCGGCATGATCTTGGCCGGGCCGGTGTCGATGGACCGGATCAGGGCATGGGCATGCGGCGAGCGGAGGAAATAAGCATAAGCTTGACCAGGTCGGTTGAAATCATCGACGTAGCGTCCCTGGCCGGTGACGAAACGCTGATCCTCTTTCCGGCGGACGGGTGCGCCGATCCCTGTTGCGGTCATGAAATCCTCCGTTGCCTTCGTTGACCCTCACCGGAGAGACGAAGCCGGGACCTTGAGGAGGGCTTCGACGAGAGAGCGCCTGCTCCGAGGTCCGCTTGCAGCTTGCACCTGTTCGAGAGGGTGCTGCGCTTTGCACGAGCGTGTCGGACCGTCCTACTCCGCCGCCTGCCGAAGAGGCGCCTGGGCCATGGCCTGGGCCCCGGCCGCAACGGCCTTGACGATGTTGTGATAGCCCGTGCAGCGGCACAGATTGCCTTCGAGCTCCGCCCGGATGGTCTGCTCGTCGAGAACGTTCCCTTTGCGGTTGACCATATCGATGGCAGACATGATCATGCCCGGCGTGCAGTACCCGCATTGGAGGCCGTGATGCTCGCGGAAGGCGGCCTGCATCGGGTGCAGTTCACCGCCCTCGGCGATGCCCTCGATGGTGGTGACGATGCCTGTATCCGCCTGGACGGCGAGGATTGTGCAGGACTTCACGGCCTGTCCGTTCAGGTGAACGACACAGGCTCCGCACTGGCTGGTGTCGCAGCCCACATGGGTTCCGGTAAGCCTCAGATTTTCGCGTAAGAATTGGACGAGCAGGGTGCGGGGATCGACGTTTGCGGTGACGGATTGACCGTTCACCGTCAAGGAGACGGTGGTCATGCGTGATATCCTCCTCAGGCGCCGGAAACTCGGCCAACTTCAAGGTGGTCTCAGGCACCGGCAAATATTCTTGTTGGACGACCGCACGAATGCAATCCGTCGAAACCGAGTGTGAACCGCTCCGTTTGAGCGGTCAAGTATCGGCAAATCGTTCCGAATGGCTCAAAGGACGGTTACGCTGAGGTCTCGGCTGGTGAAAGAGTCTTGGCAAAATTCGAAAAGAACTCGTCGGCATATTTCTTGGCGACGCCGTTGATCAGGCGCCCGCCAAGTTGGGCGATCTTGCCGCCCACATTGGCCTCGACGTCATAGACCAGCTTGGTCCCCCCTTCGAGGTCTTCGAGGCGCACCTTCGCGCCGCCCTTGGCCCATCCGGCAACGCCGCCCTGTCCCTCGCCGCTGATGGTGTAGCCGTTGGGCGGGTCGAGATCCGCGAGAGTAACGCCGCCCTTGAACGTGGCCTTCACGGGACCGACCGAGACTTTGGCCGTCGCCTGGAACTCCGTGTCGCTGACCTTCTCCAGCTCCTGGCAGCCGGGGATGGAGGCCTTTAGAACCTCCGGATCATTGAGGGCCGCCCATACCGTCGCTCGATCGGCCGGAAGTAGGACTTCGCCCTGCATCGTCATCGCCATGCTGATGTCTCCTCCTGTCAATGGCCCGACGCCAGAGTACGGGCAAAACAGGCAGCACGTCACCTGCCAAGCGTTGCTGCAATGCACGCTAAATGGCGCCGCTTATGTATTATAGGCTTTTAGCCAACATGGTCCTTTTCGGCCGCCTCGGCCTTGGCGAGTGCATCGACCACGGCATCAAAGGTGAGGAGAATGGAGGCGTGACGGGCTTTCAGATCCCGCGCAGGTTCCAGCAGGGCGAGGTCCGCCCACTTGCCGGAAGGAGGCTTCCCGCCCGCCTTCAGCATCTGGTGCATCTCCTCTCGAACCGCCTGGAGTTCCTCGGTCGTCGAGCCGATCACATGGCGCCCCATGATCGATGAGGAGGCTTGGCCCAGGGCGCAGGCCTTCACCTCGTGAGCGAAGGCGCTGACGACATTCCCGTCAAGCTTCAGATAGACCGTGACCGTCGACCCACATAGCTTCGAGTGGGCCTTCGCGCTCGCGTCCGCGTCCGGCAGCGTCCCGAGACGTGGAATGTCGGCCGCAAGCTCCAAGATGCGCCGGCTGTAGATGTCGTTCAGCATCCTTCCCGCGAGCCATCCGACGGTGGTGCTTGTTCGAGCTCGATCAGACGCCACATTGCCGCGCCCGTCAATGCTCCGGCCCGCCGCCCAGACGCGCGAGGGCCGCATGTCGGTTGCGGGGCGAGGGGCGTTGGTGGCATGATCGGCTATCGAGCGGTGCTCGGGAGCGCTCCTTTCGACGAGAAATCTCATGCTCACGACCGATGCGGATATCCTGAAGGCAGCAGAAGCCTGGAGGCGTGAGGGCAGGGACGTCGCGATCGCGACCGTCGTCGAGACCTGGGGATCGGCGCCGCGTCCCGTCGGCAGCCATCTGGTCATTGACGGGGCTACGAACTTCCTCGGATCCGTGTCCGGCGGTTGCGTCGAGGGCGCGGTCATCACCGAGGCGCTGGATGTCATTGCCGATGGAAAGCCGCGCATGCTCGAATTCGGGGTCGCCGACGAGACCGCCTGGCAGGTCGGGCTGTCCTGCGGAGGGCGGATCAGGGTCTATGTGGAGCGAGTGGATTAGGATGGGCGACTGCTCTCCGCCGTTTCCGTTCATTGCCGTCCGGTCGCGGAGGTGAGGGAACGGCATGCGGTTGCGTCTCCTGTCCGATCTCAATGCAGAGCGTGCCGCCCGGCGGGCTGCCGTCCTCGTGACCGACGTGGCATCTGGCGAGCAGCGTCTCGTTCTGGAGGCAGAGGTTGGGAGCGATCCGCTGGCCCGGGAGCTGCAGGAGGGGCTGCGCCACGGCAAGAGCGGCCTTGTCGAGCGGGATGGCCGCCAGTTCTTCCTGACCGTGCAGGCGCCGCCCGTAAGAGTGATCGTGATTGGCGCCGTGCATATCAGCCAGGCGCTGGCGCCTATGGCCAGGGGCGTGGACATCGACGTCACCATCATCGACCCGCGCACGGCTTTTGCTGCTCCCGAGCGCTTCCCTGATGTGCCGGTGCTGGCCGAATGGCCTGATGCCGTCCTGCCGGAGATGCGTATCGACCGGTATACGGCCGTCGTAGCGCTCACCCATGATCCGAAGATCGATGATCCCGCGCTCACCGCCGCCCTGCAGTCGGAGTGCTTCTATATCGGTGCGCTCGGCTCACGCAAAACCCACGAGCGCCGCGTTCAGCGCCTGACGGCCTCCGGTTTCACCGAGGCAGACCTTGCCCGTATCCATGCCCCGATCGGTCTTGATATCGGAGCGATTTCGCCCGCTGAGATCGCAGTCTCGATCTTGGCCGAGATCGTTGCAGCCCTGCGCAAAGAGCGAAGGCGCGCGACGTGAAGTTCGGACAAGTCCCAGTCGAGGAGGCTATCGGTGCCCTGGCGGCCCACAGTGTGCGGGCCGGTGGAACAGTGGTGAGGAAAGGAACCCTCGTCTCGTCTGAGATCGCCATGCAACTGAAGCAAGCCGGCGTCGAGACGATCATAGCGGCGCGCCTCGAATCCGGTGATGTCGCCGAGAACGAGGCTGCCTTCCGGCTCGCTCGCGCCCTTGCCGGAGAAAACGTCGTCGTCGAAGCGCCCTTCACCGGACGCTCCAATCTTTATGCTGAGGCTTCAGGTGTTCTTCTGGTCGACGCCGAGGCGATCGATGGCCTCAATGCGGTCGATGAGGCTATGACCGCCGCGACCTTGCGGGCTTACAAGCCGGTCGTTACAGGCGAAATGGTCAGCACCGTCAAAATCATCCCTTATGCGGTCCCGGAGGCCCTGCTGCGGAAAGGGATTGCCAGGGCGGGCAAGGGTGCCTTGCGCATTGCGCCTTATGTGCGCCGCTCGGTCGGGGTCGTTTCGACGATTCTGCCTAGCCTCAAGCAGAGCGTGGTCGACAAGACCCTTGCGGTGTTCGGCAACCGACTGGAGCCCGCACAGGCACGGATCGTGCTTGATCGTCGTGTGCCTCACGAGGCGACTGCCCTGGCACAGGAGATAGCCGATCAGGCATTCGATGATACGCAGCTGGTCGTCATTTTCAGCGCCTCGGCCATCGCGGACCGCCAGGACGTCATTCCGTCTGCCATCGAGATGGCAGGTGGACGGATCGAGCATTTCGGCATGCCGGTCGATCCGGGAAATCTGCTCCTTATTGGAGAGATCGCCGGCAAGCCCGTTATCGGCGCCCCCGGCTGCGCCCGTTCACCGAAGGAGAACGGTTTCGACTGGATCCTGCATCGCCTTCTGGCCGATGTCCCCGTAACACGGTCCGACATCATGTCCCTGGGGGTTGGAGGGCTTCTCATGGAGATTATTTCCCGACCGCAACCGCGCGAGGGTGGAGAAAGCGCCGAAGAGGAATGAGCTGAGAAATGGGCGATGTGGCGGCTATTCTCCTGGCGGCCGGGCGCGGCACACGGTTCGGCGGCGAGCCGAAACTGCTGGCGCAGATCGACGGCAAGGCCCTGGTTCGCCATGTGGCCGAAGCCGCGGTTCATTCCGCGGCAGATCCGGTCGTCGTGGTGACCGGCCACTGTGCCGCCGAGGTCCAATCGACGCTGCTCGGGCTCCCCGTTCAAACCGTCCATAATGCCTTGTTCCCTCAAGGGCTCTCGACATCCTTGAAGGCCGGATTCTCGGCCCTTCCGAAAACGGCTCGCGCCGCGGTCATTCTCCTGGCGGACATGCCATTCGTGAAGGCGGACCTCATCGATGCCCTCGCGGCCGCCTGGCGGGAAGGAGGGGAGCCGGCAGCCCTGGTTCCGACTTTGAACGGTCGACGCGGAAATCCCGTCGTGATTTCGCGCAGTCTGCAGCCAATGATCGAAGGTCTCTCCGGAGATATCGGCGCAGGTCCGATGCTTCGTGGGAGATCCGATGTGCTGGAGTGGCCGACCGACAATGTCGCTGTCCTTCAGGACATCGATACGAGAGAGGAGTTCGCCAAGCACTGGGGCTGAACGGCCAATGTACAAAGGCTAGTCTGTTTCCTGAACAACATTGCGGCACGCAGGGCTGCCGCCAGAGGGGCAGGCCTCCCGCCGCCGAAGGCGGCCCTTTGTAAGCTTCGCTCCGGCGCGACATTATCTTGCTGCATCTTTTCCTTCCGGCACGATGGCCTCTGGTCTTGCTGTCAGCTGACGGCAGGCTAAGATCCAACCGGGTCCGCTATCTTGGAGAACACAATGCTCTGCCGCACCGCCGCCGCCAGCTTCGCACTCCTTGCCATGATGGGCGCTGCCTCCGCTGAAACGCTGGTGGTGTGTACGGAGGCGAGTCCGGACTTCCTCAATCCCCAGTTCTCGACCGCCAATACGGCATTCGATGTCGCCGCCCAGGTCTATGACAGGCTCGTCAGTGTCGAGCGGGGAGGCTCCAAGATCATTCCGGGCCTCGCGGAGTCGTGGACCGTCTCGGATGACGGCTTGGAATATACCTTCAAGCTGAGGAAGGGCGTGAACTGGCAATCGAGCCGGGCATTCAAGCCGACGCGGGAATTCAATGCCGATGACGTGGTCTTCTCGTTCCAGCGGATGATGGACGAGAAGCACCCATTCCATAAAGTCGGACGGGGAAGCTACGAGTACTACGAGGGGCTCGTGGCGCCCTTCCTGAAGGCTGTCGAAAAGGTCGACGACTACACCGTCCGGTTCGTGCTCAAGCGGCCCGAGGCTGCGCTCCTCGGCGCGCTTTCGGTGGAGCCGATGTCCATCCTCTCGGCCGAATATGCCGATGCCATGCAGAAGGCCGGTACGCCGGATCAGGTCGACCAGGTGCCCGTTGGGACAGGGCCCTTCAGCTTCGTGGCCTATCAGAAGGATGCCACCGTGCGCTTCAAGCGCTTTCCTCAGTATTGGGGTGAGGCTGCGGGGCTGACGGACCGGACCGCACAGGTGAGCGATCTGGTCTTCGTGATCACCTCCGATCCCAGCGTGCGCTATGCCAAGGTCAAGGCCGGTGAGTGCCACATCGCCCGCTATCCGAACCCGGGCGATCTGGCCGACATGAAGGCTGATCCCAACCTGAACGTTTTGTCCGGCACGATTGCGGACATGAGCTATCTGGCCTTCAACAACCAGAAGAAGCCGTTCGACGACCGCCGTGTCCGTGAGGCCCTGGCCTATGCGACAAACGTGCCGGCTCTCGTCCAGACCGTGTATCAAGGCACCGGCACGCCGACCGCGGCTCTCATCCCGCCGACCTTGTGGGGCCACAACGACGATCTGAAGCTCCGCGAATACGATCCCGAAAAGGCCAAGAAGCTTCTCGCCGAGGCTGGGTATCCCAATGGGTTCAAGACGACCTTGTGGGCCATTCCGGTCGTCAGGGCATACATGCCGAACGGACGCCGCGCGGCTGAACTGATCCAGGCGGACTGGGCCAAAGTCGGCGTCCAGGCCGAGATCATGTCGTTCGAGTGGGGCGAGTACCTCAAGCGCACCCGCCAGGGCGAGCACGAGGTCGCGATGAGCGGAAGCACCTGGGACTACCCGGATCCGAGCCAGCTCCTCTCCCTGAGCTGGAGCTGCGATGCTGTCGCTACGGGAGGCAACCGGGCCCGCTGGTGCAATAAGGAATTCTCCGAGAAGCTTGCTCGCGCGAACTCCATCAGCGACCAGGCCGAGCGTGCCAAGATCTATGTGGATCTCCAGAAGATCTTCCATGACGATACGCCGGCGATCCTCTTTGCCAATGCCCAGGCCTTTACACCGGTTCGCAAGGAGGTCTCCGGGTACAAGATGCACTTCTTCGGAGGCCAGCCATTCTACGGCGTATCTCTCAAGAAATAGTCACGCGGCAACCCGGCTGATGCTTCCCATGAACCCGATGACGGTTCGGAGCGCGGCCGGGATGTGCGCTTGATCGCACGACAGGCATCGAGGCGAGATCGCCTTCAGGAAACGACGGCAGGATATTGATGACGACTGAAGTGGAATGGGCCCGAATGACCGCCCCGGAGCTCAGGGCTCTGGCAGCGCGCCCGAACGCGCTGGCGGTTCTCCCGGTGGGTTCTCTCGAGCAGCATGGTCCGCACCTTCCGGTGATCACCGATACGGCTAGCGCCAGCGCAGCCGCAATCCGGGCAGCACACTTGGTGGCCGACGAGATCCCCATCGCGGTGCTGCCGGGGCTCTGGCTCGGCATGAGCGAGCATCACCTTCCGTTCGGCGGCACGGTCAGCCTCGATTATGAGGCTTATCATGGCATCCTCCGTTCCATCGTGCGTTCGCTGAAGGCACTCGGGTTCAAGCGCCTTCTCATCGTCAACGGGCATGGCGGTAACATCGATCCGCTGGCCGTTGCCGTGCGGGAGCTTGCGGTGACGTTCTCCATGCCTATCGTTGCGACGACACCGTGGATGATGGCGCATGACGAGATCGCCGCGATCGCCGAGTCCGAGACACCGCGGCATGCCTGCGAGGGCGAAACCTCAGTGATGATGGCGATTGCCGGCGACATCGTGCGTGCCGACAAGTTCGACGAGGCCGTGCAGCAGGCCCCCAAGCGCACGGAGGCTCCTCACGGCTTCTCGCGCTTTTACTCGTTCTCGGAGCGGGCTCCGGTCACCGGCACGTGGGGCGATCCACGCCCGGCCAGCCGGGAAAAAGGAGAGCGCTTCCTTGCCATTCAGGCGGCTGCCTTGGCGCAGGGCATACGCGACGAGCGCCTCTGGTCGGCGCCTGACCCGGTCTGGCAGCAGGAGCGAGGCCAGGGGACGACCTCCGGAAGATTCGGCTGATATGGAGGGAGGTCCTCCATGCCGCGGAGGCTGAAAGCGAAGGCTGATTGGCCTCAAGGGGATGCCGTGTGCCATGGAATAGACTGTGATTTGGCGCCGGGCGATTGTTTGGGCGTGACGGAGTCATGAAGCGTCGCTGCCGGAAGAGCGGTGAGAAAAGGCCGAAGTACCGGCTGCAAAGCGAAGGGAACGCACAATGGCCAAGAATACGATTTGCCTCTGGTACGATAAGGACGCCGAGGCGGCCGCCCGCTTCTATGCCGAGACCTTTCCGG
>Ga0065721_10003610_pt1 | contig 156967 bp, 118 predicted proteins | sample Mesricmetagenome_FD_59108 | JGI IMG/M metagenome (GOLD analysis project Ga0065721, IMG submission 59108) | Mesophilic microbial community from rice straw/compost enrichment Sample: eDNA_1 v2 (version 2) | ecosystem: Engineered > Solid waste > Grass > Composting > Bioreactor | place: USA...
TTCGAGTCCTGTGGCGTCCACCATTGCAAATAATTGTTGGAGCGTGAGTTGCGCGAGTCGCGAAACCGCTTGCCCATTGATTGGCCCACTTTCAGCCGGGCGGTTTGGCTGGGCGGAATCGGTTCCACCTACCCACGGCAGTTTCGCCGTTTCTTCCGAGAGCCCTAGCGCGCGCTCGTCCCTATAGGGGCCGGCGGTTAGGTCGGGGTTGAATGGCCGAGCAAGGCTTGCGCGGCCCGCAACGGGACGCCGGAAACCGCCGCCCACGTGTTAAAAGTCTTCCGGAAACTGTGGTAATCCAGCACGCGGCCGAGCTCATCCGTTACCGGGATGCCCGCCTTCGCTAGAGAACCAGCGCCTCGGCGACGATAAGCCGGTCGTATGGGTCGGCGTGCGGGAGCGCGAGCACGGGGGCCTTTAGCGCGGCGTCCAGACTGGTCGGCAACACCTTGTTATAGCTCAGCGCGTCCGCAAAAACAGCGGAGGGGCGGCGCGTGCCCAAGTGGATCTTGTCGGCGTCGATCAGGCGCCCCAGTTCCATGATGACGGCGGAAGGGATTGCCAGTTTGCCGGGCGCGGCGGATTCAATGATCCGGCGCGCGCGCGGCCCCAAACGGTCAAACTCACCCATCGCGGACCAAACGAACGCGTGGGTGTCGAGGACGTGGCTGATTTTCACAGATACTTTCCCGAGGGGAGCGTGGGCTTGGTGAGGTCAACGCCGGGCTTGATCCTGAGCTTGCCCTTCGCGCTGCCGATCCATGAGGGGACGGCCTTGGGCGCGGTTTTCTTGGCGGCGGCCGGGCGGGCGGGCTTCTTGGTCTTGGGCAGCGTGGGCATTTCCCCCGAAGATGCCTCCGCCGGTCCCCAAGACAAGCCAACGAGCAACACGAGGGCGAAGAGCATCCAATGGAACGGTTTCACGACTGACGACGGGCGAGGTAGAAGGTCCAGTGGCGGAAGTCTTGCCCTTCGCGACCACGCCGCTGCGCGGCCGCTGGGACGAGGCCCGCGCCCTTGCCGTCCGCCTCCTCGGCGATCCGCGCGCGGGCGAGTTGCCCGAACTCCCGCCGCTCACGCCCGAACAGCGCCGTCCCGTGCAACATCGGCTGGGACGCGCCTCGACGGCTTTCCGTCACGGTGGTCCCGCGAGATAGCGGGGAAATTGTCTGATCCCGGGGCTGTAAGCCGGATTATGTTCCCCGGCGTCTCGCGACGCCGGTTCGACGGTCATTTCTCTCCACGCCCGTCTCGCGACGAACGGGTTCCTCGATGCCGCGCGTGCGGTCGCCCGACGCGCGCGACTCTCGGAATGCGGCATACCCGCGACCATGGGACGGGCAGCCCGGTCGCCTATTTTGCCTTGCACCGGACGGGGTTTTCCGTGCCGCCGACCTCGCGATCGACGCGGTGGGCTCTTACCCCACCTTTTCACCCTTACCCGCGGGTTTCCCCGAAGGCGGTATGTTCTCTGTGGCACTTTCCGTCGACGCACCTTGAAACGCGCCGCCTGGACTTGGCGCTTGCGCGCCTCGGCCAGCGTCCTGCCCTGCGGTGTCCGGACTTTCCTCTCCGACCGACTCCTTGCCTGGCACGCCGTTTCCGTCGCGCCGTGGGATGCGAAAGAACATCGGAGCGACCGTCCGCCCCGGGATCAGACGGTCCCTTCTAGGTTCTCGCCGCCGTCGCACAACCGCCAAGTTGACGCCGCGCGTCCGCCGGTTCGTCGCGCCCCGCGGCGAGGATCAGTTGGAATCCCAATACAAGATCCGTCCGCACTGGTCGCAGGTTCCCAGCTTCGCGGGATCGGCGCTGCGCGAGCCCGACTCGGCTTCGCTGGAAACCTTCAGGTGGCAGCCCCCGCATTTGCCGGCGCGCAACGGCGCCACGACCGGCCAATGTCGCGCGGCCACTCGGTCGTAGATCCGCAGGGCCGGCTCCGGCACGCCCGTGCGGGCGGCCGCGATCGCCTCCTTCGCCTGCCCCAGTTCCGCGGCCAAGTTCTTTTCCCTCTCCGCGAGGGTGGCGATCCGGGCCTCATGTTGGGCGATGTTTTCCTTCAACGTCGCCTCGGCCGCCTCGAAACGCTTCTTCGCCTCGTCGATCTGATACATGACCTCGAGTTCCTGCTCCTCGAGCCCGCCCACCAGGCCCACCATCGTGTCGATCTCCTTCCCGAGCGCCTGATACTCGTCGTTCTTTTTAACCGAGAGCTGCTGCGTGCGGTATTTGGCGAGCTTGGCCTCGGCCGAACCGATCTCGGTCTCGAGCAGTTTCCGCTTCGCCTCGAGCTCCCGCAGCTCGTTGCGAGCGTTGTCGATCGCCGCCTTCTCGGCCGCGATCGCCCGCTCCACCCGGCCCCGGTCGCCGGGCACCGCCGCGAGCTGCTGCTCGAGTTGGCGACGACGGGCGTCGCGATCCTGCACCACGAGCAACTGGGTCAAAACGGCGTGCGGCATGCGCACCTGCATGGTCGCGCAACGGCGACGTTTCAACGTCGGAGTGGGAGCCGCCCCCCGGCATCGCCTTCGGCCCCGCTTCCGCAAATCGCCCGAAGCGAGCGCGTGCCCAAGGCGCGTCGTTCGAGGCGTGGCCTCCCTTCAGATGTAATACATTTCGCCGTCCGACCGGGCGACGAGCTTTTCGAGGGTGATCTCGCGGCACTTCGACTCCAGCACCCCGCGCACCTCGCGCCAGGCCTGCGCCACACGCTTGCCCGACTGGCCCTCGATCGCCGCCCCCAGTTCGAGCACGTCGCCCTCGATCAGCGCCACGATGTCATACAGCGAAATGTCCGAGGCCGGCCGCGCCAACGCATAGCCGCCCTGCTTGCCGCGCCGGCTCGTCACGAGCCCCCCGTTGCGCAATTCGCCCAGTATTTGAACCAGATAGGTCGCCGGCACCGCCTCCACCTTTGCCAGCTCTTCGATGTGCGCGAGCTCCTCCCGCCCGTGCAGGCGGGCGAGCTGCGCGAGGACACGACACGCGTAATCAACTTTTACGGAAAGCTTCACGGAATTGGCTGGGGTCTCGCGGACCGTGGCGGGCGGTCCGGCGCGCCGCAAGCACAGGCGTTTCCGACAGGCCAATATCGACGCAGAAAACGGCAAAAAACCCTTGGCCCGCCCCCCCTTTTCCGATGCCGTTTCCCTTTCGTTTTAACCCTCGAACAACCCGTCCGTTTTCCCCTCAATGCCCGACGACCAAGACCCGCCGCCGCCATCCGTTCCGCACGAGTTCAATCCCCTGCCCGACGCGTCCAGCGCCGCCGACTACGACTCGTCCAAGCTCGGCAAACTCGAGGGCCTCGAGGCCGTCCGCAAGAAGCCCGGCATGTATATCGGCGGCACCGACGAGCGCGCCCTCCACCACTGCGTCTCCGAGGTCCTCGACAACTCCGTCGACGAACACCTCGCCGGCCACTGCAAACGCATCGACGTCGCCATCCACGTCGACGGCTCCATCTCCATCCGCGACGACGGCCGCGGCATTCCCGTCGACATCCATCCGCAATACGGCATCCCCGGCGTCGAGATGGTGCTCACCACCCTCCACTCCGGCGGCAAGTATGGACAAGGTGGATACAAGTTCTCCGGCGGCACCCACGGCGTCGGCGCCAAGTGCGTCAACGCCGTCTCCGAGTGGTTCGAGGTCGAGGTCTCCAAGAACGGCCTCGTCCACCACATGAAGTTCGAGCGCGGCAAGACCGTCAAAAAACTCGAGGTCATCGGCAAGGCCTCCGGCACCGGCACCCTCGTCACCTTCAAGCCCGACCCCGAGATTTTCACGCAGACCACCGTCTTCGTCGCCGCCACCATCGCGAAACGCCTTCGCGAGCTCGCCTTCCTCAACTCCGGACTCGAGATCCACTTCGTCGACGAACGTCCCGCCAACCCCGTCCCCGAGACCTTCTTCTACAAGGACGGCGTCGTCGAGTTCGTCCGCCAGCTCAACCAGGGCAAGGAGGTCCTCCACCCGAACCCGTTCCGTATCCACAAAGAGATGACGACCACCCTCGATGACAAACCCATCGAGATCCACGTCGAGGTCGTCCTCCAATACAACGACTCCTACAACGACCAGGTCCTCTGCTACACCAACACCATCCACAACCCGGACGGCGGCACCCACCTCTCCGGATTCCGTAGCGCCCTCACCCGCAGCATCAACGCCTTCGCCAAGGCCAACAATCTCCTCAAGGACAAGGATCCCCAGATCACCGGCGACGACGTCCGCGAAGGCCTCGCCGCCGTCATCTCCATCAAACACTCCGACCCGAAGTTCGAGTCCCAGACCAAGGTCAAGCTCCTCTCCCCCGAGGTCGAGGGCATCGTCGGCTCCCTCTCCTACGAGGGCCTCACCCAGTATTTCGAAACCAATCCCCAGATCGGCAAACGCATCGTCGAAAAGGCCCTCAACGCCGCCCGCGCCCGCGAGGCCGCCCGCAAGGCCCGCGAGACGATCCGCAAGGGCGCCCTCTCCGGCGGCGGCCTCCCCGGCAAGCTCGCCGACTGCTCCGAGCGCGACCCCAAGGTTTGCGAACTCTACCTCGTCGAGGGCGACTCAGCCGGCGGTTCCGCCAAACAGGGCCGCGACCGCCGCTACCAGGCCATCCTCCCCCTCCGCGGCAAGGTCATCAACGTCGAGAAGGCCCGCCTCGACAAGGTCCTCTCCAACGAGGAAATCCGCACCCTCATCACCGCCTTCGGCACCGGCATCGGCGAGGGCGGCGACGCGATCGGCGGCTTCAACCCCGACAAGGCGCGCTACCACAAGATCATCATCATGACGGACGCCGACGTCGACGGATCCCACATCCGCACGTTGCTCCTCACCTTCCTCTATCGCCAGATGCGCGGTCTCATCGAGCGCGGCTACGTCTACATCGCCCAGCCGCCGCTCTATAAGATCAAGCGCAAGAAGCGCGAACAATACGTCGACAACGACGACCAGCTCAACCGCATCCTCCTCGAACTCGGCGCCGAGGATGTCGTCCTCACCCGTATCCGCGACAACCATACCTACTCCGCCGAACAGCTCGAGCAGATCGTCGAAAACCTCGCTCTCCTCGAAAAACTCGGCGCCGGAGTCACCCGCTACGGCGCCAGCCTCCCCGCCTACCTCGACGCCCATCATCCGGAAACCCGCGCCCTCCCGCGCTACATCGCCCGCATCCGCGAGGGCAACAAGGAGAACCACGTGTTCCTCGCCGACGAACAGGCCCGCGCCTCGTTCCTCGAACAGGAAGGCCTCGCCGCCGACGGCTCCGTCGCCCCGGTCGCCGAGGGCGCCGAACCCGCCCCCGCGCCCAAGCCCATCGCCAACGGTCCGCAGGCGCACCGCCGCGTCACCCTTCACGAGATCTTCGAGAGCACCGAGATGACCAAGTGCCTCGTCGCCCTCGCCAAGCTCGGCCTCGACGGACACCGCTTCCACACCACCGAGGAGCCCCGCTTCCTCATCGTCGAGAACCAGGGCCTCAAGAACGAGAGCCGCACCGAGCTCCACAGCCCGCTCGACATCGTCGCGCACATCCGCGCCAACGGCCGCAAGGGCCTCGGCATCCAGCGCTACAAGGGTCTCGGTGAAATGAACCCCAAGCAGCTATACGAGACCACGATGGATCCCGAGAAGCGCCGTCTCCTCAAGGTCGACATCGCCGACGCCGCCAAAGCCGACGCCCTCTTCACCCTGCTCATGGGCGACGAGGTCCCGCCTCGCCGTCAGTTCATCGAGGACAACGCCCTCAACGTCCAGTTCCTCGACGCCTAAAGCCCGCCCCTCACCGCCCGTTAGACACAGCATCCGGTCCGGCCTTTCCGGCACGCCACCATGTCCTTTACCGCCAACGAAAAACTCACCACCGCCAACATCACCGACATCATGCAGTCGGCCTACATCGAGTATTCGATGTCGGTGATCGTGTCGCGCGCCCTCCCCGACGCCCGCGACGGCCTCAAGCCCGTCCAACGCCGCATCCTCTACGCGATGCTCCGCGAAGGTCTCCTCCACAACCGCGCCTTCGACAAGTGCGCCGGCGTCGTCGGCGAAGTTCTCAAGAACTACCACCCCCACGGCGACTCCTCCGTCTACGACACCCTCGTCCGCCTCGCCCAGACCTGGGTCATGCGCTATCCGCTCATCGACCCGCAGGGCAACTTCGGCTCCGTCGACGGCGACCCGCCCGCCGCCTACCGTTACACCGAGTGTCGCCTCCGCGAGATCTCCGAGGAGCTCCTCGCCGACATCGAGGAGGACACCGTCGACTTCGCCCCCAACTACAAGGAGTCGACCACCGAGCCCACCGTCCTGCCCGCCGCGCTGCCGAACCTCCTGCTCAACGGCTCCACCGGCATCGCCGTCGGCATGGCGACCAACATCCCGCCGCACAACCTCCACGAACTCGTCGCCGCCATCGTGAAGGTGATCGACGAGCCCGTCACCACCACGCTCGACGACCTCTGCGGCCTCATCCAGGGCCCCGACTTCCCCACCGGCGGCACCATCTTCGGCCGCGAAGGCATCCTCTCCTACCTCAAGACCGGCAAGGGCATCGTCCGCATGCGCGGCAAGGCCATGACCGAAGAGATGTCCGGCGGCGGCGAGCAGATCGTCATCACGGAGATTCCCTACAACGTTAACCGCGCCAACCTCGTCATCCGCATCGCCGAGCTCGTTCGCGAAAAGGAGATCGAGGGCATCCGCGACGTGCGCGACGAGTCCGACGAGCAGACCCGCATCGTCATCGAGCTCAAGCGCGGCGAACAGGCCTCGCCCATCCTCAACCAGCTCTATCAGAAGACCGCCCTCGAATCGTCCTTCGGCGTCACGCTCCTCGCCCTCGACAAGCGCCGCCCGAAGCAGATGAACATCCGCGAGCTGATCGATTGCTACATCGACCACCGCCGCGAGGTCGTCACCCGCCGCACCAAGTTCCGCCTCAAGCAGGCCGAGGACCGCGCCCACATCCTCGAGGGCTACATCATCGCCCTCGATAACCTCGACGACTTCGTCAAAATCATCCGCGCCTCCCAGAACCGCGAGGAGGCCAAGCAGCGCCTGCTCGCGAAGTATCCCCTCTCCGAGCGCCAGACCGACGCCATCCTCGAGCTTCGCCTCTACCAGCTCACCGGCTTGGAACGCGGTAAAATCGAGGCCGAATATCTCGAGCTCCAGAACCTCATCGCCGACCTCAAGGAGATCCTCGAGCACGACTGGCGCCTCCGCGAGGTCATCAAGACCGAGCTCCTCGCGCTGAAGGACAAATACGGCGACCAGCGCAAGACCCAGATCGCCGCCGCCGCCGGCGAATTCCGCATGGAAGACGTCATCCCCAACGAGGGCTGCGTCATCACCATCTCCCACCTCGGCTTCATCAAGCGCACGCCCGTCGACGAATACCGTTCGCAGCGTCGCGGCGGCAAGGGCGTCATCGGCGCCGAGACCTACGAGGATGACTTCGTCGAGCACCTCTTCACCGCCTCCACGCACGACTACATCCTCTTCGTCACCAGCCACGGCCAGTGCCTCGCGAAGAAAGTCTACGACATCCCCGAAGGAGCCCGCACCGCGAAGGGCAAGTCGGTCAAATCCTTCCTCGCGCTCGACGAGGGCGAGAAGATTGCCGCGATGATCTGCTTCAGCGACTTCGCCGACGACCGCTACCTCGTCATGGCCACCAAGCGGGGCGTCATCAAGAAGACCGCCCTCGCCGACTACACCAACGCCACCCGCGAGTCCGGCCTCATCGGCATCAACCTCGCCGAAGGCGACACCGTCATCGGCTGCGTGCTCACCACCGGCGAAAACGAGCTCATCCTCGTCTCCCACCAGGGCCTCGCCGTCCGCTTCCGCGAAAAGGATCCCGAAACCGGCGAGGTGCTCTTCCGCGCCACCGGCCGCGCCACCGCCGGCGTCACCGGCATGCGTTTCAAGCTCAAGAGCGACTACCTCGACGTCATCGAGGTCGTGGACCACGACTCGAAGTTCCTCGTCGCCAGCGAGGCGGGCCTCGGCGTCCGCACCCGCTTCGAGGACTACCGCCTCACCGCCCGCGGCGCGAGCGGCGTCTGGGCGATCGATCTGCCGGAGGACGGCTCCGTCAACCTCGCCGGCGCCCTCAGCGTGAAGGACGACGACGAGATCATGCTCCTCACCGCCAAGGGCCAAAGCATCCGCACCCGCGTCGCCGACATCCGCGAGGTCGGCCGCGGCTCCAAGGGCGTCAAACTCCTCACCCTCGCCGAGGGCGACAAACTCCTCAGCATCGCCAAGGTCGTCGAGACCGAGGAACAGCAGGCGGCCGCCGACGCCGCCGCCCCCGACGCCTGATCGTCGTCGCCCCGCGGCCCCCGGTCGATCCCGGCGGGCCGCGACGGCGTCATTGTATCCAGCTCAGCCCTACGCGCAGCCACAGCGGCACGGCGAAAAGCCCCGCCGCCGTCGTTCCGAGCACGATCTGCACCGCGACCAGCGGCTGGCCCCCGTGGTGCTTGGCGATCACGATCGGCAGGATTCCCGCCGGCATCGCCGCCTGCACGATCAACACCCCCTTGAGCTCCGGAGGCAGCGGCAACATCGCCGCCAGTCCCAGCATGCCGAGCGGGATCAGGCCAAGGCGCAAGGCGCAGGCCATCGGCGTGATCTTCCGATCGACGAGCGTCCGCGGCGCCGCGAAATACTCCACCAGGGTTCCGCCGATCACGAGCAGCCCGAGCGGCACCGCGCAGGCCGCCACCATCTTGATCGCCTGACGCAGGATGCCCGGCAACCAGGCGTCCGCGCCGGCGAGATTCATCACGATCGCCAACACGAGCGCGTAAACCGGAGGATTGAGAATTCTTCTCCAACCGCCGCCGCGCAACGACACCCCGGCGAGCATGAGGATGCCCACCGTCCAGATCGCCGCCTCGCAACCGACGTTGAAAACAAACAGCACCCCCAGCGCCCCGCGACCGAACAACTCCTCGACCAGCGGGATCGCCATGTAGCCGTAGTTGAAAATCCCCACACTGAAGGCGAAGGTGCGCAACCCGCTCCCGATCGCGAAACCCGCGCGTTTCGCGATCACGTAGGCGATCAGAATACCGCCCGCCATCGTCACGAAACCGAGCAGCGGCGCCACGAACAGGTTTCCCGGCTCCCTCAGCGCCTCGTTGCCCAAGGCGTTGTCGAAAATGAGGCAGGGATAGAGAAAGTTTACGACGAGCTTGAGCAGACTCTCGTCCGCCTCGGGCTTCAGCCACCCGACACGACGCGCTCCCGCCCCCGCCGCGATCACGGCGAAGACCGGCATCACCAAGGTGAGCAAGGTCCAGTAGCCCGGAAGTTCTCCCGACATAGGGGCTCATTCACAGCCGACGCACCGGGATTGGACAAGCCCGCGCCCTCGCCTACGTTTTTCACCACGCCATGCCCACCGTCACCCGACTCCTCCACACCCGCTATCGTGTCAACGACCTCGCCGCCTCGGTGAAGTTCTACACCGAATGCCTCGGCCTCACCGTCTCGCGCCAGCACACCTCGCCGCGCGGCGCCCAGCTCGTCTTCCTCGCCACGCCGAACAGCGCCGAGGAAATCGAGCTCTGCCAGATGCCCGAGGGCGCGGCCGAGCCGGTGAAGGTGCAACCCGACCTCACCCACCTCGCCTTCGAGGTGGAGGATCTGGAAAAATTCGCCGTCGAGGCCGCCGCGAAAGGCTACAAGCTCAGCGACGGCCCCACGAAAACGAGCTCGGGGTCGATCATCGCCTTCATCGACGCCCCCGAGGGCTATGAGGTGGAATTGATTCAGCGAGCGAAGTAGGACGCGCTCGTTGTCGAACCGCTGTGCAGACCGCGGTCTCCGCAAGGGGCCGCGGTTTCTTGCGTTGGCCTCAAATCATCGCGGCCGAACAGTCCAAATGAATGGCCGCCAAAAGTCGCAAAAGGTCACCGCGCACATGAAGCGTCACCGTCACCCGTGGGCGCGGGGAAACGCTTCCGTCGGCAGAGGCGAATCTTGCGCATCTTTGCCGGCCATCACATCGAGCAGAGCCGAAGCGAGCGCGTCTTGTTTTCCACAAAACGCGCCATCCACGGCCGAAAATCCGAACGCAAAAAAACCGCCCCGAAAACCGAGGCGGTCTCGAAAAGTTGGATACGCGATTTTCGCGGTCCGGTTCTCGCGGCGACTTAGCGCTTGGAGAACTGGAAGCGCTTGCGGGCGCCGGGCTGACCGGGCTTCTTGCGCTCCTTCTCGCGCGGATCGCGCTTGAGGTGCCCGGCCTTCTTGAGGGCGGGGCGAAGCTCGGGATTCATGCGCTGGAGAGCGCGGGCGATGCCGTGCGCGACCGCGCCGGCCTGACCGGCGACGCCGCCGCCGGCGACGTTGGCGATCACGTCGACCTTGTCACGAAGCTCGACCGTGAGGAGGGGGCGGATGGCGGCCTTGGAAAAATTCTCGTGGGAGAAATAGCTCTCGAAGTCGCGGCCGTTGGCGATGAGCTTGCCGGAGCCTTCGGTGATGCGCACGCGGGCGGTGGCGGACTTGCGACGGCCGGTGCCGAGGAAAACGGTGGTTTCAGCGGTCATGGGATAAGGTGCTTAGCGAACGGAGATCTTGACCGGGTTCTGCGCCTCGTGGGTGTGGTTCGGGCCGGCGAACACGCGGAGCTTGGTGAGCATCTTGCGGGCGATCCGGTTCTTCGGCAGCATGCCCTTGACGGCGTGCTCGATGATGAACTCGGGATTGCGCACACGCTGCTCCTGGAGCGAACGGTAGCTCTCGCCTCCAACGAAGCCCGAGAAGAACATATACTCGTTCTGCTCCTCCTTCTTGCCGGTGACGACCACCTTCTCGGCGTTGATGATCACGACATAGTCGCCCGTGTCGACGGACGGGGTATAGGAAGCTTTGTGACGGCCGCGGATAATGTTGGCGGCCTTCACGGCGAGACGGCCGAGAACCTCGCCCTCGGCATCGATGAGATACCACTTGGGCTGAACGGTCTCCTTCTTGGCGAGGAACGTTTTCATGAGAAAAGAGGTGGAAGGCATATCCCCTTAACGGGGCTGTCAACCGCTGATTTGGCGTGGGAAGGAAAAACCCGTCCCCGCATGCGCGGGAACGGGTCTTGAAGAAGTAAGCGATTCTCTCGAACTAAGCTCGCGAAGCGAGATTAGAAGCCGATGGAGATACCGACCTTGCCGACGAGGCCGTCTTCATCGTTGTCGATGAGGCGGTCGCCGTCGTTGACGATGTAGTCAACGCCCGCGGTGAGGGTGGCGGTGTCGCTCAGCTTGTAGGGAACGGCGGCGCCGACAACGAAGTAGGTGCGGTCGTCGCCAGGAGCGCCGACGTGGCCAACCTTGCCGGAGAGGTCCAGCGAGGCGTTGATGGCGTCGATCGGAAGGCTGTAGCCGACGGAGCCTTCGATGGTGTAGGTCTCGTTGTCGAAGTCGTAGTAGTAGTAGACGCTCGGGGTGAGGAGAACGTTGGCGGAAACGCCGACGTAGACCTCGGTGGAGTCGTCCTGGCTGCCACCGCTGTAGGTGTAGCGGGTGACACCGAAATCAACGCTGAAGGTGTCGTTGATCTTCAGGCCGTAGCCGGCATAGAGATCGGTTTCGGTGTCGCCATCGTTGTGGCTGAGCTCGCTGGAGTGCCAGGCGCCGGCGTAGAAGTCACCATAGGTGGCCTCGACGGAGGGCTGGATGGAGGCGTCGGCGAGCTTCTCGCCACGGAACACGTAGTCGGAAACGTAGGTAACGTCGACGGTGACGGAGAGGTCGGACTTGGCGGCCTCGTCCTGAGCCTGAGCGGAAACGCCGGCGGCGACGGCGGCGATAGCAAGAGCGGTCTTCTTGATCATGGTTGGTTTGGTTGGTTTGGTTGGTTGTCGTTGGTAAGACGACGGCTCGCAGGAGAACGTCCGACTTGTAAAAGGCAAGTCTCGTTTCACCGGCGCTTCCGATGGCAACCGCCGCCCCCTTCACATTTTCCGTCACCACAAGTCATGCCCAAGCCCGCCTTCCTGCACTTTTTTAGCGCCATAAACGGGTTCACCGCCGTCGCCTTGGGCGCGCTCGGCGCCCATGCCCTCAAGGAAAAGCTCACCGCAAGCGGCAACCTCGACTCCTGGCAAACTGCCAGCAGCTATCAACTTGCCCATGCCGTCGCCGGCTTGGCCGTGCTCGCTTGGGCCGCCGCCCAGACCGGACGCCGTTCGGCAATGCAACGGATCGCCATGTGTTGGCTGCTGGGCTCGCTCCTGTTCTCCGGCTCCATCTACGCGTTGTCGTTGGGTGCTCCGCGTTTTCTCGGCCCGGTAACACCACTGGGTGGCATCGCCTTCCTCGTCGGCTGGGTTTTGCTGACCGTCGAAGCCTTTCGTCGCCCCGCCTCCACGTGAATCTTCCCGCTGAACTCCAGCCCGTTCTCGCCGCGCTCCAAAATGTCGGCCGTCCGCGTATCGTCGGCGGCGCCGTGCGCGACTGGCTCCTTGGCCTGCCCGCCAAGGATTTGGACATCGAGGTCGGCGGCGCCTCCTTCGGCGACCTCCACCGCGTGCTCGCGCCGCTGGGCGCCACCGATGTCGTCGGCCGGAGTTTCGGGGTCATCAAGTTGCACCTACCTTCCGGCACCGAATACGACATCTCGCTCCCCCGCCGCGAATCGAAGACCGGCGCCGGCCACCGCGGCTTCAAGGTCGAGCCCGACCCCACGCTCAGCGACGCCGAGGCCGCCGCGCGCCGCGATTTCACGATCAACGCCATCGCCTGGGACCCCGTCGCTCAAACCCTGATCGATCCACACAACGGCGGAACCGACCTCCGCGCCCGGCGCCTGCGCCACACCAGCCCCGCCTTCGTCGAAGATCCGCTCCGCGTCCTGCGCGCCATGCAGTTGGCCGCCCGCTTCGACCTCTCCCTCGCCCCCGAGACCGCCGCGCTCTGCCGCTCCATCGCGCCAACCTTCGCCGAGCTTCCGGTCGAACGCGTCTGGCATGAATGGGAAAAATGGGCCGAGAAATCCGCCGCGCCCTCCCGCGGTCTGCGCGTCCTCGCCGAAACCGGCTGGCTCGCCCATTTCCCGGAAATCGCCGCCCTCGCCGGCTGCCCCCAAGACCCCGAATGGCATCCCGAGGGCGACGTGTTCACCCACACCGGGCATTGCTGCGACGCCCTCGTCCGCGACCCGGACTGGCTCGACGCCCCGCCCCGCCGCCGCCGGCTGCTCCTCTTCGCCGTGCTCCTCCACGACATCGGTAAGCCCGCCACAACCCGTCGCGAGGAAAAGCACGGCCGCCTGCGCTGGATCAGCCCCGGACACGAGGCCGCCGGCGTCCCTCACGCCGAAGCCTTTCTCCGCCGCATCGGCGCCCCCCACGACCACGCGCCCGCCATCACGCCGCTCGTCGCCAACCACATGGTCCACCACCACGGCGGTCCCGACGGACTCGGCGCCAATGCCATCCGCCGCCTCGCCCGCCGGCTCCACCCCGCCACGCTCGCCGACCTCGCCGCCGTCATGCGCGCCGACGCCCGCGGACGTCCTCCGCTCACCGGCGACGACAGCCTCCCTCTGATCGAGCGCCTCCTCGTCCGCGCCAACGAACTCGAGCTCACCGACGCCGCGCCGCGTCCGATCCTCCTCGGACGCCACCTCATCGCCGCCGGCCTCCGGCCCGGCCCCGGCTTCAAACGCATCATCGACTCCGCCTTCGAAGCCCAACTCGACGGCGCCTTCGCCGACGAATCGAACGCGCTCATCTGGTTGAGAAATAATTTGCCGGGCGGACCGAGGCCGCAGGCGTGACACCCGCACGGCACCGCCTTTCCTGATCGTTTCCGTCCAGCCCGTGTGTCGCGCTCCGCTCGACAAGCCCCGCTCGCGGCGCTCATTCCCCCCAACGTCCCTTTTCAACCATGCCCACCCAACTCGATCAGCTCAAAGCACTGACCACCGTGGTCGCCGACACCGGCGACTTCCAAAGCATGAAGGCCTTCGCGCCCCGCGACGCGACGACCAACCCTTCGCTCATCCTCAAGGCCGCCGCCATGCCCGAATACGCGGCGCTCCTCGACAAGGCCATCGCCGACGCCGGCGCCTCCGCCACCACCGCGCAGGTGATCGACCGCCTCCTCGTCGTCTTCGGCCTCGAAATCCTCAAGATCGTCCCCGGCCGCGTCTCCTCCGAGGTCGACGCCCGCCTCTCCTTCGACACCGAAGGCACCATCGCCAAGGCCCGCGAGATCATCTCGCTCTACGAAAAGGCCGGCGTCTCCAAGGACCGCGTCCTCATCAAGATCGCCTCCACCTGGGAAGGCATCAAGGCCGCCGAGGTCCTCGAGAAGGAAGGTATCCGCTGCAACCTTACGCTCCTCTTCTCCTTCGCCCAGGCCGTCGCCTGCGCCGAGGCCGGCGTGCAGCTCATCTCTCCCTTCGTCGGACGCATCCTCGACTGGCACAAGGCCAAGAACCCGACCGCCGATTTCTCCGGCGACAAGGACCCCGGCGTCCGCTCCGTCACCCAGATCTACGCCTACTACAAGAAATTCGGCTACAAGACCGAGGTCATGGGCGCCTCCTTCCGCAACACCGGCGAGATCCTCGAACTCGCCGGCTGCGATCTCCTCACCATCGCGCCCGCCCTCCTCGCCGAGCTCGCCAAGAGCGACGCGCCCGTGGTCAAGAAACTCGACGCCGCCGCGGCCCAAAAGGCCGACCTGCAGAAGGTCAGCTTCGACGAAAAGTCCTTCCGCTTCGCGATGAACGAGGACGCGATGGCCACCGAAAAGACCGCCGAAGGCATCCGCCTCTTCAGCGCCGACATCGTCAAACTCGAGCAGCTCATTACCCAAAAGCGCGGCTGAGTTTTGTTTCTCAATTGTAGGCCCGATCGCTGATCGGGCGCCAGACCAACGGTCTGGCCTGCACAGCCCGGCCCGCCCCACGCGCGCGCCGGGCTTTTTCATTCCGCGACTCGACATTGGTCGTCGGACCCTGGTCATTGGTCGTTTCCCTCCGCGACATCCATGCTCCGCGCCTTCCAGTGGGACCTCGCCCGACAGGTCGAGCGTCTTGATCATCTCCTCGCACTCCTCCCGCGCTACGCGGACTGGGGTTACGAGCGGCTGTATCTGCATCTCGAGGACGCGGTCGATTATCCCTCGCTCCCCGGCGTAGCGCGCGCCGACGCCTACGCTTGGCGCGATCTCGAAAAGCTCGTCCGCGCGGCGGACGCGCGCGGCATCCGCGTCGTCCCCATCGCCAACCTCCTCGGCCACACCCAATACCTCATCAAGACCGAGGCCTGGCGCGACCTGAACGAGCTGCGTGATCCTGTCACCGGCGCCGCGCTGCCCATCGGCCAAATCTGTCCGCTGCATCCGCGCACGCCCGAGCTCGCCGAAAAGCTCATCGGCGACCTCGCCCCGCTCTGCACCGCCGGCGAAATCCACGTCGGCCTCGACGAGAGTTTTCACCTCGGCAAGCACCCGCTCTCCCGCGCCGAGATCGCCGAGGTCGGGCTCGCCGGTCACTTCGCGCGCCACGTCGCGCGCCTGCACGGCATCGTCGCCGCCCGCGGCCTGCGCCTCGGCTTCTGGGCCGACATGCTCGCGCTCCTGCCGGAAGCGATTCCACTCCTTCCGCCACACACCACTCTCTCCGCCTACGACTGGTATTACCATCCCTTCGCGCAGCGGCCGCGGATGGAGTTGTATAATTTTTCCGAATACGAGCTCGCGCCCGCGCTCCGCGCCGCGGGCATCGCCTACTGGGCCTGCCCGATGAACGGCGCCTTTCGCCACGAGGTCGCGCCGGTGTGGGGCGAGCGTCTGCAAAACATCGCCGCGTGGTGGCGCCGCGCGCAGGCCGTGCGCGCCGACGGTTTTCTCGTCACAAGCTGGGAGCCCTACCGCCTCGCGCTCGACACCACCACGCTGATGGACGCCGCCGCCGCGACGCTCTGGCTCGAGCCGCCACGTGGCGACGATCCCGCCTCTCTCCTCGCCGCCGGCCTGCGTCGCTTCGCCGGGCTCGGCGCCGCCTCCGCGCGCACACTCGCCCGCGGCCTTCTCGCCACCGACGCACACGCCTTCGCCGGCAACTCGCGCTGGGAGATCAACACGCGCTGGGACTCCGTCGGTCCGCGCCGCGAAAGCGCCCTGCCCCACTCCGCCGCGGCCCGCCGACTCGCGCGCCTCGCGCAAAGCCCCGCGCTGCGCACGCCTCCGCTCGCCAGCCTCGCCGCGACGTTGCGCTTCCAGAGCTACCTCGCCGCACGAGACGCTTTTGTGCGTCAGGCCGCGAGCCACGCCGCGCGGCTCCGTCGACTCGCCGCCAAACGCGCCGATGTATCCAAAATCCTCGCACGTGCGCAGGAGGCCGCCGTCGCCTTCGCGCTCCGCCTCCGCTCCGCGCGCAAGGATGCGCGCGAAATGTGGATCTGCTCACGACCGGCGGACACATTCGCCGACAGCCAGAACATCGCCGTCCTCGCCGGCGATGCGGCACGCCTCCGTGCCTGGCAAAACTGGCTGCGCGCCGTCGCGCGTCGCCCCGCGCACGCGCGCCGCGCCTCGCCCGTGCTCGGGCGTTGGACGCTGCGTTTCACCGTGCATCACTTCGCGCCGGCGTGGCAGAAGGTCGTCGTCGAGCAACAGCAGCCCGACGGCACGTGGCGCGAACTCTACGGTCGCGTGACGATCGAGTTCCGCGCGCGCGCCGCGCGTCCGCATCCGGCGCAGTTGCGCCTCGAATTCGCCTGTCCCGTCGTCGATCCCGACGCTCCGCTGCGCATCGCGACGCGTTGCGTGGGACAGATCGCGGTGAGCCACATCGAGCTCACCGACGGCGTCGTCACACGCGAGCATCGCCCGCTGCGCACGCGTCACGTGCTCGGCACGCCCGCGCCGACATGCGGCTGGCCGCAAGTCGACTGGACTCGCAACACGGACGAGCTACCGCTCGTGTGGAATTAAGCTCAGGCAAGTCCCGCGCCGGCAACCTCGGTGCGATGCACGCCGCGCGGGCGGTAGCCGAGGGCCTCGGAACAGCCGAGCGTCTCCGCCATCAGCCAGAGAATGCTCAGCCACATCTCGGTGCCTTGCAGGTCGGCTTTGCGACGCGCGATCTCGAAATCGAAGCCGCGGTTCTTCACCCAAAGCTCTAGATATTTCGGCAGGCGCTTCGCCATCCACGCCTCGGCCTCGGCGCGACGGTGCGTCGTCTGACGCAGGCAGAGCCAGAGCGGATGCACGACGTCGAGCACGTTGCAGGCGTTGTCCTTGCCGTCGGCGAAGAAGGCACGGTCGGTCGAGTGACGCAGGATCGAGTCGATCGCCCGCTCCGGATACGGCAGCGAACGGCCGAACTGCGCGTAGGTGCCGCGCGTGAGCCGATAAAAACCGTTCACCGGTTGGAGCAGGCGCTCCTTCTCCGTCGCGCTTCCCCAGAGACCGGTCACCGGATCGCATTTCGCGTCGAGCCACGCGAACAGCGTGTCGAAGGGCGGACGGTGGCCGAAGTATTTCGCGTTCGGCAGCAGGCTGGAGCCGTAGCAATCGATCCAGTCGCCCGCACCCCAGGCGCGATCAGCCCAAGGCAACGAGGCGAGTTGCTTGCGCAAACGCGCCGGCGTGATGTCGGCGGCGTTTTTCACCGGACGCGCGAGCGTGGAGCCGAGGCACTCGAGCGCGTAGTTCACGATCATCGTGTTGTAACGGCGCGTGTTGTCCGGATTGGCATCCACCAGCGGCGGCGCGTCCGCGGGCGCATAGCCCGGCACGTGCTCGGGCACCAAGCCGGTCGCGGGATCCTGAAAATCGCGCAGACGCGTGATCCACTCGGCGCGCGAGTAGCCGGGCGCAACGCGGTCGAACATCGCGGCAACCTCCACCGCGTCGCACCACGGACGCACGCGCAGCGCGGCGCGCGGCACGTTGACGTAGGCGGGCGAACCGTCGCGAAGCTTCGTGCGATACGCGTTCAACACGGCGTCGAGTTCCTCGTTCACGCGTTGACCGAAACGTTCGAGCTTCGATTCGAGCGAACCGGGCGCGCGCGTTTTTTTCCGCATACGCAGCACACGCGCGGGGTTGCCGCCGACGATCGCGTAGTCGGGCACGTCCTTCGTCACGACCGCGCCGGCGGCGATGATCGTGTGGCTGCCGATCTTCACGCCGTCGACGATTGTCGCGTGAGAACCCACCCAGACGTCGTCGCCGATCACGATGCCCTTCGAGGTGCAGGGCTGGTGGTGCATCGGGATGTCGGTGCGCGCGAAACCGTGGTTGAAGGCGATGATGCTCGCGTAGGCGCCGATGCGCACGCTGTCGCCGGTGCGCACGTCGCCGCGCACGGTGGCGAAGGGATTGATGGTGCAGTGGTCGCCGAGCCGCACCGCGCCGGTAATGTAGGCGTGAGCCGCGACGTAGGAACGTTTGCCGAGGCGCAGCGCGTGGCCGGGCGTGCCGGAAATCGCGGCGGACGGTGCGATGAAACACTCGTCGGAGAGCTCGAGGGCCATCGCCTTGGTCAGCGCGCGCTGGTGGCGTTTTTGCCAGGCGCGGTCGGCCGCGGTGGCGAGATGCCAGAACTCCCAGGGGTTGTGCTCGAGGAATTGGCGATGGATCGCCAGCGGGGTGGATTGGGACATGACTTGTATATCGGTCCGCCTCATGAATTCTCCAAGACGGAGAATTGACGCCCAAACTTGTCTTTCTGACGCATGCTTCGCTTTCGCCTCCACAGCAGCCCCGTCCAATCCCTGCTGCTCAACGTGCGGTCGGCGGGGCATTATCATTTCTGCGCGGGGCATCGGGAAACGCGCGAGCCGGGCGCCTTTTTCCAGCTGTTTTGGAGCGTCGCGGGACTGGGCCGAATCCGTGCGGGCGGCCGCACGATCGGCATTCGGCCGGGCAGCGTGTTTCTCTACCACGCCGGCGAGACACACGACCTCGCCGCGGAGGAGACGAGCGGCTGGGAATATCGCTGGCTGACGCTCGACGGCGAACATTCGGGAAACATCGCGAAGCTGTTCCGGCTGCGTCGCGAGCAGGTGGCGGGACCGTGTCCGACGCATTTGTTTGAGGAACTCGACGCCTGCCTGCGCGATCCGACCGCGGCGGGCGAACGGCGGGCGTCGGTGACGGCTTACGAAATCCTGATGCTCGCCTCGCTCGGTGCGGATGCGGGCGTCGTGCGCGATCCCTCCGCGACCGCGGAGCGTCCGGAGACGGCCGCGGCGGCGAAGGCGTGGTTCGACGAACGTTTCGCCGATCCGCAACTCAACGTCTCCGCGCTCGCGGAAAAGCTGCGCGTGCATCGCGCGTCGCTGCATCGCGCCTTCGTGAAGAGCTATGGCGTGGCGCCGGTGCAGTATCTCGCGCGTCTGCGGCTGAGACTCGCGCTGGAGTTGCTCGCGTCGACGCGACTTCCGATCGCGGAGGTGGCGGCGCGCTGCGGGCTGCCGGACAGCGCGTATTTCTCAAAACTCATCGCGCGCCACACGGGCTTCAGTCCGCGCGTTTATCGCGACAGATACAAAAAGACGGTCGCGGGATCGCGGCCGTCTTGAGGAGTGGCGAGAGCGAAACGGCTCCGCCGTTCCGCTACGTTTAATACGATTGGATCAGCGGCTGAGGATCCAGGCGCCGATCGGGCCTTGGTAGAGGCCGAAGACGACGCTGCCGGCGGCGAGGAGGCCGAGGGCAATACCAACCGGGATGGACACGGGTGTGGCGGCGGGCGCGACAGGCTCGGTCTCGCCGGCGGGAAGCGGCGGGCGCCAGGTGCTGAAGTAGGCGGCCTTGATCCAACCGAAGTAGTAGTAGATCGAGATCACGACGCCGACGATGGCGATGCCGAGGAGGCAGAAGAGGCCGGCCTTGAACGCGGCGATGAAGACCATGAGCTTGCCCATGAAACCGGCGAGCGGCGGGATGCCCGCGAGCGAGCCGAGGCCGATGGCGAGCACGCCGGCGAGGTAGGGACGCTTCTTCGCGAAGTCGGCGTAGTGGTCGAGATCCTGATCGGCGTCGTTGTCGCCCGCGACATGGGTCATGACGCCGAAGACGGCGAAGGAGGCGAGCAGGTAGGCGAAGAGGTAGAACCAGATCGCGCCGACGGCGGAGGACACGGTGGGCACGGCGACGGCGCCGACGAGCAGGTAGCCGGCGTGCGAGACGCCGGAGAGGCCGATGAGGCGCTTCACGTTGTGCTGGGTGAGCGCGGCGAGATTGCCGAAGAGGATCGTGGCGCCGGCCATGATCGAGAGCGTGGTGGTGACGAGCGTCGCGTAGGGAGAAAACACATACACGAGCGGGAGCAGGACGGCGAAGCCCGCGGTCTTGGAGGCGACGGCGAGGAAGGCGGTGACGGGAGTCGGGGCGCCCTGATAGACGTCGGGGATCCAGATCTGGAAGGGAACCGCACCGATCTTGAAGGCGACGCCGGCGAGCACGAGAACGATGCCGATGGAGGCGAGGAAGTCGCCCTCGTTGGCGGCGAGAAAGACGCGCACGGCTTCGTAGCTCATCGGGTTCTTCGAGGCGGCAAGGGCGGCGGGGTTGCCCACCACTCCGTAGAGGAGGACGATGCCGAAGAGGAGCATGCCGGAGCTGAGCGCGCCGGTGACGAGGTATTTGAGGCCGGCCTCGAGCGAGAGCGGGTTGGTGCGCGTGTAGCTGACGAGGATGTAGAAGCCGACGGTGACGGTCTCGAGCGCGACGAAGAGGAGGAGGAAGTTGGCCGACTGCGCGAGGAGCATCATCGCCGCGGTGACGACGAGCGTGATGTGGAAGAACTCGATCTTCGGGAGCTTCTGCTTGGCGAGCGCGACGACGCCGAGGAGCGAGACGAGGATCGAGCTGCCGAGGAAGAAGGCGCGGAGATATTGGCCGCTCTCGGAGTGCTGGAGCAGACCGTTGAAGGAGGTCGAGCCGAGGTAGGCGGGCGAGAAGTTGAAGAAGAGCCCGACGAGAAGGCCGAGCTGGCCGACGATGGAGAGGGTCGGGATGAGGGCGTGCTTCTTCTTCGGGAAGACGATCTCGAGGACCAGAAGCAGCAACGCGAGGACACCGAGGGAGATCTCGGGCTGGATGTTCGCCCAGATGTTGTCGGCGGCGGCGGCTTGAAGTTGTTCGGTGGTCATTGGCCGGAAACGAAAGGATTGGAACGCGGGTCGCGGAGCGGCGGCTTACTTGGCGGCGTAGACGGAGATTGCCTTGATGGCGTTGTTCACCGGCTCGGAGAAACTCTTGGGCCAGAAGCCGACGAAGAAGAGCGCGGCGAGGAGAATGAGCGCGGGGAGCTTTTCGCCCCAGTTGAGGTCGACGGGCGGCTTCTCGGCGGCGACCTTGGCGAAGGCCGGCGAGGTTTCGCCGAAGAAGACCTTCGCGGCGGCGCGCAGGCCGTAGATCGCGGAGATGATGACGCCGGCGACGGCGAGCACGGTGTAGGTGGCGGAGAAGTTCCAGGCGCCGACGAAGATGGCGAGTTCGCCCCAGAAGTTGGCGAGGCCGGGGAGGCCGATGCTGGCCATGGTGGCGGCGACGAAGAAGGCGGCGAGGACGGGGGTCTTTTGCGCGAGGCCGCCCATGTCATCCATGTCGAAGGTCTGCGTGCGGTGATAGACGCTGGTCGAGAGGAGGAAGAGGAGCGCGACGGAGAGGCCGTGCGCGACCATCATGAGGACGACGCCGCCGGCGCCGATGGCGTTGAGCGAGGCGATGCCGAGGAAGGCGTAGCCCATGTGCATCACCGAGCTGTAACCGACCATCTGCTTGAGGTCGCGCTGGGCGATGGTGACGAAGCCGATGTAGAGGATGTTGCCGCCGACCGCGAGGAAGGCGAGCCAGCAGGCCCACTGCGAGGCGCCCTGCGGGAGAAGCGGAACGGCGAACTGGACGAGGCCGTAGAGGCCGAACTTTTTCAGCACGCCGGCGTGGAGCATGGCGGCGGAGCTGGGAGCGGCGCCGTAGCCGAGCGGAGCCCAGGTGTGGAAAGGGAAGAGCGAGACGAGGATGCCGAAGCCGAAGAGGAGGAGACCGAAGATCGTCTTCTGCTGCGGGGCCTCGATCGTGCCGTGGAGGAGTTCGAGACGCAGGGTGAGGAAGTCGAAGGTCTCGGCGCCGCTCTGGTGGTAGATGGCGATGAGGCCGAGGAGGGAGAGCATCGCGCCGAGCGTGAGATAGATGGTCATCTTCATCGCCGCGTAGCCGCGGTCGCGTCCGCCCCAGACGCCGACCATGATGAAGGAGGCGATGAGCGCGAACTCGTGGAAGAAGTAGAAGAAGAACACGTCCATGCTCGCGAAGACACCCATGAGGCCGCCTTGCATGACGAGGAGCAGGCCCCAGTAGAGGGCGGGACGCTCGGCCTTGGACTGGAGGGCGTAGAGACCGGCGGCGAGACCGACGATGCCGGCGAGGACGTAGAGCGGGAGCGCGATGCCGTTGAGACCGAACTTGAGGGCGATGCCGAAGGCGTTCGCGAGACCGGTGTCGTATTTGGTCACGAACTGGTAGCTCGCGGCGTTCGCGGCGTCGAACTTGCTCCAGAGAAGGAGCGCGATCGCGGCGGGGATGGCGAAGCCGAGGCCGGCGATGAGCTTGCGGACACCGAGCGGCGCGGGAACCAGAAGGAGAAGCGCGGCGACCAGAGGCGCGGCGATGGAAAGGAGAAGGTAGTCGGGCACGGCGAAAAGGGAACGGAAGTCGAAGTTCGGGAAACGTTGGTCGGCGTATCCGGGCTTAGCGGGTGGCGAGGAACCAGAGGAAGACGGCGCCGCCGAGGAACCAGTAAACGTAGGCGTGGAGGCTGCCGGTGTGGAGAGCACGGGTCGCGAGGCCGACGAGGCCGGTGCCGCCCGCGACGATGCCGCGGATGATGGCGCCGGAGATCAGCATGAAATCGATGCCGTTGAGGAGGAGGGCGAAGCGCTGCTGGATCTTGGCGACGTAGAAGTCGTAGACGGCGTCGAAGAACTTCTGGAGCGCGGCGAGACCGGCGAAGGCGCCGGGGGCCTTGCTCTGGAGCGTGTCCTGCGCGGCGGGCTTGTAGAAGAAGAAGGCCGCGCCGGCGCCGATCACCATGACGGCGAGGGAGACGAGGAGGATGGTGGTGTGGGCGGCGCCGTGGGGATGCGCGATCTGATTGAGCACGCCATCGAAGCGGCCGCCGTAAAGGGCTTCGTAGCCGCCGATCACGGAGAGAACGGCGAGGACGATCAACGGGAGGGTCATGCTGATGCCACCTTCGTGGGCGTGGGAGGCGTCGTCGGTGCGGGGCGCGCCGAGGAAGACGAGTTTCCACATGCGGACCATGTAGAAGGCGGTGAGCACGGCGGTGAGCACGAGGATGGCGAAGACGGCGGTGTTGTTCTTCATCGCGAGGTAGAGGATCGCGTCCTTGGAGAAGAAGCCGGCGAGGCCGGGGAAGCCGATGATCGCGAGCACGCCGAGCGTGAAGGTGAAGAAGGTGAGAGGCATCTTCTTCGCGAGACCGCCCATCTTGAAGATGTCCTGCTCGTGGTGGCAGCCGTGGATGACGGAGCCGGAGCCGAGGAACATGAGGGCCTTGAAGAAGGCGTGGGTGGTGAGGTGGAACATCGCGGCGCCGACGCCGGCGGCGAGGACGACCTCGTGCGTCTCGGCCTCGCCTTGGGCAACCTTCAGCGAACCGAGGCCGAAGGCGGCGACCATGTAGCCGAGCTGCGAGAGCGTGGAGTAGGCCAGGACCTTTTTGATATCGCTCTGGGTGATGGCACAGAGCGCGGCATAGAGCGCGGTGATCGCGCCGACCCACATGACGACGCTGAAGGCGGAGGGGGCGAGGGCGAAGAGCGGCTCGATGCGGCAGAGCATGAAGATACCGGCGGCGACCATCGTGGCGGCGTGGATGAGCGCGGAGACGGGGGTCGGGCCTTCCATCGCGTCGGGGAGCCAGACGTGGAGGGGCATTTGCGCGGACTTGCCGACGGCGCCGCAGAAGAGGAGGAGCGGAATGCCGGTGGCGAGGGCGCCGGCGACGGGCGTCTGCAAGGCGGCCAGTTCGCTCAAGTTGACCGTGCCGTAGGAAGCCCAGCAGGCGATGATGCCGAGGAGGTAGCCGAAGTCGCCAACGCGGTTCGCGATGAAGGCCTTCTTCGAGGCGGCGGCCGCGCTCGCCTTGTGATGGAAGTGATTGATCAGGACGTAGGAGCTAAAACCGACGAGCTCCCAGAAGATGAACATCATGAACAGATTGTCGGCGAAGACGATCCCGAGCATGGAGAACATGAAGATCGAGAGTCCGCCGAAGTAGCGGGCCTTCGCGGAGTCGTCGTGCATGTAGCCGAGCGAGAAGACGTGCACGCAAAGACCGACGACGCCGACGATGGAGAGCATCAGCGCGGAGAGGTCGTCGAACTTGACGCCGAGCGAGAGCGTGAAGCCGCCGAGGGTGAGCCACTCGGCCGAGGCGTCGAAGCGGTGACCGCCGAAGGCGAGGTAGAGTCCGCCGGCGGCGACGAGCGCGGCGGTGAAGGTGGAGACCAGCGCGGCGACGTTGCCCTGGCGGCGCATCGAGAGCGCGATGATCGCGGCCGAGGCGAGCGGCAGCAGAAGCACGAGTTGGGCGATCTGGGTCGGGTTCTGGAACATCGGTCGGAAAAGGGACTGAGGAAAGGTGTGAAAGGGTGCGGTGGCGGACGGGGCGCGGGGCGGGCTTAGCGGTTGCCTTTGTGGTAGCCGATCTTGCGACCGTGCTTCGGCTCGACGGGGACGGCGAGTTCGCGGATGGCCTCGACGAGCGCGGCGAGTTGCTCGTCATGGGCGCCCACGAGGGCGTCGAGTTCGGCGAGTTTGGCGCGAAGGGTCTTGTGATCGACCATGAGGGCGCGGAGTTGGACGAAGGCGCGCACCACCGCGATACCCATGCGGGTGGCGGCGGGACTCTTCAGGACATTGGCGGCCTGGATGGCGCCGTGCTCGGTGAAGGCGTAAGGAAGGTGTTGTCTATTACGCTGTTGCGACACACCGGTCGCATTTTGCGACCGGTGTGTCGCAACCCCCTCAATATCAACAACTTCCCGTCGAGCAACGATGAGCTCGGAGAGCTCATCCCGCGTGAGCTGGAAGGCAAAATCCTCCGGGAATTTCTCCGCGTTGCGTTTCACCTGCTCGATCAGGCGCTTGGTCGGCACCTCGTAGATCGCGGCGAGGTCGGCGTCCAGGAGCACGCGCTGCCCCCGGAGCACGAGAATTCGGCTCTGGATGCGCTCGGCGGGGACGACTTCGGAGGCGATGGACACGAGGGAAACGACGAAACGGAAAAGGCGCGGGGCGGGATCAGTTCTTCAGGGCGTTGAGCTGTTCGACCTGCACGGTCTGGCGGCGGCGGAAGAGCGCGACGATGATGGCGAGGCCGACCGCGACCTCGGCGGCGGCGACGGTCAGGATGAAGAAGACGAAGACGTTGCCATCGAGCACGCCGTTGAAGCGCGAAAAGGCGACGAGGGCCACGGTGCTGGCGACGAGCATGAGCTCGAGGCACATGTAGATCACCAGGGTGTTCTTCCGCAGGAGCACGCCGAAGAAACCGACGGCGAAGATCACCGCGCTCAGGTAGAGATAGGAATGCAGCGAGACTTCGAAGGGCCCGGTGAGGGCGGCGAGCGGAAGGGCGGACATGGCGGAAAGGGATGCGGCGGCGAGGCTCATTTGGCGTCCTCCACGGCGGTTTTATCGAACTTCTTGCTGAGCACGATCACGCCCAGCATGGCGATGAGAAGGAGGAAGCCGACGATCTGCACCGGCAGGAGATAGACGGTGAAGAGCTGCTCGGCGTAGGCGCGGAGGCTGTTGCCGACGACGGGCACCTCGGAGGCGACGACGACCTGACCGTTGCGGGCGAAGGACACAAGGCCGGTGACGAGAAGACCGCCCGCGACGACGGAGGACAGGATGGTCGGCTTGGTGAACTTCTTCCGTTCGCCGGCCGGCACATCGAGCAACATGATGATGAAAAGGAAGAGGGCGACGACCGCGCCCGCGTAGACGAGCACCATCAGCACGGCCAGGAGGAAGGCGTCGAGGAGGACAAACAGGCCGGCCACGCCGACGAGGCTGAGGAGGAAGCAGATCGCCGAGTTGACGGCGTTCTTGTTGAACACCACGCCGAGGGCGCAAGCCACGGTGAGGATGGCGAAGAGGTGGAAAAGGACGTCGGACATGGACGGAATCGGGAAAAGCGGAGGATGATCTTACAGAAGCGGACGAAGGGAACGAAGGGGCGGAGCTGGAAAGTGCTGCGGGAAGAGGAGCGTCGCCGGCCGGGTCTTGGTTAACTTCGTTTCCTTCCGTGGAAACTTAGTGGTGGCCTCCGTGGGCGGCGGCCTGCTCGGCGGCCTTTTTCTTGTCCCACTTGAAGTGGGCGTCGGGGAGCGTGCCGCCCATCTCGTAGAGCTTGGCCTTGTTGTGCTTGAAGTCGTCGCGGGTGTAGCCGGAAATCGAATACGTGTTTTGCAACCAGATCGCCTCCTCGGGGCAGACTTCCTGGCACAGGCCGCAGTAGATGCAGCGGAGCATGTCGATCTCGAACTCCTTCGGGCGTTTCTCGACGTGCGCGTTGGGATCGTCGGCCGGGATCTCGCCGGGCGTGATGCGGATGGCCTTGGGCGGGCAGACGAATTCGCAGAGCTGGCAGGAGACGCACTTCTCGCGACCGTTGGGATCGTAGACGAGCGTGGGCGCGCCGCGGTAGCCCTTGGGAATCTCGGGACGGACCTCCGGATACTCGAGGGTGATGGGCTTGCGGAAAAGGTGCCGCAGGGTGGTCTTCAACCCGCCGACGATCTGCGGGATGTAGGTGCGCTCGAGGAGGGTGAGCGGTTTGCGTTCGACAGGGATGACGGCCATTGGGCGGAGAGGGTCGAAAGGTTTACTTGGTCAGCAGGGCGATCGCCACGGCGTAGAAGATCAGGTTGCCGATCGAGAGCGGCAGGAGCTTTTGCCAGCCGATCTTCATGACCTGGTCGTAGCGGAAGCGCGGGAGGGTCCAGCGCACCCACATGAAGAAGAAGATCATCGCGAGGACCTTGCCGACGAAGATGCCGATGCCAAGGAGGCCGGTGACGATCGGGAGATGCGCGACGCCGATGAGCGAGGCGAAGTCGGCGAGCGTGACCCAGGGGAGCGGGTTCCAGCCGCCGCCGAAGAGGAGCATGAAGATCGCGGAGCCGACGATCATGTGGCAGTATTCGGCGACGTAGAAGAGCGACCACTTGAAGGCGCCGTATTCGGAGGCGAAGCTGTTCACGAGGTCGGCCTCGGATTCGACGGTGTCGAAGGGCGCGCGGTTGGTCTCGGCGAAGAGGGCGACAAGGTAGACGAAGGCGGAGACCGGCATGATGAAGCCGAACCAGAGGCCGCCGACGAAACCGGGCTGGGACTGGAACTCGACGACGCGGGCGAGACCGAGCGTGCCGTGGAAACTGCCCGCAGCCTCGCCGGCGAGCGGACCGTTGATCCAGAGGAACACGGGGAGCACGGAAAGCGTCATCGAGAGCTCGTAGGAAATGAGCTGCGCGGAGGCGCGAACGGCGCCGAGGAAAGGATACTTCGAGTTGGAGGCCCAGCCGGCGAGGATGACGGAGTAGACGCTGAGCGAGGAGATGGCGAAGACGGCGAGAATGCCGACGTCGACGTTGGCGAGGATGAGCGGAACGACCTTGCCGGCGGCGTCGAGGTAGGCGCCGAAGGGAATGAAGGCGACCGTCGTGAGGGCCGGGATAACCGCGAGGATGGGGGCGGCGACGAAGTAGAATTTGTTAACGTGGGCCGGGACGATGTCCTCCTTGAACATGAACTTGCCGCCGTCGGCCGCGAGTTGGAAGAGGCCGAGCTTGCGGAGAAAGCCGATGCCGGGAATCCACGCGAGGATGGGCGCGATGGTGCGATTCGGACCGGGACGATCCTGGATCCACGCGGCCACCTTGCGCTCGGCCATCGAGCAGGCGGCGGCGATGGGGAAGAGCACGAGGATGACCGCGAGGCCTTGGATGATCAGGCGAATCCAGTGCGGGATCTCGAAGTAGAAATCGAACATGTCGGAAGCGGAGATTTAGGCGGTCGGACGAATCGGGAGGATCGGACGAAGCGGCGATATCAGGCGGCGACCGCGGAAGCGGCGGGTTTGTAGTGGAGCGTCTCGCCCTCGACGAAGGGCAGGCCGGCCCAGGCAGAGGAGTCGAGGACCACGCCGGTGTCGGCGATGGACTTGTAGGAGAGGCCGGCGAGCACGGGCACCGAGGCGGCGAGCGTGGACCAGAGGCCGTGGACGTCGCTCGCGAGCGGGGCGCCACCGACGGCGGCGAGGAGCTTGGAGAGGGCGACGAGGTCGTTGGTCGAGCCGGCGGGGCCGGGGACGGCGGCGGCGAACTTCTGGATGCGGAACTGCTGGTTCACGAAGGTGCCGGCCTTCTCGAAGGTATGGAGCGTGGGGATCACGACCTTCGCCGCGGCGCTCGTGGCGTTGGCGTGGGTGCCGAGGTAGATGATCGAAACCTTGGCGAGCTGCCCGGCGCTGAGGCCGGCGGCGGCGAGGTCTTCGCCATGAGTGAGAACGGTCTTCACCTTGCCGGCGTCGATGTCGGCGGCGAGCTGCGTGAGCTGTGCGGCCGGGAGCTGGTTGATCAGGCCGGTGACGAGCGCGCCGCGGACGTTCGGATTGCGGTCGGCGGAGATGAGGAGCTTGTCGCCCTGCGCGGTGCGCGCGACGAGCGAGGGCTGCACGCCGAGCTGGTCGGCAAGTTTCTTGAGCGCGAACTGTTCCTCGACGGAAGCGCGGCCGGAGCCGACGACGGCGACGGAGCCGGCCTTGAGGAGCTCGGCGGCGGCGTTGATCGCGATGTCGATGGCGGACGGGGCGCCGTCGACCTTGACGCCGTCGACGAGGCGGTCGGGCGCGGCAACCTGCTTGTAGAGCATGCGGCCGGAGTCGGGCATCCAGGTGTCGTTGACCTCGTCGTTGCGACGCGGGGTGAGGCGGTAGATGACGCCTTCGCGCGACCAGACGACGGCGTTCACGCCGACGGAGGATTCGATGTCGATGGTGTTGGTCTGCTTGAGGAACCAGACACGCATCTTGAAGCGGAAGTCGGTGCTGGTGAGCGCGCCGACCGGGCAGATGTCGACCGTGTTGAGCGAGTAGTTGTTCTCGAGCTTCTTGCCGGGGTGGCAGGTGAGGGTCGAGTAGCTGCCGCGGTCGACGAAGCCGAGGACGTCGTCTTTGGCGATCTCGCGGCAGAAGCGAATGCAGCGGGAGCAGAGGATGCAGCGCTCGTCGTCGAGGGTGACGCGCGGACCGAGCTGGGTGCGCTTCGGCTTCACGTTTTTCTCCTCGATGAAGCGCGAGTAGCCGCGGCCGTAGCCGGTGGCCTGCTCCTGGAGCTTGCACTCGCCGGCCTGGTCGCAGATGGGGCAATCGAGCGGGTGGTTGATGAGGAGGAACTCCATCACGCCCTCGCGGGCCTCCTTCACCATCGGCGACTGCGTCTTGATGTGCATGCCGGGGGCGACGTTGGTGCCGCAACCGATCTGGAGACGCGGGATCCAGTTGATCTTCTGCTTGCCGGTGGCGGGGTCCATGACCGGCTGCTTGGTCGCGGGGTCGACGGCGGGCATGCCCATCTCGACGAGGCACATGCGGCAGTTGCCGACCACGGAGAGCTTGGGGTGGTAGCAGTAGTGCGGGACGTCCTTTTTGAGGAGCTTCGCGGCCTCGATGACGTTGGTGCCCTTCGGCACGGCGATGTCCACGCCGTCGATGTTGACGGTCACGAGGTCGGGTTTGGCAGCGGCGGTCATTGCGGAAAGAGGAAGGGACGGAAATTTAGCCCACGAAACACACGAAAAGACACGAAAGTCGGAATCGGCGGATCGGGCGCGTGGGCTTGGTTTTCGTGTTATTTCGTGTGTTTCGTGGGCAACAAATCAGACGAGTTGGCGACGGTCGGCGGGGAGCGTTTTCTTGGCCTCGGCGTAGGCTTCGAACTCGTCCTTGAACTTGATGAGGAAGCTCTGGGTCGGCCACGAGCAGGCCTCGCCGAAGGCGCAGATGGTGCGGCCGGGGATCTGGTCGGCCACGCCCTTGAGGAGCGCGGCGTCCTCCTTGCGGGCGGCGCCGTGGACCATGCGCGAGCTGATCTTCTTCATCCAGAGCGAGCCTTCGCGGCAGGGCGTGCACTGGCCGCAGGACTCGTGGGAGTAGAAGGCGTTGATGTTGGCGAGGGCCTCGACCATGTTGACGGTGTCGTCCATCACGATGACGCCGCCGGAGCCGCCCATGGAGCCGATCATGGCGAGCGAATCGAAGTCCATGGGGACGTCCTCGACGCCCCAATCGTAGTCGACCATCTCGGAGCCGACCTTGCGCTTGCCCTTATAACGTTCGCCGAAGCGGAGGACCTTGGCGGAGGAGCCGCCGGGGATGACGGCCTTGAAGGTGCGTCCGGGAAGCGGGCCGCCGCAGACGTCGTAGAGGAGCTGGCCCATCGTGATCTTGCCGGCCTCGAACTCGTAGTAGCCGGGACGCTGGACGTGGCCCGAGACGCAGAAGATGCGGGTGCCCGTGTTGTTGGGCGTGCCGGTCTTGGAGTAGGCCTCGCCGCCGATGTCGGCGATGTGGCGGACGTGGCAGAGGGTCTCGACGTTGTTCACGATCGTCGGGCACTGGTAGAGGCCGAGAACCGCGGGAAAGTAGGGGGGCTTGATGCGGGGGTTGGCGCGCTTGCCTTCGAGGGACTCGATGAGGCCGGTCTCCTCGCCGCAGATATAGGCGCCGGCGCCGCGGTGGACGTAGATCTCGCAGGAGTAGCCGGTGCCGAGGATGTTTTGGCCGACGAAGCCCTTGGCCTTCGCCTCGGCGATGGCGCGCTCGAGAATGCGGGCGCCCTCGGGCATCTCGCCGCGGATGTAGATGTAGGCCTGCTTAACGTTGTTGGCGAAGCAGGCGATCATCGTGCCCTCGATGAGTTGGTGGGGGTCCTGGTGGATGATGTAGCGGTCCTTGAAGGTGCCGGGCTCGGATTCGTCGGCGTTGACGATGAGATAGATGGGCTTGCCGGACTTGCGGTCCACGAGACCCCACTTCACGCCGCAGGGAAAACCTGCGCCGCCGCGGCCGCGCAGGCCGGACTTTTTGACCTCGTCGATGAGCTCGGCGGGCGGACGTTGGACGGCCTTCTTCAGCGTCTCGTAGCCGCCGTGGCGCAGGTAACACTCGATGTCGTTGGTGTAACCGGGCTCGTCGATGTGCTTGAAGATGACGCGGGTCTGGGCGGGTGCGGGCATCGGGAAATTCGGGATCTGCGGTTCGGGTTTAAGGTCTCGCGGGCGGGGGCCGTTCACTTGCGGGCGGCGGCCTCGGCGCGGATCTGCGCGGAGAGCTCCTTGGCCTTGGCGACGTCGACCTTCTCGTGGAGGACCTCGTCGATGAGGACGACGGGGGCGGTGCCGCAGGAGGCGAGACACTCGACGAAGTCGACCGTGACCTCGCCGTCGGGCGAGACGGCGCCGAGGGTGGTGTTGAACTCCTGCTGGAAGGTCTCGCAGGTCTTGTAGCCGCCGAGGAGGGCGCAGGAGAGGGTGCGGCAGACCTTGATGTGGCGGCGGCCGATGGGCGCGCGGCGGAACATCGGGTAGAAGGTCACGACCTCGAGGACGTTGATGGGCTGGATCTCGAGCTTCTGCGCGATCCAGAGGATGGCCTCCTCGGAGATGTAGCCGGCGTCCTCCTGGACGAGGTGCAGGAGCGGCAGGGTGGCGCTGCGCTTGACCGGGTAATGCGTAATGACTTCGTCGATACGCTGGAAGGTTTCGGGCTTGAGATTCACGGAGAGCTAAAGGGAGAGGAGGATGGGTCCACGAAACACACGAAAGGACACGAAAGTCGGATTCGGCGGTTTGGGCGGCGGCTTGGTTTTCGTGCTATTTCGTGTGTTTCGTGGGCAATCGAATCGGTCTTGGGAGGCTTAGCGGTCGCACTCGCCCATCACGAAGTCGAAGGAGCCGAGGATGGCGACGACGTCGGAGAGGAGGATGCCGGTGCAGAGCTTGGGAAGGATCGACAGGTTGCAGAACGAGGGGGAGCGGATCTTCATGCGGTAGGGCACGCCGCCGCCCTTGCTGACGACGAAGAAACCGAGCGCGCCCTTCGGATTCTCGGCCTCGAAGTAAACTTCGCCGGCCGGCATCTGCGGCCCCTCGGTGACGATCATGAAGTTGTTGATGAGCTCCTCCATCGAGGTGAGCACCTTGTCCTTGCGCGGGGCGAAGATGCGGCGGGCGTCCTCGGCATACCAGGCGCCGCCGGGGAGGTTCTTGATCGCCTGACGAATGATGCGGACGGACTGCTTCATCTCCTCGCCGCGGCAGAGGTAGCGGTCGTAGCTGTCGCCCTTGGTGCCGACCGGGACGTCGAACTCGTATTGTTCGTAGCCGGAGTAGGGCTTGTCCTTGCGGAGATCGAGCGGGACGCCGGAGCCGCGGAGGTTGGGGCCGGTGAGGCCGTAGGCGATCGCGTCCTCCTTGGAGATGACGCCGACGCCGACCGTGCGATCGGTGAAGATCTTGTTGCGGGTCAGCATCTCGAGCATCTCGTCGAGGATGGGCAGGAACTGGTCGCAGAAGGCGAGGACGCGGTCGGTCCAGCCCTCGGGGAGGTCGCGCGCGACGCCGCCGATGCGGGTGTAGCTGGTGGTGAAGCGGGCGCCGGTGAGCTCCTCGAAGAGTTTGTAGAGCTTCTCGCGCTCGGTGAACTGATACATGAACACCGTCCACGCGCCGGTATCCATGGCGAAGGCGCCGAGGCCGAGGAGGTGCGAGGAGATGCGCGCCATCTCGGAGATGATCACGCGGATGGCCTGGCAACGGGGCGGCACCTCGAGGTTGGCGAGTTTCTCGACCGCGATGGCGTAGGCGACGTTGTTGGCGAGGGGCGCGAGGTAGTCCAACCGGTCCGTGTAGGGGACGAACTGGTTGTAGGTCATGTTTTCCGCGATCTTCTCGTCGCCGCGGTGAAGGTAGCCGACGATCGGATCGCACTTGGTCACGATCTCGCCGTCGAGCTCGAGCTGGAGACGGAGCACGCCGTGGGTGGAGGGGTGCGAGGGCCCCATGGCGATCGACATCTTCTCGGAGACGAGCTCCTGGGAGGCGTCCGCCGCCTTGGTGGCGTTGTCGGGGAAGGCGTATTCGGTGGGCACGGAAATTTACGGTTTGAGAGTTATGATCCAGTTTTCCCGGGCGCTCAGAGCGTATCCGGTTTCTCCTTACGCTCGTCCCAGCTCTCGTCCTTGGCGCGGGGCTCGGCCTCGGTGAGGTTCATCTCGCCGACGGAGGCGACGAAGGGGCCGCCGACCATGGGCACGGGCTTCGCGGTGACCCCGGTCAGCGTGCCGACCTCGGCGTCGGGCAAGGGAACCTCGATGCCGGCAAGCGGGAAGTCCTTGCGCAGCGGGTGGTAGGGATAGCCCTCCCACATGAGGATGCGGCGGAGGTCGGGGTGCTTCTCGAAACGGATGCCGAGGAGGTCGTAGGTCTCGCGTTCGTGCCAGTTTGCGGCGGGCCAGAGCTCGACGACGCTGGGTGCGGCGGGCTCGGTGTCGCCGTCACAGGCGGCGACGACGCGGACGTAGTTGTGATGGCGGGTCGAAAAGAGATGCCAGACGACGCTGAAGCGAGGGGAGGCGTCGACATCCCAGTCGATGCCGGTCACGTCGACGAGGAAGTCGTAGCCGAGTTCGTCCCGGAGGTGGCGAAGCACGGCGACCGCGTCGGCCAGGGGCACGTCGACGGCGGGATGATCGCCGCTCGGGCGCGGGGCGACTTGGGCGAATTTGCCTTGGAGAGCGGAGACCACTTCGGCGGGCGCGGTAGACATTGTCGGCGGAAAGAAGGCGGGTTGAACGAGGCGTGGGATCTGGGCCGGCGGGCGAGGCTTCGGGCGGCGGCGCGGATCAGGCCGACTTGAGCAGCTCGCGGGCGGCGGGCTGGCGGCGGATTTTTTCCTGCATCTTGATGAGGGCGTCGAGGAGCGCCTCGGGCCGCGGAGGGCAGCCGCTGACGTAGACGTCGACGGGAACGATACGATCCACGCCCTGGAGCGTGGAGTAGCTGCGATACATGCCTCCGGAGGAGGCGCAGGCCCCCATGGCGATGACCCACTTCGGCTCGGCCATCTGGTCGTAGATGCGGCGCACGTGGGGGGCCATCTTGTAGGTGACGGTGCCGGCGACGATCATGCAGTCGGATTGGCGCGGGGAGAAACGCATGACCTCGGCGCCGAAGCGGGCGATGTCGAAGCGGGCGTCGCCCGAGGCCATGAGCTCGATGCCGCAGCAGGCGAGGCCCATGGGCATCGGCCAGATCGAGCTGCTGCGCAGCCAGTTGATGACCGCGTCGGCCTTCGTCACCACGAGCGTGTCCTCGATCTTGGTGTTGTAGGCGAGATCGGTGTTTGAAGTTACCATGGTCGTGATGCGTGCGGGCGAAGGAAAGTCGTGGGTTGGTCGTTCCGTAAAAGGAGAGAAAGAAGCAGTCGCGTCCGGGCGCGCGCAAGCAGCATTTCCCGGGCTAATCATGTGCGACAAGCGAAGCCGGGGCCCGGAATCGCTCCGGACGATTTTCGCCGTTGACCTCGACGAAGCGGCCCCGCTTGGCTGTCCCTTCATCTTTCGGCGAAGGCTCCCCGGAGTCGGCGGCGAGAGACCCAAAAGTCTCGGAGAGGTGGCAGAGTGGTCTAATGCGCACGCTTGGAAAGCGTGTGTAGGGCAACCTACCGAGGGTTCGAATCCCTCCCTCTCCGCCATGTTTTCAGAGAGGCCCGGGCCGAAAAGCCCGGGCCTTTCGCTTTTTTACTTCGCACGGCGGAATGCCGTTCCGCCCCGGTTTCGTCGCCAATGAACACGTTTCTTAAGCGTGTGCAGGAAATCTCCGGCATCTTCGTCCCATCCATCTTTGGGCAACCGTCCCGAAGTCCAAGCGAGCAACAAGCACGCAACCCGCCGGCAATAATGCGCGGGGAAACTCCAAAGCCCGCCCCCGAGCCACCTCCGCAATCCCGCGTTGGGGGCCCTCAAACGCCCTCCTCGCCCGCTCGTATTTCACCGTTTCGTGCTTATCTACGATGCCGGCGTCCTCGGCATCCGCCGCCGGGTGCTCTTTTCGCTTTTTCAATGCCCCCTCCTGTCGCGCCCATCCCCTCCCCCGCCCCGTCCCGGCTTCGACGCTTCCTCTCGGTCACCGCAGCCCTGCTCGCGCTCGCCGGCCGCGCCCCGGCCCAAGACGAACCCCCCGCCACCACGACGGACGAGGCCGCCGCCCACGCATCCAAACCGCCCGTCATCACGCGCGACGAAGCGCGCGCCTTGGCCGCCGCCGAACTCCCACTCTGGCGCGAGCGCATCGCCGCCGGCCGCCCGCGCGTCGCCTTCACCGCCGACACTTGGAAAACTCTCCGTGCCCGCCACGCCGCCGCCGAGGGCCGCGAAAAGGAGCTGTTCGACGCCGTCATCCGTCGCGCCCGCGCCGACGCCGCGCAACCCGTGCAGCCCTACCGGCCACCCGAGGAATGGGTTTCGCCCAAGGTCGCGCTCCTCTCCGCCCAGGCCGAGCTCTGGCAACGCGACATCGGCGACGAGTTGGTCAACTCCAGCCTCGCCCTCGCCTTGGTCGACGATCCCGACATCCGCCGTAAAATCCTCGAGACCGTGCTCACCGCCTGCGCCTACCCGAGCTGGGGCCTGCGCTCGCGGCGCATGCACCTCGCCGCCGCCCACCTCTCGCGCGGCATCGCCATCGCCTACGATTGGCACCCCGACCTCTGGACCGAAACGGACAAGGAAACCATCCGCTCCGCGATCCGATACCACGTCGGCGACATCGCCGACGGTCTCCACGGCAAGGCCTTCTGGGCGACCTCCTATCACAACAACCACAACCACGTGAGCGTCTCCGCGCTCGGCCTCTGCGGACTCGCCTTCCTCGACGACATCCCCGAGGCCGCCGAATGGCTCGCCGGCGCGAAGCTCAACTTCGAACGCGCCATCGCCGCCTGCAACGCCGACGGCAGCACGCTCGAGAGCTTCTCCTACTGGGCCTACGCGCTCGATTTCATCGTCCAGTTCATCGAAGGCACCCGCCACGTCGCCAACACCGACACCCTCTACCGGCACGACTTTCTCCGTCACGCCATCGGCTACCGCATCCACGGCTCCACGCCCGGCTTCAAGGGGCCGCTCCCGTGGGGCGCCACCGGCGGCTCCGCCGGTGCCTCCGCCGCGCTCTACGCCCTCGCCCGCGAGTATCGCTCCACCGAAGGCCAGTTCCTCGCCACCTCCCTCCCCGTCGGCGCCAACCCCTGGCAGGCGCCCTGGCTCGATCCCTCGCTCGCCGCCACCACGCCCGCCACGCTCGATCACCACGCCAACGTCGTCGACATCGTCGCCTCGCGCACCGGCTGGACCACCCGCGACTACCTCCTCTCGATCAAATCCGGCCTCAACAACCGCAACCACGGCCACCTCGACGCCGGCGCCATCGCCCTCGCCTACGGTGACGAATGGCTGCTCACCGCCCCGCGCTACGGTCAGGGCAAACGCGACGGCACCGGCGACTACTGGAGCCGCAACGACGGCCGACGCTGGAACTACTTTTCCACCACCACCGAGGGCCACTCCACCCTGCTGATAAACGGCAAGAACCAGCGCTTCGACAAAGCCGCCCGCGGCGTGATCGACCTTTTCAAAAGCGAAGGCGACTGGTGCTGGACCGGCGTCAACCTCTCCGAAGCGTATTCGGACACCAAATACATCCGACGCGACGTCCTCCACCGCCGCGGCGACTACATCCTGGTCTTCGACGAGGCCTCCCTCGCCGCCCCCGGCACCGTCGAGTGGCTGGCCCAGGCGCTCCCCCCCAAGATCGTCGCCGAAGGCTCGAGCCTGCGCATTGCCGGCAAAGGCGGCTCCCTTGAATTGCGCGCGCTTCACCCGCGCTCCGCCGTCTTCGCCCCGCGCGCCCCGACCGCGAAACATTACGATCTCCCCAAGAGCCGGCTCCAGACCTACGCCCTTCGCCAAGAGGGCAGCACGGCCCGCTACGTCGTCGCCCTGCTCCCCTCCCCCGCCGGCAAACACAGCCCCGTGCACGCTCTCTCCGCCGAGGAAACCGCCGAGGGGTTTCTCATCGCCATCGATGGCGAAGGATGGACCGATCGCGTAAGCGTCGGCGCGAAAACCGCCCGAGCCACCCGCGCGTTCGCCGACAACCGAAGCACCGACTCCTTCGAAATCACACGCCCCTGAGCCACCCGCTCCCGGCGTCGCGCGGCTCCAGTATCGGCTTGCCCACAGGTCCGGCTCGTCCCGATGAGTTGCGTCTTGTGAGCCCCGACCTCCTCGCGCTCCGCGCCAACCTCGCCAAATGCCTCCCGCCCGTCGATCCGGACGAGGCCGCGGCCTTTCTTGCCACGCAAAGCTCCACGGGGGACTGGCCCGACATAGACTACGCCGACACGCGCCGCGGACGCTGGGATCCTCGCAAGCACCTCGAACGCACGCGCACGCTGGCCCTGCATTGGCACGACAGCGGCGATCTCGCCCACCTCGCCGCCGCGCTCGCCGGCCTCGAATCCTGGCTGCGCCGCGACCTCCTCTCCGACAACTGGTGGCACAACGAGATCGGCAACCCGCGCCTCGTCGGCGAAATCCTCCTCACGCTGCTCGGCCACGTGCCCGACGAACTGCTGCAGGCCGCGCGCCCGCTGATGAACCGCGCCACGCGCGAGGCCGCCTGGACCGGCGCCAATCTTCTCTGGATTTCGATCAACCGTCTCTTCATCGGCGCGCTCTACGCGGAGGAAAAATTGATCGCGGACGCCATCGCCGCGGCGCTCTCCGAGATTCGCGTCTCCTCGCCTGGCGAGGAGGGCGTCCAGGCCGACTTTAGTTTCCACCAACACGGCCCGCTTCTCCACAGCGGCGGCTACGGCGCCTCCTATCTGCACGAGTGTCGCGTGCTCCTCGAGGGCGTCCACGGCACTCGCTGGCAACCCGACCCGCGTTACCACCAGATCCTCGCCCAACTCCTCCTCGACGGCACCCGCTGGATGATCCGCGGCGGCGACTACGACCCGAGCTGCCGCGATCGCGAAATCACCCGCCCCTGGGTGCCGCTGAAATCCTACGTCGACGTCGCGCGCTTCCTCGCCGAGGCCGTGCCCGCGCGCGGCGACGAGTTGCGCGCTTTCGCCGACGCCCTCGCCCGCGACGCCGCGCCCGGACCGCTGGAAGGCAACCGCCTGTTCTTCCGCTCCGACTTCATGGTGCAGCAAAGCGCCGCCGCCGCGATCTCCGTGCGCATGCACTCCGCCCGCACCCTCCGCGCCGAGTGCTGCAACAGCGAGGGCAAGCGTTCCCACCGCGTCGCCGACGGGCTCACCGCGCTCATGAAAACCGGCGCCGAATACCGGAACATTTTCCCGGTCTGGGATTGGCAACGCCTCCCCGGCACCACCTGCGCGCAGCTCACCGGTATCGAGTCTCCGGATACGGTCAAAGCCGCCGGCCGCAACGACTCCGCCGGCGGCGTGAGCGACGGACGCTTCGGCGCCTGCACCCAACTGCTCGAGAACGAGCACCTCGCCGCCCGCCAAAGCTGGTTCTTCGGCCCCGAGGGCCTCGTCTGCCTCGGCGCCGGCATCCGATGCGAAAAACCCGTCCCCGTCGCGACCACGCTCGACCAAAGCTTGCGCCAGGGCGCGGTCAAATGGAACGGCTCCCCCGCCTCGCTCAACGACGGTCAACACACGCTCGCCGACGCTCGCTGGCTGAAGCACGGCCCGTGGGGCTTCGTCCTCCCCTCCCCCGCGACGCTGACGGTGAAACTCGCCACGCAAAGCGGTGCGTGGAATCTCGTCGGTGACGGCTCCGGCGAGCCCGTCGCCCAGGACGTCTTCACCGCGTGGATCGACCACGGCGAACGACCGACGAACGCCGCCTACGCCTACGCGGTGATTCCCGACGCCGACCGCGCCACGCTCGACCGCGCCGCGGCCGCCCCCGCGTGGCAGATCCTCGCCAACGACACCCGCATGCAGGCCGTCTGGCGTCCCGGCGCCGGCTTGTTGCAGGCCATGTTCTTCGAGGCCGGCGAACTCCGCTGGGGCGAAGGCTGGACGCTCCGCGTCGACCGCGAGTGCGCCGTCATGGCCGTGCGCGACGCCGGCGCCGAATGGCGTATCTACGTCGCGGATACGCGCCAGACCGCCGATTCGGTCGCGATCAAACTCACCGCGCCCGACGGCCAAATCCTGCTCGACCGCACCGTGCCCCTGCCCGACGGCGGCCAACGCGGCGCCACCGTGCGTTGCCTCTGACCTCGTCGACGCGGACGCGCCACTCCGCCGACAGCCCCATCCTTTGCCTTTGCCCCGACGGGATCGGCTCGCGCAGCCTCTCCGGTCCAAGCATGTCCCGTCTCCCCTTCACCCTCGAAAAAACCGCACCCGGCACGCGCGCCCGCGCCGCTCGATTCCTCACCGCACACGGCGAGGTGCGCACGCCGGTATTCATGCCGGTCGGCACGCAGGCGACGGTGAAGAACATGACCGCCGACGGTCTCCGCGTCCTCGGCACCCAGTGCCTGCTCGCCAACACCTACCATCTGCTGCTCCGCCCCGGCCCCGAGGTGTTTAGGAAATTCGGCGGCATCCACCGCTTCATGGGCTGGGATCGCCCCGTCCTCACCGACTCGGGCGGCTTCCAGATCTTCTCCCTTCCCGGCGACCGCAAGATGACCGAGGAGGGCGCGACATTCCGCAGTTACGTCGACGGCGAACTCCACCACCTTTCGCCCGAGTCCAGCATCGCGATGCAACGCGCCATCGGCAGCGACATCATGATGGTGCTCGACCAGTGCATCCCCTCGACCGCGGACCACGCCACCACCGAGGCCGCCATGCACCTCACGCACCGCTGGGCGGAGCGCTCATTGCGCGCGCGCGGCGACTCGCCCCAGGCGCTCTTCGGCATCGTGCAGGGCGCGTGTCATCGCGATCTCCGCCTGCGCAGCGCGGAGTATCTGCGCAAACTCCCCTTCGACGGCCTCGCCATCGGCGGCCTCGCGGTCGGCGAGACCGACGAGCAACGCTACGAGTTCACCGGCATCGCCACCGCCGAGTTGCCCGAAAACCTGCCGCGTTACCTCATGGGCGTCGGCACGCCGATCGACATCCTCGAGGCCGTCCACCGCGGCGTGGACATGTTCGACTGCATCATTCCCTCCCAACTCGGCCAACGCGGCACCGCATTCACCTCGCACGGCCGCATCCACCTTCGCCGCTCCGCCTACAAGTTTTCCGATCAAGCGCTCGACGCGCGTTGCGATTGCCACACCTGCCGCACGCATCCGCGCGCCTACATTCACCACCTGATCAAGAGCGACGAAACCCTCGGCTGGCAGCTCGTCGCGCACCACAACATCGCGTTTTACCATCGCCTCATGGCCGAGATGCGCGCCGCCATTTTCGACGGCACCTTCGTCGCCTATTACGAGCGTCAACGCATCGAACTCGTGCGCGACGACGAGGACAATCCCGCCGTCCACCCCGCCCCCGCGCGCGTGCGCCGCGCCCCGCGCCTCGGCGACTACGAGATCCACAAATCGCCGTTCGGCGACTTCTCCAGCATCCGCCAACTCAGCTCGGGCGAGATCATGCACTCCGTCTCCGCGCCGGAGGACGAGGCCAACCGCCTCTACGTCGAGCAATCCCGCCTCGCCGAACGCCTCCTGCGTCGCGCGCCCGATGACACCGCGCCGCTCGTCGTCTGGGATGTCGGCCTCGGCGCCGCCTCCAACGCGATGGCCGCCCTCCATCGCGCCGAAGCCGAGCTCGCCCGTCTCGGCGCCGACGCGCTTCGTCCGCTGCACATCGTGAGCTTCGAGCGCGACCTCGACCCGCTGCGACTCGCCGCGCGATACGCCTCGCATTTTCCGCATCTCCGCCACGCCGCGCCCGGCGCCCTGCTTCGCGACGGACGCTGGCGGCATGCGGAGGGCGTAGTCGAATGGGAACTACGCCACGGCGATTTCCTCACCGAGTTCGAGGCGTCGGCGGCGCCGGATCTGATTTTCTACGACCCCTTCTCGGCCAAGACCGACACCGGGCTGTGGGCCTCCGAGGTGTTCGCGCGCGTGCGGCGCCACTGTCTCGCCGGCGGCCGCGCCGCGGAACTCTACACCTACTCCGCCGCCACGGGCGTGCGCGTGGCGCTGCTGCGCGCGGGCTGGTTCGTCGCGGAGGGCGTCGGCACCGGACCAAAGACGAGCACGACGGTCGCCTTCGCGGAGCGTCCGCAGAACGAGACGCGCCTGCTCGGCGCGGAGTGGCTCGCACGCTGGCGTCGCAGCGGGGCGAAGTTTCCCGCCGATCTGCCCGAAGCGGAACGTCCCGCCTTCGAGCGCAGCATCGAGACGCACCCGCAGTTCGCCTCCTGACCGGCGCAGGAGGGCCGCCACCTCTCCAAAAACAAAAGGCCGCCCGTTCGGGCGGCCTTGAAACTCAAACGCGCGGCGTCGGCGCTCAGGCCTTCGGGCCGCCCTGCGCGAGCTTGCGGGCGCGGAGGCGGAGGCCGTTGAGGCGGATGAAGCCGGTCGCGTCGCTCTGGTTATACCAAGACTGCACGCCTTCCATCGACGCGATCTTGTCGTCGTAGAGCGAATACTTCGACTTGCGGCCGCAGGTGATGATGTTGCCCTTGTAGAGCTTCAGGCGGACGGTGCCGGTGACGTATTTCTGGCTCTCGTCGATCATGGCCTGGAGCATCTCGCGCTCGGGCGCGAACCAGAAGCCGTTGTAGACGAGCTCGGCGTATTTCGGGATGAAGCCGTCGCGGAGGTGGAGCACCTCGCGGTCCATGGTGAGCGACTCCACCTGGCGGTGGGCGTGGATGAGAATGGTGCCGCCCGGGGTCTCGTAGACGCCGCGGCTCTTCATGCCGACGAAACGGTTCTCGACGAGGTCGACGCGGCCGATGCCGTGTTTGCCGCCGAGCTTGTTGAGCGTCTTCATGATGCCGCCCGGGGTGAGCTTCTTGCCGTTGATCGCGACGGCGTCGCCCTTCACGAAGTCGATCTCGACATACTCGGGCTTGTCCGGCGCGTCCTCGGGGGCGACGGAGAGCTTGAACATGTCCTTGTTCTCCTTGGTGGTCGGGTCGAACCACGGATCCTCGAGGATGCCCGCCTCGTAGGAGATGTGGAGAAGGTTGCGGTCCATCGAATAGGGCTTCTTGAGCGAAGCCTCGACCGGGATCTTGTGCTTCTTGCAGTAGGCGATCATCTCGGCGCGACCGGGGAAGAGGGAGCGATATTCCTCCATCTTCCAGGGCGCGATGATGTTCAGATGCGGGGCGAGCGCCATGTAGGTGAGCTCGAAGCGGCACTGGTCGTTGCCCTTGCCGGTGGCGCCGTGGGCGACCGTATCCGCTTTTTCCTTACGGGCGATGTCGACCTGCGCCTTGGCGATGAGCGGGCGGGCGATCGAGGTGCCGAGGTAGTATTGGCCCTCGTAGATCGCGTTGGCGCGGACCATCGGGAAGATGTAGTCCTTCGCAAACTCCTCGACGAGATCGAGGGTGTAGTGCTTGGAGGCGCCGGTGGCCTTGGCCTTCTTGTCGAGGCCCTTGAGCTCCTCCTCCTGGCCGACGTCGGCCGCGAAGGTGATGATGTCGGCGTCGTAGGTCTCCTTGAGCCACTTGACGATGACGGAGGTGTCGAGGCCTCCGGAGTAGGCGAGAACGATCTTCATGGGAAAACGTCGGTTCTGAGCCCGGGCGCCGGGGCGGGCAAAGCAAAAGACGCTCGTCCTCCGTGCCGGAACAGCACCCCTTGTCGGCAATCAGGCATTCGTCCCACCCCATGTCGGCAAACGACACATCTTGAGTCGGGACTGTGTTACCGCCGTCCCGGGGTGGCATGCTAGATTGGGATAGTCCAACCCCACCTAACAACCCTACCTCCCCGCCATGTCCTCCTCCCGTCGCCTTCCCGCTCTTCTCGTCCCCGCGGCCCTGCTCGTGACCGCCGTCGCGCCCGCGGCGCAAGCCTCCGGCATCGTGATCGATTTTTCGGGGACGCAATATGACGACAACTTCACCGAGACCGCCAACGCCGGCCTGCTCAACGCGAGCAACGGCGTGCTGACGATCTCGAACAGCAGCTCCGCGGCCGGAGTCGCGCTCTACAACGACGCCTTCCCGTCCGTCAGCGTCGACCAGTTCACGGTTTCCGCCGACGTCAGCTTCGGCACCATGGCCACCAACAGCCTCAACGGAAACAGCATCGGGTTCGTGACCAACCTGAGCTCGCTCGAGGGAGGCAACGGCTTCGTCACCGTTTTCCGCGTCCGCACCCAGAGCGGCGTCAGCTACGCGGACATGCGCGTCTTCACCATCACCTCCGAGGGCGCGCTCGGCGGTTCGGCGATCGCCACGGCGACTCTCGGCGCATCCGACTTGGCCACCGCCTTCGCATCGGGCACCTTCTACAAATTCCAGGTGGAGGTGAACCTCGGCACGCCCGGCACGATCGAATTCAACGGCTCCATCCTGAATTCGGCCGGCGACTCGATCATCGGCACCTTCTCGACTCTCAGCGCCGCCTACGCCGGATCCGATCAACCGACCTACGTCGGCCTTCGCCTCGGCACGCAGGGGCAGACCATCACCACGGTCGACAACTTCACGCTGACCGCGGCCATCCCCGAGCCCTCCGCCTTCGCCGCACTCGCCGGCCTCGCGACCTTCGGCCTCGCCGCCACGCGCCGCCGCCGCGCCGCCTGAGCGCGGGTCGACGCGGCGAGCGAAGCGATCCTCTCGATCCTTCTTCAAAGCGGACCCGGTTTCGGGTCCGCTTTTTCTTTGCCCGCCGCATCACCTCCCTGTCGCACCGGCGCGGCGGTGCTCGCGCGGCGAGCGCCCCGTCGCCTTTCGGACCCAGTGCGAAAAATGAGCCGGCGACACGAAACCCAGCTCGTAGGCCGTCTGCTTGATCGGGCGGCTCGCGTCGGCCAGCGCCGCGGTCGCCGCCTCCACCCTCCGCTTGTGCAGATAGCCGCGCGGGGTCAGTCCCGTCGCCCTCGAAAACAGCCTCTCCAAGTGTCCGACGCTGACGCCCGCCTCCTTCGCCAACGTCGCCTCGTCGAGCGGTTTCGCCCATTCCTGCCGCTCCAGGCGCCGCAACACCCCCGCCACCCGCGGATCGATGCCGCGCAGCCGAATCGGCCCCGCGCCCTCCGCGCTCACCGCGCGCAAATAACCGGATACCCAACGTGAAAACACTCGCTGCAGCTCGAAAAAATCCTCGAACCCGCAGCCCTGCCGCCAGAGATCGACATGCGCCGCCGGAAACCGCCGGGCGACAAACCGCGTCAAGGCCCGTCCCGCCGTCAGCAATCTCGGATAACGGGTCGACGGAAACACCATCGGCTGCGTCACCAGCGATTCGCCCGACGGCCACTCGAGCCGAAAGTTGACCGACAGTATCCGCGCGTCGGCGGAAAACATCTGCTGAAAGGTCTCCGGCCCCGCGAACAACCATTGGCCGGCCCCCGCGCGCCACGTCCGCCTCCCCTGGCGCACCTCCGCGGTCCCCGCCGTCACATGCCACGCGCACAGGTGACGCCGGTCGGAACGCAGCGAGCGGTGCTCCGGCTTCACCGCCCCCTCGTAGCACCAGGCGAGGCGGGCTTGCAGCAAGGTCCAGTCCTCCACCGTGAGTTCGGGGATCTCCGCCTCGGTTTTCATGCCGAAAACAGACAACTTTTTGAGCAAGCCTGGCAAGCATCGCCGATTGTTCCCCGTCCCATGGGAACCATGCTCGTCGCCATGACCCCCTCCTCTTCCGCGTTCCACGAAGAACCCGCGCGCCGGCTGCCCGTCATCGACGAGGCCGACGTGCTCGTCGTCGGCGGCGGCCCCGGCGGCGTCGGCGCGGCCGTGGCCGCGGCGCGCAACGGCGTCCGCACGATCCTCCTCGAGCGCTTCGGCTCCTTCGGCGGCACCTGGACCTCCGGCCTGCTCAGCGCGATCATGCCCTTCCCCTACGTGCGCGGCATCTTCGCCGAGGTTTCGGAGGCGCTGCAAAAAGCCTCCTCATGGGCGGGCTGGAGCTCCGAATACGGCGCCGGCGCGAGCTACGACGTCGAGACCGCCAAGGTCGTGCTCGACCGACTCGTGACCGAGGCGGGCGTGATCCCCTATTTCTTCACCCACGTGGCGGACGTCATCCGCGAGGGCGACCGCGTCACCGGCGTCATCGTCGAGTCCAAGGAAGGCCGTGCCGTCATCCGTGCGAAGATGGTGATCGACTCCTCCGGCGACGGCGACGTCTGCGCCCGCGCCGGCGTGCCCTTCGCGCTGGGCCGCGAGAAGGACGGCGCCACGCAGCCGATGACCATGATCTTCACCATGGCCGGCGTCGACACGCCGCGCGCGCAGGAAAGCCGCAGGACCGACCCCAGCGCCGCCAAGGCCTGGCAGGCCGCCAAGGCCCGAGGCGAGGTCGACGTGCCGCGCGAGGACGTGCTCTACTCGCCCAATCCCCGTCCCGGCGTCTGGAACTTCAACGCCAGCCGCATCGTCGGCAAAGACGCCACCAAGGTCCGTGACATCACCGAGGCCATGATCGAGGGGCGCCGGCAGGTCGCGCAGATCGCCGAGTTCATGCGGAAGAACGTGCCCGGCTTCGAGAACGCCTACGTGCAGGAGACCGCCGCGCACATCGGCGTGCGCGAATCACGGCGCATCCTCGGCGACTACACCATCGGCGCGGACGACATCACGAAGGTCCCCCCCTTCGACGACTGCATCGCGCGCGGCAACTGGTTCATCGACATCCACAGCCCCACCGGCGAAGGCACCGTGCGCGTCCACCCGCCGGCGGGCAAATGGTATGAGATCCCCTACCGCAGCATCCGCCCGCGCGGACTCGAAAACGTGCTCGTCGCCTCGCGTTGCATCGACAGCACGCACGAGGCGCACGCCGCCATCCGCATCACCCCGCAGGTGATGGCCATCGGCCAGGGCGCCGGCACCGCCGCCGCGCTTTGCACGAAACAGGGTCTTGCGTCGACTCGCGCGCTCGACGTCGCGCTCCTGCGCTCGACGCTTCGCGAGCAGGGCGCGTTTGTCTGAACCGCCCCGCAACCCTCGCCCCTCGCGGCGGGACGGCCCGCGCCCGTCCCGCCCGTATTCGCAAGCGCCCTACAACCCTCAGGAACGCGCCGAGCGCGGATTCTCGGTCTTCAACCGGACCGTCGCGAGCGACTCGGGCGCGGCGCGAAACTGCCGCTGGAACTGCCCGGGCGTCATGCCCGTGATCCGGCGGAAGACCTTGGTGAAATGGATCCGGTCGGAGAACCCCGACCGTTCGGCCGCGTCGTCGATCAGCGCACCCGGCCGACGCAGGATCTCGCGCGCATGGTCGATGCGCGCCTGCCGGATGTAGGCCGCGAGCTCGACGCCCATGTGCTGCTTGAAGCGGCGGCTGAGGGAGTCGGGGTGGCAGCGCAGGCGGGCCGCGAGGTGCTTCACGTTGAACGGCTCCGAAACGTGTTCCTCGATGTAGCGCAGCGTCTCCTTCACCACGTAGGGCTGCGGCGTCGCGTCCGCCGCCGGCACGTAACGATCGAGAACGCCGCCGTTGGTGAGCACGACCTCGCGATACCAGTGGGCGGATTCCTTCAGCGTGCGTTGACGCGTGGTGAAATCTACGTGCACGAGCCCGTAGCGGTGCTTGTAGCCCTCCTGCCACTCGAAGTTGTCGAGCAGCGACCAGGCGAAGTAGCCGCGCACGTCCACGCCCTCGCGGATCGCGCGCCGAAGCTGCAGGAGATAGCCGATCATGAAGTCGATCCGGTTGCTGTCGTGCACCCGCCCGTCGTGCGCCACCATGTCGGAGCAGGAGACGCCGTTCTCGGTGATGACGATCGGCAGTCCGTAGAGCTCGGCCAGAAACTTCGGCCCCCAGTAGAGGGCCTCCGGCGTATGGCGCCAGTGATAGAGCGACTCCGGATGTCCGGGCGCGACGGGCGCCTTCACCGGATCGCCGTCCGGCCCCGCCCTCACCGCCTCGCCGTGGAAGATGTTGCACCCGTAGAAATCGAGCGGCTGACGAATCACGTCGAAATCCGACGCCGGGGTCTTCGGCACCGCCGCGCCGTAGACGCGCAGCCCCTCCTCCGGATAGCGGCCGAACACCACGGGGTCGCTCCACCAGCGGTTGTTCCACACGCCGTCGGGGTAGACCGCGTGCGTGGCGCGACGCGCCGCCTTCACGTCCTCGATGCCGTCGGTGGCGGGCGGATACACCGTGCCCGCGGAGGTCCAGCCGACCCTGGGCGGCCGCTTCGCGCGCTCGCGGATCACCTGCGTCGCCCGGCCGTGCGCGAGCAGCGCGTGGTGCCCGGCGAGCAGCACCTCGGGAAGGTCGAGCCTCAAGCCCGGCGCGTGTTCGCCGCTCGCGTAACCCAAGCCGATGAAACACTGCGGTTCGTTCAAGGTCGCCCAGTTCGTCACCCGGTCCGACAAACGGTCGACGACCGCGCGCGTGTATTCGGAAAACCACTTCGGGCTGTCGGGATTCAACCAGCCCCCGCGCAAGAACAAGGCGTAGGGAAAATCCCAGTGATAAAGCGTGACCCAGGGCTCGACCCCGGCCTCGAGCAGCCGATCCACCAGACGGTCGTAGAACCCGATCCCCTTCGGATTCACCCGCCCCACGCCTTCGGGGATCACCCGCGGCCACGAGATCGAAAACCGGTAGGCCCGGAGGCCGATCTGTCGCATCAATCCGACATCCTCCTCGACGTGGTTGAAATGGTCGCAACTCACGCGCCCGTCGTGGCCGCTCCAGATCTTTCCCCGATGCCGCACAAACATGTCCCAAACCGACGGCCCCTTGCCGTCCGCGTCCCAGGCGCCTTCGATTTGATAGGCGGAGGTGGCGGCGCCCCAGGTGAATTGCGCGGGAAAACTCATGGGCAAATGGTCGGGTGATCGCGCCCGCAAGACAAACGGGCACCCCAAGTTCTGGCAATCTTGTGCAGGATGCCGACACCGCTTTTGAGCGGCGTCTCCCGGGTAAACGCAATCCCGGCGACAACCGCCATCATCAGCAAACGACAATATCCAAGTCGGCAGGCGGCTAACGGTCCCGGCGCCCTTCTGTTATCTTCGGCTTCCCCGCTCCACATCCCGGAGCCCCGTCCTCCCCGTTTGTCTTCCGCCATGACTCCTCCCGATTCCTTCCCTCCCGGCTTCGTCTGGGGCGCGGCCGCCGCGTCCTACCAAATCGAAGGCGCCTGGGACGCCGACGGCAAAGGCGCCTCCGTCTGGGACATGCTCGCCCATCAAAAGGGACGCGTCTGGGAAGGACACACCGGCGACGTCGCCTGCGACCATTATCGCCGGCACCGGGAGGATGTCGGTCTCATGTCCAAGATCGGTCTTCAGGCCTACCGGCTCTCGGTCTCCTGGCCGCGCGTCCTTCCCGAGGGCGTCGGCGCGGTCAACGAGGCCGGGCTCGGTTTCTACGACCGCCTGGTCGACGAACTGCTCGCCGCGAAGATCACGCCCTGGGTCACGCTCTTCCACTGGGATTTTCCGTATGAGCTTTTCCTGCGCGGCGGCTGGCTGAATCCCGACAGCGCGAAGTGGTTTTCCGAATACACCGCCGTCGTCGTCGACCGCCTCTCCGACCGCGTCTCGCACTGGATCACGCTCAACGAGCCGCAGTGTTTCATCGGCCTCGGCCATCTCACCGGCGAACACGCGCCCGGGCTGAAGCTCGGCCTGCGCGAGGTTCTGCAGGCCGGCCACCACGCGCTGCTCGCGCACGGCCTCTCGGTGCAGACGATCCGCGCCCGCGCCAAGACCTCGCCGATCATCGGCTGGGCCCCCGTCGGCTCGGTGCATTACCCGATCACCCCGACCCCGGAGAACATCGCCGCCGCCTACTCCGGCATGGATTCCGTGTGGCCGGAGAATTGCTGGAACAACCGCTGGTGGGGCGACGCCCCCGTCCTCGGCTCCTACCCCGAACAGGGGCTGCGCGCCTACGGCGCCGACGCCCCGCGCTTCCGCGACTCCGACTTCGACATCATCAAGCAGCCCCTCGATTTCTACGGCTGCAACATCTACTCCGCCACGCCCACCCAGGCCGGCCCGAACGGCGAGGTGCGGGTCGCCCCGCTGCCCGCCGGTTTCCCCCACACCCACTTCCTCTGGAAGCGCACCGACGACGCGCTCTACTGGGGCGCCAAGTTCCTCCACGAACGCTACAAACTCCCCATCGTCGTCACCGAAAACGGCCTCTCGCTCAACGACTGGGTCTGCCGCGACGGCGCCGTTCACGATCCGCAGCGCATCGACTTCCTCCACCGCTATCTCCTCGGCCTCCACCGCGCGATGCGCGACGGCGTCGACGTCCGCGGCTACTTCCACTGGTCGATCATGGACAACTTCGAGTGGGCCGAGGGATACAAGCACCGCTTCGGCCTCATCCACGTCGACTACGAAACTCAGGCGCGCACATTGAAGGACTCCGCCCTCTGGTATCGCGACGTCATCCGCAGCCACGGCGCCAATCTCTTCCCCTCCGCCACGCCTTCGTCCCCGACTTCGGCGCCCGCCTCGCGCAACGCCGGCTCCCCCGCCCTGGCCGCCACCTGAACCGACTCCCTTCGACCCATGAACCTCCCCCGTCCCCTTCGTTTCGCCCTCGCCGCCCTGACGCTGCTCGCGGCCCTCCACGGCGCGCGCGCCCAGACACCCGCGCCGGTCTTCATCCCCACCTCGGAAAACATCGCCGACCTCGTCACCGAAAAAGGTCCGCGTCTCTCCCTCGACACCTCCGGCGCCCTGCGCGTGGAGTTCCCCGGCGGCAACGACTACCCTGGGGTCAACTTCCCCGTTCCCGCCGCCGGCCTCGATCACTCCGCCCATGCCGGTCTCGAGATCGAGCTCACCAACCTCGGTCCCGCCCGGCTCAACCTCAACCTGCGCGTCGACAATCCCGGCGATTGGCGAAAGTCGCCCTGGAACACCGAGAACGTCTGGATCGGCGCCGGCGAAACCAAGACGCTCAAGCTCACCTTCGGCCGCTCCTACGGCCGCGCGGGCTTCGCCCTCGATCCCGCCCGCATCACCGCGATCAAGTTCTTCGCCGCCCAGCCCAAGGAGACCTCGACCGTCCTCGTCAAGGCCCTCCGCCCCTTCGGCACCGGCGCCTCCGCCACCCAGGCCGCGCCGGCCGTCCGGACCCTCGCGAGCCCAAGTCCGACCGCCGGCGGCACCGTTCTCTTCGACCCCGCGGCCGTCTCCGACACGAGCCGCTTCCTCACCGGCGAGGGCACGCAGGTTTCCCTCGCTCGCGACGCCTCCGGCTCTCCCGTGATCGAGGCCGTGTTCCCCGCCATGAGCGGCTACCCGTCCTTCGACTTCCCCAAGTCCGGCGCCTTCTGGGATCTCTCCGGCTTCGCCGGCATCCAGGTCGAAGTCTTCAACTCCGGCGCGCACCCGGTCGTCTTCGCCCTCCGCGCCGACAACGCCGGCGACTGGCGCAAGCAACCGTGGAACGTCGAGCAGGTGCGCATCGCCCCCGGCGAAACCAAGACGCTCAAGGTCACCTTCGGCCGCTCCTTCAACAATCCCGGCTACGCCTTGGACGCCTCCAAGATCACCGTGATCAAGATCTACGCCGCCAACCCGACCAAGGGCGCGACGCTTCAGATCAAAAAACTCTCCGCCTTCGGCTCGCCTTCCGCCACGCCCTCCTCCGCCGGCTCCGCCCAAGGCGCCTCGCCGGTCGCCGCCGGCCAGGACGCGACCTACTCGCCGTCGATCACCGGCGAGTTGATCGATCTCGCCAAGCCCCAGCCTCTCGCCGGCTTCCATTACTCCGACTCCTCGGCCTCCGTCGAGGACGGCAAACTCAAGGTCGTCTTCTCCGCCGGCGCCAACTACCCGAACATCCAGTTCCCCATCCCCCGCGGCGGCTGGAATCTCTCCGCCTTCGACCGCGTCGAGGTCGAGATCACCAACCCCGGCCCCAAGACCGTCACGCCCCACCTGCGCGTCGACAACCCCGGCCACTGGAAGGACGAGCCCTGGAACACCCAGCGCCTCGGCATCGGCCCGGGAGAAACCAAGACGCTGACGCTCGTCTTCGGCCAGGACAACGGCGCCCCCGGCTTTCCGCTCAACCCCGCCCGCGTCAGCGGCATCCAGCTTTTCCTCGTCAAACCGAAACAGGACACCCCCCTGATAATCTCGGGCGTGAAGGCCGCCGGCAGCCCGGCCGACGCCGCCAACCGCCTCTCCTTCACCAAACCCGAGGACCGCCACATCCCCGTGCATCCGCCCGTCTGGCTCGGCCAGCGCCCGCCCGTGGAGGGCGACTGGGTGAAGACGCTCGACGAGAACTTCGACGGCTACGCCCTCAACACCGACCGCTGGAACACCCGCTTCCCCTGGGACGGTCCCCAGCCCGGCCAGTTGCAACGCTACTCGCCCGACAACGTCGAGGTCGTCGACGGCATCCTCACCCTCCTCGTCGAGAAGAAGACCGGCCACGAGAACAACGATCCCCGCCTCCCCGCCCGCGACTACACCTCCGGCCTCGTCACCACCTTCGACAAGTGGTCCCAGCGCTACGGCTACTTCGAGGCGCGTATCAAGATTCCCTATACACGCGGCCTCTGGCCCGCCTTCTGGATGATGCCCGACCGCGGCCGCGACTCCGGACTCTCCATGTGGCAACGCCGCGACACCGGCGCCGGCGCCATGGAAATCGACATCATGGAAATCCTCTCCGAATGGGGCCCCGGCCGCAACAGCGTCGCCGTCCACTGGGACGGCTACGGCGAGGAGCACAAGCAGTGGGGCACCTCCCAGATCTACTTCGGCCCCACGCCCGACGGCTGGCACGCCTTCGGCCTGCTCTGGGAGCCCGGCAAGCTCACCTGGTTCGTCGACGGCAAGAAGACCGCCGAGCTCGTCAGCGAGCGCGTCAGCAACGTGCCCTCCTACCTGAAGCTCAACGTCCAGCTCGGCGGCTGGGCCACCAAGGACGTCGACGACGCCAACCTCCCCGCCGCCATGCAGGTGGACTACGTGCGTGCGTGGCAGCTGCGTGGAACCCGCTAAACGCCCCGGCTTCCCCTCCTCCCGCGCAATCCGCTTTCTTGTTGCCCCGCCACCCTCCCGTCACCGCCATGCACCCCTCGTTCACCTCCCGTCGAGGCTTCACGCTCATCGAGCTGCTCACCGTCATCGCGATCATCGGCATCCTCGCGGCCATTCTCATCCCCACCGTCGGCAAGGTCCGCGAATCCGCCGCCAAAGCCTCCTGCGCGAGCAACCTCCGCCAGCTCGCGCTCGCCTCGCTCACCTACGCCAGCGAAAATAAGAACCGGCTGCCGCCCCGGACCGGCTGGCCCATCCCCCACCTCATCAACCAGACCGACTGGACGAACAACTTCGCGCCCTTCGTCGGCAAGGCCAGCCGGCGCGAGATCCTTTACTGCCCCGGCCCGCTCAAAAATTGGCGCAACGCCGAATACAACTCGGAATACCATCCCGAAACCGGGCACTACGGCACCTACTGCTACTTCGGAGGCATGCCGCTCGAGGGCGCGGCCAACGCCGCCTTTCAGGTGAGCACGCCCATCTCCCGCACCACCAGCTACCCGCCCCGCATGAGCCTCTGGAGCTGCCTCACCTTCCGCGGCGGCGCCGGCACCTACTTCGGCCACAGCGGCGGCAACATCGCCGGCGTCGTCCAAAGCCAGAACACCGCCCTCGTCGACGGCTCCGTCCACTGGGTCGGCGGCGACAAGCTCATCGTCTACAAGATCGAGAACAGCACGCCGTTCTACGGCCTCGGCAAGTAGCCCGGTCCTCCAGCCGACACGCATCCCTCCCTCGCCGTCCGGGCCTCCGCGACCTCGCGACGGCCAGGCCCGGGCGCGGCTCCGTTCCGGACCGCGCCCGCCCGTTTCCACCGCCCTCCTTTCGACCTTTTCCATGAGCGCTCCCGCCACCACACCAGCCCGCCCCGACGCCGCCGACGCCGCGGCCGGCCCGAACGCGGGCGACTCCGCCGAGCGCTACCGCGTCGGCACCCTGCGCTACACGCGCGCCGGCCTCGTCACGGTATTCCTCTACCTCCTCTGGGGCGACTTCTGCTTCACGCTCATGGAAACGGTGGTGCCGAGCATCCTCCCGCTGAAGTTCAACTCCATCGGCGCGCCCAACTGGGCCCTCGGCCTGATCCTCGTCACCATCCCCAACATCATGGCGGCGACGATCAACCCGATCATCAGCTTCCGCAGCGATCGCTTCCGCAGCAAATGGGGCCGTCGCATCCCCTTCCTCGCCGGCGCCACGCCCTTCCTCGTCTTCTTCCTCGCCCTGCTCGGCTACTCCACCCCCATCGGCCGCTGGGTGCACTCCGCGCTGCTCGGCGGCGCCGTCTCCGAGGTCACCGTGATGCTCGTCGTCATCGGCGCGCTGATGATCTGCTTCCAGTTCTTCAACCTCTTCATCACGTCGGTCTACTACTACCTCTTCAACGACGTCGTCCCCGCCGCCTTCCTCGCGCGCTTCATGGCCCTGTTTCGCGTCGTCGGGACCGGCGCCGGCGCGGGCTACAATTTTTTCGTCCTCAAATACGCCGAAAGCCACACCCAGGAGATCTTCCTCGGCGCCGGCCTTCTCTACCTCGTCGCCTTCGCCATGATGTGCTGGAAGGTCCGCGAGGGCGACTACCCTCCCCCTCCGCCCTATGTCGGCGAGGAAAAGAAAGGCTTTCGCGCCGCGCTCCGCACCTACGCGACGGAGTGTTTCACCCACCGCTTCTACTGGTTCATCTTCCTCGCCAACGCCTGCGTCGCCATGACCTGGGCCTCCGGCTCCTACGTCCTGCTCTACCAGACGAAATATCTCGGCCTCGACTTCGGCTTCATCGGCAAGGTCGCCGGCGCCTGCAGCATCGTCTCGCTCATCCTCCTCTACCCCGCGGGCATCCTCGCCGACCGCGCGCATCCGCTGCGCGTCATGCGCCTGGCCGTGACGCTCCAGGTCGCGCTCGGCCCGCTCGCGATCGGCTACGCGATGTTCCGCCCCGCGCTCTCGCTCGAACAGGCCTCGTGGATTTTCATCGCCTGGAGCGCCATCAGCATGCCCGTCGCCACCCTCTACAACGCCGCCGAACTGCCGGCGTTGATGAAACTCTTCCCCGCCGACCGCTACGGACAGTTCTGCTCCGCCAACGCCCTCATCCGCTCCGCGACCCTCATCGTCGGCGGCCTCGCCTGCGGATTCTTCCTCGATCTCACACGCCGCCTCCATCCCGACCCGGCCTACTGCTTCCGCTTCCTCCCCGTCTGGAACCTCTGCTTCCAAGGAGGCGCCGCCCTCTTCCTCCTCCTCGTCAGCCGCGAATGGAACAAACTCGGCGGCAAGGATCGCTTTTCACCGCCGACTCCTGCCACGCCCGCCGCAAACTAGGAAACACTCCTCCCGCCCCGGTCGACACGCGGCGGCAAGAGGCAACTAGGTAATTCTACTAAAACACGCCCTTACCGCCTTTTATTAAATAAGTTGTTAAATAACGGGGACACTCCCGCGCTCTTGATCCAAATATTGGAGTTAACAGCGGGCCAAAAGATCTCTTATTAGGGACATTCCCCTAATCGAATGTCCTCACCATCGCCTTGCCACGCGTCTTCCGCCGGCTCCGGCGCCATGTTCCGCCCAGGCTTCAGCCTGGTGAGCTTGTCATCATCATCACCTTGATCGGGGTTCTCGCCGCGCTCGCCGCGCCGGCCTACCAACGTCTCGTCAGCCACTCGCGGAATCTCCTTTTCCAAAACGAGCTTCGGGTCGCCGCGCAGGCGCTCGAAACCTACGCGATGGAAAAAGGCGATTGGCCTCCGGACGGCGGCGGAGGCTGGCCGCCGCCGGTGATGGATTACCTGCCCCCGCCCGCCCGCTGGCACCTGCCGACTCCCGTCGGAGGTCATTGGGGATGGGCTCGCGGCGTCGACGGCGCGGAGGCCGCGCTTCAAATCTCCGGCTACACCGGCGGACTCGCACGAGGGCTCGCGCTCGATCGCCGCATCGACGACGGCGACCTCACCGCCGGCATCTTCCGCGGCACCTCGGACAAGCTGCTCTACATTCTCCAGGAATAACCGGAGAATCCCGCCCGCTCAGCCTTTCTGCGCGTTCGCGCGGGCGAGCATCGTCATGATCGCCTTCTGCGTGTGCAGGCGGTTCTCCGCCTGGTCGAAGATGATCGATCGAGGATTATCGAGCACCGCCTGCTGCACCTCCTCGCCGGGATGCGCCGGCAGGCAGTGCATGAAAAGCGCGTCGGGCTTGGCCGCGGCAAACAGCTCCGCGGTCACGCTGTAGGGCGACATGAGGGCGAGGCGCTCGCGCTTCTCCTCCTCCTTGCCCATGCTCACCCACACGTCGGTGTAAACCACGTCGGCGTCCTTCACCGCCTGGAAGGGATCGGTGGTGAACTCGTAGCCGCCGGCGAAACCTTCCTTCTCGAGCAGGGCGTTGAACTCCGCCGAAGGCTCGTAGCCCTTCGGACCGCCGAGCGAGATCTTCATGCCGAAGAGATTGGCGCCGAGCACCCAGGAGTTGGCCATGTTGCAGGCCGTGTCGCCGAGAAAGGCGATCTTGCGGCCCTTCAACGAGGCGAGCAGCCCCGCCCCGTCCGCCTCCTTCGACGCCCAGCGCTCCGCCATCGTGAAGGCGTCGGTGTAGATCTGGCAGGGATGCAGGAAATCCGTGAGCGCGTTGATCACCGGCACCGTGCCGGCCGCCGCGAGCCGCTCCACCTCGGAGTGCTCGTAGGTGCGCACGATCAGGCCGTGGACGAAGCGCGAAAGCACCTTGGCGGTGTCTTCCACCGACTCGCCGCGGCCGAGCTGGATGTCGTTCTTGTTGAGGAAAAGCGGATTCCCCCCGAGCTCGTGGATGCCGACCTCGAAGGACACGCGGGTGCGCGTGGACGACTTCGAGAAGATCAACGCCCAGGTCTGGCGTTCGAGCACGCTCCTCGGGTGGCTGGCGCGCCCGGCCTTCAACTCGCGGGCCAGCGCGAACGTCTCGGCGACTTCGTGGGGTTGGAAGTCCGTCTCCTTGAGGAAGTGCTTCATGTCGGATGAAGCGTTCTGGCATAAACCGCGGGCTTCCTCCCCTGCGAGGGAAAAGTGAACGCCCCGTCCGACGCCGCCTTGACTCCCCTGTTAAGCTGGCCCCGTGCTCCTCGCCCGCCGGCAGTTCCTCGCCCGCGCCGCCCTCGTCTTGGGCGGGCTCGCGCTCCTGCCCCCGTCGCTGCTGCTCGCCGCGCCGGCCGAGCGGGTCCACGTCGTTCGCAAAGGCGACACCCTGTCCGCCATCGCCTCGCGCTACGGCGTATCCGTTTCCGCGATACGCACGCGCAACGGCCTCCCCTCCACCGTCATTCGCACCGGGCAGAAGCTCGTCATCCCCGCCCCCGGCTCCGGTCCCTTCGTCTCGCCGTCCGCCCCCTCGGTGCTCGCCCCCGTGCTCGCCGCCTCGCGCGGCCTCCGCATCACGCCGGGACGCTGGACGCATATCGTCGTCCACCACAGCGGCATCGAGGCGGGCAACGCCAAGGCCTACGACGGCGCCCACCGCCGCCGCGGCATGGAAAACGGCCTCGCCTACCACTTCGTCATCGGCAACGGGCGCGACTCCGGCGACGGCCAGATCGAGGTCGGCCCGCGCTGGACGCGCCAGCTTTACGGCGGCCACGTGCGGTCCTCCCACATGAACCAGCACGGCATCGGCATCTGCCTGGTGGGCAATTTCGAGAAACGCGCGCCCGGCAAGCGCCAGCTCGAATCGCTCTTCGCTCTCATCGACCACCTGCGCGGCCCCGGCCTGCCCGGCTCCGCCAAGGCGAAGGTCACCGTCCACCGCTGGGTCGACCGCAACCACACCGTCTGCCCCGGCCGCAAGTTCCCCTACGCCGAACTGAAACGCCGCTACGGCGCGACCGCCTGAGGCCTCCCCTCCCGGCCGCGTCGCGCCGGCTCAACGCACGAGACAGGCGTCGAGCGCGGCGCTGAGCGTCTCCTCGTCGAGACCCACTCCGATCAACACGATCTCCTGCCGCCGGTCGCCGTGGGGCTCCGCCCAGTGCGCCACCACGCTCGGCGGGCGATCCTCCATCCGCGCCCGGCCGGACGCGATCCGCGCCGCCCACCACACGCTCAGCGTCTCCCAGCGCACCACGCCGCCGGCGAGCGACACGAAGCCCATCTCGTCCGGCGAACGCGTCGTCCAGAAAAAGCCCTTCGCACGAAGCACGCCGGGCAGCCCCCCGGCGAAAAGCGCGTTCAACCTCGCCGCGTCGAAGGGCTCGCGCGCCCGATACACGAAACTCGTGATCCCGTATTTACGCTCGTGATACGCCCGCGTCGCGACCGGCCTCGGACGCAGCACCGCCGCGCCGCCGATCGGCGTCGCCGCCACACGGTTCATCTCACGGATCCAGCGCGCGGAGGAAAGCGTCGCCGCCGCGTCGAAACGCGCGCGCCCGGTGAAAAACTCCGCCGCCAACTGCCCGCGCTCCGTTTTCACGATCTCCGCGCGCGAGTTCAGCCCCGCCACCAATTCCTCGGCGCGGGCGATCTCGCCTCCGGTCTCCGTCGCGCGGTCGCACTGGTTGAGCACCACCACGTCGGCGCACTCCACCTGCTCGACCATGAGTTCGAAGACGGGCCGCTCGCCGCCTCCGACCGCGGCGCGACGCGCCTCCGCGGCCTTCGCCGCCTCGCGCGCGAAGGCCACCACGTCGATCACCGTCACGAGCGCCGCGAGGCGCGCGAAGTCCGAGAGCGTTTTCCCGAAGGGATTTTTCCGCGTGAACAAGGTCGCGACGCCGCGCGGGTCGGCCACGCCGCTCGTCTCCACCCAGATGTGCTCGTAGCGGTCGCTCGCCGCCAGACGCGCGATCGCCTCGCCGAGATCGTCCGCGCCCGAGCAGCACACGCAGCCGTTGCCCAGCTCGACGACCTCGGCCGCGCCCTCGGCGCCGAGCGAGGCACGCGTGGCGTTGTCGGAGCTCACCACCACGCCGTCGATGTTCACCGCGGCCACGTCGTTGACCACCGCGGCCCAGCGCGCCGCGCCGCCGTCCGCGCGGACCGTCGCGGCCTGCGAAAGCAGATGACGCAGCAGCGTGGTCTTCCCCGCGCCGAGAAATCCGCAGAACACCGTCACCGGCGTCCGCGCGTCCGATCGCGCCTCGCCCGCGCTCATGCCGCGACTCCTTTCACTCCCAGCGGGGCGCGCGCGCCGACCACCCACGCGGACGGATGCGCCTCGAAGCCGATCTTCGGGTAATACCCCGCCGCCTTCGGCGCCGCCAACAGGATCAGCCGCGCCGAGGGATGCAGCCGCGCCTGCGTGCGGCGTATCAGCTCCGTCCCTACACCGCGCCCCAGCCAGGCCGCGTCCACCGCGAGATCGGACAAGTAGCAGCAGTAGGCGAAATCCGTCAGCGAACGCGCCACGCCGATCAGCGTCTCGCCCGCCCAAGCGGTAACGAGCAGGTTCGCGTGCTTCAGCATGGAGTCGATACGCGCCGGATCGTCGACCGGCCGACGCTCGGCGAGCGTGGAGCGTCGCAACACGTCGCAAAACTCCTCCGCGGTGATCGCCCGCGCGTCTTCGTAGTGGATGTCCATGACCGCGCAGCCTTGCCCGACGCCGCCCGGGCGCAACCCCCGCAATCAACCCCGGATTCCGCGGTTGTCCCGGCGGAGTATCGCGAAAGCCGGTGAGACGGAAGGTCGGCGCGGCCCCCGACGTGCCCTGGAAGCGCATGGAGCGGGTGACGCGGCGAGTTTGCGGCCACCAGCTTGCATGAGACGACCCGCGACAATCGCGGATTCCGGGATCATACGGAACGCTCACCAGTGTTCCGTTTTTCGACTTTCGGCGCGACCCGGTTTCGCTGCGCGACCATCCTCCATGTCCGCGCCCGCTTCGCCACCGCCTAGCGCCTACGTTCTCGCCTTCGCCTCGGTCTATCTCGTGTGGGGCAGCACCTACCTCGCGATCCGCATCGGAGTCGGCAGCATCCCGCCCTTCGCGCTCGCCGCCACGCGTTTCCTCCTCGCCGGAGGACTGCTGCTCGCCTTCCTGCGCTGGCGTGGCGCGGCCTGGCCCAGCCTCCGCCAGTGGCGCGACGCCTTTCTCTCGGGCTGCTTTCTGCTGCTCGGTGGCAACGGCCTGGTCACGTAGGCGGAGCAAACCGTCCCGTCGAGCATCACCGCGCTGTTGGTCGGCTCCGGCCCGATCTTCGTGGTGCTCGTCGAATGGGCCTGGCCCGGCGGCGCGCGGCCGACGCCCACGACGTTTTTCGCGATGCTCGTCGGCTTCGCCGGCGTGGCCTGGCTCGCGGCGCCCTGGCAAAACGCCGGCGAGGCCGCGTTCGATCCCGCCGGCGTGATCGCCATCCTGCTCGCCTGCGTCTCGTGGGCGATCGGATCGATCTTCGGCCGCCACGTGCGCGAGCCCGCGCCGCCTTTTCTCGCCGCCGCGGCGCAGATGCTCGGGGGCGGCGTCGCGCTGGCGGCGGTGGCGGTCGTGCGCGGCGAGTTTTCGAGCTGGGCTCTCGCCCGCACCACGCCGGGCGCCTGGGCGGCTTTCGCCTACCTCGTGTTCGTCGGTTCGCTCGCCGGCTACTGCGCCTTCGTATGGCTGGTGAAACACTCCACCGCGGCCCGCACCGCCACCTTCGCCTACGTCAACCCCGTGGTCGCCGTCTTCCTCGGCTGGCTGCTCCTCGACGAGCACATCACCGCGCGCACGCTCGCGGCCTCCGCCGTCATCCTCGCCGCCGTCGTGATCGTGACCCTGGCCAAAACGAAAACGCTTCCGGCACGGAAGGCGTAGGGGGACAAAACGATTGAGCCGCCTCGACCTGTGTCGGGGCGGCTCATCGTCGGCGGCTCTGGGCCGCAGCGCGGCTATGGCGCTTATCTTCGTCTTTGGTTTTGGCGGAGCTTTTGATTCCTAAACCTAACCTGACTGACATGTGGTCTTTCGACCACGCGCGGAGGATAGCACCTTTCCGGCTACAATGCCACGGGCGCGTCTGTAGCGGTGATGCGCAAGTCGCTCGCCCGCCGCCGACGCGGTTTCACCGCCCGGAAAATTTGCCTCGCGCGTCGCGCCGCCCGAGCCTCCCGCGCATGTCCGCCGACGCCGACTGGCATCCTTGGTCCGCCTTGCCGCCCCTGCCGCGCGGGCGTCCGCTCACGCCCGCCGTCTTCGCCGAACTTTTGGACGGCGGCCAGGCCTTCCGCTGGAACCGCCTGGACGAACACACTTTCGAGGGCGGCTGGGGCGCGCATCATGTTCGACTGCGCCTCGATCCGGAGTCGGGCGCGCTCCGCTTCCAATGTCCCGCACAGGCCTCGCTCTCCGTCGTCGGCGACGCGCTCGCGGACTATCTCGCGGGGCCGCCGGCCGACGAGGACGCGCTGCCGTGGCGCAGCGATTCGCACCTCGCGCACTGCATGGAGGCTTTCCCCGGCCTGCGCATCCTGCGCCAGCCCTTCGGCGAGACGCTGCTCGGCTTCGTTTGCAGCGCGACCAAACAGATCGTGCAGATCAAGCGCATGCTCGAACTCCTTGCCGCGCGTCACGGACGTCCGCCGGTCGCCGGCGACGAGACGGGATGGCGACCTCTGCCGACCTGGGAGGAACTGGCCCTCGTCCCGGAGGAGAGCCTGCGCGCCTGCGGGCTCGGTTTTCGCGCGAGCCACGTGGCCGGCATCGCACGCCGGCTCGCCGCGGAACCGGACTGGTTGTCCGCCACCGAGCGCGCGCCCTACGCGGAGGCGAAGGCGCGGCTGCTCGAACTGCCCGGCGTGGGCGAAAAAATCGCCGACTGCGTGCTGCTTTTCGGAGCCGGCCGACTCGAGGCTTTCCCGGTCGACACCTGGATCGTGAAGGCGATGGAACGTCGCTACGGGCTCGTCGGCTGGAAGCCCGCGCAGGTCGCGCACTTCGGGCGCGTGCACTTCGGCGCACAGGCCGGACTGGCCCAGCAATACCTCTTCGCCCACGAGCGCGCCGCCGCCCGCCGCGTCACGTGATGACAAACCGCAGCCGCCCTTGTAAGGCCCGGGGGAGTCCTTCCGATTGCGTCCGCCTTCCGGACGGCTATCCTCACCGTGGACCAGAAATCGCCGGGTCGCGCGCCTCCGCCGTGCCCGGCCCGGGATGGCCCGCGACGCCATGGACACGCTGCTCCCCTTCCCCCTCCCCCGCGAAGACGAAGATCCCGCCACGATCCACGACCTCATCTCGCGACGCGCCCGCGAAATCTGGCACGAGCTGGGCCGGCCGCAAAACCAGGACCTCGCGATCTGGCTCGAAGCCGAGGCCGAGGTCCGCGCCATGCGCGACCGCTCGTTTCGCCACCCCCACCCGCCGCGCTCCCATTGATCGGGATGTCTCGCGCCGGCGGGGCGGGTCAACCGCCGGCGGCCGCCACCATGCGTTCGGTCTCCGCCACGATCGGCTCGACCTCGTCGGGGCGGATTTCGAGACGCATAAGCTGCCGCAACGCCTCCCATAGCGGGTAGACGAAACTCCGCGCCGCCGTCCCTCCTCCCGCGAGCGAAGCCTCCGCGACATAGGCGGCGCGCGCCTCCGCGGCGGCCAGATCGAGCTGCGTCAACATCTCCGCAACAAGTCGCCGGACTCCGGCCGCCTCCATGCGCGCCCACTGGCCGATCTGCGGCCCGAAGCCGGGCTCGGGCTGGCGCTTCAAGGTGTCGGCCCCCATCTCCAGAGAACGTCGCTGCAAGTCGGCCAGCCGGTTGAAAAAGAGAAACTCGTAGTCGAGCAACGCGCCCCACTGCCGCGCCGGCATGAGACACTCGAACGCCGGGGCGTGAGCCGAGAGCACCATGCCCGCGGGCACGACGCTGAGCGTCGCCTGCACCACCCCGAGCGCTGCGCGCAGGCCGGCCACGCGCTGGTCGAAACGCAACACCGCGCGCTGCCAGTCGTCGGGATAACGATGGGTCGCGAGGCCCAGCGCGTAGGCGGGCTGACCGTCCCGCAAAAAGGTCTCGAGGTCGTCCTCCACCCACGACCGCAAACGGGGCTGGGCCGCGATGACCTGTTGCAAACCCTCGTTCAGGGCGGCCAGCGATTCGTTGGTCCCGGCCTCCCGAAGCTGGAACTCGCTGCGCGTGGGCTTTCCATGCAGGAAGAGAAACGGAGGCCGCGTCTTGCGCAGTTCCTCGGCCTCGACCTGCACCTGCCGAAGCGCGGCCTCTATGTGGGCGCGGGTGATTTCCAGGCAGACTTCGCGCTTCAACAAATCCCGCAAACGCACGGGGAGCTGCCGGATTTCCGGCGGCGCAACGGCAAGCGGAGACGTGGAATCGGAGTCCATGAGAGGGCGCGGCTCTCGACAGCGGCAGCCGCGGACTGCCCGGCATAAGGCCTTATCCCCATACGGGGTCAAGTCCCGCCCGGTGACGAGAAATCGCCAGCAGCCCCTCGGCTCGGTATTTACGAATTAGCCGCACGCCCGAAGCCCGACGGTGAAACGCGCTCCACGCCGGGCACGACAGGACCGGGCAAACATCCGCCAAGCGACGACGCCGACACGCGGCTCAAATCGCAAGGAAGGGATAATCGGTGTAACCGGCCGCCGACCCGACCGTGTAGAAGGTCGAGGAATCGGCCTCGTTGAGCGGAGCGTTTTTGAGGAAACGCATCGGCAGGTCGGGGTTGGCCAGGAAGAGCACGCCGTAGGCAATGGCGTCGGCCAGGCCTTCGCGAATCGCGGCCTCGCCCGCGTCGCGCGTGAAGCCGCCGTTGCGGACGAGCGCGCCGGAGAAGTTTTTCCGCGCGATCTTCGCCAGTTCGTATTCCGCGGGACGGTCGTGGTGGTCGTGACGCAGCTCGAGGAACCCGAGGCCGCGCTGCTCGCTCTCCCGCGCGACATGCTCGACGAGCGCGGCGGGATTCGAGTCCGACATGTCGTTGATCGGCACGATCGGCGAGATGCGCAGGCCCACGCGACCGGCGCCGAAAACGGAGATCGACGCGTCGACGACCTCGAAGAGCAGGCGCGCGCGGTTCTCGATCGAGCCGCCGTAGGCGTCGGTGCGGTCGTTCACGCCGTCGCGCAGGAACTGGTCTAGGAGGTAGCCGTGCGCGCCATGGATCTGCACGCCGTCGAAACCCGCGAGCTTCGCGTTTTCCGCGGCGCGACGAAACTGCTCCACGATGCCGGGAATCTCGTCGGTGCGCAGCGGCCTCGGCACGGGATAAGGCTGCTTGCCCTCGGGCGTGTGGATGTGGTCGTTGCGGATGGGCTTGTCGGAGGACGAAATCGGCTGTGCGCCCTTGTTGAGCAAGGGATGCGTGGCGCGGCCGGGATGCCAGATTTGCAGGTAGATGCGGCCGCCCGCGGCGTGCACGGCGTCGGTCACGCGCCGCCAGCCCTCGACGTGCGCGGGTGAATGAATGCCCGGCTGATGCGGCCAGGCCTGCGCGTCGGAGGCGATCATCGTGGCCTCGGCGATGAGGAGTCCGGCCGAGGCGCGTTGCACGTAATACGTCGCCATGAGCTCGCCCGGCACGTTGTCGGCGTGGGCGCGCACGCGCGTAAGCGGAGCGAAGAGCACGCGGTTGGGAATCGAGAGGGAGCCGAGTTGGGTGGGCGTCAGGAGATGCATGTGCGGATGATTTTTCTACGGAAGATAACGAATCGGGAACGAAGGGAGGAATGGCCGCCGATCAAACGGCTTTGTTTTCCCCGCTTCCTTCGCGCCAATCACTCTCTCATTGCGCGGTGTAACCGCCGTCGATGAGGAGGCTCGTGCCGGTGACGAAACGGTTGGCCGGATCGAGCAGATAAAGCACGCCGCGCGCGATGTCCTCGGGACGACCGACGTAGCCGGTCGGGTGGAGGTTGGCCAGGTAGGCGCGCTTGTCGGCGCTGTCGGCGAAACGCTCGAACATCTCCGTCTCGACCACGGCGGGCGCGACGGCGTTCACGCGGATGCCTTGGCGGGCGAACTCGAGCGCGACGGATTTTGTGATGCCTTCGACGGCGTGTTTGCTGCCGGTGTAGATCGCGACGCCCGGCATGCCGATGTGACCGAGGCCGGAGCTCGTGTTCACGATCGAGCCGCCGCCGTTTCTGAGCATGGCGGGGATCTCGTGCTTCAACGCGGCGAGCACGCCCCAGACGTTGAGATCGTAGACGCGACGGTAGTCGGCCTCGGTCATCTCGGTGCTGGGCGAGGTGTGTTCGACGCCGGCGTTGTTGAACGCAAAGTCGAGCCGGCCGTAGGTGCGCACGGTGAAATCGACGAGCGCGGCGACCTCGCCTTCGCGCGAGGCGTCGGCGCGGAAGAACGACGCGGCGCCGCCGGCTTTTTCGATCTCGCTGACGGCGGATTGTCCTTCGGCCTCGCGACGACCGGAGAGGACGACCTTCGCGCCGACGGCGGCGAGGGCGAGCGCGGTGGCGCGGCCGATGCCGGAGGTCGCGCCCGTGACGAGGGCGACTTTGCCGGCGAAGTTGGAGGAGGCGGTGGTGGCGGTGGTGCTCATGGTGGTGGTGTGGATGGGTGGGTGGATTTGAATTTCAGTTACGGGCGAGAAGCGGAGCGGCCTTGGCGGGCGCGGGATTTTCCCAGCCGCCGCCGAGGGCGCGGATGAGGGATGCGGCGGCGACGAGGCGCTGGCCGCGGAGGCGGGCGAGCGCGCGCTCGGCGTCGAGGGCGGAGCGTTCCGATTCGACGACTTCGAGGTAACTCACCGCACCCGCGTCGTAGCGGATGCGCGAAAGATCGGCGGCGCGACGCGCGGCCGCGGCGGCGCGCTCGGTGGCGCTCGCCTGCTCGGTGGTAAAACGCACCGCGGCGAGGGCGTCGCGCACGTCGCGGAAGGCCACAAGCACGGACTGGCGGTAGCGCGCGGACTGCTCGGCGAAGGCGGCCTCGGAGCGCTTCAAGTTGGCGCGGTTGCGACCGCCTTGGAAGAGCGGCAGGTAGAGCTTGGGTCCGAAGCTCCACACGCGGGTGTCGCCCGAGAGCAGGTCGGAAAAGTCGGAGCTCTCCCAGCCCGCGCTGCCGGTGAGCGCGATGGTCGGGAAAAACGCAGCACGAGCCACGCCGATACGCGCCGACGCGGCGTCGAGCGAAAGCTGCGCGGCAAACACGTCGGGACGCCGCTGCAGCAGATCGGCGGGAAGCTCGGCGGGGACCTCGGGCGGCGCCGGCAGTTGCGCGGTGGCGACGGCGACGAAGTTGTCCTCGCCCAAAAGCACGGCGAGCCCGTGGCGGAGCGTCGCGGCGCGTTGGGAAACGGCGGCGAACTCGGCCTCGGCGGTGGCGAGCTCGGTGTCGGCGCGGGCGAGATCGAGCGGGCTGCTCGTGCCGATCTCGGCGCGATCCGCGATAATGCGGCGAGCGTCGCGACGCGTGGTGACGCTGCGTTCGACGGTGGCGCGTTCGAGTTCGGTGGCGCGCAGCGTGTAGTGGGTTTGGGCGACCTCGGCGGAAAGGCTGACGCGCGCGGCCTCGTAGGCAGCCTGAGCGGCGCCGGCCTCGGCCCGGGCGGCTGTCGTGACTTTTCGGATACGTCCCCATAGATCGAGTTCCCAGGTGGCGACGCCGGGGAGGCGCGCGTAGTCGGAGGCGTGGTAGCCGTTGTCGAGGTTGCGCTGACGCGCGGCGGTGGCATCGACAGCGAGCTGCGGGAAGAAGTCGGCGCGCGCCGCGCCGGCGAGGGCGCGGGCTTGATCGACACGCGCGGCGGCGGCGGCGAGGTCCTGGTTTTGCGCGACGGCGCGCTCGATCAGTGTGGTGAGCTCGGGATCGGCGAAGACGGCGAAAGCCCGGGAGGGAGACTGCGCCCGATCATGGGTCGCATAGGGCCCATGAGATCCATAGGTCTCATAAGATGCGCCGAGCGCGAACAACACGGCGAGGAGGCGAAAAGTTTTCATGGCGGTTTAGGCGTGGGCGGGCGCGACGGTGGTGGGCGCGGGAGCGGCGGCACGGGCGCGTTTGCGCTGAAGCAGCACGTAGAAGACGGGCGTGAGGAAGAGGCCGAAGATCGTGACGCCGATCATGCCGGAGAAGACCGCGACACCCATCGCGCGGCGCATCTCGGCGCCGGCGCCCGTCGCGGCGGCGAGCGGATACACGCCGGCGATGAAGGCGATGCTCGTCATCAAGATCGGGCGCAGGCGGAGACGCGCGGCTTCGAGCGCGGCCTCGACCGGTCCGAGGCCTTCCTCCTCCTGTTTCTTGTGCGCGAACTCGACGATGAGGATCGCGTTTTTCGCGGCGAGACCGACGAGCACGACGAGTCCGATCTGCGTGAAGATGTTGTTGTCGCCGCCGGTCAGCCAGAGTCCGACGAAGGCCGAGAGCAACGTGAGCGGCACGATGAGCAGAATCGCGAAGGGCAGCTTGAAGCTCTCGTATTGCGCGGAAAGGACCATGAACACGAGGAGCACGGCGAGCGGGAACACGAGGTAACCGGCGGTGCCCGCGAGGTTCTTTTGATAGGTGAGTTCGGTCCACTCCATCACGAGACCGGGCTGGAGAACTTCGGCGGCGACTTCGGCGATGGCGCGCTCGGCCTGACCCGAGCTGTAACCGGCGGCGGGCACGCCGGAGAGATCGGAAGCCGGGTAGCCGTTGTAGCGCATCACGCGATCGGGTCCATAGGTCTCCTTCACCTGCACGAGCGTGGAGAGCGGCACCATGCCGCCGGCTCCGTTGCGGGTGCGGAGCAGACCGATGTCGGACGGCTCGTCGCGGAAAGGCGCGTCGGCCTGGACAACGACCTGGTAGGTGCGGCCGAAGCGGTTGAAATCGTTCACGTAGATCGAGCCGAGGTTGGCCTGCATCGTCTCGAAGAGCGCGGAGAGGTTGACGCCCTGCGCCTTGGCCTTCGCGCGNTCGACGTCGGCGAAGAGTTGCGGGACGTTGACGGTGTAGCTCGTGAAGAGNCCCGCGAGTTCGGGACGCTGCGAAGCCTTNGCGATGAGTTCCTGCGTNGCGGCGAAGAGCGCGTCGGAGCCGAGACCGGCGCGATCNTGGATGTAGAGCTTGAAGCCGCCGGTGGTGCCGAGGCCGTTGACGGGCGGCGGCGGGAAAATGGCGATGAACGCGTCCTGGATCGCGCCGAACTGCTGCTGAAGTTGGCGCGCGATGGCGGGGCCGGACTGGGTCTTGCCCTTGCGGTGCTCAAAATCCTTCAGCGCGACGAAGACGATGCCGCTGTTGGGCGAGTTAGTGAAGCCGTTGATCGAGAGGCCGGGGAAAGCGATGGAGCTCTCGACGTCGGGGTGCGCGAGCACGATGTCGCCCATGCGACGGATGACGGAATCGGTGCGGTCGAGCGAGGCGCCCTCGGGGAGTTGCGCGAAGGCGATGAGGTATTGTTTGTCCTGCGTGGGCACGAAGCCAGCGGGCGTTTTCTTGAAGAGCACGCCCGAGAGCGCGATGAGCCCGGCGTAGACGAGGAGCGCTATGGCGCTGCGGCGGATGATGCACGCGACGCCGCCGGAGTAGCGCGCGGAGGCCCACTCGAAGAAGCGGTTGAAGGGACGGAAGAACCAGCCGAGGCCGCGATCGAGAAGGCGCGAAAAACGGTCCTTCGGCGCGTGGTGATCGCGGAGGAGGAGCGCGGCGAGCGCGGGCGAAAGCGTGAGCGAGTTGAAGGCCGAGATGACGGTCGAGATCGCGATGGTGATGGCGAACTGCTGGTAGAAGCGGCCGGTGAGCCCGGGCACGAAGGCGGTGGGCACGAAGACGGCGGTGAGCACGAGCGCGGTGGCGATGATGGGGCCGGTGACCTCCTTCATCGCACGGCGCGTGGCCTCGTGCGGCTCGAGCCCGAGGGCGATGTTACGCTCGACGTTTTCGACGACCACGATCGCGTCGTCGACCACGATGCCGATGGCGAGCACGAGGCCGAAGAGCGAGAGCGCGTTGATCGAGAAGCCCAGCGCGTGCATCGCGGCGAAGGTGCCGACGAGCGAGACGGGCACGGCGGCGAGCGGGATGATCGAGGCGCGCCAGGTTTGTAGGAACAAAATCACTACAAGCACGACGAGAAACACGGCCTCGAGGAGCGTGTGCACGACGGACTCGATGGACTTGCGGACGAAGATGGTCGGATCGTAGGCGATGCGGTAGTCGAGTCCCTCGGGGAAGGTTTTCTTCAGCTCGGCCATCATGGAGCGCACGGCGTCGGAGATGGCGATGGCGTTGCTGCCCGGGAGCTGAAAATGGGGAGCGCGACGGCGGCCTTGTTGTCGAGAAGGGAGCGGAGCGCGTAGTCGTTGGCGCCGAGTTCGAGGCGGGCGACGTCGCGGAGAAGCACGCGCGCGCCGCCGGGGCCGCCGGAGGTTTTCACCACGATCTCGCCGAACTCCTCCTCGTCGAGAAGACGGCCCTGGGCGTTGATAAGGAGCTGCGTGGCGCTCGGAGCGGAGACGGGCTGGGCGCCGATGGTGCCGGCGGCGACCTGCACGTTTTGCTCGCGGATGGCGGCGACGACGTCGCTCGCGGTCAGGTCGCGGGCGGCGAGTTTGTGCGGATCGAGCCAGACGCGCATGGCGTAGTCGCCCGAGCCGAAGATGTTGACCTGACCGACACCGGGCAGACGGGCGAGGACGTCGCGCACCTGGAGCGTGGCGTAGTTGCGAACATAGACGTCGTCGTAGCGACCGTCGGGCGAGGTGAGGTGCACGACCATGGTGAGGTCGGGCGAGGATTTCACCGTGGTGACACCGAGGCGGCGCACCTCCTCGGGGAGCTTCGGGAGGGCCTGCGCGACGCGGTTCTGCACCTGCACCTGCGCGGTATCGAGATCGGTGCCGATGCGGAAGGTGACGGTGAGCGTGAGCACGCCGTCGGCGGTGCTCTGCGAGAACATGTAGAGCGAGTTCTCGACTCCGTTGATCGACTGCTCGAGCGGCGCGGCGACGGTGTCGGCGATGACGGTCGGGTTCGCGCCCGGGTAGCTGGCGCGCACGACGACGGTCGGCGGCACGACCTCGGGATATTGCGAAACGGGAAGTTGGAAGAGGGCGATCGCGCCCACGAGGAAGGTGAGCAGCGAGAGAACGCCGGCGAAGATCGGGCGTTTGATGAAGAAGTCGGCGATGTTCATGGCAGTGGCCTGAGGGCCGCGGGAGAGCGGCCGATAAAGAGGAGAGCGACGCTGAAGTGTAGCCACGGCCGTCCCGGCCGTGCGGTGGAGAGCGGATACGGTTCAAGGGGCACGCCCGAGGACGGGCGTGTCTACAAGATGAGCAGGCTTAGCGCCGGGCGACGGCGAGGCCGGTCGGCGCGGGAGCGGGCGGGCCGTTTTCCAACTGCGCGGCGACGGTCATCCCGGGCCGGACGCGCTGGAGGCCGTTGACGATGATCGTTTCGCCGGCCTGGAGACCGGAGCGGACGACGCGTTTGCCGTCGACGAGTCCGCCGAGCCGCACGGTGCGGTAGGTGGCGACGCCGGCGTCGTCGACGGCGAGGACGAACTTCTGGCTCTGGTCGGTGCCGACGGCGCGCTCGCTGATGAGGAGCGTGGGCTGCGGCGTGCCAAGCGGCACGCGGACGCGGGCGAAGAGCCCGGGCACGAGGGCGTTTTCCGGATCATCGAAGAGCATACGGAGCTGGAGCGTGCCGGTGGCGGTGTCTAGGCGGTTGTCGACGCTCTCGATGTATCCAAATCTGGAATACTCCGACTCGTCGGCAAGCGCGAGCTCGACCGGGATGCGGCCCTGCTCGTCGCGCTGGAGGCGGCCGGCGCGGTCGAGCGCGCGGAACTTGAGCACGGTCGCCTCGGCGACGTCGGCGTAGACGTAGGCTCGGCCGGTCGAGACGACCGTGGTGAGAGGCGTGGCGGGCGACACGAGGTTGCCGGTGGTGACGAGCTCGCGGGAGACGCGGCCGGCGATCGGCGCGCGGACCTCGGTGCGCTCGAGATCGATCTCGGCGGCGGTGAGCGCGGCGCGCGCGGCGAGAAGCTCGGCGGCGGCCTCGGCGGCGCGGGATTGGCGACGAGGTCGGCCTCCTCGGCGCTGATCGCCTCGCGGGCGAGAAGGTTCGCGGCGCGCGCGGCCTCCTTGGCCGTGGTGGCGGCGAGCGCCTCGGCGCGGGCGACCGCGGCCCGGGCGGCGTCGCGAGCGGCGGCGTAAGTGCGCGGGTCGATCGTGAAGAGAAGGTCGCCGGCGGCGACGAGTTGGCCGGCCTTGAAATGGACGGCGGCCAGACGTCCACCGACCTCGGCGCGGAGATCGACGCTTTCGATGGCGTCGACGCGGCCGGTGAGTTCCTCGGACTCGACGAGCGTGCGTTGCTCGACGAGCGCGACGGTGACGGAGGGCGGAGGCGGGGCCGCGACGGCGGGTGCGGAGGAGCCGGCGCGGAGGACACGGAGCGTGAGCGGCGTCGCCACGGCGAGGAGGGCGAGCGCGGCGACAGCGATGACGAGGATGCGACGTTGCATGGAGGGAGGCGGAAACGGGCGATGAGGAAAAACGGGAGTTACTCGCGCAGCCGGCTGATCGGCGTGGAGAGCCGGTCGATCAGATGGCCGGTCCAGAAGCGCGCCGAGGCCTCGGTGCGCCGGGTGGGAGCGTGGCCGAGGGCGGCCAGCCGCGCCGCCTGGGCGTCGGTGGCGGCGAGATGTGCGATGGCTTCGGCGGAAACACGGCGAAAGGTGCGCGGCGTGGAGAGATGGTTGAGAGCATGCATGGCTTTAATAGTTGACTATCTGGTAAACTAACGAATCCAAAAAAAAACGCGCTTCGAGGCGCGGCATGAGGGGCGCCGGATATGCGGCGCGACAGGAAGTTGCAAAAGGAAGAACAGAACGGGCGCCGCCCGAGGTCAGGCGGGCACGGGTGCGCGGAATTTCAGCATCTCCATCCCGAGCGGCGGGATGTAGTCGAGGAGCTTCACGTCGTTCATGATCCGGGCCTGCGAAACGAGGCCGTTGATCAGGGCGAAGAGCGCGGTGGCCTTTTCGGCGGGATCGCAAGGCTCGATCACGCCGGACGCGAGGGCGTCGCGGATCGCGGATTCGTAGTAACGGCGTTTGCGGACGAAGAGATCACGGATCGTGTCGATGACCGTTTGCTCAAAACCACAAACTTCGTTACCAACGGAACATAGCGGACAGCCGAGCACCTTGCCGTGCTGTTCCGCGAGCTGTTTGTGCATCGTGACGGCGGCTTCGAGGTAGCCGCGGATCCGGGCATACGGCTCCTGCGCGGGCGAGAGGTGTTTGTCCAGGAAGGGCTTCCACTTGTTCTGCCACATGTCCTCCAGCGCGGCGACGGCCAGCTCGGCTTTGCCCGGGAAGAAATAATAGAAACTGCCCTTCTTCACGCCGGCGCGTTTGCAGATGTCGTCAATGGTGACCGCACCGTAGCTCTCCTCCCAAATGAGGTCGAGCGTGGCCGCCATCAGGCGTTCCTTGGCGTCGGAGGTGCGTCCCATGATGGGCGGACAATAGTTGACTATTTAGTCCAAAATCAATCCCCAAATGCATTCTCTGAATGCAAACAGGGGATTCCCCTTGTAAAACAAGGCGTGGCAAACGCGCGCACGTCGCGCAGAGTGAAGGCTTTCGTCTTCGTCTATGTCCGACGCCACGTCCCAGCCGCCCGCCCCCCCGACCGACTGGCAGCTCGTGCGGCGGCTTCTCGGGCTGGCGTGGCGCTACCGGCTGCGTTGCGTGCGGGTGCTGTTGCTCCAATGCGTGCTGCTCACGCTGGGTCTGGCCGGCCTTTCCCTGACCGGCCACGGCATCGACTACATCAAACACGTGATCGAGGCGCGCCACGACCCCGCCGCGCCGCCGCCGACGCTGCATCCCCCCTTTTTTCCGGAGATCACCGTCACCTGGTCCCCGCTGGCGACGATCACGGCGATCGCGGGCTCGATCCTGCTCTTCGCCGCGACGCGCGCGCTGCTCAACTTTCTCTACAGCATCTCGATCAACGACCTCGTGCAGCGACGCCTCGTCGTCGATCTGCGCTCCGAGCTCTACACCAAGCTGCAGCGGCTGAGCTTTCGCTTCTTCGACGCCAACACCACCGGCTCGATCATCACCCGCATCACCGGCGACGTGCAGCACGTCCGCATGTTTCTCGATCAGGTGCTCATCCAGAGCTTCATCATGATCGTCTCCCTGACGGTCTACCTGGTCTACATGGTGAGCCTCAGTCCGACTCTGACGCTCGCCTGCCTCGCGACCACGCCTTTGCTCGCGATCGCCTCGGTGCTTTTCTCCCGCTGGATCCAGCCGCGCTACGCCGCCAACCGCCAGCTCGTCGACCGGCTCGTGCAGCACTTCACCGAGTCGATCCAGGGCGTGCCCGTGATCAAGGCCTTCGGCCGCGAGGAGGAGGACCGCGCCGCCTTCGCCGCGCGCAACGACCACGTGCTCGCCCAGCAACGAGGCATCTTCTGGCGCGTAAGCACCTTCTCCCCGTCGATCGGCCTGCTCACCCGCATCAACCTGCTCGTGCTCCTCGCTTACGGCGGCTGGCTCGTCATCGAGGGACGTCTCCCGCTCGGCGCCGGCCTGGTCGTGTTCGCCGGCCTGCTCGAACAGTTTTCCGGACAGGTCAACCAGCTCGCCACGATCGTGAACAGCGTGCAGCAGTCGCTCGTCGCCTCGCGCCGCGTCTTCGAAATTCTCGACGCCCCGGTGGAGGTGGCGGACGCGCCCGACGCCCTGCCCTGCCCATCCCTGCGCGGCGAGGTGCGTTTCGACAACGTCTCCTTCTCCTACGGCGATCCCGCCGCCGGCGCCGCCTTCGTGCTTCGCGACATCGACCTGCACGTCCCCGCCGGCGCCTGCGTGGCCATCCTCGGCGCGACGGGCTCCGGCAAAAGCTCCCTCATGAGCCTCGTGCCGCGCTTCTTCGATCCGCAGCGCGGCCGCGTGCTCGTCGACGGCGTGGACGTGCGCCACTACCGGCTCGAGGACCTGCGCCGCCGCATCGGCATCGTCTTCCAAGAAAGCTTCCTCTTCTCCAACAGCATCGCCGCGAACCTCGCCTTCGGCCACCCCGACGCCACGCGGGAACAGATCGAACGCGCCGCGCGCATCGCGCAGGCCCACGACTTCATCGCCGCCCTGCCGCAAGGCTACGACACCATCCTCGGCGAAGGCGGCAACACCCTCTCCGGCGGCCAGCGCCAACGCCTCGCCCTCGCCCGCGCGCTGATCCTCGAACCCTCGATCCTCCTGCTCGACGATCCCACCGCCGCGATCGACGCGCGCACCGAGCACGAAATCTTCGCCGCCCTCGAAAGCGCGATCAAGGACCGCACCACCTTCATCGTCGCGCACCGGGTCAGCACCCTGCGCCGCGCCGACTTCATCGTCGTCCTCGAAAACGGACGCATCGTGCAAAAGGGCACCCACGCGGAACTGATGCGCGCCCCGGGCCCCTACCGAAGCGTCGCCGCGCTCCAGCTCGTCGACAGCCGCGAACTCGAAAACGAGGGAGGCTCCGCCGCATGAAAACACAGGCGCCCTTCTTCCGCCCCGAACCTCCCGAACGGCGCAACGACGGCCGTCCGCTGCCCCGCGGACCGCTCACCGTCGTGCAGCGCCCCGGCGAGGATCCCGAGGACGCCGCGCAACGTCCGCTCGAGTGGGGCCTGATCCGCCGGCTCTTCGGCTACACGAAGCCTTTCGCCTGGCAGCGAAACTGGCTCGTCTTCCTCACCCTCGCGCGCTCGGCGCAGCTCGCCGGTCTCACCTGGCTTTTCAGCTCCGCGATCGCCGGTCCCGTCGCGCGCGGCGACCGCGCCGGCCTGTGGTGGACCGCTCTCGGCTACGGTCTCCTGGCCCTGGTCTCGGAAAGCATGTTCCACTTTCGCATGCGCTACGCGCAGGAACTCGGCGAGCGCGTGGTCCACCGCCTGCGCGGCGAGCTCTTCGCGAGCGTGCAGCGGCAACCGATGGCCTTTTTCCACAAGACGAAACTCGGACGCGTCCTCGGCCGCATGACCTCCGACATCGAGGCGCTGCGCGTCGGCATCCAGGACGTGTTCTTCGTCTCGATCGTGCAGGGCGGACAGATGCTCGGCGCCGCCGTCGTCATGCTTTGGACCGACTGGCCGATGTTCCTGGTCGTGCTCGGCCTCGCGCCGGTGATCTGGAAGGTGAATCTCCACTTCCGCGACCGGCTCTCCCGCTTCTCGCGCGCCTCGCACGAAAGCTTCAGCCGCGTCACCGCCACGCTCGCCGAATCGGTCAACGGCATCCGCGTGACGCAGGGCTTCGTGCGCGAGGCGACCAACGCCGGCCTCTTCCGCCGGCTGCTCGCCGACCACTCGCGGCACAACATGAACCTCGCCCGCGCCTCCGCGACGCTCAACCCGATCCTCGAGCTCAACAACCAGTTCTTCATCGCCGCCCTCCTTCTCCTCGGCGGCTGGCGCGTGCTCCACGGCGGGATGGATATCGGCGCGCTCATCACCTTCTTCTTCTTCGCCAACTTCTTCTTCGCCCCGATCACCGTGCTCGGGAATCTCTACAACCACGCCCTCGTCGCGATGGCCGGAGCGGAACGCGTCTTCAAGCTCATCGACCGCGAGCCCGAGTGGGTTGACGCGCCCGACGCCGTGGATCTTCCCGATCCGCGGCGCGAGCAGGGCGCGTGGAGCGGGGAACAAGGAACCACGAGCAAGGAGCCACGGAGCCGAATCGCAGACCGCCCCCGGCTCCACGCTCCCGGCTCCCGGCTCCCGGCTCACCGGCGTCGATCTCGAATTCCGCAACGTCACCTTCGCCTACGAACCCGACACCCCCGTGCTGCGCGACGTGAGTTTCCGCGCCGCCCCCGGGCAAACGATCGCGCTCGTCGGCCACACCGGCAGCGGCAAGAGCTCGATCATCAATCTCGCGACGAAGTTCTACCTGCCCGACGCGGGCGAGATCCTGATCGACGGCCGCGAGATTCGCTCGATCACCGGTCGCTCGTTGCACCGCCAGCTCGGCATCGTCACGCAGCAGAACTTCCTCTTCACCGGCACCGTGCTCGACAACATCCGCTTCGCGCGTCCCGAGGCGACCGAGGCCGAGGTGCGCGCCGCGCTCGCCGCGCTCGGTTGCCCCGAGTTGCCGGAACAACTGCCCGACGGCCTCGCCACCGAGGTCGGCGAACGCGGCGGCGGACTCTCGCTCGGCCAGCGTCAGCTCGTGTGCTTCGCGCGCGCCTGGCTCGCCGACCCGCGGCTCGTCATCCTCGACGAGGCGACGAGCGCGATCGACTCGCTCACCGAGGCCCGCCTGCAGGAAGCGCTCGTCCGCCTGTTGCGCGGACGCACGAGCCTCGTCGTCGCCCACCGGCTGAGCACGATCCGCGCGGCCGACCTCATCCTCGTGCTCGACCGCGGCGTCGTCGTGGAACGCGGCACCCACGACGAACTGCTCGCGCGCGGCGGGGCCTACGCCCGCCTCCACGCGCAGTTCGCGTCCGGCGGAACCGCGGACGCGTAGTTGAAATACAAATACAACGCGGAACGAATGCGCCGGCGACGCGGCGCGGGACCCGCGCATCAGCTCGCGGCGAGGTGCGCAAGTGCGAACTTTTCCCTCTGAAAACGCGAAATTTACCTCTGAAAACGATGTTGCTTTCGCCCGCGCCGCCTCTACGCCCGTCTCCGCTATGGCCAAACGCAAACCCAACGCTGCCTTCATGAAACCGGTTCAGCCTGACGACGCCCTCGCGGCCGTTGTCGGTTCGAAGCCCCTGCCCCGCACCGAGCTCACCAAGAAACTCTGGGACTACATCAAGAAGAACGGTCTCCAGGACAAGAAGGTGAAGACCCAGATCAACGCCGACGACAAGCTGAAGGCCGTCTTCAACGGCAAGAAGACCGTCAGCATGTTCGAGATGACCAAGCTCGTCTCGGGCCACCTCAAGAAGTAACAGCATCCCCAAAACGACGCTTCAAACCCAGCCGCCGGCGCCTCGAGCGCCGGCGGCTTTTTTGCGGGTGGATCGCGATGCGGTCGGGCGGGGCCGCCGGCGAACCCGCCGCGACTTACGAGGAGAAGCGCCAATCAAACTCGGCGGGCCCAGCGGTCCCGCCCGATCGTTATAACTCACCAGACCAGCAGACCGCCGGCGTAGGTGAGGCCGGCGCCGACCGAGCAGAAGATGATGCGGTCGCCGGTCTTGAAGATGCCTTCCTCGGCGGCCCAGCCGAGCGCCATCGAGACCGAGGCGCCGGAGGTGTTGCCGTATTTGGATATCGTGACGACGAAACGCTCGAAGGGGATTCCGACGCGTTTGCCGACCGCGCGCAGGATGCGCTCGTTGGCCTGGTGCGGCACGATCCAGGAAATGTCCTCGGGCTTCAGGCCGTGGCGCTCGAGCGTCTTCTCGATCTGGTCGGCGAAGGCGATGACGGCGTTTTTGAAAACCGCCGCGCCGTCCATTTGAAGATAGAAGTCGTCGCGATCGCTGCCGTCCGCGCAGGGCACGGGACGCGCGGCGCCGCCGCCCGGACGCTGGATCGCCTCGAAATGCGCGGCGTCGCCGGAAAGCGCCATGCGGTGCAGGCGATGGCCGCCGGTGGCGTCGGTGAGCACGGCCGCGCCGGCGCCGTCGCCGAAGAGGAAGGCCGTCTCGTGGTCGTTCGGGTTGGTGATGCGCGAGAGCAGTTCGGCCGTGACGACGACGACGTTTTTCGCGGTGCCGCCGCGGATGAAGGCGCGGCCGACCTCGAGCGCGTAGAGCCAGCCGGAACAGGCCGCGTTCACGTCGAAGGCGAGCGCCTTCGGACAACCGAGCTGACGGGCGAGCGCGCTCGCCATCGAGGGCACGGGCTGGTCGGGAATGATCGTGGCGAGCACGATACCGTCGATCTCTTCGGCCGCGAGTCCCGCCTGCTTGAGCGCGTGCTTCACCGCGGTGGCGGCGAGCGAGGTCGCGGACTCGTCCGGACCGGCGTAGCGGCGCTCGTGGATGCCGGTGAGCTTGTGCATCTCGGCCTCGGTGCGGCCGGGGAAGGCCTTCAGGATCTCGCTCGTCGGGCGGATGTTCTTCGGCACGGCGTAGCCGACGCCGGCGATGCACACGGTGTCGTCAACCGGAGCCGGCGCGAGGGCCCCGGCGGGCGCGAGCGAGGCGGAGGCTCCGCCGGCGCCGGCCGCGGTGGGACGGGTGGCGAGCCAGGCCTGGAAATCCTCGCCGGTGACGCGTCCGCCCGGCCCGGTGCCGGCGATGCCGCTGATCGAGGCGGGATCGAAACCGGCCTCCTGGGCGAGCTTGATCGCGCGCGGCGTCCAAAGCGGCGAAGCCCCGCCGGAGGACGGGGCGGGCGCGGCAACGGGCTTGGCGCTCGGCGCGGCGGGGGCAGGAGCCGGCGCCGGCGCGGCGGATTTCGCGGCGGCGGCGGAAGCGCCGGCTTTCGATTCGAGATGGCGGAGCGATTCGTCGGCGGTCTCGATGCTGAGGAAAAGGTCGCCGGAACGGATGATGTCGCCGGCACGACAATGCACGGCCTTCACCACGCCGTCGCAGGGCGACTCCCATTCAAAAACGGATTTGTCGCTTTCGAGCTCGGCGGCGATGCCGCCTTTTTTCACCTCGGAACCAACCGTCACCTTGAGGTCGATCACGGTCAGCTCGTTTACGGTCGCTCCCATGCTGGGCACGGGGATGTCGATGAGGAAGGTGGCCATGCGAATACGAATGCAAGCAGCGTGACGGACGTCCGATGGCGGTCAATCGCGCGCCTCGCCCGACATGCGACGGGCAAAAGATGCGGATCCGATGAGCTCAGGACCGCGCCAGGCGCCAGAAATCAAGACACTTGGCGAGCAGGGGCTCGAGCCGGTCGAGAGGCACCATGTTCGGGCCGTCGCTGAGGGCGTTGTCCGGATCGGGATGGGTTTCGAGGAAGAGGCCGTCGGCGCCGGCCGCGAGCGCGGCGAAGGCGAGCGTGGGCACGAACTCCCGCTGACCGCCGCTCTTGCCCCCGGCGGCCCCGGGGAGCTGCACGCTGTGGGTGGCGTCGAGGATGGTCGGGCAGCCGTTGCGCGCCATGATCGGGAAGGTGCGCATGTCGACGACGAGGTTGTTGTAGCCGAAGGTCGCGCCGCGCTCGCACTGCCAGATCTCGGCGGCGCCGCCGTGCTTCAGTTTCCCGACGACGTGGACCATGTCGTTGGGCGAAAGGAACTGGCCTTTCTTCACGTTGACGGTCCTGCCCGTCGCGGCGGCGGCGAGGAGCAGATCGGTCTGACGGCAAAGGTAGGCGGGGATCTGCAACACGTCGCAGACCTCGGCGACGGGCGCGCATTGGCCGCTCTCGTGGACGTCGGTCACGCAGGGCAGGCCGTAGTCCTTTTTCACGAGGGCGTGCAGCGCGAGGCCTGCCTCGAGCCCGGTGCCGCGCCCGCCGGAGATCGAGGTCCGGTTGGCCTTGTCGAAAGACCCCTTGAAGATGAAGTTGATTTCCGGATACGCGGCGCGCAGCGCGACGAGTTTTTCCGCGACGGTGCGCACGACCTTCTCGTTTTCGAGCGAGCAGGGACCGGCGAGAACGAGAAGTTTTTTCGGGTCGAAGAGAGGCATGGTGTCTGAGGTGGGGACGGACCGCCGGGCCGTCCGGAAAAGGTTGCGTGTGCCGACCTGCGGCGGCGGGCCCGGCGGACCCGCCCCGCCTTACTTCCTGGCCTTCGACTTCTTCTTCGCGGCGGGTTTCGTCGCGGGTTTCGCCGGCTTGGCGTTCTTGAGCGCGGCGGCGATGAAGGCGGCGAAGAGCGGATGCGCCTGGAGCGGCTTGGACTGGAACTCGGGGTGGAACTGCACCGCGAGGAAGAACGGGTGGTCCTTGAGCTCGACGATCTCGACGAGATTGCGGCGCGGGTTGATGCCCGAGACGAGCATGCCCGCGCGCTGGATCTGGCCGACGTAGGCGTTGTTGACCTCGAAGCGGTGGCGATGGCGCTCGCGGATGCTCTCGGCCTTGTAGGCCTTCGCGGCCTTCGAACCGGGCGTGAGCGCGCACTCGTAGCTGCCGAGGCGCATGGTGGCGCCCTTGTCGACGATCTTCTTCTGCTCCTCCATCATGTTGATGACGGGGTGCTCGCACTGCGGATCGAACTCGGTGGAGTTGGCTCCCTTCAGCTTGAGGACGTTGCGGCAAAACTCGATGACGGCGATCTGGAGACCGAGGCAGAGGCCGTAGTAGGGCACCTTGTTTTCGCGGGCGTAACGGGCGGCGATGATCTTGCCCTCGGTGCCCCGGTCGCCGAAGCCGCCGGGAACGAGGATGCCGTCGAGGCCCTTGAGCAGGGCGGTGCCGCCGCGCTTTTCGAGATCCTCGGCGTCGATGCGCACGATCTCGACCTTGGCGTTGTTGGCGATGCCGGCGTGGGTGATCGACTCGTAGACGGATTTGTAGGCGTCCTGGAGCTCGATGTATTTGCCGACGACGCCGATGCGGACGCGGTGCGCGGGGTTGTTGATGCGGCGCGCGAGCTCGGCCCACACGTTGCGCTCGGGCTGCGGCTTGTTGACGCCGAAAAGATCGACGACGAGCTGGTCGAGCCCCTCCTTCTGGAGCGCGAGCGGAAGCTCGTAGATCGACTTCACGTCGGCGCACTCGATCACGGCCTTCACCGGCACGTTGCAAAACATGGACAACTTGTCGCGCACGCCGGGCTCGAGCGGATGCTCGGTGCGGCAGACGAGGATGTGCGGCTGGATGCCGATTTCGCGCAGCTTCGCGACCGATTGCTGCGTGGGCTTGGTCTTCAACTCGCCCGCGGCGGCAAGATAGGGCACGAGCGTGACGTGGATAAAGACGACGTCGCGCGGGCCCTGCTCCAGCGCGAACTGGCGCAACGCCTCGAGGAAGGGCAACCCCTCGATGTCGCCCGTGGTGCCGCCGATCTCGGTGATGAGCACGTCGACATCCTTCGCGGCCATCGTGATGCGCTCCTTGATCTCGTTGGTGACGTGCGGAATCACCTGCACGGTGTTGCCGAGATAGGCGCCGCGACGCTCCTTTTGGATCACGCTCTCGTAGATCTGGCCGGAGCTGAGGCTGTTGATACGGGAAAGCTTGCCGCTGGTGAAACGCTCGTAGTGACCGAGGTCGAGGTCGGTCTCGGCGCCGTCCTCGAGCACATAGACCTCGCCGTGCTGGTAGGGGCTCATCGTGCCCGGATCGACATTGAGATAGGGGTCGAACTTCTGGATGCGCACGGTCATGCCGCGCATTTCCAAAAGCGCGCCAAGGGCCGCGGCCGTGAGGCCTTTGCCCAGCGAGGAAACGACGCCACCTGTCACGAAAATATACTTCATCGGGAAACGGTCGATGAAGAGGCGGCCCAATAGGGTGACAAGCCAAAGCACGACCGGCCCCGGCCGAAGCACCGTCTCCGCCTTCCGCACGGGTGCGCGGAACCGAAACCGACGCCGCACCCCGAGCGAAAAGGACAGCCGGATTTCCTTCCCGCCACGCCCAACCCCGCCGACGCGTTCTCTCCCTTCATACGCGTTTACGTCTTCGCCGCTCCTCCGCGCCCGGCCAGTCGCTCCGCAACGACAACGCCTTGGACGGCGTCTCCCCCGGCCAACCGGCCCGGCCACCGCCGGCCTCTCGTCGTCGACCTCGGCAACGCCGAAGTCCTGAAAGGCCGCCCAACCTCCCTCCTCCGACGGGCGCTGAGACCGCCGGCCTCCACGCCAAATACTCGGAACATTTTACACCCGGCTGTCCGGCTGTTGGAAAAAATCATAAACTCGCTCCCTACGGACTCGACCGCAGCCCAATCTGCTTTAGCAAATCATTTATGGTTTGCGGCGTCGTCATGATCGAAGGCCAAACCTTGGTCCGTCATGTTCTGACTGTCGTGCTCACCGAGCGGCTTGGGTGCCGGCTCGTCGCCTCCTGCGGGAGCATCGAGGACGGCATCCGCGCCTGCCTCGATCACCACCCCGATCTCGTCATCCTCGACTGGATGTTGCCCGACGGCTCCGCCGCCCGGCTCCTCGAACGGCTCGTGCCCCGGCTCCCGTCCACCCGCTGGCTGGCCCTCTCCGCGAACGAAAACGCCGCCTCCATCCGGCTCGCCATCGCCGCCGGTGCCCATGGTTTCGTCATGAAACAGTCCGGTCTCGACGACTTCGAGACCGCCCTCCGTCGGGTGCTTGCCGGCCAACCCGCCTTTTGCCCGGTCACGGAACGGCTCCTCGGCGAGGCCTCCGATCTCCCTGATCCGGATCCGAACAACGCCTCCCTCACCTCTCGCGAGCGGGACATCATCACGCTCTACGCCCGCGGCCACAACCCCAAGGCCATCGCCGGCCTTCTCGGCGTCAGCCCCAAGACCGTGCAAAACCAGCTCACCTCCCTGAAGGACAAGCTGGGCATGCACGAACCCGCCACCCTCGTCCGCTTCGCCTTCGATCACGGCTTCGTCTGAGCCCTTCGCGCCCGAACGCCGACGACGGGATATTTTCCCAAGGACTCGCCGCCAACCGATTGCTAAAGTCCCCCTCCATCGCACCGCGATTGTCGCAAGCCGGCGTGTTTCATGCGCGCGACAACGCTCCTCCAGCTTCTCCCCGGCATGCAGTTCCCAGCTCCGCATTTCCCCCCTCGCCCGAGGCTTCGCCGTCGCCGTTTCCCGGCGATCCATGACGTGGTCCGCCCCGAGACCGGCGACACACGCGCGGCCAAGATCCACGCCACCGCCATCCCCGTGCCCGAGCCCGGCAGCCGACGCCTGCCCGCCCTTTCCGCACCGGCAACCCCGTCCCCAATCGTCCCGCATCAACCAACACCCGACCGATAAAATGCGCATCCGCTCGTTCGCTCCGATCGCCCTCCTCGCCGCCGCCCTTTTCTCCGGCTGCACCTCCAATCCGTTCATCACGTTCCAACATCCGAACAACATCGCCCCCGCGAACCTCACGCCGCCTCCGCCCGAAGCCGTCAAACCCGCCTCCGACACCGCCGCGCCGCTCGTGATCGAGATCACCGACTCGCGCTACCCCGTCGAATACATCCTCCGCCAGTGCGGACTCGGCGACGACTTCATCGCCCTCGCCACCCGCGACAGGTATCAAAAGCGCCACCACGCCGAGCTCCTCGAGACCGCCCCGCTCCGCGCCCTCTGGTGGTCCGCCAACGTCAACCTCTACAAAACCGAGCTCGCCGAAACGCTCCGCGCCGCCTTCCCCGACGCCATCGTCTACGTCCGCGCCGTCCCCTATTCCGAACGCGTAAACTTCGTCCGCACCTTCCCTCCGCGTTTCAACCACCGCTCCGATCCCGCCGCGCTGCCGCCCCATCCGCTCGCCGACCTCGTCGTGAGCGTGGACAACCACCAAGGGATCAACGGAAACGACGCCAATTTCGCGGGCATGACCTTCGGGTCCCATTTCTTCGTCAACTTCAGAGTGGCCCCCGCCGACGCCCCCGCCGCCCCCTTCGTCACGCGCCCCGGCTCCGATCAGTCCACCCGCGCCGACCAGGCGATGGCCGCGGCCTACTCCATCGAACCCACGCCCGAGGAACTCGCCGCCACCCGCGCCAAGATTCAATCCCGCCACTGGACCGTCGACGTCAAATGGGCCGACCCCGGATTCGCCCGCCGCTTCCTCCTCAATTACCCCGGTGACGAAACCTACCTCGCCCTCGCCGAATCCCACATCGCCCGTCAAATCCGTCCCGACGTCCACAAGGCCTACTACCTCGGCGCGCCCCGCGCCCGCACCGACGCCGCCACGCTCCAAGCTTGGAACAACGACCCGGCCACCTCGCCGCTCGCCCCGTTCTACAAATGGACCGCCACCGGTGTCGGCGAGATCGCCCCGCTCGCCGCCTCGCCCGAGGCCCGGGTCGCCCGCCTCTCCGCCTGGGCCGCCTTCTACGAATCCGATCCCGCCATCCGCTCCGCCTTCGCCGCCCACGCCGCCGGCATGCCCGGCGCCCCCGCACGCGACACGCTCCCGCCCAAGGCTCGCGCTCTCCTCCGACTCCGCGACGCCGAGATCGCCTTCCTCGTCCGCCACGGTCAGGCCCTCGCCGAGGCCCCCGCACGCGGCGAACTCGGCGCCTTCGCCCGCGAGTCCGCGCTCGAACAGGAGGGCCTTCGACAGGGTTTCCAGAACCGCCTCCTCGCCGCCAACCTCATCGGATTCGCCGGCGCGGGCATCGGCGCCGGCATGGCGGGGTCCGCCTCCGCCCTCGCCGCCCATGGCGCCAGCCAGGCCACCCTTGTCTCCGCACGGGCCATGATCTCCGACACCCTCTCCGACGCACAGGAAGGCGCCGCCCATATGGCCGCCGCCATCTCCGACCAGATCGGCGCCATCACCATCGACCTCGACGGGCAAAGCGTCGCCATCACCGCGCCCGACTTCGCCGCCTTCCGCGCCCAAGCCCGCGAGCTCTACCTCAAACTATGAGCCCCCGACGCCCGGTCACCCTCCTCCTCGCGCTCCTTGTCGGCGCGGCCGTCCTCCGCGCCGACAAGCCCGCGTCCGCATCACCCCGACCGACCGTGCCCCCCGCCGTCGTGCTCTCCGCCGCCACCCTCCACAAAGCGGTCGTCCGCGGAGACTGGTCGGCCACGCGTCCGACCGCGATCGCCGCCGCTTTCCCCGGTTGGCCCGATTCCAACCAGGCGCCCGCCGCGGCCGCGCTCCGCTTCTTCTTCTCCGGCGCGCTCATCCTCCCCCGCACCGCCCCGGAAATCGCGTTCTACAACCCCTGGCTCGACGCCGCCATCCTCGTCCGCTGGCGTCCGCCCGCCGACGAAAAGGGCACCGCCACCGTCACCGATCTCCTGTTCTCGCTGCCGTCCGCCCCCGGCAAGCCCCCCGCCTGGCTCGCCTCCCCCGACCTCCCCCTCCGCTCGCTGCCTCGCGCCCTGCAGACGTTCGACGCCTCTTGGCGCGAAACCGGACTCCACGCCGCCACCGCCGAGGCCGACGCCTTCCTCGACCACGCCCGAACCAACCTCGGCCTGCTGGTCGAGGCGCATCGCTTCCTCGCCCAAACCCATCCCGCCCTCCACCGGGCCATCGCCGAGAAACGCGTCGAGGCCTGGTCCGCCCGCCTGCCCGAGACCGTCGACCCGCTCCGCGAGCGGCTCCTCGCCCTCCCCGCTCCCGTCCGGGACCGCCTCGCGCTCGGCGGCGCGTGGCCGCTCGGCGAAGACCGCCTCCTCCTCGCCCTCTGGCCCGAATCCCTCCCCCGCATCGCCGTCCTCCTCCTCTACAACCCCCGCGCCCCCGGCGGCCTCACCGATCTCGTCTTCTTCGACCTCAACCATCTCGCCGAAGCCGGAAACACCCCATGATGCTCCGCCTGCTCCTTCCGTTGCTCCTCCTCTTCGCGCCGCTGCGCGCGGCGGAGAACTCGTCCTCCGATTTTCTCACCGACCTCGCCCTGAACCTCGCATCCACTTCCGGGGCCGCGGTCGCCGCCACGGGGAAGGACATCGTCCCCCGCACCGGCCTCGCGATCAGCCAGGGGATTTCCCACCTCGCCGATGCCGGCCGCATCATCCGCGAGACCAACAAGGCCCTCGCCCGGGACGACGCCTTCGCCGCGCTCGGCACGGCCACCACCCTCCTGGCCGGAAAAACCGCCGAGCTGGCCGCCTCCTCCGCGCTTCGCATTCTCCTGGCCGGCGCCAATCCCATCGCCAGCGGCGCCATCACCCTTCTCGGCGGCACCTTGGCCAAGGCCGCCACCGAAGGCATCCTCGAGGCGTTCTTCGCGATGATCTATGAATGGATCAAGGAAAGCGAAAGGCAGGCGAGCAACCGCCCCTCCTCTTTCGACGACGCGCTCGACGCGCTCTCGAACTCCCACATCGACCACTTGAACCATATCGCCAGCTCCCCCTCGCAAAACCAGGCGCTCCAGATCACCTCCTCGCAACTCACCGCCGCCGCCCAGGCGCAGGCCGCGCAAAACCAGGCCGCCCTCAACGCATCCATCGCCGCCGGCCTCCAGCAACTCGGCAGCCAGGTCGCCGAAACCGCCCAGACTTCCTCCGGCAAACCGCTCTCCAATCCCGGCCTCACCAGCGGTCACATCCCGCCCACCCTCGCCCAGCTCGAACGCGAAATCTCCGACCTCCGCAACGTCATCGCCCAGATCGACGCAAACCTCCGCCGCCAACGCGCCGCCGGCTCCCCCGCCCCCCACGTCATCCGCGCCTTGGAGCAAAACCGCCAAACCGCGCAAACCGAACTCCGGCGCCTCGAAAGCCTCCGCTCCCGCTACTGAGTTCCCCACCCCGTCCCCTTCGCCCCATGCCCTCGCACCTGCGTCCCGTTCTCCTCCTCTCCGCCGCCTTCCTCGTCTCCGGTTGCGACTGGCTCGATGCCCGCCGCGCCCACCACGAGGCGGAAACCCACCTCGTCGCCCAGGACCCCGCCGCCGCCCTTCCCCCGGCCCGACGCGCCCACGAACTCGCCCCCGGCAACACCCGTTACCTCCATACCTACACCGAGACCCAGCGCCAGCTCCTCCGCCGCCTGCGTCGCGACCTCGAGGAATCCCCCTCCCCGCTCGCCCGCCTCCGCCTCACGTCCGACGCCTTCGACCGCTTCGAGGATCTCGTCGACGCCGACACCTCCGAACGGCTCGGCCGTCTCCGCGCAGACGCCCGCGCCGAAACCCTCGGCGCCCTCGACACCGCGCTCCACGATCTGGAATCCGCCCTCGCCCTCCCCGACCACGACCTCGAAAACCTCGCCGCCTGCTTCTCCGGCTCCGAACGCCCGCGCGCCGAATCCGTCCTCGCCCGCCTCCTCGCCCTCCGCCAGGCCGCCCGCGCCCTCGACCAAAACGACCTCGCCTCCGCCGCGAATCGCCTCGACTCCCTCCCCGCCGACTTCGCCGCCGCCGCGCCTCTCCGCGCCCGTCTCGCCGAGCTTTCCCGACAAATCGACGAGGCCATCGCCGAGGCCGACCGTCTCGCCTCCGAAGGTCGCTTCCGCGAAGCCCACGCGGCGCTCGACGACCTCGCCTCCCGCCACGCCTGGCGTCCCGATCTCCGCGAACGCGCCGAACGCATCCTCGTCGACGGCGCCGCCCACAATCTCGCCCGGCTCCAGGCCGCGCTCTCCACCCGCGATCGCCCCGCCCTCCAGACCGCTCTCGACGACCTCGCCTGGTGTCGCCGCACCGAGTTGCCCATCACCGCGGACGAGCTCCTCGACCCGCCCTCGTTCTCCGTATTCGTCCAACAGCTACAAAGCACCGGCCTCGCGCCCGCCGCCGGCTCCCCCCGGTCGACCGTCTTCGATCTCGTCCTCTGCGCCGGCCTCCGATCCCGCTTTCCCGACGCCAAACTCGCCGACGCCCATCTCGCCGACGGTTACCTCTGGTGGGCGTCCGACCTGGCCTCCCGCGGCCGCCATCGCCTCGCCGCCATCGCCCGCCGCCTCGCCGTCCGTCACGGCGCGACCGTCCCCGCCGCGCCGTCCCCCGCTTCGGAGGCCGCCGAGGCCCCTCGCCTCTCCCTCGTTTTCTCCTCCCCCGCCAACGTCTCCGGCCAATCCGCCGACACCTTCCTCTCCGCCGCCGACGTCGCCGCGCGCACGCTCCTCGTCGAACGTCTCGGCCCCTTCCTGCCGGCGCGCGACGAGCAGTCCCCCGGCCACCTCGCCATCCCCTGCCGCGTCGAGCTCCGTTCGCTCCGGCTCGACCGCACGCAGAAGACGAAAAACCACGAGGCCCGCTACCTCTCCGGCCAACGCGTCGTCCCCAACCCCGCCTACGACCGGGCCAAGACCCAGGCCGCCAACGCCTTGGCCGACCTCAACCAGGCCCGCGCCCGCGCCGAGTCCGCCGCGCGTCAGGCCAGCCTCAACCGCAGCATCTCGAGCCTCGGCGGCAACAACATCTTCGGACAGCTCAGCAACACCTTCGGCACCGCGGCCACCAACCTCGCCGCCGCCGACGTCACCCCCTACCAGAACGCCTACAACCTCGCCCAGCAACGCCTCGCCGCCACCCCGCCCACCATCGCCGAGGACGTCCATTCCACCCACGTCTATCCCGAGATCACCCACCACCTGGTCGCCACCGCCGAAGCCGTCGTGGTCTTCCAGGCCTCCCCCTCTCGCGAGATCCGCCTCCCCCTGACCGCCCGCTTCACGCACGACGCCACCGAATTCCGCGGCGATCCCGCCAAAGGCGGCAAGGTCCAGGCCCCGAATCTCCCCTCCTCCGCCGAGATCGAGACCGCCCTCGCCAAATCCTGGAGCGAACAGCTCTCCGCCCGCGCCGCCAGCCTGGTCGATCTCGGCGCCCAGGCCGCCGTCACCACGCTTCGCTCCGCCCCGTTCCCCTCCGCCGAGGATCGCCTCGAGATCTTCCTCGCCAACCTCGTAGGCCCTCTCGCCGAAATCCACCCCGAACTGGCCGCCGAGTTCTCACGCGCCCCCGATCTCGCCGCCTTTTTCGGCGCCCTTCCCTGAACGGGACGGCGCGCCTCCCCGACGCGCCCAAAACGTATCCGACATCCAATTACGCCGGTCGCCCGCCATGTCCTCCGGCGGGCACGAAACGCTCCGGGCGCCGACGATCGCCTCCGTTTCCCCGCCCGCCCCGTCCGCCGAAAAACCGTTCCGATTTCGGCGGACGATCCGCGAACGGACGGGCGCCCTCGCACGCCCGGTATTCCGCCCTTCGGAAATTCCCGGCCCGTCCGACGCGGACGCAAACGCTTCGCGGGCGGGCTTCAGAATCCCGGCCGCCAATAGGTGCTCACGGCCTCAGCTTCGGCGAGTTTGCCCACGTCCCTGAAGACGCTGACATGCCCGTCGGCCCAAAGGATGTTGTTGGCCCCGTCATGCACCCCGCCGATGTAGCTGCCGGCGTTGACGGTGCCGTCGGAGGAGGCCGAGAGGCGGATGTAGTAGCGATCGAGCGCGGACTCGACGTTGCCGGGATAGTAGCCGCACTCCGAGATCATGAGCGTCGTCGCCGGTGAAGGCAGCGAGGCGAGCGTGCGCCGCTTGGGGTTGCTGCCGGTGGTGATGCCGAGCTGGTGGTTCAACCCGTAGGTCTGCGAAACCTCGCGGCCGACCACCGGCGTGATGCGGCGCAGGTGCGTGGTGCAGCGCAGCCCGTTGTTCGCGACGGTCTTGGTGCCGGTCGCGAGCGAGTAGTAGCCCTTTGTCTGATCCCACCAGTTCCGGTCGCCGGCCGCCGCGTCCTTGTTGTTGGGATCGGGGAAACAGCCCTTGTTGTCGTTCGCGTAGAGCATGCAGACGCCGTAGAGCTGGCGAAGGTTCGAGATGCAGCGGGAGCTTTCCGCACGAGCGCGAACCTTGCCCACCAGGGGAATCGTGATCGCCGCCAGGATGCCGATGATCGCGATGACGGTGAGCAGCTCGATCAACGTGAAGGCGCGACGACGGGGGGAAACCAATGCGGTCATGACGGGATGGAATCGAGGTTAGGGTTGGGGTGACGCGACCAGGACGCCGGAGTGGTAGAGCAGATTGGCGAAATCGACTTCGTTCAGGATGGCGTAGCGGCCCGGCTCGTCGATGAGCGCACGACCGTCGCGCAGGAGGCGGAACACGGGCGCGGCGGGAGCCCGGTCGGACGCCGGCGACGGAAGCGGGACCTTGAAGGATGTGACGCCGGCCTCGGCCCGGCGCGTGTGCGTCCGCCCGTCGACGACGATCTGGAGTTCCCCCGCCTCCTTGAGGAAGGCGAGCAGCTCGATCTCGTTGCGCGCCTCGGGCAAACCGCCGTCCGCGAGCCTCCACGGCGCGCCCTTCGTCGGCTCGAGCTCCGTGTGGTGCCGGCGGTGGCTGTAGTAGAGGACGTCGCGCACGATCGTCGGCGGAGCGCCGAGCTTGAACCAGTGCGTGTAGTAGGCGCAGAGATCGTAGGGCGCGAAGCCGATCGCCGTCGACGGCACCATGGCCTGCTCGGTGTGGTCGGACCAGGTGTTGATGAACACCCAGTCGGCGCGTTGTTCGATGGCGGTCGTCCACATCACGCGGAGGGCGTCGAAGTTCGCCGCCTCCCAATAGAGGGTTCCGCGCGAGCGGATATCGTGCGGGGCGACCGGCGCGACGACGAGCGGCGTGTGGGCGCGCGCGGTTTCGATCCAGTCCGTCACGACCGGCGAGCGCGGCCCCCAGTGGGCGAAGCCGTGGCTCACCGGCGCGAAGGACTCCAGCTGGAGGGTGCTGTTGAAGTGGGCGAGAAACACCGTGGGGATCCCCCGTTTCTCGAGCTCCTCCATCACGGTCTTCCACCATCCGGCGCTGTGCCGCTCGGAAAGCCAATGGCTGAAAACCATCCGACCGTCGGGCGTGCGCAGCACGGAGGGGGACTCCGCGAGAACCTTGAACACGGGTGAAGCCGCGTAATAACGCGGGTCCACCTTCGCGTCGGCCTCGCCGCGGATGCCGCTGACGCCGGACCGCGAATACACCGCGGGGATGATGAGAAACTCCGGGTCGACGCGCCGCGCCGCCTCGATCACGGCGAAGGCGCGTTCGTTATACCAGGCCTGGCGGGGCTCGAAGTAGGAGAACAGGTCGACGACGAAACCGTCCGCGCCCATCTCGATCGCGAGCCGCACGTCCTCCTCGGCGGCACGGATGCGCTGCTCCTCGGGAGTGAGTTCCGTATCCGGAAAAGGAGGACGCGGCAGCGGATGATAGAAAATCTTCGTTCCGGCCCCCTTCCGACGCTCGTCGAGCGGGGCGGAGGGATTGAGCGTGGTGAGGACGTAGTTGCTCAGCCCCGGATCGCTCGTCTTCCGGTCGGTCGGATACGGCGGGTAGTAGTAGGCGAAGACCTTGCGCGGGCTCTCGCGCAGGGTCTTCGCCGGGGCGGGCGAAAACGGGAACCATTCGGCGGCGCGCGGGGCGGCCACTTCGCCGGCCATGCAGATGTTGTCGATCATCCAGCCAACCGTGGCGCCCGCGCCGACGTCGTCGGCCTCGCCTTCCGTCACGGGAGGATTCACGAACCTCAGTTCTCCGAGGGGACGGGACAGGGGCAGCTCGATCCCGGAACGGTCCGCGACGGGTTGAAGCTCGGAGGGCTTCCGCAGCTTCGCGCGATTCTCGGAGGAATAAAGACGCACGGCGGCGACACGGTTGTCGTCCGTTCCCGACAAGGTGATCCCGAGGTGATACCAGACGCCGTCGTCAACGGCGGCAATCCGCACCCGTGCTCCGTCACGGGCGAGAATCGTGCACCCCTCGGTGAGGCCAAGACCGATCTCCAACCCCCGCCCCGCCTCGTCGGCCAACACCACGCGCAGGGGAGCGCCCTCGAGTTTGAAATCGAAGCCGAGGTAAACGTCGCCGGGGGGCGGCGGCTTGAAGGCGACGGCGACACCCGCACCGGCGCTCGCCCGCGCCGCCTCGGCCGTGGCCGCGCGCCGCAGAAGCACGCCTTTGCCGGTGATCTCGTTTCCGGCGAAAGGCGACTCCGCTTCCCGAGACAGGTGAAGCGTCAGACCGTCGTCCGAAGTTTCACCGACGACGCGCCAAGGCGCGGGCGGCGGCGCATCGGCCGGATATTCGTCGAAGCGATCGACGGGAAGTTGCTCCACCGTTCGGGGCAAAGCGCCCTGCCCCTCGACAGCGACGATGGACAGAGCAAGCGCGGATAGGAGACGGCGGAGCATCGGAACATGCGGGAAGCGGAAACGCCTTCGATCAGCGGGAGAAACCCTTCAACGACGACCGCCGCGACGGGAGGCCGTCCACGCCATGGCGCCCATGCCGAGAAGCAGGGCGGCGCTTCCCGGTTCGGGAATGCTGGCCGGACCGACGATGGTGAGGGTGTCGATACGAGCGGTGCCATTCGTCGCCGTAGACGGGAAGGTTACGAAGAAGCCGATCCCACTTACCAACGAGGACGACAGGTCGTTTTCGAGCGGGTCGCCCAACGACATGACCACGCCGCTGGTCAGGGTGAACGAGCGCCAGTTTTCCTTGGCCGTGGAAAAATCCAAGGTCCTGAGGACATCCGAAGTAGCTGTTTCGGCAAACACGGTCGCGGTCATCCCCGCATTCTGGAACACGGTGTTGCTTGCATACCAATTGCCACCGACATTCACAAGCAGTTGAACGGTCGCGTTAACCGTCGAGTTTCCCATCGTCCAACTGATGGTCGCGCCCTGTAGATCAAGCGGGGAGGAGAACAAAGTCGTTGCGGTAAAAATCTTGTCGTCCGCACCAGAGCCCGGGGTGAAGGCGAGGTAGCCGGCACCATCCGAGGAAGGGTTTCCGTTTGGTGGCGCGACATACACGCGACTGCTGGCGTTGGTGCTGGCCTCGGAGCCAACCAGACCAACCCATCCCACGGTGCTGGTGGTGAGGCTACCAATGGTCACATTTTTGTCGGAGCTCGTGTCGAACTCCTGCTTGTAGAGCTGTATCGTATCGGCGGCGCGGGCCAGCGGCGCGGAGACCGCGAGAATCGTGGAAGCCAGAACAGCGGACAGGGTGGAGTGTGTGGTTTTCATTGGGATCTGGAAAAGTGTTGTCGGGGCGTCCCGAAAACGCGGACACAGACCGATCCGGATCGAGGCGGTTGACGAGAGGGGGACCGACTGGCGATCGGATCGGGCAGGGGCGGGTTATTGGGGCGCTTGTCAGGAACTTGGTGCCCCCTTCCCCCGAAGGTTTCAAATCCACCGTTGTCGAACAGTTCAGTAGAGGGGGGACGGGGGGCTTTTCGACGGCTCTTGCATCCCCCGCCCGTTCCCATAGCCCGGCCCTATGGCACACTCCGACGTCGCCCCCTCGATGGCCATGATCGCCCGCCGCGCCGGCGTGGCCAAGTCCACCGTGTCGATGGCGCTGCGCAACGACCCCGCCATCTCCGAGCGGCAGCGAATTCGTATTCAGAAGATAGCTACCAAGATGGGATACCGGACGAACGCCCTCGTCGCCCGTCTGATGCAGGAGCTGCGCGCGTCGCGCAAACGACGCTACGTCGCCACCCTCGCCTTCGTCGACGCCTCGATCAACAACCCCAAGCACGTCAAGACCCCGTCGTTGATCACCGACCTGCGCGCGGGGGCGGAGGCGCGCGCCGCCCAGCTGGGATACGGCGTGGACTACTTCTGGCTGCACGATCCCGGCATCACCCCCGAGCGCCTCGCGAAGATCTTTCGCACGCGCAACATCCACGGGGTCGCGATCTACTCGATCGACAAGGAGGTCGAAAGCCTCCTGCCGAAATACGAGCCCGTCTGGAGCCAGTTCCCCGTGCTCACGATCGGCTCGCGCAACCAGCTCCTCCCCTTCCACTTCGTCTGCAACGACCAGTATTCGACCGCGTTCCAGGGCTGCGCGCGGCTGCTCTCCCTCGGCTACCGCCGCGTCGGGCTCTACCAGCTGCGCTGGCACGACGCCGCCCTCGAGCACCGCTTCGTCGCCGGATACCAAACGTGCATAAACCAGGCGGGCCTGGAGGCCATCCCCGTGTTCTACCTGGATCAGCCGCGCTACAACATCCAGAAGACCTACTCCGGCGGGAAAAACGCCTTCGCCTGCTGGGTGTCCGACAACCGCCTCGACGCCGTCCTCGCCATCAACAGCTGGATCTTCGAGTGGATGTCCGACCTGAAGCTCCGGATGCCCGAAGACCTCGGCGTCGCGTTGCTCGACCTGCCCAAGGAGCTCCGCGGCAAGGTGGCGGGCATGGAACAGCGCGCCGAATGGGTGGGCATGTCCGTCGTCGACGCCCTCATCGGCCAGATCCTCCGCCACGAGTCGGAACTCCCCGCCTTCCAACGCGGCACCATCATCGAGAGCACCTGGGTGGACGGCGCGACCGTCCGGTCCCAGCCGTCGCGATAAACCGGATACAACCGGCCGCGCCCTCTTCCCCGCCGCGCCCGCCCTACTGTTCCAGCCACCAGGCGAAGCCCGCCATGAACGCCGCCAGCAAACCCGCCAACCCCGCGTAAAGCCCCCACTTCAGCGGCTTCGCGACCAGGGCCAGCAGCCCGCCCGACACCACGGCCACGCAGAGCAGCACGAGCCAGCGCGGATAAACCCGGAGAGGCTCCAGCCAGGAGCTTGCGAGAACGAACACGACGTCCATCGCGCCCCGACCATGCGCCCCCGCGCGCCCTCGCCAATCAATTCCTTCACTTTCCGTCTTCCCCAAAACGCCCAAGCCGCCCACGCTCCGCCCTTTTCCAGTTCCACCAAACCTTCCCTCCAACATGTCCACCAACAACAAGCCCCAAGTCCTCTGCTGGCTCCTTTGCGACGGCGTCCACATCGACCCCGCCACCGGCAAGCACACGATCCTCGGCGTCTTCTCCGCCATCCGCGGCCGCCAGTTCCCGCTCACCCACCCCTTCATGATCTGGTTCCTGACGCTCACCGACGTCGCCGCCGGCAAGCACAAGATCAAGATCTCCCTCGGCCTCACCGCCGAGAGCATGAGCCCCCTCCTCGACCGCGAGTTCGAGTCCCAGGGCCCCCTCCAGCGCATCAACCTCATCAACGACGTGCGCAACCTCTCCTTCCCCGCCCCCGGCGACTACCAGATCAAGATCGAGGTCGACGACGAGGTCCTCCTCGTCACCAACCTCACCGTGGCCAACTGAGCCCCCCGCCGGCCTCCGATCGCCGGTCGGACCCGCCCCCTCCGCCGCGCCCCGTCCCGGGCGCGGCTTCTTTTTTCCTTCAACCCGCCGGCTCCGCCCCCTCGACTCGCCGCCTCTCCCCGCTCCTCGCTCCCAACTCCCCGCTCCACCCATGTCCACCTTCGATCTCCTCGGCGTCGGTTCCCCCATCATGGACCTCACCGCGAACGTGCCCGAATCCTTTCTCGCCCACGTCCGCGGCGACAAGGGCGGCATGGTCCTCGTCGACGCCGCCGAGATGGACGCGATCCTCGCGAAACTTCCCTCCGCCCCCTCCCTTGAGAACGGAGGCAGCGCCGCCAACGTCATCCGCGCCGCCGCACGTTTCGGACTGCGCACCACCTTCCTCGGCAAACTCGGCTCCGACGACACCGCGCGCGCCTACCGCGAACAGGCCGCCGCCGCCGGCATCGACCTCTCCCGCTACAAATCCGCCCCCGGACTGCCCAACGCCCGCTGCCTCGCCCTCATCACGCCCGACGCCGCGCGCACCATGCGCACCGACCTCGGCGCCGCCCTCACCCTCTCGCCCGACGAGATCACCGCCGACGATTTCTCCGGCGTGCGCCACGTCCACATCGAGGGCTACCTCGTCTTCAACCCCGCCCTCGCCGACGCCGTCCTCGCCCGCGCCCGCGCCTCCGGCGCCACCGTCTCGCTCGACTTCGCCTCCTTCGAGGTCATACGCCACACCCGCGACTGGTTGTTGAGACAACTCCGCGCCGGCGGCATCCGCGTCGCCTTCGCCAACGAGGACGAGATCCGCGCACTGTATCCGGATTCCGGTGACGACTATTCCGCGCTCGCGCTCCGCCTCGCCGCCGAAAGCCCCGGCCTCGTCGCCATCGTCAAGATCGGCAAGGACGGCGCCTGGCTCGCCCACGGAGACGAACTCCACCGCGTCGCCCCCGTGCCCGCCGACCGCGTGATCGACACCAACGGCGCGGGCGACAGCTTCGCCGGCGGCTTCCTCCACGGCTTCCTCCACGGCTGGCCGCTCCCCGCCTGCGCCGCGCTCGCCTCCGCCGTCGGCGGCGAATGCGTGCGCCACAGCGGCCCCGCTATCCCCGCCGACCGCTGGCCCGCCCTCCGCGACCTCGCCTCCCGTCTCGCAAGCGCCTGACATCTTCACGGCCGACGCCGCGATCCCGTTCACCTCTCGAAGGCGATCGGGATCGCCTGGCGAAAGCCTTGGTCGATTGGACTGTCCACCATCGCCCCGGTTGCGCGCCTTGGACCGCCGCGGAATCTTGTCGGCGGTCGATCAGCCCCTGTTCGCCCTGCCCGCCCCGCCCCATCATGAAACGCGTAGCCCCCCATTTCCCCGCCCGAGGATTCACCCTGATCGAGCTGCTCACCGTCATCGCGATCATCGGCATCCTCGCCTCCATTCTCGTCCCCGTGGTCGGTCGCGTGCGCCAGTCCGCGCGCGCCGCCGTGGATCTCTCCAACATGCGCCAGCTCGGCACCGCGATGCTGCTCTACGCGCAGGACAACAAAAACAAGATCAACACCGTGGCCGTCTACGGCGGCGACGACCAATGGGGACGCAACTACTGGTTGCGCGCGCCGCGCCCTACCTCAGTTCCCAGCTCACCCAGTCCAATTTCGGCACCAACACCGTGCAGGCGCTGACCGAGAACCTCGTCAACCGCACCCTGCCGGAGGAATATCTGGGCTCCTACCTCGGCATCGCGCGCAGCCTCTTCTTTGCGACCAACAAACGCCTCCTCCCGCAGAGCGCCGGCAAGCCGGTCGAGAATCATTTCCGTCAGCTCTCCGCCTATGCCGATCCCTCGAAGACTCCCTACATCGCCGTGGGCAAATGGGGCTTCGTCGACGGCACGCCGGGCCCGCTGCCCACACCGGTGCCGAGCGAAGGCGTGTTTTGGCCCTACCCGGGCAACCGGACCATCGCCGTCTACCTCGACGGTCACGCCGAGTTTCGCGGCACCGAGTTCACGCTCGAGGAATGCTACGCCGGCGGCCCGCGCAACTAGTCCGCGCGGCATGAGCCCCGTCCGGCGCGCTCCGTTTGACACTCCGTCGAAAATCGGAGCAGTAGGCGGGTAAGCATGGCCGAAGGACATCTCACGATCCGGCAAATCGCGGCCCTGGCCGAAGTCTCGAAGTCCACCGCGGCGCTCGCGCTCCAAAACAGCCCGAAGCTCTCGGCCAAAACCCGCCGCAAGGTCCAGGCCGTCGCGCGCAAGCACGGCTACGTGCCGGACCCGCTCACCTCGACCTTGATGAGCCACCTGCGCATCGCGCGCAGAAGCCGCCGCAACGAGAAGCTCGCCTACCTCACCTGGTGGCACACGCCCGACCAGTGGAAGCAGCCCGGCAACGAGAGCCGCTGGTTCGAGGGGGCGAAGGCGCGCGCCGAATCCCTCGGCTACGACCTCGAGCACATCTGGGCGCGCGAACCCGGCATGAGCGCCGCGCGCCTCAACAAGGTTCTCTACACGCGCTCGATCCGCGGCGCCATCATCGCCCCGCTTCCGGAGCCGAAGGGCCGGCTCGAGCTCGACCTCGACCACCTCGCCGTCGCCGCGATCGGCTACACCGTGGAAAAGCCCGCCATCCATCGCGCCTCCCACGCCCACCCCTCGGGCATGTTGCTCGCCCTGGAACAACTCGCCCGCCTCGGCTACAAGCGCCCGGGCTTCGCCAATCTCAAGAACCAGGTGAAACGCGTGAGCTACGGCTGGCTCGGCGGCTACGTGCTCCACCAGCAAAACCTGCCCCTCGCCCGCCGCCTTTCCCCGCTCCTCACCCGCGAGTGGGACCGCGACGACTTCGCCCGCTGGCTGGAAACCAACCGCCCCGACGTCGTCATCAGCAACAACAGCGCCCCGGCGCAGTTCATGACCGAACTCGGCTACGACATCCCCGACGACATCGGATTCGTCCTGCTCGACGTGCAGCCCGAGGACGCCTGCGCCGGCATCGACCAGCGCCCCCCGCTCGTCGGCGCCTCGACCGTGGATCTCGTCGTCGCCCAGCTCCTGAAAAACGAGTTCGGCGCGCCCGATCCCGCCAAAACCGTCTCGATCGAGGGCGTGTGGCGGGACGGCCCCACCGTGCGCAAGCTCGGCCCCGCAACCGCAAGACGTATCCGATAGATAACTACAAACCGGATCATCGCCGCCGGAAATCGAAGTTGGGCAGGGCGGGACCGCCGGGCCCGCCCTGCCCCAGAATTGCATCAGCCTCCCCGGGCAGAGCCCGACATTGGACTGTCCCACTATCGCCCGCTCGCGCCCCGTCTCCGCCTCGTTTGACTGATCCTCGCCCCGTTCCCCGGGCCCCTCGAACACCCCGCGCCGGACTCCCCTTCCCGTCGCGCCAAACACCCAAAAAATCCCCCGCTCCGTGAAGAAATTCCTCACCGCCCTCTTGTTTTCCTTCTGCCTGCTCGCGCCCGCCGCGCGCGCGGCGGGCGTCAAGCTGTCGCTGAAGGAAAGCGGCGCGATCATCCACGCCGGCGTGCTCGGCGATCTCACCCTTCAACCGCCCTCGCTCATCACCACCGACAAGCAGGAGCTGAAGCCCTCCTTCTACGTCGACTTCGCCAACAGCGACACCGGCCACGCCACCTACGCCAACGGCTTCACCGTCACCATGACCGTGTCCAACGGCGCCCTCGAGGTCCGCTTCCCCGATCCGCCGCCGGAGATCACCACGCTCAAGTTCTTCATGCTCCTCCCGCTCAACCTGAACCAGGGCGGGCGCTACGTGCTCGGCGCGAAGTCCGGCGAATTCCCCGCCGAAAAGACTCCCGGCAACCTCGCCTACGGCGACGCCGAGCGCTTCGAGGTCCTCCACTCGCTCGGCGAGGGCATCGCCATCACCGCGCCGCTCACGTATCAGCAACTCCAGGACAACCGTAACTGGAATTGGGACACCTTCGGCTGGTCCATGCGCTACGACCTCCGTCGCCATCGCGGCAAAAACAACTTCGTCTTCGAAGTCTCCACGATCACCCGCACCACCGCCGCCGCGCCCGCCTTCCTGCTCGACCGCTACGGCCAGTCCGCGCGCAAGGATTATCCCGGCAAGGTCACCTCCGACGAACAGCTCCGCGCCGATGTCGCCGCGCAGGCCGCCGCGCGCGGATCCTACGTCGGCCCCGCGCTCGACCGCTTCGGCGGACTCGCCGGCAGCGGCGAACGCTTCGGCCTGAAAGCCACCGGTTTTTTCCGCACCGACACCGTCGAGGGCGGCCGCCACGTGCTCGTCACGCCCGAGGGCAACTTGTTCTTCCAGCTCGGCGTCTGCGGCATCGCCAACACCGACGACTTCACCCGCGTGAAGGGCCGCGAGCGCCTCTACGAGTGGTTGCCCGCCGCCAACGACGAGCGCTTCCGCACCGCGTGGCGAGACGGTCGTCCCGACTGGGGCAACTTCTCCCACATGGTCGCCAACTGGATCCGCAAATACGACAAACCTTTCTCCTACGAGGAGTGGTCCGGCCAGGCCGTCGAGCGCCTGCGCGCGTGGGGATTCAACAGCGCCGGCTCCTTCACCGCCTACTCGGCCACGATGCGCGAGAAAAACTTCCCCTACGTCTCCTTCCTCCCCACCGGCAAAAACGAGGGCGTCGCCATGCTTCCCGACAAGCTCGGCGCCGGCGAGGTCATGGACCCCTTCGCGCCCGGCGTCGCCGAGGCCCTCGATCGCGCCTACGCCGCGGCCCTGCCCAAGTCCGCCGCCGATCCGCTCCTCGTCGGATTTTTCCTCGGCAACGAACAACACTTCGAAGCCCTGCCCAAACGCGTCGTCGCCTACGACGGCACCAAGGTCGCCGCGAAGAACCGCCTCGTCGACGAGCTCGTGAAAAAATACGGCGACGTCGCGCGCTTCAACGCCGCGTGGCAACCCGCCGCGCCCTTCACCTCCTTCGACGAGGTGCGCCGACGACCGTTGTTCATCACCACCGACGCGGCCGCCACCGACATGGCGGCTTTTTTTCGCCTCTATCTCGACGCCTACTACCGCCTGATCCGCGAGACCTTTGACCGCCACGACCGCAACCACCTCCTCCTCGGCAACCGCTGGACGCCCGGCACCGCCAACAACGAGGACGTCGTGCGCATCGGCGGCAAGTATCTCGATGTAGTGAGCGTCAACTACTACGCCTACGCCGTCGAAAAGCCCTTCCTCCGCCGCATCCACGAATGGAGCGGCCGCCCGCTCATCCTCAGCGAATGGTATTACAGCTCCACCGAGCACGGCCTCGGCGGCGGCCTCGAGGTCCGCGACCAGACCGAGCGCGGCCACGGTTACCGCAACTACGTCGAGCAGGCCGCCTCCACCGGCTTCGTCGTCGGCTCGCAGTGGTTCATCTACGCCGACCAATCCATCACCGGCCGCTTCTTCCAGGGGCTCCACGGAGAGGGCAACAACACCGGCCTGATCAACGTCCTCGACCGCCCCTACGAGCCGCTCGTCGCCGCCGCGCGCGAAACGCACTCGCGCATCTACGACGTCCTTCTCGGCAAAACCGCCGCCTACGCCTACGATGATCCGCGTTTCTCCGGCAAATCCTCCTCCGGCTCCGCGAAAACCGTCTCCGCTCCGCCCGCGCCGGCCGGTCTCCCGCTCGACGGCTCCACCGCCGCCTGGCCCACCCGCCCCGCCGAGACCATCGGCGCCGACCGTCTTGTTTCGGGCAACCCCGACCCGCGCCTGCGCGGCGACTTTCGCCTCTGCTGGGATCGCGAGGCCCTGCACTTCCTCATCCAGGTCAAGGACCCCACGCCCGGCCGCAACGACCGCGATCCGTCGCGCTACTGGAGCGCCGACGCCGTCGAACTTTTCATCGGCCACAAGAATCTCGATCAGGGCGGCACCCCGCAATACAGCGACCGCCAGATCGTCGTCGGTGTCGGCGCGCGTCCCGGCGTCCACATACCCGACCATCCCGACGCCGGCGCGAAGTGCCGCCTCGTCGTCGTGCGCGACGTGGCGGGCGACGGCTACACGCTCCAAGTCGCGCTTCCGTGGTCCGTGCTCGGTTTCGAGCCGCGCTCCGGCATGGAGTTCCTCTTCGACGTCGCGATCGACAACAGCGACGACGGCACCGCGCGTCACCACCAGCTCGTTTGGAACGGCACCTCCAAAAACTCCAGCGACCGCTCGCGCTGGGGCCGCGCCCGCCTCGTCGAAAATTGATCCCCCTTCGGACCGTCTTCGTCCACTCTCCCGCGATGCACTCCTCCGCCACCGAGCTTCGTCCCGCACTCGCCGACTACCTCGACGCGATGACGGCGTTTTTCGACGCGGATCTCGGCCTGCCCGTGCACACCGTCCAGGGGCCGAGCTACCACAGCCGCATGCCGGTCGGCGCGCGCGTTCACGACACACGTTACTCGCTCGATTATTGCCTAGGCCTGCTCGAGGAGGGCTCGCCCGAATCGCTCGCGCGCGCCGAACGCATTCTCCACCTCGTCCTGCCGCTGCAGGATCGCGATCCCGTCAGCGCCACCTACGGCGTCTGGCCCTACTTCGTCGAGGAACCGCTCGAACGCATGCGCCCGCCCGACCAGAACTGGGCCGACTTTTGCGGCGTGCGACTCGCCCACCTGCTCGCGCGTTTCCCCGAACGAATCTCCGACTTCGACCGCAAGGCCGCCACCGCCGCGCTCCACGCCGCCGCGCGCGCGATCTTCCGGCGCAACGTGCGCGCCGCCTACACCAACATCTGTTTCAAGGGCGCCGTCGTTTGCGCCGCCGCCGCCGAGCTCACGGGCGACGCCTTCCTCGCCGACTACGCACGCGCGCGGCTCGAGTCCTTCCTCGCCCACACGCGCGCCAACGGCGGTCTCATCGAATACACCAGCCCGACCTACACCCTCATCGTGCTCGTCGAGGCCGAGCGCGCCCTGCACATCCTGCGCGACGAAGCCGTGCGCGCGCTCGTCGAACAAGTGCGCGTGCTTTGCTGGGACGACATCGTCGTCGCCCTCCACCCGGCCACCGGACAACTCTGCGGCCCGATCAGCCGCACCTACGCCGACTGGCTCACACCACCGCTCGCCGCCGAGATCCGCGCGCGCCTCGACGTGCCGATCTTCGCGCCCGCGACCACCGCGGAAAACTCCGCGCCACCCGCGATGCCGCTCTACCCCGTGCCCGCCTTGCCCTGCCCCGCGGAGTTGCGCGAGAGCCTGCTCGCCCGCGCGCCGGAGCACACGTCGCGACGTCGTTACGTTTATTCGCCGACCGAGCCCAAACGCGAACGCACCGCCACACGATGGTTCGGCCCCGACGCCTGCCTCGGCTCCTGCAACTACGAAAACCTCTGGACGCAGCGTCGCCCCATCCTCGCCTACTGGCGCGCCGGCGAAAGCGTCGCCATGCTCAAGGCCGGCATCCGCCACGACGACGATCGCGACTTCGCCAGCTCCGCGTTTCGCGCCGCGCAGGAAGGCCGCGCCGTGCTCGCCGTCGCCTCGCTCGTCACCGACCGCGGCGATTTCCACGACCGCCTCGATCGTCCGGCCGACGGCGTGTTCCATATCGCCAATCTCCACGTCGCCATCGAGCTCGCCGGCCCCGGCGCGACGATCTCCGAACCGGCGCCCGGCATCTTCGCCCTCGCCTGCGCCGGCTGGCAGGGCGTCGTCACGCCGCACGCCGCCGTCTTCGACACGCACGCGATCCGCTGGGTCGCCAGCCAATACACCGACAAGGCCGTGCTCCGCGCCGTGGTCGACGACGGCACCGCGCTCGACCTGAACCCCGCCGCCGTCGGCGAGTTCGCCATCGCTTTTAGTCTCACCCTTGAACCCACCGGCTCCGCGTCCGCCGTGCCCTGCACGACCGTGTGCGAGGCGGGCAGGATTCTCTGCCACGCCGGCACGCTCACGGTCGAAGCCCCGCTAAAGCCCGAGGCGCTCTAGCGTCACGACCGGAGCCCCGCTCTTCACGCCCCGCCGCAAGCGGGGCGCCTGCTCCTGCACACCCCATCGCCATGCCCGAACCCTGAAAAATTCCCCGCCGCCTTTTCGCGGAAGGCCGGACCATCCCGCATTCCAACGTATCCAAAACTTGGCGACAATGTAGGCCCGACCGCTGGTCGGGCAGCCAGGCCGGCGGCCTGGCCTACAGGGATCGCAGCCCTCCGAGTTTTGATCTGACGAAATGCGAAACGGTTCCACCGCCCCCCGTCACCAGAGCGAGTCCGGCGCGCTCCGGTTTTGTCTCCGTCCGCCGGCGCGTCCGCGCCCGGCCCCACCTCACCCCAACTCGCCCGACATGAAACTCTACCCCCGTCTGCTCGCGGCCGCCTCGATGCTGGTCGCCACGTGCCTCGCGCACGCCCAACCCTACCAAAACCTCACGCTCCTCCAGGAGATCGACGCCGGCGCCACGCCCTCCGGCGTTTTCCCCAACGGCAACTACGAGTCCGACGGCTCCGACTCCGTCCAAACCATCCTCGGCCAATCCGTCCGCGTCACCGACGGCACCGTCGGCTGGTTCGGCTACAAGCTCGGCAACAACCTCGAATACAACAAACCTTACGTCATCGAGGTCGTCTATCCCGAGGACACGCCGCGCAGCTGGCTGATGTCGCTCATGGACTGCGGCGGCTACCAACCCGGCAGCCACTTCGCGTTTCACTCCGGAGTCTACGAAGCCGAGACCTACCGCCCGCCGATCAAGGACGGAAAGGCGAACCCCGAGCACAACCCGCTCAACATCGTCTCCTACCCGCTCCGCCAACAGTTCAAGAGCCACTGGATCATCGCCTGGCCCCAGGACAAATGGTGGGCCGAGAGCACGTATGGTGACTTTCCGGATACACACGGCGCCTGGACCACGGGCTTGTGGCTCTACTTCGTCAACAAGTCCGACGATCCCGGAAACCACGGCGTCGCCGTGAAGACCATCCGGCTCTACAGCGTCCCCGACGTCGAGAGCCTGATCGATCCGCAGGTGGACAACCTCCGCGTCGCGTCGCCGCGCATGACCTTCTGGACCCTCGAGTCGCCGGGCCGCAACAACGCCATGACCCAGGCCGGCCGCGCCCGTATCGCCGGCGCGAATACACTCGTCCCCGCCCTCATGGAGTGGAACTTCCAGCACTCCGGCGCCAACGAATACAACTACTACCGCGCCTTCCTCGAGGCGCGCCTCGCCGAGACCATTCCCGCCGCGCGCCGTCACCACATGGGCATCCTGCCCAAGCTCGAATACGGCGGCAGCCCCTTCATGCCGGCCGAGGCCTACGCCGTCACCGCCAACAACGTCGGCTACGATGAAGAACTCACCAAGGTCGGCCACGGCACCGGTCTCTACAAATGCCTCAATCCGCGCATCCAGGCCGCGCGCGACGACCTCAAGCACCTCATCGACGTCGTGTTCGAGGCCGCCGGCGACGACGTCGACCTGATCAAGGGCGTCATGATCCGCAACCGTCTCGCGCTGATCGCCCCGTCCTTCGCCGACGCCGACATCACCGCCTACGAGTCCGAGACCAGCAACGTCATCGCCGAGACCGATCTCGCGGGCAGCGGCGAGGAAGACACACCCGACGCGACCTCCTTCGACAAAAAACGTCGCACCCTGCGCCTCGCGTTTTGGAACCCGAAGTGGGCGCTGTGGGGTCACTCCATCACCATCGGCGCACAACACGCGCATCCCTACATGCAGTGGTATTACGGCCACGTCGCCGACTTCCTCCAGGAGGTCGAGGACCACATGAAAACGCACTACGGCAACGACAAGATCCTCGTCTACCTGCCGTTCAGCGGCGAGGGCGTCTTCCAATCCGGCATGACCAACCCGCCCGAGAATTTCTTCGCCGGCCAGGAGTGGGGCTACACCCCGGGCATGACCGCGGACAAAAGCTACCTCACGCTCATGCCGACCGACCAATACTGGAACGCGCAGGAGAGCGATTACCTCAACGCCCTCAACTCGCTCGGCGGACAGGCCACCCTCATCGACCCGATGTATGTCGAGTTCGGCTGGTCCGGCGACGACCGTTTCCCCTACGCCAAAATCGCGCCGAGCTTCGAGCACGGCGGCCAGGAATACGGCATCCGCTCCGAGCTCCTCGCCGTCGCCCGCGCCAATCCCCGCCTGCTCGGCAAATCCGCCTTCGGCACCATCCACCGCGGCAATCCCGAACACTGGAACGCCTTCGCGAAAAACTTCTATCTGATGCCCGACGAGGCCGGCACCGTCATCCTCGATGACGACGGCGTCGTCGCGAAGAGTTTCTCCGGCGGCCGCGTCCTCGTCATCAACACCGCGCTCACCGCCAAGACCGTCGACCTGAGCTCCACCCACCCGACGCTCTACAACAAGATCACCGGCGCCTCGGTGAACAGCTCGGCCCTCGCCCTGCCCGCCTGCTCCATGCAGATGTATGGCACGCAGTCCGGCGGCCTGCCCGCCTACACCGTGTTGCCCGAGCCTCCGCCCGGCCCCGCGCGACACATCACCCAGTTCGAGGACGGCACGCTCGGCGGCACCGGCGGCTCCTTCTCCGACAACCTCGACACGACGAGCTTCGGCGAGGTGTTCAACTTCGCCTCCGGCACGAGCTCGTGGGTCGATGTCGTGGTCAACGTGCCGAGCTCCGGCACCTACGACCTGAAGTTCCGCTACTCGCTGCAAAGCGGTTCGCGTCCGCTCCACGTCGTCGTGAACAACGAGGTCGTCGCCAACAACGAGGACTTCCCCGCCACCGGCCACTGGAGAGATTTCCGCTACCACACCGTCTCCGGCGCGCAGCTCTACGCCGGCACCAACCACCTCCGGCTCCTCTCCGCCTCCAACGGCGGCCCCGCGCTCGATCAGGTCGAGGCCATCCGCACCGGCCCCCTCGATTTCGAGACCTACTTCGAGAGCACCTTCGCCGGCGGCGACGCCTCCGCGTGGTCCGGCGGCACGACCGCACCGTGGTCGGTCGTCACCGACGCCGGCGACCACGCCTACCAGTGCGACATCGTGTGGACCTCCACCACGCCCAACGTCGCCGGCGAGTCCACCTGGACCGACTACCAGCTCGATTTCGACTTCAAGATCACCTCGTGGTCGAGCTGGAGCTACGTGTATTCGTATGCCAGATACATCGACGCCGACAACCACTACCGGCTCAGCGTCGAATACACCGGAGCGGACACGCGCCTGCGGCTCCACCGCTTCAACGCCGGCACGGGCACCTTGCTCGCCACCGCCTACGACATCCCGATCGCGCAACACACCTGGTATCACACCTCCTTCGCCCTCATCGGCGACCGCCTCATCGTTCTCTTCGACGACACCGAGGTCATCAACATCCAGGACCCCGCGCCGCTCGCCGCCGGCAAGATCGGCATCGGCCTCTCCAAGCAAAGGGTGCTCTACGACAACGTCACCGTCACCGGCCCCACCCCGCCTCAGCTCGTTTACCAGGGCGAGGACCACACGGCCGGCGTGAACGCGACCACGTTGAACAACATCCCCGGCTACACCGGCACCGGCCACGTCGAGACGAGCGTCAACGGCGCCTGGTTCGAGTGGAACAACGTCAACGTCGGCGCGGGCACCAAGACGCTCACCTTCCGCTACGTCAGCGGCTCGAGCTACGACCGCGCCTACAAGATCTACGTCAACGGCGTCCACGTCGGCACCATCCCCTGCGTGAGCACCGGCGGCTGGACCACCTGGGGCACGGTCAGCCTCCCCGGCGTGCCCTTCTACGGCGGCAACAACGTCGTCCGCCTCGAGGCGAGCACCTGGAACAACGGCCCCGGCGGCGCCGCCATCGACAAGATGGAAGTGCAGTAACGCCACCCCCCACCCGCCCACCACCGCGCAGGCGGGTGGGTGCCCAAAACAAACGATCCTGACACGATCCCGAAACCCAAGGAGGGCGCCGATCCGGTTGCCCTCCTTTTTTTGTGCGCAAACAAAACGCGCGAGCCTGCCGCCCGCCCGCCGTCGGACGCACAAAAAAGCGGCGGCGCCTAAAGAGCGCCGCCGCGGTGGTCCGGAAATCTTCGAGCTCCGAGCGTCGGCTCAGCACGCGTTCCGTGCACGCCGGCGACGACCGGCGTGAAGCAATCCCGCCACGCCCGCGAGCAGCGCCAGGCTGCTCGGCTCGGGAATCGGCGCGATCGTGATCGAGCCGGCCGTCGAACCGGCGAAGATGTCGGCGTTGAGCGCCAGCAGATCGCCATACGTGTAGGTTCCCGCCGAAAGGAAGGTGGCACCACCGTCGAGCGACAACGCGCCGAAGGAGATGCTCTGGTCGAGCACGAGACGCGACGCGGAGCTCAACAACAGGCTGCCAGTCGAGCTGAACGCGCTGTTGAAATTGACCACCGCGTTCGCGCCCGTGTCCCAACGCACGTCACCCGAATAACCGGCCGTGTTGGTCGCGGAAATGAAGACGGTGGTCGCGGTGGCGGGGGCGCCGCTGAACACCAGATCGCCGCTGAAGCCGCTCATGTCGCCGCCGTTGAACGTGTAGGAGAGGCCGTTGGCGTTGGCGCTGAAAATGAAGTCGCCCGCGCCGGCCAGCGTGGTCGTCGTCAAGTTGATCGAACGGTTGATGGTGCTGCCATCGGAGCGCAGCGTGGTGTTCACGTTGTTGACGTAGTTCGTCACGGTGAGCGCCATCGCGGAGTTTTGCCCCGACGCCAAGGTCGCGCCCGCGCCGTAGGTTTCGAAGTTGGCAACCTTCACGTCGGTGTTGCGCACGAGGAAGGTGGAGTTCACCCGCAGGGTCGTGCCGGCGTCGCCGAAGGCGCTGTTCGTCGAGCCGCGCACGGTGAAGCCGTTCGAGTGGAAGGTGTGTCCGTTGAGCGTGGCGGGGTTGTTGCCGCCTCCGCTGGCCTGGTCGAACCAGGTGCTCAGGGTGATGTAATCGACGGACTGGTTCGCTTGGAGATAGTAGTCGGCCGCGTGAGCGCCGGAGAGGAAGGTCGAGGCCGCGAGCAGGGCCGAGGCGAGGCTGGGGTAGGTTTTCGTTTTCACGCTTCAACTACACCGTGAGCGGCGCTCCCCGGCAACCGGCCCGGTGCTGCACAGTTGAGCAACCGGCGTCGATAGCGTTTGCCCCGTCGGGGCGCGGCGCTTTGCTGCACGCCCATGGAGCCTCGGGTCACCACCGTGCGCGAGTTGGCGAAGCTCGCCGGCGTGTCCCCGTCGGCGGTGTCGCTCGCCTTGCGCAACCATCCCCGCGTCTCGCAGGAGACCCGCGCGCGCGTCCTCGCGATCGCCAAGGAGCGCGGCTACGCGCCCGATCCGCTCACCTCCACGCTCATGGGCCGCCTGCGCACCGCCCGCAAAAAACGTCAGACCGAGCGCCTGGCTTTTCTCACCTGGTGGGGCGAACCGAACGGCTGGCGGCGCAACCGCAACAACGTCCTCTGGTTCGAGGGCGCCCGCGACCGTGCGCAGTCGCTCGGCTACACGCTCGAGCAGGTCTGGGCGGCCGAGCCCGGCCTCACTTCCGCGCGACTCGGCAGGATGCTCTACAGCCGTGGTATCCGCGGCGTCATTACCACGCCCTTCCCGCGCAGCCGACGACACCTCAAGCTCGATTGGCGGCACTTCGCGGTGGTCGGCATCTCGAAGACCGTCATCAAACCCGAGATCCACCAGGCCTCGCACTTCCACCATAACGGCATCCTGCTCGCCCTCCACAACCTCAAGCGACGCGGTTACCGACGCGTCGGCCTGGTCAACCTGATGGAGCAGGTCGAACGCGTGCGCCACGGCTGGATCTCCGGAAATTTCGTCTACCAACAGAGCGTGCCTGAGAAAAATCGCGTGCCGCCCTTGATCCTGAAGGAGTGGAGCCGCGACCAATTCGCCGCGTGGCTGGAACGCCACCGGCCCGACGCCATCCTCAGCAGCAGCAGCGCGAAGCCCCTGCAGTTTCTCCGCGAGCTCGGCCTATCCGCGCCCGGCGAGATCGGCTTCGCCAGTCTCGACCTGCAAACCTCCGACCACACCGTTTCGGGCATCGACCAACAGCACCCGCTCATCGCCGCCGCCGCGGTCGATCTGGTCACCGCGCAATTGCAGCGCAACGAATTCGGCCTCCCCGCCTGCCCGACGACCATCCACCTCAACGGCGTCTGGCGCGACGGCGCCACGACTCGGCCGCCGCCTCAGCCCCGCCGCGAAATGCGTAGCTAGGGCGACGGCGCCCCGGCCTCCGCGCCGCTTGCCATTCGCGGCGCGAACGGCGTTATTGGCCCGCTCATGTCCGATAGCGCCACAGATCTCGCCCAGCTTGTCACCGACATCGCGCGTCGCGCCCGCGCCGCCTCGCTCGTCCTCGCCACCGCGTCCACCGCGCAGAAGGACGCCGCCCTGCGCGCCTTGGCGAAACTCCTCCCCGCCGCCGAGGCCGAGCTGCTCGCCGCCAACGCCAAGGACCTCGCCGCCGCCGAGGCCAACGGTCTCGCCAAGCACCAGATCGAGCGCCTCACCCTTTCGCCCGCCAAGCTCGCCCACCTCGCCGAATCCGTCGCCCAGGTCGCCGAGTTGCCCGATCCCGTCGGCCAGACCATCGACTCCTGGACCCGCCCCAACGGCCTGCGCATCCGCCAGGTCCGCGTGCCCATCGGCGTCATCGGCATCATCTACGAGGCGCGCCCCAACGTCACCATCGACTGCGCCATCCTCTGCCTGAAGAGCGGCAACGCCTCCATCCTGCGCGGCGGCAAGGAGATCTTCCACACCAACACCGCCTTCGCCGCGCTCATCCAGCGCGCGCTCTCCGAGGCCGGCTTGCCCGCCGACGCCGTCCAACTCATCCCCACGACCGACCGCGCCGCGCTCAACACGATGCTGAAACTCGACGAGTTCATCCACTGCATCATCCCCCGCGGCGGCGAGTCGCTCATCCGCTTCGTCGCGCAAAACTCCACCATCCCCGTCATCAAGCACTACACCGGCGTGTGTTTCGTCTACGTCGACAAGGCCGCCGATCCCGTAATGGCGGAACGGATACTGCTGAACGCCAAGACGCAGCGCCCCGGCGTGTGCAACACCGCCGAGCAGCTCCTCGTCCACGCCGACGTCGCCGCCGACGTGTTGCCCCGCCTCGCCGCCGCGCTCGTCGCCAAGGGCGTGCAACTGCGATGCGATCCCGCCTCGCTCGCCATCCTCTCCGCCGACGCCGCGCTCCAAGCCTCCGGCTCCCTGCAGGCCGCCTCCGAGTCCGACTACAAGGCCGAGTTCCTCGATCTCATCCTCGCCGTGCGCGTCGTGCCCGACCTCGAGACCGCCGTCGCGATCATCAACCGCGACAGCTCCGGCCACACCGACGCCATCGTCACCGCCGACGAGGCCGCCGCTCGCCGTTTTCAGGCCTCGGTGGACAGCTCCGTCGTGCCGTGGAACGCCAGCACGCGTTTCAACGACGGCTTCGAGTTCGGTTTCGGCGCCGAGATCGGCATCAGCACCGACCGCCTCCACGCCCGCGGCCCGATGGGGTTGAAGGAACTCTGCTCCTACAAATACCTCGTCGACGGCGAAGGCCAGGTCCGCGGCTGAGCATTTCACAGCCCAACGGGTAGGGAGCGACCTATTTGAAACGCTCCAAGCGCGGATGATTACGCCGTGGAACCGACCAGCTTGCGCAGGCGCTCCGCGAGCAGGTGGCCCATGAGGGCGTGACCGCTCGGGGTCGGATGCAGCACGTCGGCGCCGAGAAGCGTGAAGTCGGGAAGCAGCTCCGAACCCTCGATCAGGTGGAGATCGCGGTCGCTCGCGCCGGCGACGAGTTCGCGGAGTTTGGCGTCAAACGCGTGCTGACGCTGAAAATCCTCGCGCGGCGTGCGCGCATGGTGGGCGCTGTTGGTGAAGGCGGTGATCAACACCAGCGGCGTCGTGGGATTGGCGGCGCGGACGGCCTTCACGAAGTAGGCGGCGCGGGCGGCGAAGTCGTCGGGCTCGACGTTGCCGCGCATGTTCACGCCAAGCTCGGCCGTGATGATGTCGGCTTTGATCTCGGCGGCCTGCGCGGCGAGGTAGTCGGAGGCCTCCTTTTCGGCGTGGCAGGCGCCGGAGAGGCCCTTGGCCGAGAGATCCCAGTGGAGGAGGCGGGCCGCATGGAACGGATAGCCGGCCTGGCTCGAATGCGTGATCGAGGAGCCGTAGGCGAGCCACGCGATGGCGGGCTTTTCGTCACGCGCCGGCGGACGGACCGGATGACCGCAGGTGTTGAGATGGTGAAACAGGACGCTCGAGCGGCCGAAGCATACGCGCCAGACGTCGGGCGACCAGCCGCCGGAGCCAAGCGCGGTCTCCGTCGCCTCGGGGAAACGCTCGGGCGGCGTGATGTGCACGAGCGTGGGGACGCCTTTGACGAGGCGCTGGGTGATGTGAAGGAACGGACCGCGGTAAACGTGCAGGTCGATGTCGGCGGTCTCCGCGCTCACCGTGAGATAGATGTTCGTCGCGGGGGTGACGAAGCGGAGCTCGGCGCCGCAGGCATCCAGGGACATGATGCGCGCGCGCTCATTGAGCGAATGACGCACGTGCGCGGGATAGCGGGCAAGCTGGAGGAGCCCGCCTTCGCGAGGCTCGGGATGGCAGTTGTGAAACTCGATGCGATCGGTCCAGGGATTCATGGGGGGAAGGCTCGGGATTGTCGGGTTTTGAGAAAACCCCGCACGCACAAACAAACGGCTCGTCGCACGGCGATCTTCCCTCGGCGCGATTGCCCGCTAGCGCGTCGCGGAGTCCGCAAGCGCGGAACGCACGAGGCGCGTCGGCGTCGCGATGCCGACGCGCGCGAAGTCGAGCGTCTCGACCCGGTCGAGCGTAACGTCGTCGCAGTCGATGCAGCAGAGCGACTCCGAGCGCCGTCCCTGCGCGCGGGTCCAGTCGAGGCGGACGTCGCGCAGACGGACGCGATTCGCGTGGCGGATGTAGATGCCGCAGGCCGGCGGATGGGTGACCGTTCGCCACGGGTCTTCGTCCACGACATGCGTCTCGGCGTCGAAGGGCACCTGCACCGCGTCGCCGTGGAAGCGGAAGACGCAGTCGACGAAATCGATGTCGGCGAGGCGCACGTTTTCCTCGCCGAGGACGAAGACGGGCTTGGTCGCGCGGCACGAGAGGCCTTTGAAGACGATCGCGGCCACCGCGGCCGTGCCGCCGTGGCCGAGCGTCAGGCTCACGGGCGTCACCACGTCCATGACGATGTTTTCGAAGCGGACGTTGTCGATGTCGGTGCCGCGCGGGTAGCGCTCCGAGTAGGCGGGCCAGATGCAGATGCCGGTGCGCGTGTCGTGGATGACGATGTCGGAGAACAGGCAGTTGCGGATGGTGCCGTCGCCGACGCCGAGGCGGATCGCGCAGGTGCGGGTGCGCAGCACGCAGCCGGTCACGACGACGTTCTCCATCGGCACGTCGGTTTCGCCGAGGGGCTTGTAGTGCCCGCGCACCACGATGCAGTCGTCGGCCGTGTCGATGTCGCAACCGGTCACGATCACGTTGCGGCAGCAGCTGAAGTGGAGGCCGTCGGCGTTCGCGATCCGGCGGTCGGTCCGGATGACCAGGCCCGACGCCTGCACGAAATCGCAGCCGAGCAGGTAGGTGCTCCAGAAGCAGGCGTTGACGAGCGTGATGTTCTCGAGGCGAACGCGGGAGCAGCCGACGAAGTAGAGCATCTGGCCGGGCCGCTCGGCCGGCATCCGGTAGCGCTCGTAACTGCCCTCGCGCGCCGGGTCCCGCGGCTCGACGCCCTCGGTGAAAAACGCGGCGGGATTGCCGTCGATGGTGCCGCGTCCGGTGATGACGACGTTGTCGCAGCGGTGGGCGATGATCAGGTGCGTGCCGTTGGCGGCCTGGTGGGCGACGACATCCTGCTCGGGGAAGCAATCGAGCGCGTTGTATTCGGCGCGGTCCGGGCAGGCGCGCAGCGTGCAGCCGGCCTCGAGGTGGAGCGTGATGTTGCTCTTCAGCCAAAGCGTGCCCGTGAGGTAGACGCCGGGCGGACAAGACACCTCGCCGCCGCCGGCCGCGGCGCAGCGATCGATGGCGTCCTGGATGGCGCGGGTGTTGACGACGGACGGCGAGGGAATCGCGCCGGTTTCGGTGATCGAGATGCGCATGACGGGAAAGTGATGGTGACCTCGGGGCGGCGCCGGCGTTCAAAGCCGGACGAGCGGAGGCGTGTTTTTCAAGGGCGGCCGCTGTCCTGGTGACGAGGTGGGTGTTACAGCAGGTGGATAAGCTGCTGCGCGGTCTTGCCGGGCTCCAGCGTGATCGCGGACTGCATGCCGGAGTCGGCGGCGTTGCACTCGGTGCGGATCGTGTAGGCGCCGTGGAAACCGCGGAAGCGGAAGCAGCCGTCGGCGTCGGTCACGCCCTCGGTGTTCGTGCGCCACTCCTCGCGGATGAGTTTTTTCAACGCGAGGTAGGAGGGCTTGGGCGACATGTCCTCGAAGAGAAGTCCCGAGCAGACCTTGTTTTCGCCCGGCGCGGCGCTGCCGTCGGGGAAATTCCACCACGTGATGCCTTCGACGCGCGGATGGCTGAACCACAGGCGGTAGAAATTGCGCGCCGCGACGGCCTGCGCCTCGAGACCTTCGGGCGAATTGCCCGGCACGGTGAGCGTGATCTCGCTGACGTGAATCGGCAGCTCGAAGCGCGCGTAGTGGTCGAGCGTGGCCAACAAGTCGGCGGGACGGAACAATTCGCCTTGGAGCGTTCGGATGAGCTCCTGGTCGCTGAACAGATGAAACTGGAGACCGACGGCGCCGACACGGCGGCCGGCGGCGCGCAAGCGCCCGATGAGCGCGGTGTATTCCTCCCGGCTGTCGCCCCAGGCTCCGGTGGTTTCGTTGATGTCGAGACGCGCGTTGGCGGGCAGGTATTTCTCCGCCCAGGCGAAGGATTTTCCCTCGTAATCGGGCTGCATTTGCAGGCCGCTGGGCCGGCGCTCGTAGTGGGCGACGGCCTCGTTGAGGACGTCCCAGCGCAGGATGCGGGAGCCGTAGCGCTCGGCGATTTCCTTGATGCGCTTTTCCCAGAGCGGAGCGTTCGCGTCGGGATCGGTGGGCACCCAATCGGGCACGCTCCACTTGCGGTAATTCCAAACGAGCGTGTGCCCGTGCATGCGCAGGCCGCGCTCCTGGCAGAACTTCACCACGCGGTCGGGCGGTGGACGCCGCGCAATGGGCACGCTGTGCTCGGCGAAACGCGGACGCCCCTGCTCGGGCTCCAACGTGCGCCAGTAGAACGGAACCGTGGCGCCGTTGAAGAGCGCGCAGAACGCCTCCTCGTAGGCGCGGTTGAGCGCGGGATCGGCGTAGTCGCCGAGCTTGAAGATGTTGGAGCCAAAGTGAAACGACGAGTCGTGTTGGGCGACGACGACCTTCACGCCGGGCAAGGGCTTGCCGGTGTAATCGAGCACGCGGACGACCGCGTCGCTCTGCCGGCTCTGGCGGATGCCCTCCTGGATGCGGGCCTCGATCTCCGGGGCGTTCCAAAGGGCTTCGTAGTCGGGGGATAGCAGGGAGGACATGGAGGGGCTGTCGTCGCGGAACGCTTGGCGAGCCAAGGCGCTTGTGCGACGGGCGACCGGATGCAACGGTTGCACTCGTGAGCCAATCCCTACGCCAGATCGCGAGGAAACTCGGGCTGTCGCCCTCGACGGTCTCGCGCGCCCTGCACCAGGACCCTCGCGTGCACGAGTCGACGCTGCGACGCGTGCAAGACGCGTTGAAGAAGTCGGGCTACCAGCTCGATCCGGTGGTGTCGGCCGGCATGTCGCGCATCCGGCAGCGGCGTTTTTATCGCGAGACGCTGGCGTGGTGCGGCGACTATCCGCCTGAAACGATACCGTGGCTGGAGCCGTTTTTTCGCTCGATGGAGAGCTACTGCGCCCGGCTCGGCTACGCCGTGGAATATTTTCACTTCGCGAAGGCGACGCCGCGCGAGCTGGCGCGGCTCGCCTCGATCTGGCGCGCGCGCGGCATCCGCGGCGTGTTGCTCGGCCCCTTCCGCACCGGCCACACGGAGCTGCCCTTTCCGTGGGACGACCTCGCCTGGGTCGTGATCGGGCAGGCGTTGAAGTCGCCCGTGCTGCACTCGGTGGTGCGCGACTACGCGACGGACATCCGAGCGGCGCTGGAGTGGCTGCGGGCGCGAGGCTGCAAGCGACCGGGCTTCGTCCACGAAGCGGACGTGCGCCACCTCTTCAGCACCGCGATGATGCAGGAGGCGGGCGCGTATTACCGCGGGAAAACACCGCGCGACTTCGAGCCGTATCTGGAGTGCGATCGCGCGAAACCGGAGATGTTGATCAAATGGCTGGCCGCGAATCGTCCCGACGGACTGGTGATCGGACGCCCCTTCCGGAATCTCCGGCCGGCGCTGGAGAAGGCCGGCCTGGACATGCCGGTCGTCTCCCTCTCGCCGCCCGAGATCGAAGGTTGCCGGGAGGAGGTCTACTTCGTCGCGCGCTACGACGTGCTCGGCCAGTCGGCGGTGTCGTTGTTGCACCGCCTCCTCATGAACCGCGAGTTCGGCCTCCCCGCCTACAAGCAGACGGTCGCGCTGAGCTCGGTGTTCCACCGCCCGGCGGAACCCTGAGCCGCGCCGGCCCTCCGGACGATCGGGACCGGCGCGGTCAAACGACGCTTCAGCGCCTGACGATTTCGTAGGCGAGCTGCGTGCCCTCGGGCGTGACCGTGTTCGCGGACAAAACCCAGGCGGAGCCGTCGCGCTTCATCGCGACCTCCCGCAGCCGGCGACCGGTGGCGTCGACCGCCCAGGCCTGGTAGCCAGTCCTCCCACCGTCCAACTGCAGCGTGAGCTCGGTCGAGCCGGCCCGCACCAGATGCGGACCTTCGCCCCAGTTCTCGAGCACGGTTCGATCCGGAAGCGAGAAGCGCGTGCCGGCCGGCAGCGCATCGGTGAGGTGAAGCACCAGGATCCGCTCGCTCTGCGAGAGCGGTTTCCCGTCGACCGAGACGACCGACACCGTGGCGAAGGCCTCCCCGTTCCGGACGGAGACGCGGGAGCCCCGAAGCGAACCGTTTTCCGGGAGGACGAAGAGTTCGCTGCGGGCGGTGACCACTTTCAGCGTCCCCTGGCCGGCGTGCAGTTCGATTTCGCCGGTGTCGCTCTTGAAACGCCCGCGCGTCTCGTCGACGGACCCCGCCGGCAGGACGCCGTCGGACAAAAGACGGGCGATCAGCTTTTCGTTGGCGGCATAGACGCCCCGGTCGGCGTTCTTTCCGCCTCCGACCACGGCCCGCAGATCGTGCGTGGCGCGTTGCGCCTTCGGCGGACGGGTGCCCGAGCCGATGCGGCTCACCAGACCGAGCTTGGTGAAAACCTCGGGGATATGCATGTCGCCCAGGCGTTCGATCACGTCGGGTGACGCGCCGGTCGGTCCGAACGCGGAGCCTTCGTCGATGGCGAAGCCGATCTTCCCGCGGGCCGGCGCGATGTCGCCGCGCAGAAAGAGCAGGGCGGACACCCGGTCCGCCAGCAGACCGATCGGATCCGCCGTCAGGGAGAAGTTGCGGGCGGTGCCGCCTTCCATCGCGTAGGTGCGGCGCGAGGCGTATTCAAAATTATACAACGCATCCCAGTCCTGCAGGCTCGCGTAGGCGGGCATAAGCACGCCGCCTTCGGCCCGATACCGGTTGGGCGAGACGAAGTTGAACTCCGTCACGGTGTAGGGCTTCCCCCATAGACGCGACTGCATGATGCCGCGAGGCACCTCCGCCTCGAACCGCACGGCGCTGCCCTGCCCGAAGCCGGTGCGGCGAGGCTGGCCGGGCGCGCCCGGCAGGCCTTTCGGGTGGGCCCAATACTGGTGGTTGTCCACCACGTCGTAATGCTCCCGCGCGAACGCGAGCCCCTGCATGTTGAGGAAATTCACCCCGGTAAGCGGCGCCCTGACCCCGAGCGAACGCAGGAACGTGTGCATGCGACGGTCGGCCCGGATGTGCATTTCCACGAGGAAACGGTTGTAGCCGGTGGCGCGGTGCCGTCCCGCCTTCTCCTGATTCGCCTTGTCGCCCCACCAGCGCTCGAACTCCTTCTCGTAGAGGGCGCGAACGGTCGGGTGGCGCTCGATCTTGTCCGGCTGAAGGACGTCCTCGTTGACCGGGCAGACGCCGACCAGGGCGGGGTCCTCGGCCCAGGTGAGGCCGGTGTAGGGATTGACGTGGGTGAGCAGCGTGCGGGCGAACCGCTCCCAGTTCTCCATCGCGGCCGTGGAGATCGGCACGAGCGCCTTGAACTCGTAGACGCCGTCGCCGCTCCGGCTCATTCCCATCTCGGTTTTCTCCGCGTCGGAAAAATGCCACGAACGGACGGTGAACAGATCGAGGTTTTATGTAGAGACCGTGCCGCTTCATCGCGGCGAAGAGGTAGTCCAGCTTGTCCAGGTTCCCGGGATTGAAGGTGCTGTCGGATCGTCCGCCTTTCTGGACCAGGCCGGCGTCGTAGTGGTGGAAGCGAACCGTGTTGTAGCCCGAGGCCGCCAGTCGCGCGGCGAGCCTGTCGGCCTCCTCCTTCTCCAGGAAATTCGCGGAGAAACACAGGTTCACGCCCCACAGGCGGACGCGTTTTCCGGGACGGTCGGCGAACTCGAAATGACCGGCGGGCGTCACGACCACGGGACCGTGTTTCCCGGCGGGGGCGTCGCCCAAGAACGAGAAGTCGAACACGCCGCCCGGCTCGATCTCCAGCGAGTGGACGTAGGGGACCCACTCCTCGTTCGCCTTCATGACCACCGGGACCGGCACGTCCCCCTCGAGTCCCTCCTCGTGGCGGACGCGCACGCGGAGGGAGGACGATTTGAGCGTGTCCGCCCCCGAGGGGAAGCGGATGCGAACCCTGTAGTCGAACGTCGGATACTTCCACGCCCGCATGTCCTCGACCCGAATCCGCATGGGGTCGTCGCTCTCGATCACGAGGGAGCCGCTCATCGAAGGCAGGCGAAGGGTCCGGGCGCGCACGCCCGGCACCACGGCCATCCCGTCGGCCCGGACGGGGAGCTCGCGGACATCGTTGTCGAAGACGATCGGCCGGCCGGCGGTCTCGGGCGCGGGCAGGCGGATCTCCAGGGCGAACTCGCGGGTCGGCAGACCCGAGGGATGCTCGACCTCGTAGCCGACCTCGAACGCGCGATCGCCGGAGGCCACGATCCGCTGGCGAAGCGCGAGCGGCACGGTCTCGTTCCGGGTGAGCAGGGAGCCTTGCCAAAGCCAGGCCGGGCCCTCCTCCCGCGGATGGCCGGGCGCGGGCTTCGCGGCGGTCTGCGGCGTGCGCTCCCAGCTCATGGCGAAGTGCAGCAGGCTGAACGAAAGGCCGTCGAAGGTGAAGGCGCCGCCGGACTCCACCTTCAAGGCCTTGATTTCGCCCACGGACGAGGCCGCCGGCGCGAGCAGCGGCAGACACAAGGCCGGAAGAACGACGGCCCGGAAAAAGCGGGCGAACCGCGAACACAAGGAAGGGGATGTCATGGGAAAGTAGTGGTCTGTCGGATACAACCACGCGACGCCGCCGGACGGGGCCCGATCCGGGACGCGAGGCGCGCCGGGAACGACGTCCCGCCCGCCGGGATCAGTTGGTGTAACGGGTCCAGTTGTAGCGGCCGTCGCGCTCGAGCCTGACCGGGTCGACCTTCTCGACGTGGCCGTCCGCGAACAACGCGTTGGCCTTTCCGCCGTGGATGAGATTGATGACCTTGTTGGCCGCGTTGGTCTCGCGCTGTCCCGTCCCGCTCATGATGAAGTAGGTCGGATCCCATCCTTCCGAGTAAACGGCTCGGCCCGAATCTGCCATGATGATGCGGTCGGGCTCCAACCGCTGCCGCGAGAGCCGGTAACAGGCGATGTCGCGATTGAACTGGAAGACCCCGTAGGCGGCGTTGCCCGCCCACAGTCCGTAGACCCGGCGGAACTCGACGTAGCGGCCCTCCGTGGAGGTCGAGGGACAGGCCACCACGCTCGGCGCGTCTTCCACCAGGCGCGGCAGATAGCCGCCCCGACCCAGCTCCACCGCCCAGGACCTGAGATCGACCTCCAGGGCCGCCGGGAACAGGTTGCGGTTCTCGTTGGCGTAGAGATTGAGCGCCACGCCGCATTGCCGGAGATTGCTGGCGCACACCGCGGCGCGCGACTTCTCCCGCATGGTGCCCAAGCCGGAGATGGTGAGCGCCATCAACACGCCGATGATCGCGATGACCGTGAGCAACTCCACCAAGGTGAACCCGGAACGGACGCGCCGAAGGCCACGTCGACGTGGACGGGGAAGGTCGGAAACAGGCATGCGGGCAACCGGAAGGGGCATGGGCGGGAAATTATCATCCCGTCCCGGGCTTTTCCACTTTTGATTTGTTAATAAAATCAGGATTTGGGACATTTCGAAAATGATGCCGATGTCCGAATTCCTGTCGGATGCGTCTTCTGCGGCGCCGCGGCACGAAGCCGTCCCGGGCAAGTCGTCCGCCACGACGCGCGACGCGCTCGCCCGGCGGGTGCTGTTCGCGATCGACGACCACCGGTGGATAAGCGCGGAGAACGCATCCGATCTGCGGATACGCCCCGAGGGCGCCCCCTTCCAGATCGTGTGGTTGAAAGGACATGGACGCTTCAAGAGCAGGATGGGCGGCAGATTCACGAGTCTGCGTCCGGGGACGATCTGGACATCGGCCAAGTCGGCGGAATCGGCCAGGCTGCATCTCGAGGTGGACGCCAGAAGCGAGGACACCCCGGAGCCCGCGGGCCTGGTCCTGTCGTTCGCCGCGCCGCTGGCGGCCGATTACGCGAACTATCTCGCGCGACAGTTCGGTTCGCTCGCCCATCTTCCGGCCAACTCCCGGGCGATGCGCGCGATGCACGCCTTGTCGAAGGCCCTGGTCGAGAAGGAGGGCCCGGAAGCGATCTCGCGGCGGGTCTTCAACTGGTTCGCCGCCCTCCATGAAACGCTCGAGGAGCGGCGCATGCATCTGCACGAGCTGTTGTCGGGCAAGACCGACCGGTTGCCCGACATCTTCGAAACGCACGGTCACACGATCAAGGGTCTGGCGGAATACCTGGCCTGCTCGCCGGCCTGGTTGCGGCAGAGATTGGCGCGCAGCTGGAAGCAACCCGCCGGCGACCTTCTCAAGGTGCTGCGGCGGGAACATGCGTGGAAGCTGCTCGCGGACCCCTCGCTCGGCATCGGCGAAGTGGCGAGGCGCTGCGGTTTCGCCGACGTCTCGTCCTTCGCCTCCTCCTTCAAACGGGAAACCGGACTGACGCCCTCGCGGGCGCGTCGGATGGCGCCGGAGCGAAAGGGCGAGCCCGTCGCCATCCCTCAACCGACGATTCGGAAAACGGTGCCGGGCGATCCGCCGCCCTCCGAGCGCACCTATTCGCCGGCGGCGGTGTGGGGCGGCGCGTTTTTCCAGTTTGACGGAGGCGTGTCGGCGTTGGCCTACGACACGCCCTTCGACCTCGCGCTCAACACGATCACCAACACCGTGCACTGGGTGCTCACCCTCGAGGGCGAGGCGGTATTCGAGGCGGGCAACCATGTCCTGCGGGTGGTCCCGGGCATGGTCGTCGTGTATCCGCAACCGATGAACGGTCGCTGGTTGACGCCGCACGGAAACCGGCGGCCGTGGAAGCGGCTTTGGTTGAGCGTGCGTTGCCGATGGGGAATCGAGGCGCTGCTGGCGCTCGGAGCGGCCCACGGTTGGGCGGCCACGCTCCCGCTCGACTCGACGCCGGTGAAGCTCGCCCGGAAATCGGCCGCACGCTGGCATGCGCATCGCAACGAACCCTCCATCGCCTGCTCCCGGGCCGGGTTCGAATGGTTGCAAAGCTGGTGGGAGCTCCTGCGCGCGGGCCGGGTCCGGCCGATCACGGAAGACGGCCACCCTCCCCTGCCCGACCTGCGGCAGCTGTTGTCCAAATCGTTTTTCCGCCAGATCAAGACGATCGGCGAGTTCGCCCGGCAGCTCGGTTACTCCCGGCGCCACGCCACCCGCAAGCTGCGCAAGCAATGGGACGACGGCACGCCGGCCCAGGTCATCCGACGCCAACGACTGGCCCAGGCGGCCTTGGATCTGCGCCACACGCGCCTTTCCGTGGAGGAGATCGCACGGAAGGCGCAATACGCCTCGACCGGAGCCTTCATCCCCGCGTTCAAGCGGGAGTTTAACATGACGCCGCTGGCCTATCGGTTGGCCGGGATGTAGCGCCCGGCCTCGCTCGCGTCGGCGTTTACCGCGTCGCGGCCGTCGCGCGGGCGCGACGACGCGCGGCGCAGGCGGTCAACATCGCCCCGCCGAGCACCAGAGCGAAGCTCGACGGCTCGGGAATCTGCGGCACCACCACCTGGAGCACTCCGTCTCCGGTGAAGGCGTTGGTCGCAAACAACGCGTTCAAGTCGGCGCTGGTGTAGGTGCCGATCTCGAGCTGGTTCGATCCGAAGGTGAACGAGGAAACCGTGAGCGACGAATTGAGGCGCAGGGTCGTGTCGGTGGTCGCCATGACAAACTTGCCCTGGGTCAGATACACCGCGGAGGCCAGGTCCAGCGTGCCGTGCGCCAGCTCCAGCGTGCCGGTGAACGCGGACGCGTCGGTCACGGACAAGGTGAAGAGCCGCTTGCTGTTGTCGTTCTGCGTGGTCTTCGCGAACTGCAGATGGCCAGACCCGAGGAGATTGGTGACGTTGAGCGTGATGTCGTTGCGCTGCCAGTTGCCTCGGATGATCGCCGCGTTGTCGCCGGTCGCCGAGGACAGGATGGTGAGGTTGGTGACGTTGAGCGTCGCGGGATAGTTGACCGAGCCGCTTCCGGCCACCGCGTTTCTCACGGTGCCCACCCCGATGCGCAGATTGGCGATCGTGGAGGTGCCCGCCTTCAACGTCAGTTCGCCACGGGCGCCGCCGGCACCGCCGTCCACCGTGAGGGAGTCCCCATCGAAAACGGGGTGGATGTTGACGCCATCCGGCGTGCGCAGGGTGTAGCCGTTCGTGTGATAGTCGTTGCCGGCCGAGGCCCCGGCGTTGCTGTCCCAAAGGTTGCCGGTCGCCCAGCTCGTCCCCGATGCGGAATTGGCCGTTTGCAGGACCAAGGCCGCGGACAAGGGGGAGGCGGACAACAGCAGTCCGGCGACAACGGGCGACACAAAAGAACGAAGAGGGGAGCAGCGGGGAGTAATCATGGTGTTGATGAGATTTGGGCGGGGGAACACGGGGTGTGTATCGCCGCGGAAAGTATCATTTCCCGAGGCTACCCTTATACTTTTATTTTACAATTATAATCAATTTTTGAGACATTTCCGCTTTCCGAGCGCTTCGACGAGAAGACGGCGCTCGCATGCCCAAGCGGAAGAGGCCGCGCCCAGATGGTCCGGGGCAGATCCACCACCTCCTTTCGGAACCGCATTGAAGCCGCGGCGACGGATGCGGTCTGAACGCGAGCGACCAGAAAAGGGGTCGGACAAAAACGGCGGTCCCCCCGCCAACGGCAAGGCGCCAAGTGCATGAAGAAAGGTCTGCCCTGCCCCATTCCGGACTCGGGCACGTCGTCGGTGGAAAAGGCGCCGCGCAGGGTTCGCTACGCGGCCCGGCGTCCCTCGCGACGGACGACCGAAAAGGAAGAAACGTTCCCGAGCGGCAGGACTATTTGCCCAATCGGGCGGCGAGCTGTGCCCGATAAAGCGAATGCGGAACGAGCCCCGGCCGACCGGTGCCCTCGATGTAGCCCGAAGGCGCGGGAAACCACACCTTGCCGTTGATATTGGCAAAACAGCCGATCGCGTAGTTTTGCGCGGTGGGCGGCTTTTGCAGGAAGAGCACGCCGCCCGCGGTGTCGCAACGCCACGCCACCGAGTGCGCGGCGAATCAGCCGCGCCAGAAGAAGGTGACCGAGTAGGGCTCGAGGCGCTGCGCGGCGTCCATCGTGGCGGGGAAAACGGGCGAGAGGCCGCCCTCGTAGACGCGCGTGCGCCGCCAGCCGTCGGCCGCGGCGCCCTCCATGGCGAGCGTGACCGTCTGCACGACCGCGGTGCGGTTGACGAGGACGAGCGTCTGGCGTCCCTGCGCGTCGCCGGTGCCGAAGGGAACCACGGCCTTCGGGGCGTCGGACTCGGCGGAGACGAGACGGTCGCGGACGACCGTATTGAAATAATGATACACGTGCGCGGCGGGACGGAGCGTGCCGGCGTTGTCCATCTTGCCGTAGACGCGGTCGCGGTCGTTCCAGGCGTTGGCGGCGCTCATGCCGGGAACGTTGGCGAGGCCGATCATGACGAGCGCGTCGAACACGGCGCCGCGGTGGTCCCTCATGCGCGGGTCGGCGATGCGCCAGTTGTAGCAGATATTGTATTCGTTGAGGTGGACCTCGATGGCCTTGTCGGGGATCGCCTTGCGGAGCAGACGCACGATGTCGGCCGAGTCCTCCGCCATCACCCTCGCCTTCTCGAAAATCTGCTGGTCGCGGTCGTCGGCGTTGCCGGAGGCGTAGTGGTGAAAGGAGAGGAAATCGAGCTGGTCGCGGGCCAGCTTGGCGAACTCGATGAGCGGCGCGGAGGGCAGCGGGCTGCAGGCCGCGGGGCCGCCGACGCTGATGGAGGGATCGACGGCGCGCATGGCCTTGGCGGCGGCGTTGTAGATGCGCGCGAGCGCGGCGACGTCGGGCGCGTTGCCCTCGGCGGGTTTGCGCCAGTAGGCGAAGTCCTTCTCGTTGGTGACCTCCCAGTAGCGCACGCCGGCCTTCAGCTCGATGTTGATGAAGCGCACGAGGTCGGCGCAGATCCTGGCGAAATCGTCGAGGCGGTCGGGATCGAGACGGCGGTCGCCGTCGGCGTCGAAGGAGGGCGGCCAGCCGTTGATGTTGAGCAAGTGCTCGCGGCCGGGTTGAAAGGCGCCGGCCTCGACCGCGGAACGGATGAGATCGTATTTCCAGTCGCCGGCGGCCTCGTCAAACCAGGTCTTCACGAGGCCGGCGTTGTGCAGGCGCACGAGCGAGGGGTTGAGATAGGCGATGCCCTCCTGCCAGAGCGGAAGCGCGGCGCCCGCCGGATTGTGGCTGCGAAAGCTGTTCACCGAAAAGAGCGCCCTCGGGACGGATTCGCCGAGCTTGCGCCAATCGATCTTCACGAGCGCGGAACCGGGCTCGGTCGCGTCGGCGGGGACGCCGTCCTCGGCTTCGCGCGCGACGGCGTTGGCCGCGTCGGGCGCGTCGGGATTGGTGTCGATGACGGCCTTCGCGACGCGTTTGCCCGCGGGGTCCCAGGAGAGGTCGGCGGTGATCACGACGGCGTCGACGCCCGCGCCCTCCGGCAGGCGGGTGTCGCAGATGAAGGTGATCTCGGGGCCGAGCTCGGCGCGGCTGAAGACACCGACCTTGCGCCAGGCGAAACCGTTGGGATGGCGCGACCAGTTCCACGGAAACTCGACGTTCTTGTCCGCGATCTTCGTCTTCATCTGAAGCGCGAGTCCGCGGTAGTGGATCCAGACCGCGAGCGGATCGCCCGAATCCGGGACCTGGACGCGCGCGAGAAGGGAATAGGCCTTCGTCGGCGCGATGTAGGCGCCACCGTAGACGTAGGAATCGGCGACGACGTTTTTCGTGCCTGGCAGAACCGCGGCGCCGGCGACGGCCGTGGTCGTCGCGGACGACCGGACGGGCAACTCGGGTGCGGCGGCGAGCCGGCCGAGGGCCGACACGAACGCCAGGAGGCAAAGCGTGAGAAGACGGATCATGGGGGTATGTTCAGAGAATGACACGACGCCGACGGCGGGCGAGGCCGCCGAGCAGGGCGACGCCGCCGAGGACGAAAGCGGCCGAGGCGGGTTCGGGGATGGCGGCCGACACGACGAGCCGGTTGCCGTCGAGCATGGCGCCGCCGAAGCCGTCGAACGAGATCTTCGCGAGTTCACTGTCACCGATGCCGGTGATGTCGGTGAAGGTGATGCTCGAACCGAGGGTCCAACCGCTGATCAGCAGCGTGCCGCTGATCGAGTCGAGGCCGGCGAACACGAGATCGGCGTCGACGCCGCCGAAATCGAGAACGCCGCCGGCGGCGCCGACCGTGAGGCCGCCGAGCGTCTCCGAGCGCCCGTTCACCTCGAAGGCGCCGCCCGCGAAGACGAGCGCGGTGGCGTCGGCGATCTGGTTGTCGGCGGCGAGGCGCAGGGCGCCGCCGGTGTTGATGGTGACGGCGCCGCCCGCGATCGCGTCGACGCCGGCCGTCTTCGCGAGCTCGAGCGTGCCGTCGATCACGATCGGCGTGAGGCTGGTGTTGGCGCTGGTGCCGGCGAAGCGAACGACACCGGGGCCGTCGATCAACACGCGCGTGCCCGAGGCCGCGGCGAGGCTGTCGATCACGGTGCCGGTGAGGGCGAGCGTGTTGCCCGTGGCGGCGTAGAGACGGTAGGTGTTGTTCGCCGCGGAGGCGTTGTTGTTCAGCCGCACCGTGCCCGAGTAGGTCGCGGTGCCGGTGCCCTCGAAATCCGCGCCGAAGGTCTTCGTCGTCCCCGCGTCGTCGCCGCGGAAATTCAGCCCCTGCGCGCCCACGGTCACCCCCGCTTTCGCGATGTAGATCTCGCTGTTGTTCGAGCGCAAGGTGAGCGAGATGCCGCTGGTCCCGGTGCCGCGGAGGAGGTTGATGCGTCCGCCGTCCGCCCAGAAGTTGCTCACGCCGTTCTGGCTGGTCGTGTTGTAATTGACCGTCGTGCCCGCCTTCACCTGGAACTGGTTGAATGTCGTGAAATTGGCGAAGGTGCCGTTGAAATTCACCGTGCCGCCGCCCTCGGCGATGAGATTGCGGAGGGACGGGCTGCTGCCGGGTCCGGCGACGGTGGAGTTGAACGTGATCGCGCCGCCGGCGGCGACGGAGAGGGTCACCGTGCCGGTCGAGGTGAAGCGCACGGCGTTGTTGAACACCTGCTCCCTGCCCGACTGGTTCGAGATGAAGATGCCGGGATCCCGGCTGATCTGGAGCTCGGCGCCGGAGAACGTGTAGGCGTCGCCGCCGGCGGCAAACTCGATGCGTCCGATGGTGACGGCGGAGCCGAGCGAAATCGGGGAAGCGGAGCCTCCGGTGCCGAAGCTCGCGATATCGGTCGCGCTGCTTCCGGGGTAAGCCGAGCCGGGCGACCAGTTGGAAGCGTTGCTCCAAGCGCCGTCGATCGCGCCGGTCCAAGTATAGGTGTCCTGGGCGCGCAAGGCCGCCAAGGGAAGGAGCAAGGAAAGCAAAGCGAGATGCTGGGGTGTTTTCATGTCGGAGCGAGGGTTGGGGAAAAAATCGGACGAGGCGTGGCCGACCTCCCCGGGCGGAGGACGGCACCGGCCTTTGAACCAGCTAGGATAACTGTAAAAGTTGCGTCGAGAGGGGTGCTTCGCTCACTGGTGCGGAACCCCATGCCCTTGCCTCCGACCATTCGCGAAATCGCCGCCGCCGCGGGCGTGCACCACACGACGATGTCGCGCGCGCTGCGGAATCACCCGGACATCTCTCCCGCCCGTGCGGAGGAGCTGCGCGCCTTCGCGAAGAAAATGGGCTACGTGCCGGACCCGATGCTGAGCGCGCTGGTGGCCTATCGCACGCGCCGCAGGCCGGCCGCGTTCCACTCGGTGATCGCGTGGTTGAACCCGAGCCTGAATCGCTCCGAGTGGAAGCGCTTCCGCACCTATCGGATGTATTACGAATCTGCCGCCGCACGTGCGCGCGAGCTGGGCTACCAATTGGACGAGGTTGTCCTGCCCCGCTCGGGCGAAGGGGCGGCGCGAGTGACCTCGATGCTCCACGCGCGCAACATCTCCGGCGTGATCGTCGGCCCCACCCCCGTGCCGGGCATGCGCCTGGACATGATCGACTGGCGGCCCTTCTCCGCCGTGCGTATCGGCGAGTCGCTCAGCTCTCCGCGTCTGCACGCGATCACGGCGCATCACTCGCAAAGCATGTTGCGCGTCATGCGCGAGCTGAAGGCTCGCGGCTACCGCAGGCCGGGGCTCTTCGTGTCGCTCCACCTCGACGAGCGCACGAGCTACCGCTGGTCGTCGGCGTTTCTCCGCACGCGCATGTGGTTCGGGCCCGAGGCGGAAAAGGTGCCGCTCTGCCTTTTCCCCGAGGAAAAGGCGGACATGTCCACGCTGGTCTCCTGGGTGCGCGAGGCCCGGCCCGACGTGATCGTGGCGGTCGGCGAACCGGCGCTGCTCCCGACCCTGCGAAACAAGGCGAAGCTCAAGGTGCCCGAGGACGTCGGCCTGTGCGTGTTGGTGCAACCGGACGACGGCGAACCGATCACGGGCATCGACGAGAACAACCCCGAGGTCGGCGCGGCCGCGGTGAACCAGCTCGTCGCGATGATGAACCGTCAGGAACGCGGCGTGCCGGCGCGCCCGCACTCGTTGCGCATCGACAACCTCTGGGTCGAGGCGGGCACCCTGCGGCCGCGTCCCGACAGCGCCGACGCGGACGAGATCCGGTAGGGCCGGCGTCGGCGCGGGACCGCGCGATCAATAGGAAGGCGTGAGGTGCCTGTAGCGCATCTCGCCCTCGGCGAAGGAGCCGGCATGACCGTCGACAAACACCACCTGGGTCCGCCGGTTGTGACGCCAGCTTATGCGCGACGTGCCCGCGTCCGTCTCGTTCGGCACCACGGTCTCCGCCAGCGACACGCTGGTTTTGCTGAAACCCGTCTGGTTGTAGAACCCCCAGTCGCTCGCGCCGCCCGCATGCACCGTGCCGTCGCTCACCGCGATGACCTGCGACGGCCGCTGTATCCGCTGGACCTTTACACGACCGCTGAACTCGTTTTTGCGCTCCGGCATCACCGAGGGGTTCGCGATGTAGTTGGTGCGCTTCACGTGGTCCCCGGTCGCCGGAACCTCCTCGGTCGGACAGAAAAAGACATCCGAGGAAAGCGGTTTGCCCGAGGTCGGCTGCACCGCCGTGTAGCGCGCGAGCTCGTGATGCCAATAGGTGTAGTTGTCGGATCGATACCCAAAGGGGAAGGCGTTGCCGTTTTCGTTGGCGTAGAGCAGAAGCGCGCCCCCGATCTGGCGGAGGTTGCTCAGGCAGGCGGCGGACTTGGCCGAGGCGCGCACCCTCCCGACCGTCGGAATGATGATCGCGGCCAGGATGCCGATGATCGCGATGACCGTGAGCAACTCGATCAGGGTGAAGGCGCGGCGACGCGGACGAAAGACGGAGGGGGAGACGGACATGGGGCTTTTTCGAGGGGATGTGCACCGGTAATCCATTGCCAAGCGAAGCGCCACCCGACTTCTCCGCTCACTGGTGCGGATAGATTCCGCAAGCCAAGCCCCACCTCGTCTGAAAACACCCTCTTCGGCGCGGAGCGGGCCGATTCGCAAGTCGTCGGCCTCAACGCCCGAGGGCGGGCGCGTCTTCATGGCAGGGTGATCCGCCCCGTCATCACAAAACCCGTCGCGATCGCGTAGAACCGGCTCGAAAAGACGTCCTCGCCCGGATTGGCGAGCAGGGCGCGCAGTTCGGCGAGGTTGAGCAGGCGAGCATCGATGTGCTCATGCTCCTCCAGGTAGGCCTGCGACAGGTCGCCCTCGGCTTCGCCGTAAACGTAAACCACGGTCTCGTCCGTGAGTCCCGCCGAGGACGCGACCGGCGGCGACACATGGGCGACGCGGCGCAGGCGCAGACCGGTTTCCTCCCGAAGTTCGCGCGCGGCCGCCGTCGCGGCGTCTTCCCCCGGATCGACGATGCCCGAGGGCAGCGACAGCTCGTGCGCGCCCAACACCGGACGAAACTCCCGGATCACCAGCAGGCAGGGCTCGCCACGGCGCTCGACCACGGCGACGACAAACACGGCGTCGGCGTGATGATTTTGTCCCGGGCGAGGCGTCTCCCGTCGCGACGCGAAAACCCAAGGCCGAACAACTTCTCCGTGGTGCACGTCCAGACTGAAGAGGTTGAGGTGTCGCTGTTCGGTGAGCCGGCGAAGGGCGCCGCAGATGGGAACGGGTTTGGTCATGGTTCGGGGGACTCGAAAGACGTTTGAACGTGTGAGGATCGAAGACTCCTCCGCAAAGGGCCGCGAGGTGGAGCCGCGGCGTCATGTTCACGCATCGACCAGCCCGACGCCGGCTTCGCGCAGACGCCGCAGCATTTCGGGGACATCGGTCGGCTTGAGTCCGACGCCGCGGCAACCGGCGAGCAACACGCGGGTCTTGAAATGCCGCGCGGCCTGGAGCGCGGTGTTGCCCACGCAGTAGTCGGTCGCGAGCCCGACGACGTCGACCGCGGTCACCCCGTGCGCCTGCAACAACTCGACGAGGCGGGTCGGCCTGTCCGCGTTGTCGTAGCACGCGCCATACGAATCCACGTCGCGTTCCGTGCCCTTGCGCCAGATCACGTGCAAACGATCCTTGTCCAAACCCGGGTGCAGCTCGGCGCCACGCGTGCCGGCGACGCAGTGCCTAGGCCAGACGGCGAACGAAACGTGGTCGTCCGGATGCATGTCCTGCGTGCCGACCTTGAGCGCGTAGCCGTCCGATCCGAGGAGCGCGTTGACCACGGGCAGGATCTCGGCGGCGCCGGGAACGGCCAACGCGCCGCCCTCCATGAAATCGTTCTGAACATCGATCACGAGAAGCGCGGTCCGTGCGGGAGGTGTGGCGGGTTTCATATCGGGCAAGTCCTTCTGACCATGCTCGAAATCCGATCAAGCTTGTTTGGTCACTTTGACCAATTCATCCGAGCGAAAGGAAAAACGGCCGCGTGTTTTTCCAGTTCCATCGATAGGTGGTGGCCTGCGGTCCGCGCACGCGACGCGTGCCGACGGGGACGACGAGATCCTGCTTGAGCAGGTCGCGACGGAAGTTGGAGAGATCGAGCCTTCGGCCGAGGATCGCGCCGTAGACGAGGCACAGTTCGCTGAGCGTGAAATCCTCCGTGAAGAAATGCGGCGAGACCGGCGCGTATTGGATCTTGGCGCGGAGGCGCCCGACCGCCTTGGCGACGATCTCTCCGTGGTCGAAGGCCCAGGGTTTCGAGCCGTCGTCGGGCGACGCCCACTCGAGCAGGTCGATCTTGTCGTCGCCGGCGGGGACGGCGGACGAAACGGGGACGAGTCCGTAGTGCGCGATGGATACGACGCGTTCGCGCGGGTCGCGTTTCGGCTCGGTGAAGGTGTAGAGCTGTTCCAGATAGGTGTGCTCCAGCCCGACGGACTTGATCTTGCGCGCGCAGGCCTCGTCGGCGCTCTCGTTTTCCCGGACGTAGGTGCCGGGCAGACAGACGCGGCCCTTGTGCGGGGCGACGGCGCGACGGCCGCGCAGCACCACCAGGCGCTGGTCCTTGATGCCGAAGAGCACGAGGTCCACGGCGACGGCGGGACGCGGATAATCGTAGGTGTGGCGTGGCATGGCAAATCAGCTGGCGGCCGGGCCCAGCTCGGCGCGGAGTTCCTCCAACTCGTAGGCGTAGTCGCCCGAGAGGATCGGGTAGCGGCACCAGGTGCGCGGATCGAGGTTCTCGTCGTCGAGGTGAAACGACGGCGCGTAGCGTTCGCGTTTCCACTGGCTGCGGCTCCAGAGCGTGAGGATGCGCGTCATCGCCCGGAACAACTGGGCGCGGTTCATGGTGGCGCCAAACTCGGCGGGGCTCGCGAGCACCTCGAGGATGTCGCGCGGGCTCTTCTTTTCCACGACCAGCAGCTTCTGGATTCGGTTGATCAGCTCGTAGGAGCCTCCGAGGTCGGTCTCGTCCGTCTGCTGGAACGCGCCGGGCTTGAGTTCGGCGGTGGGCGCCTGTCGCACCACGAGATCGAGCGCGGGCAACCGATACGCGTCACGCGCCCAGGCGAGCCAGTGGCGGAGGAAAACTTTGTCGACGCCCGCGACCGGCGCGAGGCTGCCGGCGGTGTCGCCGTCCATCGTGCAGTAGCCCACGGTGGCCTCGCTGCGGTTGCTGGTGGTGAGGAGCAGGAAGTTTTCCGCGTTGGCGACGGCCCAGATCGGCGGGTTGCGCACGCGGGCCTGGATGTTCTGCCGCGTGATGTCGTCGCGCTCCCAGTCGAGCTCGCGTCCGAGGTAGCCGGCGAGCAGGCGCTCGGTGTGCGCGACAAGCGGCGCGATGTCGAAATGCACGAAGCGCGCGCCCAGCTCGGCCGCGACGGCACGCGCGGCTTCGAGCGTGGTGCCGCTGCTGTTGGCCGAGGCCTGATAGGCGCAGGTGAGCAGACGTCCGACCAGATCCCGTTCCGCGGAGTCGCGCGGCAGCCCGGCGATCTTCGCGAGCTCGGCGCGGGCGGCTTCGTCGGCGAAACGCACCATCAACACGACGAGGACGGCGCACACCGTCGAGTCGGCTCCGCCCGAGAGCGAAAGCGCGTAGCCGCGACAGCGCGTTTTCCGGAGATAATCGTGGAGCCCGAGCGCGACGGCCCGGCCGAACTCGTCCTCCTTCGTCGGCGCGGGGCGTGTGACGATCGGCGAGACCGGCGCGTCGGTTTTTTCCCAGCGCGCGGGATGCACGACCCGTCCGCGCTCGTCCAACGCGGGCTCGTAACCGGCGAGCCGCGCGCGCCCCACGCGGTTGTGTTCGAGGTCGACCGTCGCCACCGCGAGCGTGAAGGGCGCGTAGCTGAAACGCGGCGAGTGGGCGCGCAGGCCGCCGCCGCTCGCGATGAGGCAATCGCCGTCGTAGATCGCGCGCCCGGCCTCGTTGCCGAGCAGATTGGCGTAGACGTAGGCGCAGTTGAAGGCGCGCGCCCCTTCGAGGACGAAGCGCTCGCGCGTGAGCGTTTTTCCGAAGGCGAAGTGGCTGGCCGACGGATTGAGCAGGACATCCACGCCCTGGCGCGAGTGATTTATGCCGGGGCGCCCGGCGACCCACGCGTCCTCGCAGATCTCCAGCGCGAAACGGACGCCGCCGATCTCGTAGACGAGATCGCCGAGAGGCACCTGACGCCCCGACGGCGTGGAGAACGTGACACGTTCTCCCCCCGGCCAGCGTTTGAAGAAGCGCGGTTCGTAGTGGATGCCGTCGCCCGCGAGGTTTTGTTTCGCGGTGAAGCCGAGCAACACGCCGTCGTGGATCATCGCGATGACGTTGTAGATGCTGCCGCCGAAGCTAAGCGGCAGGCCGACGGCCGCGCCGAGACCCGTGACGGCCGGGACGATGTCTCGCTCCAGGATCGTGAGCGCGAGCTCGGCGACGTAGGGCGCGTGAAACTCGTCCTCGCAACCGTAGCCGGTGATCGCGAGCTCGGGCAGGCAGACGAAATGCACGCGACGGCGACGCGCCTCCTCAAGAACGGCGACGATCTTGTCGCGGTTGCCCGCCCAGTCCTTGGGCGTGGTGTTCAGAGCCGCGGCGGCGAGGGTGAGGGTTTTCATCGTTCGGCGGAGGACTCAGCCGGCTTGGAAAAACGCCTCGCGCAGACGCGCGACCCCGGGCGGGAGCTCCACCGGCTCGGGATCGCCGACGCTGAAGACGTTGCGCAGGTAGCCGAGAAACTGGGCGTCGTCGCAGATGCTTTTTCCCGGCTCGTCCGAAACCTTCGCGACCGGACGGCCGTTCACCCGGAGCAGCTTCATCACCACGTTGAGCGCCTTGTAGCCGGGAATCGACGCGGTGAGCGCGGTGCCGATGCCGAACGAGGTCCTGATGCGGCCCTCGAAGGCTTCGCAGAGCAGCAACGCCTTCCGGAGGCTCAGGCTGTCGCTGAAGACGGCGGCTTTCGTCTGCGGATCGATGCCGAGGCCCTCGAATTTCCGGATGGTTTTTTCGGCAAACAGGAAGGGATCTCCGCTGTCGTGACGCACACCGTCGAAGAGCTTGGCGTAGTAGAGGTCGAAATCGCGCAGGAAGGCGTCGTAGGTGATGACATCGGTCAACGCGATGCCGAGGTATCCGCGATATTCCTGCACCCAGCCCTCGAGCGCGGCTTTCTGCGAATTTTCCAAGCGCGGGCCGGTCTGCTGGTGAACCTGCAGAAACTCGTGCGCCATGGTGCCGATGTCGCGCAGGCCTTTTTCGCGGGCGAAGCTCACGTTGCTCGTGCCGAACAACTGCTCCGGAATCTCCGCCTGCAGCAGGTCGATGACTCGGCTCTGATACTCCCGGCTCACGCGCCGACGCGTGCCCATTTCGATGAGGCGAAACGGCTTTTTGTCCCCGTGCTTCCGCGCGAAAGCCTTCACCAGCTCCACCTCGTCACGCAGCCGCCCCAAACCGGCCGCGTAGACCGCCTCGCGATCCGCGGCGGGCACGGTGCGGCGAAAATGCAGCTCCGTGACGATCGAGAGCACGTGAATCTCGAAAAAAATCCGGTGCAGCCACGGCCCCTCGACCCGGATGTCGAGCGCGCCGTCGCGTTCCATGATTTCGACCGAACGCGGATCGAAACGGAAAATCCGCAGAAACATCAGGAAGTCGGGAGTGAACCAGGCGTGGCTTTCCAGGTGGGCGAGCTCCTCCTCGGTGAACGCGAGATCGGCCAGCGCGTCGATCTGCTCGCGGATCTCGTCCCTCAAGGGCCGGAGGTCCACCGCGCTGCGATTGACGAACTTGTATTCGACCATCGCGGTCGGCGCCTGGTGGAGCGCATACTGCGCCATCGAGAACTTATACGCGTCGGTGTCGGCGGGCGTGGGGATGAGAGCTGGAGTCGCGGGCATGCCCTTGTTTGGTCTTTTTGACCAAACAAGGGCAAGTCCAAAACCCGTCCCTCTCGCGTGAAGACCGGACGGCCGATCCCGTCCGCGCCCCTCTTCGTCGGCGACACGGCGCCTTCCGTTGAGCACGCGGCGCTTTCCTCCACGGGAAAAGCCGCTCCGATGCTTCATCGCCAACTCGCTCCGGATGATCCGGATACCATTGGCCCGATTCGCTAAATTTTTAGCCCGTTTCGTTAGCTTTTGGTCGCATCTGCAAATCACCGACCAAAAGCCCCCGGGGCCAGATGAAGGATTTCCCCGTGCATTTGCCGGTCCCGGCCCGAGAGTCCGGCCGCTCCATCGGACCATTTCGGTCCGGTCGCGTGCTCTTCCGCGCCGCGGTGGCGCTCGTCGGTATCGCGGCCTTCACGACGCCGGAACTCCGGGCCTTTCCGCCCGCGCCCTTCCACACGCTCTACGGGATGGTCCGGGACGAGAACGGCAACGCCCTGGACGTCGCCGGCGCGTCGGTCGTCTTTTTCCGCGACGGCGTCGAGGTCCTGCGCGAGACGATCGGCGCCACCACCGCGCTCGACCACAACTACCAGTTCCGCCTGCGCATGGACATGCAGCGGCCGGGCACGAGCGCCTACACCAGCCTGGCCAACACCACGGGCGCGACGTTCACCGTCGGCGTCCGCATCCACGACATCGTTTATTATCCGATCGAGATGTCCGTGAGCCGTTCCGTGGGGAACCCCGGGGAGCGTATCCGCCTGGACCTTACACTTGGCGTCGACTCCGACGGCGACGGCCTCCCCGACGCCTGGGAGCAAAGCCAGCTCTACGCCGGCGGCATCCCGCCCGGCCCCGACGGCTGGGAGCTCTCGCTCATCGATCGCGACGGCGATTTCGACGGCGACGGCGTCTCCAACTGGGCCGAATACATCGCCGGCACCTACGCGAGCGATCCCACCGACCACCTCGCGCTGCAGGTCGTCGAGACGCTCCCGGGGTATCTCCGGCTGCGCTTCTTCGGCATCTACGGGAAAACCTACTCGCTCGAATCCTCGACCGATCTCCGGACCTGGGGCCCGGCCGATTTCCACCTCGACAACCCCGCCGAACCGGCCGGCGACCCGGACGTCGACGCGGCGGCGCCGCCGCCCCTGTCCCACCTGCGCGCGACCGCGACCGGATTCGTCGATCTCTATGCGCCGGCCGACGCCTCCGGTCGCACCTTCTACCGCCTCAAAGTCCGATGAAAAAACTCCTCCCGAGCGCGGCCCTCGCCGGCGTCCTCGTCTCCGCCGCGGCCCTCCACGCGCAGTGGAAGACCGAGACCTACCAGCTCAAAGGCGGCTGGAACGCCATCTGGCTGCACGGCGACGCGACCCACGCCACGCCCGCGCAGCTTTTCGCCGACCACCCCGAGGTCGCGGAAATCTGGCGGTGGAATCCCAACCCCGACCAGATACTCTTCAGCGCCTCGCCCACCGCTCCCGACGCCACGAGCAGCGAGTGGACGATCTGGCGGCGCGACGACCCCGACGAGCAGGTGCTCGGCGCCCTGCTCGGCCAATCCGCCTACCTCGTCCGTTGCGAGGGCGACGGCACCCAGACCTACGCCGTCCCCATTCTCCAGAAACCGCGGCCGCCCGCCGCCACCTGGTTGATCGCGGGCGCCAACTTGGCTTCCCCGCCTCCACCTCGCCGCGTCCGCTGTTCGCCAACTATTTCGCGAGCTTCCCGGTCGCCGTCGCCGCTCCCTCCAAAATCTACAAATACATCGGCGGCCCGCTCAATTCCTCCAACCCGCTCCAGATCTCCGCCTCCGCCGAACACCTCGACCGCAACACGGCCTACTGGTTCGAGGCGGCCACGGTCGGCGATTTCACCGGTCCCGTGGAATACGAGCCGCCCTCGCCCGAGGGGCTCGCCTTCGGCCGCTCCGGCAACCTGCTGCGCCTCGGTGTCAAAAATCGCACGACATCTTCGGTCACGCTGACCTTCGTCCCGGAGCCGTCCGAGCCCGCGCCCCCCGGCCAGACCGGGGTCGTCGGCCCCGTCCCCCTCACCCGCCGCGTGTTCGATTCGGAAAGCTCGGCCTACGTCGACACCCCGGTCGTCGGTTCCTTCTCCGTCACCGTCGCCGCCAACGGCCGCCTCGACGTCGACTTCGGCATCGACCGCAGCCAACTCGGGTCCGACTCCAACGCCCTCTTCGCCTCCTTCCTCCGCGTGAAGGATTCCGCGTCGCTCACCGACGTGCTCCTGCCGGTGAGCGGCCAGGTCGCCTCGCCCGCCGGCCTCTGGATCGGGCAGGTCGACGTCGACTCCGTCGCCAGCACCGTGCCCGGCAGCCCCGGATCGACCACCCCGCGCCCGTTCCCCCTGCGGGTCATCATGCACGTGGACGCGAACGGCGCCGCGCGCCTCCTCTCGCAGGCTTTCGTCGGCACGCTCGACGCGCCGGGCAATCCGCAGGGTGTCGCCACGCGCGAGAGTTCCCTGCTCGCCTCGCAAAAGGCCCACGCGCTCCGGCTCGTTTCGAGCACCATGCCGCTGGACCGCGTGATCGACGGCGCCGGGACCTTCGCCGTGGGCGCCACGCTAGAGCATGTCGTCGAGATCCCCTTCGACGATCCCGTCAACCCCTTCGTCCACGCGTATCACCCCGACCACGACAATCGTGACGCGCGCCTGCAGCCGCTCGGCGCGGGCGTCGAGAGCTACACGATCCGACGCCGTTGCCGGTTCACCTTCACCTCCGCGCCGCCCGACGGCCGGTCCGATCCGAACTGGGGCTCCACCGTCTACGGCGGCGCCTATTCCGAGACCATCGAGGGGCTGAACGGCAAACAACCGCTCACCGTCGGCGGCACGTTCGTGTTCCGACGCGTCTCCGAAATCGCGGACCTCACCCTCGACTAAACCCGCGTCCCATTTCCGGTGCCTTCGGCTCCTCGCTCCCCGCTCCCTGCTCCTCGCTCCACCATGAAACGCACCCTCGCCGTCCTCACGCTTCTCGCCGCGCTCCACGCCGCCTCCGCCCAGTCCACCGTCGTCCCGCCCCTCATGAGCTACCAAGGGCGCGTCTCCGACGCCACCGGCACGCCGATCGGCGCCACCACGCCCGTCAATCGCACCATCCTCTTCAAGTTCTACACCGCCGGCGAAGGCGGCACCCCGGTTTACGCCGAGTCGCAGACCGTCACCATCTCGGACGGCAACTTCAGCGTCCTCATCGGCAACGGCACCGGCGTCTCCAACCTTCCCGGCCCCGCCTCCCCCGCCAATCCCCTCGTCAGCCTCCCCTCCCTTTTCAACGGCGACCTCTACCTCGGCATCACCGTGGACGACGGCACCGCGGCCCCCGACGCCGAGATCACCCCGCGGCAGCGCATCGTCTCCGCCGCCTACGCCTTCCGCGCCCGGGTCGCCGACGCCGTCGCCGACAACGCCCTGAGCACCGCCATGCTCGCCGACTCCTCCGTCACGACCAACAAGATCGGCGCCGCGCAGGTCACCACCGCCAAGCTCGCCGACGCGAACGTCACCACCGTCAAACTCGCCGACGCCGCCGTCACCGCCGCCAAGCTCGACACCTCCACCATCGGCCTCTGGACCCCCGTCGGCTCCCACGTTTACCGCCCCTCCGGCAACGTCGGCATCGGCCAGGCCAGTCCCGGATTCCCCCTCAACTTCGCCAGCTCGTTCGGCGACAAGATCTCCCTCCACGGCAACAGCGGCGCCCACTACGGCCTCGGCGTCCAGAACAACCTCCTCCAAATCCACACCAACTCCAGCAGCGCGGACATCGCCTTCGGCTACGGCTCCTCGGCCAGTTTCACCGAAAACCTGCGCATCCGCGGCAACGGCAACCTCGGCCTCGGCATCACCACCCCGTCGGAAAAGCTCCACGTCAACGGCGGCAATCTCCTCGTTCAAAACAGCTCCGCCCCCGCGTTGAAGCTCTCCACCGGCTCCGCCACCGCCGAGTTCGGCCTCGCTTCCTCGTCGGGCAACTACTCCACCTCCGCCGCCTCGGGCGACGTCGTCCTCCGCTCCGGCTCCAAACTCCACATGCAGAGCGGCTCCGGCTCCGCCGCCCTCACCGTCGACAACTCCAATCGCGTCGGCATCGGCACCGTCTCGCCTTCCACCGCCGTCGAGGTGGTCGGCGCCCTCCATGCCCGCGATTCCGGCGTCACCCCCGACAACATCTACAAGGGCGTCCTCCGCACCACCCGCCCGACCAGCGCCGCCCAACACATCAACCTCGTCCGCTCCGGCTCCGCCGCCTGGTCGATCGGCTACGTCCCCAACTCCACCACCTTCGGCATCGGCGCCGCCAACAGCACCGACAGCGCCTTCAATCCGCTCTTCCGCATGACCTCCGGCGGCCAAGTGAGCATCGGCACCTCCGACACCCGCGCCCGGCTCAATGTCGGCAGCGTCAACACCACCTTCGAGTCCTACGGACGCCTCACCACCAACGGCGGCAACAGCGACAACAACACCTATACCAACACGGCGCTCTCCATCTACGCCACCGGACACGTTCTCGCCTCGCAATTCGACGTCAGCTCCGACGCCCGGCTGAAGACCGACCTCTCCCCCTCCGACTCCGCCGCCGATCTCGCCACGCTCTCCGCGCTCCGGATCACCGACTACCGCTTCAAGGACCCGCTCACCTTCGGCTCCGGCACGCAGAAAAAAGTTGTCGCGCAGCAGGTCGAGCAGGTCTTCCCCCAGGCCGTCTCCTCGCGTCCCGGCGTCGTCCCCGACATCTATCGCCATGCCGAGGTCAGGGACGGCTGGGTGCTGCTCGCCACCGATCTCCGCGCCGGCGATCGCGTGCGCCTCGTCTCCCCCGAGCACGACGGCGTTTTTGAAGTTCTCGAGGTCGCCGCCGGCGCCTTCCGCCTCGATCTGCCCGCCTCCGCCGCCGACGTGTTCGTCTACGGCCGCGAGGTGCCCGATCTGAAGAGCGTCGATTACGACGCCCTCGCCATGCTCAACATCTCCGCCACCCAGGAGCTCCACCGCAAGCTGACCGCCCTCGAGGCCGAACTCGCGAAGAAAGACGCCGACCTCGTCGCTCTCGAACGGCGCCTCCAGGCCCTCGAAGCCCGCCTCTCCGCCTCCCGCTAACCCCGAGCCGCCTCCTTCGGATGGACCCGCGACCGACATCCCCGGCGCCGCTCGCCCGCGCCCGCGAGCGTTCACCTCGCGCCTCCTCGCGCCCGACATCGGCCGCCCGCCTTTTGGCGGCCGTCGTGCGCCTCTGGGCGCTCCTCGTCGCCGTGGTCTTCGCCACCACGACGCCGGCCGCCTTCGCCCAAAACGAACTCAAGTCGGAGGTCGCCAACTATCTCAGCTATCGCGCCGACGGCATCCCCGTCGGCCCCTCCGGACCGGCCACCGGCCCGGACTCTCCCGTCCATCCCCAGTTCGGCACCGTGGCCGAGACCTCCGCCACGGCCGGCCCCGTCGCCGACGCCGCCGACCTCGCCGACCGTTATCCGTCGTCCCCCGCCGTCATCCTCCATCGCGCCAGCGTCGGGCACACCTTCTCCTCCGGCGTCCCCCGCTATTTCCTCGGCGACCGCATCACGCCCCCCGTCTCCTACATCGACGCCGACGGCCTCTCCGTCTCCGTCCCCCAGGATTTCTGGCGCGTCGAGCCCGTCCGCGCCGGCGAGATCGTCACCAACCCCTCCGGCGAGCCGCTCCGCGACGCCGCGGGGCTCCCCGTCAACGACGTCAACGGCGTCGTCGTCCCCGCCCTGGAGGAAGGCGTGTATGAGACTTTCTACTACAGCCCGCACGCCAAGGCCGTCTTCGCCCGCCAGCCGGGCCAGGTTCAGATCTGGTGGCGTTCGGCCCTCCCCGACGCCGACGGAAACTACATCCTCGTCCGCGAGATTTTCTCCGTTTCCTCCGCCACCACCGCGCCCGTCCGCACGCTCTACTGGACGGAAAAATCCTTCAACGGCCCGCGCGTCACCATCCCCAGCGGCCGTATCGTCACGGTAAACCCCGTCTACAGCAACGTCTTCCCCGCCACCGTCGAAACCGAATACGTCGCCGTCGGAGCTCCGCCCCCGGCCGACGAAAACGCCCAGCCGGCCAACGAGCTTCGCACCCTCTGGTTCGAGAAAACCAACGGCATCGGCGAGCTCCACGCCTACAACGTCTCCGGCCGCATCCTCGTCGAATACCTCGGCGCCCTCCGCGAGGACGGCTCCCACGAGTTTCTCGGAGCCGATATCGTCGAGGTCACGCAGGCGGCCGACGCCACCACCCTCACCGTTTTCCTCGGCGAGGAGATCCGCCCCGACGCCGAGGACCGGAAGCTCATCGCGCTGCCGGTCACCACCACCACGTCCTCCGACGCGCCCGCCTACTACGCCAGCGTCGTCCGCCCCGACGGCACCCTCGCCTACTACGCCGAACGGGAAAACACCCTCGAGGATCGCGTCGTCTTCTACTGGCTCGAGAAACTCGACGCGGCCATCGCCCCGCCCGGTTCCGCCGATTCCCCCGGCCTCGAGCTTCAGTGGCCCAAATACCTCCACAAATACCTTCAGGCCTGGCCCGACGACGTCACCGCCTTCGCCCACTACACCGCCGGCACCACCGGCTCCAGCAACGAGAGCGGCACCGGCCTGATGTTCGAAGGAGGCAACCTCCCCGCCCTCGTCTACCAGGACGATCCCGAGCAGGACGAGGCCTTCCTCGACGCCGTCACGCAGCGGCTCCTCGTCGATCTCGGTGGCGACCAGCTCAACCGCACCCTGCTCAAGTTCACCGGCAGCAACGGCTCCGTCTGGTATGTGCGCCTCATGACGCAGGCGAACGACCGCTCCAACTTCCTCGAGGGCGACGGCGAACCGCCCGTCACCGGCGTCGCCTACGTCGGCGAACGGATCGAGCCCCCCTCACCCGACTACACCGCCGCCGGCTACGTCGCCGCCGGCACCTTGTATTCAACCACGGCCTACAAGGATCCCTTCGTCGTCGGCATCGCCTCCGCCCTCAGGGGCGCGATCATCCCGGTCAACGCCCTCCCCGACGGCGGCTCCAGCCTCGAGGTCTGGTGGTTCAAAAAGATCGCCGCCCCCTCCTCCGAGTTCGCCGACCTCTACGTCCCGGCCAAGGTCGGTCGCTACACCCTCGCCTGGCGCACCGACAGCCCGGCCATCGTCCTCGCCTCCAACATCGGCTCCGACGATCTCCCGCCCGCCCAGGCCTCCGGCCGCATCTACGTCCAGAACGACGCGACGCTCCCCGGCTACAACCCCAACGAGGAACACGCCGTGCTCGTCGGCGGCCGCGCCTACGCGCTCCGCGACGACCTCAACGTCACGAGCGGCCCCGGTTTCACCTCCCTCCCCCGCGTCCTGCTCGAATACACCGACCCCGTCGACAACCGCCCGGCCATGGGCGTGTGGCGCGTGCTCCGCGAGGACGACACCCACACCTTCGTCTACGACGCCACCGCGCCCTCGATTCTCAACGCCCCCATGCCCTTGCCGCGCCTGCCGCTCCCCGTGGACGGCGCCACCGGCCTGACCCGCAACACCGAGGTCGACCTCGACACCGAAGACCATCCCGCCGAACCGCTCGCCGAGGACGCCCCCGCGCACTACCGCAAGTTCACCTTCAAGGATCGCAAGGGCTACGACTGGCTCTACCGCGGCCCGCATCGGGACGACACGCGGCCCGCCCTCGGCATGCGGTGGTATTACACCATGCAACCCGGCTTTTTCATCCCGGGCCTCGCCGCTCAGCCGCCGGCGGGAACCATTCTCCCCTACCTTCGTCCCCTCGACGAAAACGGCGAGCCGGTCGGCGATCCCGTCACCGGCGCCTCGCTCACGATCATCTACCGCCCCGCCTGGCCTACCGACGCGCCCATCATGAGCGTCGGCGAGACGCTCACCCTCGCCAACCACGGGCTCCCTTCCGTCCGCGGCCAGTCCAGCGCCAACATCCTCTATCAACGCTCCATCGCGCGGTCCGGCCCCGACGCCGTCTCGGTCACCCTGCACGATCCCACCCGCGCCAAGACCGTGCTGCTCGACGCCGCCAACGTCGGGCTCTCCGCCCTTCCCGCCTCCGCGGCCACCACCGTCAACGCCGGCAAGACCTACTTCCAGCTCCTCCCGCCGCACCTCCAGCAGCGCTTCTATTACGATCCCACGCTCGGTCCCGTCGGCGGCCTCGTCCTCGTCGGCGAGTTCGTGGACGAGATCGCGGGCGAGGACTACCTCCACCTCAACGCGCTCTCCGCCGACGACCTCGTCACGCTCAAGAACATCGTCAGCGACGACGACCCCGACGCCGGCGCCTGGCACCGCGCCATCGACAACCTCTCCACCAAGGTCGAGACCTTCATCGAGGATCCCGCCAAGGCCGGCACCTACATCCCCGATTCCACGCGCACCGTCACGGTCGGGCCCGCCGCCCTCGCCGTCGTCGACGATCCCGACACCGCGGTCGACAGCTACGCCCTCACCGCCACCGGCGCCGACTCCGGCTACGTCACCCTCGTCTTCGGCAACGGCCGCGCCTTCACGCCCGTCGGCGAACCCGTCTCGCTCTACGTCATCCGCGTCGCGCCGCAGCTCCACACAGGCGACCTCAAGGCCCTCACCCCGTCCAATCCGCTCGACGAGCAGACCACGCTCCGCCACAGCGGCGACTTCGCGGCCCGTCCCGAGGACTACGTTTTCCAATGGGCCTACGCCCCGCCGCAGGACGGCGTCCAGCCCCCCGTCTACACCTACTCGCTGGAGACCGTCCTGGGCGCGCCCGATCTCGTCCCGGATTCCCACCTCTGGCTCGTCGCCTCCGACCCGTCCGAGGACCTCCCCGCGTCGTATCCGACCACTCAATACGAATTCCCCCGCTCCCTCGCGATCAACGACGCCGCCCGTGATCCGGCCTCGCCCCTCCCCGGGACCGTCGTCCGCTCCGTGCCGGGTTTCCGCATCGAGGGCGCCGTCCCGTCCCGCGTCGTCTTCAGCGCCGACCTGGGCACCCACGACGGCTTCGTCCTCTACGTCAACGGAGCCCCCGTCCTCGCCTCCCGGCTGCCGGCGGGTGTCGCCCCGCCCCACGGCGTCGCGTCCACCGACGCCCGCACCGGCCTGTCTCCCCGGGGCCTGACCTACCAATACGAGGTCTCCCCCGCCTGGTTCGTCACGGGCGACAACCGCGTCGAGGTCGCCCTCTACTCCTCCGCCGACCCCGACGCCGCCTCGTGGATCAACCTCCGCCTCGACGCCTCGGTGGAGACCGACCACGTGCTCCCCGAGGACGGTTCCGGTTCCGTCTGGACCATCCCCGCCGAGACGCCCGACGCGCCCTTCTCCAACACGATCATCGTCGGCGGCTCCGCGGCCTCCCCCCTCGGCAATCCCCTCCTCGTCTTCTCGGACAACTACTTCACCCTCCGCTACCGGCCCAAGACCGTCGAGGAAGGCGGCTCCATGCCCAACGCCGCCGGCGAAGGCTGGTCGCGCTGGATGACGCCCAAGCTCGTCGAATCCTGGATCAAGCGCGCGCTCGACGGCATCAACCCCTTCACCCAGCGCACCGACGATCTCTACAACAATCCCGTCTCCACCGACGTCTCCATCCTCACCCAGGCCGGCACCCGGTGGGAGGGCGACGTGGCCCTCACGCTGGAAAACATCGACGACTTCGGCCTCATCGAGATCTACGAGACCCTCCTCAATCGCGCCAAGGCCCTCTCCATCGACGTCGGCATCAACGATCCCGCGGTCAACGACACGCTCCTCCTCACCGCCGGCTATCTCAACGACCTCTACATCACCCTCGGCAACGAGGCCTCCGACGACGCCGACAATCCCACCATCTCGATCGACGGCGACGCCTCCGCCACGGAGATCAGCACCGCGCGCTTCTCCTTCGAGTCGCAGCTCCCCTCCCTCCTCGACGAGGAGCTCGCCCTGCTCCGGGGCCGCGACGATTTCCTCGCGCCCGGCACCACCGTCGCCCCCGCCTACAACCGCCTCTACTGGAACTACACCAACGGCATCGACGCCGGCGAATCGATCTACGCCATCAACTACAACATCCGCGAAAAGGTCGGCGGCCCCTACGCGGACGGCACCCTCGACGCCTCCGACGCCTACTACCTCTTCCCGCAGGGACACGGCGACGCCTACGGACACTACCTCACCGCGCTGAAGGGCTACTACAAGCTGCTCGCCTCGGAATACTTCACGTGGACCCCGCGCAGCGAGGCCGTCAACGTGCTCGGGCAGACCGTCCAGGTGGATTACCAGGACGAACGCAAGTTCGCCGCCGCCGCCGCCAACGTCGCCCGCGTCGGCGCGCGCATCCTCGACCTCACCGCCCGCGCCACCCACCGCGACGATCCCTCCGTCGGCTGGACCCATCAACGCGACGGGAAATACAACTCCGCCACCGGTCTCGCCCGCCACTGGGGCACCGACGAGTGGGCCGCCCGCGCCGGCCTCGGCGCCTACCTCCACTGGGTGAGCGCCAACGCCATGTTGCCCGACAAGGACGAAAACCCGTCCCACACCGGCATCCAGATCATCGACCGCACCACCGTCCCCGAAATCTCCGAGATCGTCGGCAACGCCATCGCCATCCAGACCACCCTGGACAACCTGTGCGCGCACCTGAATCCCCTCGGGCTCGCCAAGGGCGCCATCGCCTTCGACATCTCGCCCGTCGAGCTCAAGGCCGGCAAATCCCACTTCGAGCAGATCTACGAGCGCGCCCTCCAGGCCTGCCTCAACGCCAAGGCCGCCTTCGACCAGGCCTGCGTCATGAACAACCTCCTGCGCAACCAGAACAACTCCCTCGACAGCTACAACGCCGCCGTCGAGGACCAGGAGCGCTCCTACGAATACCAGCTCATCGAGCTCTTCGGCACGCCCTACCCCGGCGACATCGGCCCCGGCAAACTCTACGCCCAAGGCTACGCCGGCCCCGACCTCTACCACTACTACTACATCGACCGGCCCTCCGACTTCGTGGACACCTCCTCCACCGTCACGGTCGAGTTCCGCGAGCCCGTCGCCTTCAACCCCACCTCCGCCTGGTCCCTCGACCACACCTACGACCAGATCCACGACCCGGCCCAATACACCACGCGCACCTACCAGCTCGCGCCCGACCGCATCATGCAGTTCGCGCCCGCCGGCTACGGCTCCCGCGCCCAGCCCGGCTCCATCCAGCGCGCGCTGCTCGCCGTCTACCAGGCGCAGATCAACGCCCGCGAGGCCGCGGACAAACTCGACTCGCTCCTGCGCCAGTTCGAGCGCGACCACCAGCTCTTCACCGAGTTCCGCACCGCCTACGACGACGCCAACGACGGCGCCGCCGCCAAGCTCGACCAGGCCGCCTCCTACCAGACCGCCGTCGCCGCGCTGAACAACTCCGTCGCGCTCTACGAGCTCAGCGCCGAGTTCATCTCCGCCATCGGCGAGGCCACCGCCGAGGCCTTCCCCACCGCGGCCGGTCTCGCCATCGACGCCACCTCCGCCGCCCGCGGCCTCGCCCTCTACGGCGCCGCCACCTCCGCCTACGCCCAGGGCCTCGCCGGCCTCGCCTTCGAGAACACCATCTCCTATCTCGAATCGCAGGCCGCCGACCTCGAGGCCGAGGCGGAGGACTTCTACACCCGATACAACTGGAGCAACGAAGACAAAAAACACGTCGTCGAGTTCGAGCGGCTCTTCGACCAGGTCCTCGCCCAGCGCCACGCCCTCGCGCGCACCCTCTCCGAGCTCCAGGCCGCCGCCGAGGAGGTCTCCCGCCTCGTCGCCAAGACCAACCAGATCCTCGCCGACCGCGAAATCTTCCGCCGCCGCGCCGCCGCCGTCATCCAGGGCTACCGCACGCGCGACCTCACCTACCGCACCTTCCGCACCGAGGCCCTCTCGCAATACCAGGCCCTCTACGACCTCGCCGCCCAATACACCTACCTCGCGGTCCAGTCCTACGACTACGAGACCGGCCTGCTCGGCACCGGCGCCGGCCAGGAGGTGATCGACGGCATCGTCGCCACCCGCTCGCTCGGCCAGTTCACCGACGGCCGCCCCGTCGCCGCGGGCGCCACGACCGGCGACTCCGGACTCGCCGGGCTCCTCGCCCGGCTCCAAAGCGACTGGGCCGTCGTCAAATCCCGCCTCGGTATCAACAATCCCGATACCTACGGCACGCTCTTCTCCCTGCGCCGGGAGCTGTTCCGCATCCCGACCGACGCCGCGACCGGGGAGGACGACAAGGCCTGGAAACAGATCCTCCAGCAGCGCATCATGAGCAACGTGCTCAACGACCCGGACGTCGGCGTCTATTGCCGCAACCTGCGCAAGAGCGACGGCTCCGCCGTGCCCGGCATCGTCATCCCGTTCTCCACCACCATCGGCCACGGGCTGAACTTCTTCGGGCTCCCGCTCGCCGCCGGCGACCACGCCTACTCCGCCTCCAACTTCGCCACCAAGATCTACTCGGTCGGCGTCGTCCTGAAGGGATACATCGGCATGGATCCCTACGCGATCGGCACGCCCGACGCCGGCGGCCCCGCCAGCGCGCACCCCGACGCGCTCTCCGCCACGCCCTACGTCTACCTCATCCCCGCCGGCATGGACTCGATGCTCGCGCCCGCGCTCGGCGACACCGGCCAGGTGCGCTCGTGGACGGTGAAGGACCAGGCCATCCCGCTGCCCTTCAACCTCGGCGCCACGCCCTATTCCTCGACGCAGTTCTTCACCCCGCAGGACACGCTCAACGAACAGCTCTGGATCGTGCGCAAACACCAGGCATTCCGTCCGGTCAACGACGCCGCCTATTTCTACAGCTCGATGCCCAACGAGTTCACCAACAGCCGCCTCGTCGGCCGCAGCGTCTGGAACAGCCAGTGGAAGCTCGTCATCCCCGCCTACACCTTGCTCAACCAGGAACAGGACGGTCTCGACCGCTTCGTTCGCAGCATCACCGACATCCAGCTGTTCCTCCGCACCTACTCGCACTCGGGCAACTGAGCTCGCCACCCCGCCGTGATCGCCGCCTTCTCGCCCCGTCCCGGTCTCCTCGCCCTCGCCGCCGCGCTCGCGCTGTGCGCCTGCCGCCCCGGCGCTCCGGAAGCGGACTCCCCGGCGCAACCCTCGCCCGAGCCCCCGCCCGCGCCGGGCGCGGCGTCGGCCCCGGCCGCCCCGCCGCCGCCGCTCACCGCCAATCCCGACGCCGACGAGATCTTCCGTCGCGCGTTCTGGCGGCGCCCGACCACGCGCGACCGCATCCTCCACGCCGAGCGACGCGAGACGCGCTCGTCCGCCGACGCCCCGGGATCGACGCTCTCGGACGTCGAACGTTGGCAGTGGTTTCTCGCGGTCCATCCGAGCCCAGAGCTTCTCGCCGCGCTGCGCGATCCCGGCACCTTCGGACTCGCGCCCGTGACGGCGCCGCGCCCCTGGCCCGACGACCCGCCGCCTCCCCGATGGTTTCCCGCCGCCGACGCGCTCGCCGGCTTCGAAATGCTCCAGGCAACCGACGCCGGACTCACCGTCCTCTACCGCACCGAGGGCAACCTGCTCTACGCCACCGACTCGGGCAAAGGCTTCGCCGCTCCGGTGTCCCGTCCCTGACGCGAGACAAGTGGGCGCACCCGACCAAACGAAAACGTCCCGCGCGTCGCGCGGCATGCCCCGTCGTGATGCGACGGCTACGCGACGGTGAAAACCCGGAACGGAGGCCGCCGCGGTTCAGGAGGGAGACACGCCATCCCAACACGAAGCGGCCCGGCACCCTAGGGCTGCTCGTCCGGCGTCATGTGCTCGTCCGGCATGGTGTCGGGCATCCGCCGGACATCGCGGCCGGTGGAGTCGGCGAAATAGAGCCGCGAGGGACTGAGCGCGCGCGGATCGCCGTCCGCCCAGAAGACGTAGAAGGGATCGCGAGCGTTGAGCGGTCGGCGCGCATAGCTGTGATTGTAGCGGCTGTCGCGCGTGATCGTTTGGCGCGCCTCCCAGGAGCGGCCCCGGTCCCGACTGGTCCAGAGCACCATCTCCCCGCCCACTCCGTGCGGCTGCGGACCGGGCGCGGTGGGCGCGATGACGCGCCATTCGTCGCCTTCGACGTGGAGGCTGCCCATGTCGTAGTTGTGGTCGGACGTCGTGACGACGTGCGTCCGCCACGCGGAGCCGTCCCAATGCGAGACGCGCCACTCGCGCGGAGCGGTGCCGGGACCGGGGCGCGCGTCGCGACCGACGACGTAGAGGAGGATCGGGTTGCCCTCGGCGTCGAAATTCAGATCGCAGGTGAAGAGCAATTCGCCGCGTCCCTTGAGATCGTCCACCGACGCGTCGTTCCCGGGCGAGGCCAGCGGAAGCTCGAGCGGCGTGCCGTCGGCGGTCGTCCACGTGGCGCCGAAGTCGGTGCTTTGCGCGTAATAGAGATTGGTGCGGCGGTCGACGTTGCCGCCCGGGTGGTAGTTGAAAAAAGTCGCGATCTTCTTCCCGTCGTGGACGCCGCTCGTCTGGTAGTGCCCGCCGAAGCCGGCGAGTTTGTGGTCCTCGCTCCAGACGCGTCCGTCGGGACTCGTTTTCCAATACAGCTCGCGACCGCGGGTATATTTGGTGAAAAGCAAAAACCAGCCGCGGCCGGGAATCCACCACGGCTGCGGATAGGTGAAGGTTTGCGAGCCGATGCGCTCGAAATCGTCGATGTCGTGGGGACGGCGGCTGCGGAAGATCACTCCCGGGCGAGAGGTGTTGCGCCCGCTGGCAAAGACCCAGACGTGGCCGTCCCCGTCGAGGTTGATGCTGGCGTTGTCGTGCGGATCGTCGACGCCGGGCTTGTCGAGGACGAGCCTCGGTCTCTGCAAACGGCCCGTCGCGTGGTCGTAGGCGCCGACCATGATCTGAAGGCGACGCTCGGTCGCGGAAGGCGTGCCGCCGTAGGTGAAAAACGTGCGCCCCACGGCGGGCGCGTAGACCGCCATCGGCTGATGGCTGGACGTGTAGGTGCCGAGACCGCCGGAGTATTTCACGTCGCCGGGCGATTTTCGGTTTCCGAGGGTGAACCAGATGCCGCGGTAGCCGAGGTCGGCGGCGGGAGACCCGGGCTCTGCGACCAAACCGGCGGGCAAGGCGGCGAGAGCGATCGAAACGAGAAGCGCGGGGCGAAGCGGGACCATGGGGAGGAAACCATGCCCCAAAGGCGATGAGGAGGCAATGCAGGCCTCTCTCATCGCGATAAACGGGCGATGTTCGCCATCGCGACGCCCCGGCCTCAGCGGTAGCCGACGGCCTTCATCGAGACGCCCTTGACCGTGCAGGAGGCGTTTCCGGCGGGCGAGATGATCACCCGGAAAGTGTCGTCGGGATGTTCTCCGATGCGAACCGGGATCGTGTAGGTGCCGGTGGCGGTGAAGTCGCCGAGCGTCCGGCGCCAGGGGGCCTTGTCGAGCGAGAGCATCACGCGCACGGGGTTGGCGCCGTCGATCTCGGTGATCGTGAACGCGAGCATGGCGGTGAAGCCGCCCGGGCGCCCCATGCGCGCGGCGGAGGCCGAGTTGGCGACGTTGCCGCGGACGATGGGCGAAAACATCGCGCCGTCGGTGGAGGTCGGACCGGTGATGACGATCTCGCGCGTGACGTCGTCGGTGGTCGCGGTGCCCGAGCCGGAACCGCCGACGCGGAAGGAGACGTCGGTGTCGATCACGAACAGCGAGACGTAGTTGCTCGCCTGGGTGATGCCGCGGTTGTTCACGTTGTTCCCGCCGCTGAAGTAGGGCTCGCCCTGGAAGTTGACGAAGCCCGCGACGCCGCGCCCGAAGGCCGTGTTCTGGTCGAGAAACTGGAGCGCGCACGAGTCCATCGTCAGACGCCCGACGTTTTGGGCGTTCTCCGTATCCAGTATTTGGTGACAAGTGAACTCGACGCCGTAGAACTGGTTGTTGACCGCCTCGGCCTGGGAATAGCCGCTGAGATTCTCGAAGACGATCGCGACCGGCCCGCGCTCGTGGATGCCGCCGAACCAGTTGTTGCGGTCGTTGCCGTTCTTGGTGACGGAGCTGCCGTAGTCGGAGTCGGTGGTGTCGATCACGTAGTAGATCAGGCGCGTGTCCTCCCACGGCACCCCGATGGCCGTGCCGTCGTAGTAGGCCTGCGAGTTGTTCGAGGTGCAGTTGTAGAAGTTGTTGTTCCGCGCCCCGTTCGCGAGGGTGAAGGCCGTGGCCGAGTAGGTGGCGTAGCAGTTGGTCAACGTGCTGTTCTGCGTCGAGGCGAGCAGGTAGGCGGTCTTGCGGCAGCGGTAGACCTCGAGGTTGGTGAGCGCCACGCGCACCCCGGTGAGCTTCACGCCGATGTTGGCGAGGTTGGCGCCCTGGATGCCGATGTTTTCCACGCGCGATTTGGAACCGCAGGTGAGCATCGTCATGCCCGCGGTGCCGGCGCGCAGCACGGAGCGTTGCGTGCCGCCCTCGAGGATCGCGCCCTCGCCTACGAGCGTGGTGCCGCCGAGGCTGATCGTGGTGTTGATCTTGTAGGTGCCGCCGGGGATGAAGACGCTTTTGCGGAAATAGACGGCGTCGTTGATCGCGTTCTGGATCGCGATGGAGTCGTCGGTCACGCCGTCGCCGACGGCGCCGTAATCGACGACCGAGATGACGTCCATCTGCGCGCGGGCGACGGAGGGAAGGCCGACGGAGAAAAGGGCGACGAGGCCCGTGAGGATGCTCCGGAAAACGAGGCCGCGGAGCGACGGCAGGGTGGTTGAACCGATCATGGCGGGGGTGGGGTCGCCGTATCCATGGAACCACGACCCGGCCCGCTCAACACGGCCCGAGCTTATTGCGATGAGCCCGGGCGCTTCGCGCGCGGACTCGCGCGCGCTCAGGCGGGATCCGCGGACGCGGGCCCCTCGGACGGGCGGGCGGTCTCCCCCTCGACCCAGCCGCCTTTGATCAGGATGAGACGCGGATGGGCGGGCAGGCCGAACTCGTTGTGCAGAATCTGATTGATCACGAGCTCGACGGTGGCGGCGCCGATCACCTCGTGGTTTTCCTCCATGCCGGAGAAGCGGCTGCCGGGGGGGCGGTTGAGACAGACCAAGGAGAGGTCGTCGGGCGCGCGAAGCCCCATCTTCTCGAGCCATTCATGCTCGTGGCCGATGAGCGTGATGAGCGCGTCGGGCTTGGCGGCGGAGAACCAGCGCTTGAACTCCGCCAAGGGGGTCACGCCGGGTTTTCCCACAAAGAGCGGGATCGGTTTCTTGTGGGCGAGGCGGCGCTGCCAGAGGAGGAAACGGTCGGTCCACGCGCCGTTCACGCCCTCGACGGCCTCGGGCGCGAGGCAAAATCCGATGCGCTTGCAGCCGCGGCGGATCAGCTCCTGGTAGGCGACGTCGACGTGATGGCGGTGGTCGGTGGCCACGCGATGGGTCTCGGGCTTGGCCCAGCTGTAGGCGATGGTGGCGGAGGCGAAGTCGCGCCAGTCGAGGCCGTCGATCACGGCCCCCTGACCCGGCGCCATGAGGACGACGCCGCGGATGCCCCGCGTGACGAGGATGCGGTGGATGCGCCGGGCGTTCATCTTCGGGGCCGTGAGGAAAAAATTCTCGGTGTGGAAGCCCAGCGCCTCGGCGCGCTTCATCGCGCCGGAAAGCTGACGGCGGAAGGTCTGGTTCGGGACGCTGTATTCATTGTCCAACGACGGATAGTTGAAAAGCAGCGCGACGCAGCCCTTGTCGCGCAACGGACGCCCCGAACGGATGTGCGCCATGAGCGTCGAAACGTAGGCGTTGGGGCGGTAGCCGAGCCGTTCCGCGGTCTCGACGACACGCCGCCGGGTGGCTTCGGAAATCGAGGGATCCCCCCGCAGGGCAAGGGAGACGCAGGCCTGGGTCAGCCCCAATTCGGCGGCGATGGCTCTTTGGTTGGGCATGGCCAGCAGATGGGACGGTCAAACCGCGCAGGCAAATACTTATCATGATAAGCCCGCCGAATCTTGAAGACGGAGGGCAACGCGAACCGTCTGACGTTTCCCCGTTTCATCCATCGAATCCCATTCCCTCGCCCCGTGTCCTCGTCGTCCCCAGTGTTCGCCGCGTTGCGGCGTCGTTTCCGGCTCCTGATCCCGATCACTCTCGGTTTGTCGCAGCTCGCGGCGCACGCGGACCAAGACGCCCTGGCGCGGGCCTGGGGCGCGACGGCGGCCAACCTTTTGCCCGAGGCGAAACGCGAGTTCGACGCGCTCGACGGCGCGGAGGCGGAACTGGGCGGGGCGCTCCTGCTTCTCCTGCGCCAGCCGAAGACGCAGGCGAACGTCGAGCTCGCCGCCGCGAGACTGGCCGTCCTCGCCGAACGCGAACCGGCGGACGAGATCTCCCGCGCGGCACGTTATTACCTGGGCAGGCTCGAGCACGTGCACCGCTCGCCCGCCTCGCCCGGGGCGGCGCGGGCGCATTACCGGCGGCTGATCGCGGACGCCCCGGGAAGCTTCTTCGCCGAATGCGCGGCGGTGAAACTCGCGATTATCGATCTCTACGAGCTCGTCGACCCGGAGGAGCATCGCGCGCGTTTCAACACGCACCGGGCGGTCGCCGAATCCCTCGCCCACCCGTCGGCGAAACGCGATCTTTCGCTGCTGCTGGCGGACGTGTCGTTGCAGTTTGGATACGGCGAAAGCGTCGCCCTGGAGGAGCTGCTGCGGGCGGACCGGGCCGGCGTCACACGCACGCTCGAGCGGGCCAACGTCTGGGTCCGCATCGGCGAGCTCGCGCGCGTCTCCGGAAACGAGGAGGTGGCGCGGGCATATTACCGGCGTTTCCTGGAGACCTACCGGCGCGACAGCCGGCGGACCATGGTCGAGGAGCGTCTCGAGTCCCTCAACAGCGATTCCCGCCGATGAACTTTCCCCGCCTCCTCAACCTCGTCGGCTTCGGCCTGCTCGGCATCACCTTCCTCTGGTCCGCCCAGCGGGCGCTGCGTCCCGCCGCGAAGGTCGCCGAGGCCGACGGACGGATCACGATCCGCTTCGCGCATTGGCAGCTGGAGGGCGGACTGCGCGAGACGCTGGACCACCTTTCGCGTGAATACGAACGACTCCATCCGGACGTGCGCATCGAGCAGATCGCGGTGCCCGAACGCGTCTATTCGCAATGGCGCACCACCCAGCTCGTGGGAGGCACCGTGCCGGACCTGGTCTCGCTCGGCCGGGGCATGACCGACGAGACGCTCGCGCGGTATTTCGTGCCGCTCACCGAGCACGTCGAGTCGCCCAATCCCTACAACCGCGGCACCGCGCTGGAGGGCCTGCCGCTGCGCGAGACCTTCATCGACGGCCTGGAAAGCTGGATCACCTACAACCAGAACCTGCTCGAATACTACGGCGTGTCGTTGTCCACGTTCACCGTGCGGGTCTTCTACAACCGCACGCTTTGGCGGGAGGTCCTCGGCGACACGCCCCCGCCCGAGGACTTCGAGGAGTTTCTCTCGATCTGCGACCGCGTGCGCGACTTCGCCGAGCGCGAAGGCCGTCCGCTGATCCCGGTCGCGGGTTCGCGCGACAACGCCCCCGTGCTCATCGGCCGCCTGTTTTCGAGCCAGACGCAGCGGCTGAAGCAGAGGCTCGACATGCTGCACGAACTGAAGCCGACGTCCGCGCAGGTGGCGCTCGGACTTTTGCGCGGCGACTGGTCCCTGGACGATCCCGCCGTCGGGCGGGCTCTCGAGATCAGCCGCGTGGCGGGGCTCAACTTCCAGCCGGGCTACACGCAGCTCGGCCGCGACGACGCCTCGTTCTACTTCGTGCAGGGACGCGCGCTCATGATCGCCACCGGCAGCTGGGACTCGACCAGCTTCCGTCAGCAGGCCGGCTTTGAAATCGACGCTTTCAGCATCCCCATCCCCGGCCGCGACCATCCGCGCTACGGCGCCCATATCCTGGGGCCATCCTCGGAAAGCAATTCCAGCACCGGGCTCGCCTTCGGGATTTCCCGCTCCTCGCCGCACTTCGACCGCGCGTTCGATTTTCTCCTCTTTCTCGCCTCGCAGCCGGTCAACGCGGAGTTCAGCCGCCGCAGCGGCTGGCTGCCTTCGGTGACAGGGATCACGCCGCCGGCCGAGATCCGTCCCTTTCTCCCTCACACCGAGGGTTACGTTCCCGGCTTCACCTTTGCGCAGTTCGGGCCCGACAGCGCCCGGGTGAACTCGGTCCACACCAACAAGCTCGTGTCCCCGGCCGGCTCGGTGGACGACTTTCGCGAGGCGCTCGCGGCCGAGCTGCCCGCCGCGATCCGCCGCGATCTCGGGCGGATGGTGCGCGACAGCATGCTCAACATCGGCCGCCAGGATCTGCTCATCGCCGGCGAAGCCGGTCTGTCGCGGATCGACGTCGACGCCGGCGAGTTGCGATTGTCGCAACTGCTGGAGGCCCAGAACCGCCGCGAGGCGCAGGCGGCCTGGCAAAGCCACGAACTTCAACGCCTTTCCCCCGCGCCCTGAATGCCGCGGTCGACCGCGATCCATGCCGGACGGATCCCTTACTTATCATGATTAGCAATGGGAAAGTTGTTCCGTCCGCGGCGGCCGCCCACCTTGGCTCCGACCCTTGGCGATTTGAACGAAATCGCCCGCGTTTCCCCACCCCGACCCCGTTTGTTTCCGCCCGATGAAGAGACTCGTCCTGCACCTCATTGCCTCCACTTCGCTCGCGTTCGGCGCGATCGCCGGCGCGCCGACGCTTCGCGCCGAGGCGGTGGAGATGGTGCGGAGCATGAACGATTTCAACGATCCCTCGGGCTGGGCCGACGGAGCCGAACCGTCTCCGGAAAAGGACTACATCAACAACGGCGCGCATAATCTCCGGACTCCCGGAGGCTCCTATGTCCGGTTTCCGGGACGCTCGCTGACCATCATCGGCAACGGCCAGCCCAAGGGCAGCCGCTACGCCACGCTGATGCTCAAGCTCAACAGCAACGGCTCCCTGTTCGTGGAGGATCTCCGCCTGCGGAATGCGGTCGTCATGCAGGGCAAGGCGGGCACGCCGATGACGGTCGAAGGCGGCGTGACCTTGCTCGAGGGACCGGCGAGCGTCGTGCGGGCGAACGTGGGCACCGTCCTGAACATCGCCGCCACCGTCACCGGTCCCGGCGCCCTGCGCACGGGCGGCATGGGCGAGGTCGTGCTGCTGGCGGCCAACGATTACGCGGGCGGCACCCAGGTGGAATCCGGCACGCTCCGCGCGCAGGTCGCGCACAGCCTGGGCACGGGGGACGTGGTCGTGGCCGACGACGCGAAGCTCGCGCTTTCTTCGGGCCAGGCCCTGTCCCTCGGCGCGTCGCTCCTCCTCGCGCCCCGCTCCTCGGTCACCCTCTCCTTTTCCGGCACGCTCTCCATCGCCCGGCTCTCGTTCGACGGCGGCGCCACCTTCGTCGAGCCGGGCCTCTGGGGAGCCCCCGGATCCGGCGCGGACAACGTCCACCCACGCTTGAACGGCATCGGGCGCATCCGCGTGCGCGGCACCGGCTCCTGACCCCCGCCCGACTTTCTCATTCCCCTCCCCAAAACATGAAAACCCCCACGCGTTCCCCCAAAAACGAAGGGTTCACTCTCATCGAACTCCTCACCGTGATCGCGGTCGTCGCCATTTTGGTCGCCATCATCGTCCCCACGGTCGGTGCGGTGCGGAAGAAGGCCCACGAATCGCGCGCGACCAGCAACCTCCGACAGCTTGCGACCGCGCATCTCACCTACGCGGCCGAAAACCGGAACAGGTTTCCGCCGCGGTATCAGCAGGGCGTCGCGCCTACCTGGCAGGAATCGCTCTTTCCCTACCTGGCCGTGAAGAAAAAGGGCGGTGATTCGAGCACGATCAACCGCATGCGGCAGGACCCGGGCTCGATCTTCAACGTGCCGGACAGCCTGCCCTACGAACAGCGCAACACCGCGCAGACCTCGATCGCCCGGAACTGGTGCATGCACAACGCGCAGTGGGACTACCGTCCTTCCCGCGTTCCCAACCCCTCGCGCGCCATCCTGCTCGGCGAATGCGTCGAGGCCAACAAGGACGAGATGACCGGGCTCGCCGCCGATCTCGTCAGCCCGGCATCCAACAACCTCCCGATGCCGGGCTTCCGACGGGCCGGCGGCACCAAGGCGCTCATGGCCTTCTGCGACGCGCACGTCGAATCGCTCACGAAACCGCAGCTGATCGGCACCAGCGCGGCCGGCGAATCGAACCTCTGGCGCTGGTGGTAGACGCGCCGCGCGGCGCCGCCGCAATCCTCCTTCATCCATTCCCGGCGCCTGCGCCGGGACGCCCCCTCTTTTTCCACGCATCATGAACACCAAACTCGACAAACGCATCCTCCACCCCGTCGCCTCGCTGCTCGGATTTTCCCTCTGCGCCACGCTTCCCGTCGCCCACGCCCAATGGATCGGCGCCGGCGCCGGCGGCGAAGGCACGGACTTCAACGACCCCGCCAACTGGGTCGGCGGCGCCATCAACGGCAAATTCACCGGCAACACGTCGAGCGCGACCGTGACCTTGGACGGCGACGTAACCGTTCCGCATCTCGATTTCCGCTGGGGAACATCCGGCATCAGCCTCGGGATCGACGGCACCGGCACGATCAACGTGGGGGGCACCGTGTATGTCCAGACGGTCGCGCAGGAGGCGGGCTCGCCCGTCACTATCGGCGCCGGCGTGACGCTCAATCTCGGCGAGATCACGGGCCTGCGGTCGTTTGGCGGTTCGCAGGCGGTCGGCGACCTGGTCGTGCACGGGGCCATCGCCGGCACCGCCTCCGGTTCCGGGGTGATCAGGTTCAACGGCGGCGACGGCAATCGTCGCACCATCACCCTGACGAACGACAACAGCTCGTTCGATTCCCCGATCGAGGTCCAGGAAGGCGTGCTGAAATTCACGTCGGTCAGCAGCGTGAACGGCGGCAACTCCGCGTTGGGGCACGCCACGTCCGAGGCGAATGGCACGATCACGCTTATGCGCAACTCCACGCTGGAGTATATCGGTTCCGCCGACCAGACGACCGATCGCATCCTACGCTCCGGAGCGGTAAACAACACCGATATCACCCTTCGTCACAGCGGTTCGGGAGGAACCCTGACCTACCAAAGCGACTTCGATCTGGGGAACGGCACGAGTCAGCTGCTTCTCTTCGCCATGCAGGAATCGAGCACCATACGCTTCGATGGCGTCATCTCGGCCGCCAACACCGCCTCCATCAAGATCAACGACAACGGCTCGGCCAACGGAAAGATCGTCTTCGCGAACGAGGCCAACACCTACACCGGTTACACGGAGATCCATCGCGGTATCCTCGAGGTGACCAAGCTCGCCGACGCCGGGGAGGAGAGCTCCATCGGCAAATCTTCCAACGACATCGGCGGCAATCCCGGCCTCCGATTCGGCAGCTGGGGCAACGCCACGCCCGTCCTCCGCTACGTCGGCACGGGCGACAGCACCGACCGCCTGTTCCTTCTCCGTCGATCCGCCAAGCTAGACTCCTCCGGCGTCGGCGCGCTGAAGTTCACGAACACCGGCGGCCTCACGTATGGAACGGCCAACAACGAGCGCCTGCTGGTGCTCGGCGGCACGAACACCGACGACAACACCTTCGCGATCAGCCTCGCCGATCCGGGCGTCGGTTCCAACAAGACCCGCCTCAACAAGGTCGATTCCGGCAAGTGGATACTCACCGGCACGAACACCTACACCGGAGCCACCTCGATTTCGGGCGGCACCCTGCTCGTCCACGGCACGCTCCAAAGCGAGGTTCAGGTCAACGTCGGCGCGTTCGGCGGAACCGGTTCCACCACGCAGGCGGTGACCATCGGCAACGATCTGGATTCTCGCGACGCCCTCCTCCTCGCGGGAGTCGGCACCGGCGGCTTCTCGTCCGACGGCGCCCTCACCTTCGCGTCCGATGGCGAGTATGTCTTCACCTTCGACAGCGGATTGGCGGCCGGCGAGGCCGCCCGCGCCAACGGCGTCTCCATCAGCTCCTCGGCGTGGTTCACCTTCGTCGACATCGGGACCGGCGACGGGATCGCCGTGGATGACAGCTTCATCATCCTCGAAAACACGGGGGCGTCCTCGATCTCCGGCTCGTTCGCCAACCTCGCCCAGGACGACACCTTCACCGTCAACGGCATCACCTGGCGCGCCGACTACTTCGGCGGCGACGGCAACGACCTCGCTCTCACGGTCGTCTCGTTCGGACAGATCCCCGAACCCGGCTCCGCGGCGCTGTTGATCGGCGCGGCCGGCCTGCTCTCCGCGGGTGTTCGCCGCCGTCGGCACGGAACACGCTGATCGTCCGAGTCTCCTCCGCTTATCCGCGTCCCGCGCCATCGCTTCCGCATGGCGTGGGACGCTTTGCTTATTCTCCACCGTCCATGTCGTTTTCCCCCCTGCGTTTTGTTCTGTTTTCGTTTTTTGCGTTGATTGCGATTCGTCCGGCCGAGGCCTCGGCGGTGTTGCCGGCCTTCCATCCGTCGGCGGCCGACAACCGGATCGAGG